>ERZ1463038.431-NODE-431-length-14319-cov-11.726865_pt1 | contig 14319 bp, 18 predicted proteins | sample MGYA00564479_ERZ1463038 | MGnify/ENA primary metagenome ERZ1463038 (study PRJEB39244, sample SAMEA3635134) | Helicobacter pylori | study: EMG produced TPA metagenomics assembly of PRJEB11511 data set (Assembly of a 5300-year-old Helicobacter pylori...
TCGGCCACGTCGTCATCTCGCAGGGTGGAGTCCTCCCCAACATCCACTCGGAGCTTCTCCCGTCCAAGACGGACAAGGTCCCCGCCCCCACCGGCAAGAAGGGCAACAAGGGTGAGCACACACTCTGGCTGGCTTCCGTTTCCCTCCTGACCCCGCATTTCCTGCAGAGTAAATCCTACTCGATCATACCTGATCACGGAGCGGGGAGAGGAGTTTCGTCTATTTCGTCGGCAGACCTGTTGTTTTCACCCTTGTGTCTTGGAAGCCATTCACGCTCGACCACATCATCCTTGTCCTGTTTCGTGATATTCCGTGCCCATGTTTCTGGTACTCGGCGGCTTGCTGGGACCGGGAGGGCCTGAGCTTCTTCGGCCCCACTTGCGATCTCCCCACCTTTCTGGTGCCCTTTGGCTCTCTTCCCCACCCGCCACCCACGACGGTTTTGAAACCCATCAACCAGCTCTAATAATTTCGTTGCGCACCCCCGCCGTTTTAGGGCGACCGGAGCTGGACCACGTGCGTCGTACAGCTCGCCCGACTGGCGCCGTGTGCCCACGCGGTACCACACGTTCGAACGCGCTGACGGCTCGTAGCGTCAGCGATCCGAGCTATTTATAATGCTCGAGAAAGCCATGCGTCCATCCAAGACTCGTTAGACCTGTGGCCCCTTCCTCCGGCCGTGCACCTTCTCAACGCGTCAAGACCTACAAAAGAACAGGATGCTCGCACCGCTGGGTCCCACACTCGCTCTTGCAGTCACTTTTCTCACCTGCGCCAGGTGCTCTCCGGTAAACCGTGCCGTCTCCGACGTGACGGCGTCCACCTCCCGTGTCGCTTCGTCGAGCTCGTCGGTCCCGGCGTCCGTCTCTGGTACCTCAACCGGGTCAGCATTATCTGAGCTTCCTACAGCTTTCACCGCTGGAGCCTTTGCAACGGGAGCGTACTCGGAATACTAGTGCGTCGCGGTCCGGGCGCGAATGAGGGGGGAGTTCGGCCGCTGATTTGCGCTGCGTGCAGCTCGGGATATGAGGCCACGCAGACCAGTGTAGAGCCTCGTAAACATCTTAATCTGCAGCTTGGTGCGTCAGATGGTTCTGACCGACCCTTGTTCCAGAGCCAAAGGTTTCGGATTGGGTCCGCGGCAAGACGTTCGACCTCAACTTGACTGACCCCAGTACGAGCCCTATCCCTTCTGAGGTTAATTAAATTTCTGATGAGGAGAACTCTCCACTCGTCAGACACGATTCCGACTGAAAACTACGTCGACCCCGTTGTGCTCCCCCCGTCGCGGTCGCACCCCAACCCCGCTGCCCAGGTGTCGAAACCTGGAACCAACTTCTCAACCACTGATTCCCTGCAGTCCCTTGCGGATGCGGTGTTCCAAATCAGCACAATCATCAGAAGCAACACTTCGGACACCTGTCGGGCTTGCATGGCTGGCCTCGGCGTCGCGCAGAACTTGAGCTTCGAGTACGTCAAGTCGTTTCAAGGGTTTGTAAAGCGTAGTCTGACTCAGTTACCACCAGATACCCTTGGGAGGTCCCGAGCCTCGTCATCAGCCTTTGCAACACCTTCGCCGCGTCCTACGGTTGGCTTCGCTCCACCTCGGAATGTGCGAGAGAGGCTGACACCCTTCCCCGCAGCTTATGGATCCTGTACGTTTTAATGACCGCCTACAGCATATTTCCTAATCTGACCAGGTGCATCGAATAGGCGAGGAGAACTACTCGGCGCGGTCGTCGGGTGGCGCTATTGCTCAGGTGCTTCAATTCGCAAATGTCACGGGCCTCGACGGCCAGATGATCTGCGCCAAGCAGATGCCAAAGGCGTTCTGCTCCGTACCACCTGTTACGGTATACAACGCGTCTCTGTTCTTCAACACGACCGAGCCCGCCGTTAAGCTTGCCCCGGTCCCGAGTGGGAAGACGACCAAGGTGCTGCACCTGTCGGATTTGTGCGCTCGTGCTCCCATCCCAACCGAATGTTACTAAGACTCGAACCTTAAGCCATCTGGACCCTCGGTATACCGTTGGAAGTGAGGCCGAGTGCGCGGGTTACCTTTGCTGTCGCCCTGGCGAGTCTTGTCCCGCCCACAGCTCACATTCCCCGCTTACGAGCACTTTATTGCAGGACTGAACACGTAAAACATACATGGTGGCTTTATGATCAGCTTCATACTGACATTCTCGTCGCCTCCAGGACCTCCGTCGCCACCACACCGTTCGCGCTCCCGGCGCCAAGGTTCGGCAGTTACCAGTGCGACACGCCGTATGACCTCGCGATGGCCGCCATGGAGGCCATCCCGGTCCTCACAGGTACAAAATCCTCGGGCTTCAACTTCACCATCTTCACCGGTGCGCAGCTCTGGCTTTCACTCGCGACCTCGGCGACTGACCATGGCCGCGACCGCTGCAGGCGATCTCGTCAGCCACGACAACGACAACACTCTCGGACGCGACTACGTCGAGTACGAGGAGTCCGTAATCTTTGGTTTCTTCAAGAAATGTGAGTGTTGCGACGTTAAGCGCCGAACAGCTGAAACTAAAGACAACCCAGTTCTCGGAGCAGGACCGACCTACGCTGCGCTCGGGAATGTAGGTGGCGCATCCACCCCGGTATATTATGACGAGCTAATTCCAACTTTGTTATCTACAGCACGACGTATGTTTAAGCCGGCGCGTGGTCGGGAAGCTCTTGGAGGCAGAGCGCTGACACTCCAACTTGTCGCAGAGCTGGCCCCAAGCCCTGAACGCACTCAATTCACTCACTCCCCAGTATCTCGCTGATGCTTTCTCGTGGAACTACAACCACCTTGCATCTCTTTGGGAGCACAACGGCTGGATCAGCTCGGACGAGGGCGAGCAGGTCCGCACTCAGTGAGTGTCCATCCTCGACCCTCACTTGCAACCTTTCTCTGATCCAGCAGTCAATAGTTACGGTGGATACTCTACTGTCACCTCTGGTGGCCTCCGCATCATCACGCTCAACACAGACTTCTGGTGTCAGTCGTGCGAAGTGGGCTCGCTGACTCGGACCATTCGCTGATGGAGACTTTCGGCTCAGACACCGCCAACAAGTACAACTACATCGATGTTAGTGGCACAATCGGGCGTAAAAATCAATCTTACCATTGCCCTCACAGATGGAGAACCCGGATGCCAGCGGCATGCTCTCATTCGTTGCTTCGGAGCTGCAACGTGCTGAGGATCTTGGCCAGCGCGCCTGGGTCGTCGGACATGTCCTCACTGGTAGGCTCACCTGGCAAATATGTTGGGAGTTGTGCAGACTAATATGATTCCCAAGGATGGGACGGCAGCGCGGCGCTCCCCAACCCGTCGGACCTCTGGTACCAGATCCAAGCGCGATACAGCCCGCACGTCCTTGCGGCGACCTTTGTTGGCGTAGGTCACATCTCATTTGATCACCTGAGTTGAAGCTGATGGATCTTGTGAAGCACATCCACGACGAGGCACTCTACCTCACCTACGAAAACAACGGAACGGTCAAGGACTCGACGACCGCGGTGGGTGCGACCTGGGTTGGCCCGTCCTTGACACCGCTCACGAACCTCAACTCTGGTGAGCAAGATTATCCGCAGGTTTGTGTCGTGGCTCGCGCTGATGCTCACCCACACCAAGGATTCCGCATGTACGAGGTCGATGAGAAGACGTTTGAGTGCGTTCTCAAGTTCTAACAAAGCCTGCCGGATCTAATTTTCCACCATTCTCAGTATCATCGATGCGCACACTTGGTACGCCAATGTCAGCTCCTTCGCGGACCTTGACGGCCAGACCGAGCGCGGACCTTCGTGAGCGTGCAAGATTGCGCACAGCCTACAATTCCCGCTGACCTGTTCTTTCGGCAGATACAACTTCGAGTACTCGACTCGCGAGGCTTGTTCGTAGCTCTGAGTTCTTCATCCCATTTAAACTTGCTCACTAATCGTTCCCAGACGGCAAGAATATATCTTGGCCCGCGACCGCGCCCCTCAGTACGCCGCCCATCCTCTTTGCCCGCGGTACTCTCGCTGATGCTCCCGCAAAGACGCCACGTGGTGGCACAAGGTCACTGAGCGTACGTCTCTCACCCACCCTCAGCCCTCAGGGGCCACTGCGCTTTACTGACCCGAAGCCTCGTAGAGATGGAGATTCAGCCGAGCCTCGTAAACGACTTCCAACAGTACCAGGGCCGACTTTCGGTCAAGACGACCAACGTAAGCCCTTCATTCAATACCTTCAGAATCAGGCCTTGATGCAAGCAATCACGGCAATCAGTGCACGTCGGTGGAGTGCCAGACGGCCAAGATCTGCTACATACGCGCAGGAAGCACCGCACAAGGCCAGGCGTGCCCGAAGGGGTTCTCGAGCGTGCAGGGATGAGCCGATCGGAGGTTCGTATCACTGTGTGCAAGCCCTCGGGCGTGTGTTGAAAGAAGTCGTGGCTGTCGAGCGCGCCGCCACCGAAACGGCTCATGCAGTGTCAGCCAGATGGCTAGGGAATGTGGTTTGAATCCGATACAACAAACTGCTCGACTAAAGCTATGGACAAGCACACCACTCCTACCCCATCCGCTGCTCACGGTTTCCTCACCTTGACCTTGACCTTCGGTCCGCCGCCGACCCTCTTCTGCGACCCAAAGACTGGTATGTGCTTATCTGACGGCAGCACCGTGAGAGACGCCTTTGCCTTCCCATCGCGGAAGGGCTGACTCGGGCGCGCCGGTTGAATCGGGGGCGGCGGCACGGGAGGGGGCTCGACGTCGAGTCCGCCGTCGTCCTCGTCCTCGTCCTCGCTGTCACTGATCACGATCGTGTCCTCGTCTTGCGCCTTGCGGCTCTTCTTCTGCGCAGGAGGCGGTGGCACGTCCTCGGGCTCGGGAGAGTCATAGAGGTCCGACTCGGGCGATGCGGGCGAGTTGGGGGTCGGCCTCGGTAAGGGCTCACGAGAGGCGTCGCGAGCGCGTTTGGCGATGCGAGAAGGCCCGCTGTTGACGTGGAAGTGGCGGTCAGGGCTTGGGCTGTCGTTCCGCGCCGGGCGGGAGACGTGTTGCGCCGGCGGTTCGGGCGAGGGGGAAGCGCGGAGGATGCGCTTCTTGGTCGCCCATCCGTGGTCGCGCTCGGCGCTGAGGGTCGCGATCTCGTCTTTGAGCTTTAGGTTCTTCGCCTTGACCCTCTTGAGCTAAGAGCATGGGTGTGAGCGAGGTGTAGTGCAACACGGAGCGAAATGACAAACATCGACCTCGTAGGTGGCGTTGCCCCTCTTGACGTTGACCATCTCCCTGTCCTTGTCGTCGACCTTCTTGCAGGCCGCCCGGGTCTCGGCGCGCGCGGCGGAGAGCTCGTCGGCGAGGATGAGCTTCTGCTGCTCGAGCGCGGCCAGGTTGAAGGCATGCTTTCGGTCGGACTCCTCGGCTCGAGTTTTGAGCCTGCCAATCCGAGCAGACGTCATTAGCCTGCGCTTACCCAGACCAGGGAGCGAAGGACGTACTCCTGCACTTCGAGGCGGAGCTTCTTGATCTGCTCCGCGGGCTTCCTGCCGGCGTCGAGCACCCGGCGTTTGAGCATGTCGCGCTCTTCGGTGACGTCCGTGAGGTTTTTTTCGAGCTCCTCACGGATCCTGACCAGCTTGCGTTTCTCCGACGCGACGGACGTCGCGAGCTCCGTCTTCGCGAGGTCGCGCTCGGCTTTGAGATCGTCGACCTCGATGTCGAGGGACGCGATCGTTTGATTGAGGCGCTCGATCTCTTCCGATTTGTTCGGCTGTCCGCTTTGGAGCTGGCTGACCTCATCCTTGAGCTCCGCGACTTCGCTCAGCGCGGCGTCGCGCTCGATCACGACCGCGTCTCTCGAGAGCAGGAGCGCGTCTCGCTCCTCGGCAGCGCCGTTGAGCAGCTCCGCCGTGGCTTCTGCGCGCCTGAGGCGGTCGCTGAGGTCCCGCACCTCCTGCATGTGCGCGCGGTCCGGGGGCCTCGCAGCGCGCACCGGCTCGTCGTCGTCGTCCTCGATCTCATCGTCGTCGACGCCCGCTTGGCGGAACGGGAGCTCGCGCTGGGTCATCTGGTCCGAGTCGAGTTCCTCATCGAAGAAGAGGACCTTGTGCGCGAGCGTGCGTCGAGAGTTGCGCGCAGCCGCCTGGCCCGGCGCGAGCTCCGGCTTGTGCGAGACGGTCGAGGCGAGCGCGCTGCAGAGTACGCAGCGTCGCTCCTCGTTGGCGTTCACCTTGGTTTTGTACCACCTGAGGATGCAGGCCTATAGTCGGCGGCGCGGTGGGTCAGGGTCGCGCTGGACGAGAGCACGCGAAGGGAACGCACGGTGTGGAAGACGTGACCGCACGCGGGGATGACGCTCCATGTTTTCTCGCTGTCCACCAGACAGATCGCGCAGTGGAGTCGCAGTGACGGCATCGCGACGGCGGGCCAGGTGCGCTCAACGCCCGCGCGCTCCGAGCGAGTGTTTGCTGAAGCGGGCGGCGGCTCGGACGCGCTAGCCGGTGCGGCAGCTGCCTACGAGGTCCGGTGAAGTGAAACAGGCACAGAGCCGAGCTCTACTCTGCTGAGCGTGAGATTTGAGGTGTTGGGCAGAGCATGAGCCGCAACTGTTGAGCTCTCTTCCCCACCAACCACCACCGCGAACGCCGCGAAAAGGTCGACACCTCGCACGCGCTACAGAATGACCACGCCCGCTCCAGCTCAGTCTACCAGTGCCCCCGCCCCAGCACCAGCACCCGCCGCCGCTGCCAAGGTCGCGCGCTCGGCCCGAGGGCGGCCATCCGACGACGCCACCACCCGGCACTCCAAGACGCTCTCGTACATCCTCCGCCACGGCGCCGCCAAGGAGTCGCTCGTGCTCCGCCCAGACGGCTTCGTGCGCGTCGATGACCTCGTGCGTGCGCTGGCTCTCCTCTCCGAGCAGAGCGCTGACCCGGCCGAGCAGATGAAGCGCCCGAAGCTCAAGGGACTCGACTTTGCGGGGCTGGAGAGCATCGTCAAGGAGGACAAGAAGGGCAGGTACCTCATGCGCCGGGAACCCGAGGACGGCGGCGAGTGGTGGATTCGTGCGAACCAGGGGCATTCGGTCATGGTGCGTCAACGCTGCTCTAGTGGGGACTCGAGCTAGGATGAATACGGGAGCTCATGGTTGAGGCGTACAGGTTGAGTCGCTGGAGCTTGAGCCGGTCACAAAGGCGGAGGAGGTGCCCGTCGTCGTGCATGGGACCAACTTCAAGCTGTGGGACGTGATCGGTGGGTCTCCTGCTCGTCCAACGCACGTCGTAAAGGGGAGCTGACCACAATTCTGCTGCTAGCGAAGGAAGGGCTTAAGGTTATGACGCGCAACCACGTTCACTGCGCCGTTGGGCTCTCTGGCGAGGAGGGGGTCACGAGCGGTGCGCTGCCAATTCCTTCTTCCTCCCCACTCATACACAACTGAACAGCATCCGGAAACACAGGTATGCGCGCAAACTGCGACCTGTTCATCTACCTCAACGTCCCGCTCCTTCTCGCCGGTCCGTAGCCCAGCCGTGACTCCCTTCCTCCCTACGCTAAAACCACATCCGAGACACAGATTCCGTCCCACTCTACAAATCTTCCAACAATGTCATCCTCACACCAGGCGTTGACGGTGCGGTTCCGCCAAAGTACTTCGCAAAGGTCGTTCGCAAGGGTGGCGAGGTCTTGCTACCGAAAGCGTAGCAGTCAGTTTAGCTAAGAAATAAGGTTTTTTTGCACCAGTTTTGGCTGCTACTAGCTCGGGGGGCTCTCATCCTTGTCACCCGGTTCTTCAGCACTAGCCCTCGGTCACCCGCTAATACTGCGACGGCGACGCCCAGTCAGCGTCGGCGACCAGCTAGCAACCCACCGATATTGTATCTCACTCACCACCTCATTCACAGATCTCAGATTAGGGCTTCTTCCCAGATGGACTCGGCGCATTCTCGCGTGCGTATGGGTGGTGGCGCGCCGTCGGCGGTGCGACGGGTCTGGCAAGCTGGGCTGGCTGGACGCTCCGCCGCTGCTGGACGAACAGCTGGGGGTGCTTGAGGGCGAAGTCCTTCTTGGGCATCGTCGGTGGAGCAGGAAGGGCGGCCTCGACGTGGGGCGTGATGCGTTTCGCGGCGCCCGACGAGGCGGTGCCGCACCAGTCGGAGCAGGTGCACGCGGCGAGGTCGATCTGGAGGAGATCCATACTCAACCGCTGCCTGGAATCCGCGATCTGGCCGCGGAGGCGACTTTCGTATGCAGCGTGGAACGCTTGCAGCGCGACGAGCCGAGCGACTTCGCGCGAGAGGAGGAGCGCCTCGGCAGCTTGAGCGGCGATGCGTTGATCGCGGAAGGAGAGGGTACAGTCGGCTTTGGGTGCTGCTGAGGTCATGACTGCTGGAGGTGACCTGGCGTAAGGGAAGGGAAGGGCTTGGTCAAGTGTCGACGAGTGGGACGAAGTCTGCGAGATGCGGAACGGGAGTGGGGAGCGAAGCACAGGTCGACAAGGGAAAGCAGGACGAAGGGAAGTTGGACGCGTCGGGAGCACTTACTGTAACCATTGCAAACGTGCTCATCGAGGTCCGAAGGTGGGTCCCATCGGTCCACCCTGTCCGACTGAGATCCAGGAGGTCCGACTCTGGGTCCGACGGGAGAAGGGTTCCCACGCGTCTCCGACCTCCTATGATCCTCTCGTTGCGATTCGTCGATCCCGCTCGCCATGGCTTCTGAACGTGAGCACGACCACCACGAAGGGCTTGTCAGACGAGGCTGACCTGTGATGCGCAGCGTCCAGCACAAAGCGCTCGCGAACGGACGACGCGCCGAGCAATGCGCCCAAGACCTACACGGTCGTCGTGCGGGGCGTCCCCTTTGTGCTCTCCCACCACCAGTGCGAGTGGGACTCGCCCAACTTCTTCACCTCGGCGTTCTTCAGTGGGTTCTCCGAGGTGCGTGGGGGCTGCGCTCGTGTGAAGAGCGCCGGAGCTGACCTGCGCCGTCCTGGCAGTCTGAAACGTGCACCGTCTACACGGATCGGTCCCCGACCCTCTTTGCCATCATTCAGAACTACCTCAGCGGCTACGACATCCTCCCGCTGCAGCCCGTCGCCGACATGAGCCCCACCGTCGCCCTCCGCAACCTGTACAAGGACGCCGACTTCTTCGGCCTCACCCAACTGGAAGAGATGCTCCGCAAGCGTCTCCTCCCACCCGCTCCAGTCTTCTCGCAGGCGGACACGGCGGCGCTCGCCGCGTACGGGTTTGGGTCGCGGACGACTCTCGCGGACCTCCTGAGCGGCGCTGCCGAGCTCGAGCGGGACACTTCGAAACACGAGGAGGTACGCGTAGGGTCGAACCCGCTTATCCCGCAGAAGGGAGAGAGTCTCGCGCCTCTCGTTCTGGTCCAGGATGTCTTGATCTCGTAGGCTTCCCGTTCCCCCTTTGCGCGGTTGTGCGATGGAACCTAATAACATGATCATACAGTATTACACACATGCGCTGGTCTAATATCGGAAGCGCGATTATCACCGCTCGCTGTGTCGACCTCCACCATCCCGTCATTATCCCGTCCTCGTCCCTCGTCTACAAAGGCAGTCCCAGCATATTCCGTCTCAACATGGAGGACGGGGTCAAAGAGCCTAGCGAAGTCGACGCCACCCTGACCATTGACGACGTCAATACGTCGTTCCTCCACCTCAGCAACTGCATGCCCGATGCGAGCCGCCTGGCCGTAGTCGGATCGACAGGCCCAAATCCGACTACCCCTCTCGTTCAGATCATTGCCGAACACCTCGAGTCGTCCGAGTCTGATCTACCCACCCCAAGCCATTTCCGCCAAGAGATCGACGACGACGACGACGACGACACCATTTCCTGCTTCCCCATTTTCGCGGAGGAGCTCTGGCTCGTTCCGGAGGCGCAGGAGACGGAGCAGGTCGATGGAAACGAGGTCCTCAAGTCATTCTCTCTGCGGTTGATTGCTGCGAGGTGCCGCACGAAGCGGACGAGCACTTTCCGAAGACTCGCGCCCCCAAGCGCTCCAGTCGTGAGCACCGATCGTCTCTGTAACCTCGCCGCCTGCGGACCCCGTCTCAGTTTCAAGATGATGTAAATCAAGCCTAAATCTGCATCAATGTTGCATGTTCTTGGGCCCGAAGGCACTGCTCCAGTACATCAGGCCTGAGCTGGAGGGCTGGGTGCACCCTTGCGACGGTACGGGTGGTGGCGCGCGGCGGGCACCAGTTTCTTCAGGTTCCCGCTGGCCTTGCTGGGGGCTTCTTCCTGTGCGGGCTGGAGGGCGGGATCTTTGGAGGCCTGACGATAGCCGTTCTCGAGCTCGCGGATCCAAGCGAGATCGTGCTGATGCTTCTGGTCCTCGAGCTTTCCGATCGCCGCGGTGTTCTTCAGATGATCCAGGAGCCTGGCCCGGTGAGTGTTCAGCTGCGCCAAGGTGCCTTGGGTCACGAGCAAGTTCCACTGGCGGGCGCGGGACTCCCGGTGATACTTCTCAGCGCACTACATCCTTTGAGCGGTGATGTACGCTTTAGCTTGAGTCGCATCCAAGTTCAATCGCGATTCACTGGTCCTCCACAGAATAAAAGATGGAGGATGTGAGCCGGCAATAAAGGCGGTGAGGGCCAGGAGCAGGATGCTGAAGGAGCTCACGGTGCAGGAGAGGGAGGCGAGGGAAGCGGTGTGACTAAGAGAGAAAGAGAGAGAGAACGAAAGAGAGGCTTGACTTATAGGCGACCCAGTACGGCTTTCGCCGCGGCCTGGCGCTTCGTTCGCCCGGCCGCGCCGTGGGCCGTGGAGAAGCACCGCGTGCAAGGCGTACCGTACACCTTTACTGCGCACCCGGGACAAGATATATCCGAATGCAAATCGGGGAGTCCTTGCGCAGTGAATACGAGCATGCGAGTAAGTGAAGGAGCGGTGTCGCTGGTTCGCAGGCACCCTTCAGGTGGTCCATGTTTCCACCGTGTGAGGGCCAAAGCAGCCTACTTGTACACTACGATCACAGCTCTCAATTCAAATACCAAGCTGGGCCCCTTTTGAGACTTGGAGGCGGGTGTCACTCCCTTCCGCCGATCCCGTCTGTCAGGCTTGCGAAGCTGGCCGCGTGTGCGTTTCACGCCATTGCGAAAGGCAGGACTCCACTGATTGCTCAAGAGAGGCTCAATGCATAAAAATATTCACACAAATTACCTGCAGATGCAGAAGTGAGCTCCTCTCAAATCTACTGCATAGGCAATCGAGCCTCCTGACCATTCCCGTCCCCTGCGGCATGGAGAGCCAGAACAACGAACAGTGCTGATAATGAAGGAGGCAGGTGATGTCTTATGTGTCACACTCGCCTTGATCGGCCTGTCCTCGCCGCCAGGCAGAGGCGTCTTGCCGCGTCGTGGCTGGGTGCCGACGCAGCGGCTCTCGCACCGACAGATGAGGCTCAACGCATCTGATACGTCCAAGGAAGACACATCTTCTCCTACCATCGAGTGCAATCGCAAATGCTTGAAGCCCAAGGCAGAAGGGCGTGCTCGTCGCGTTGAGATCGGACCGCACTCCGCTGCGAAGTCGAAGGCTCTTCGTGACTCTTGAATCGTGCGGTTCTGGATCTGACCCCAGCAGCGCCGGTAGCACCAGTCTTACACACGACCATGTCGTGTGGAGATTGAGATTTGAATCCTGTGCCGAGCAAAGCCGCGCCAGTCGTAGCATCGCTCGCCGCTCGGCGTCGCGCCGCGACGCTCCGCCTTGTTGACCGCGGATAGCTGCTCAAACACCGCCGATGCACCAACAGCTAGTTTGCTGAACGAGAGGCGTGCGGTGATTTGGCTCTAAGCCCGGCTTACGAGTTTTTAGGCCCAGCCTTACAGTTCCATCATCGCCACCTTCGAGATGCGGGCTGCTGGCCGTTGGGCCTTGCGCGTCGTCCTGCGCGGGGGTGCCGGGCGCGGCTCGGTGTGCGCTCCAAGACAAGTAAGGCTGAGGAGGAGATGAAGGAAATGTAGCGAGTCTCATGAAGACGAGGTCAACACCGGCGGGAGCACGTGACGTCCGGCCTAGAAAGGAAATGAGCATTCCCGCTTGGCCGATCGACCTCGCTGGACCCAGTCGCGGCGCTCCCTTTCGCCCCGAACCGCGCCCACTCTCCCGACACCTCCGCCTCGCCCGTTCCTGCCAGCTTTTCCAGGCAGCGAGTGCCCGACCCGCCTCGCGCCGCCAGCCGAGCCCGCACGCGACTTGGACTCGTCCGACGCGCCGCCGCCGCCCTTTCCGCGCCCTCGTCCTTCGCCGACCTCTGCCCTGCCTCTCGCGGCCCCTACACTCGTTTTACCGCCTCTGAACGCCCCACACTCACACTCTTTCACCCTTTCCCACCCGCGCGCCGTCGTCCCCGACCGGTCCATCACACTCCCGTCGGCCCACCCCGCTCGGAATGTCCTCCCAGTCCGGCGCGCCGTCTTCGCGCGTCCGGCCATCCGACTCGCCGCCCGACCGCCGAGAGCACCGGAGCAGCGCGATGGCGCCTCCCGCGGTGTCCGACCGCCGCGCGCCGTCCGACGGGGGCGCGAGGACCGCGAGCGGCGAGGGTCGCCGGCGCGAGGGCCGCTCCAGTGGTTCCAAGCGCGAGAAGAAGGATCCTGAGCTCGTTGGGCCCTGGCGGATTGGCAAGGACCTCGGCAAGGGCTCTAGTGGTGCGTCTTCCTACCCCATTTTTGCAAGAACGCGCGCGCGCGAAGCGGGCGGTTGGGTGATGGGCCCGAAGCGGAAGGAGGACGCTCGCTCATCGGTGTGGTGGGTATACAGGGCGCGTCAAGCTTGCGAAGCACAAGGAGACGCATCAGCTTGCCGCGATCAAGATCGTGCCGAAACCGCGTCCAGCGCCCGGGCCGGAGCAGCATCACACGGACAAGGCCGACAAGGTGCGTCGGCTTGCGCCCCGTGTCTGTCGCGAGGGGCTGACCAGCGAACGCGAGCAGATGCTCCTCGGGATCGAGCGCGAGATTGTCATCATGAAGCTGATCGAGCACCCGAACGTCCTGCGCCTGATCGACGTCTGGGAGACCAAGTCGGAGCTGTGCGTGCCCGTCCCCGCGCGTCGCCGTGCGCCTTCTCTGACGCTCTGACGACGCGCAGGTACCTGATCATGGAGTACGTGCCCGGCGGGGAGCTGTTTGACTACCTCGTGAAGAAGGGCAAGCTCGGCGCGGACGAGGCGCTGCACTACTTCCAGCAAATCATCTCGGGCGTCGACTACTGCCACCGGTTCAACATCTGCCACCGCGACCTCAAGCCCGAGAACCTGCTCCTCGACAGCGAGCGCAACATCAAGATTGCCGACTTTGGCATGGCCGCTCTCGAGCGCAGCGGCAAGCTCCTCGAGACGAGCTGCGGCAGCCCACACTACGCCAGCCCTGAGATCGTCTCTGTGCGTCGCTCGCGAACCTATGCATTTTTCTGTGAAGGACCGCACGCTGACGCGTCGAGGACAGGGCCTGACGTACCACGGGTCGTCGTCGGACATCTGGTCGTGCGGGATCATCCTGTTCGCGCTCCTGACGGGCCGGCTCCCGTTCGACGACGAGAACATCCGCGAGCTGCTCGCCAAGGTCAAGAAGGGGCGCTACATCATGCCGCCCGAGCTGCCGAGCCAGGCGCAGGATCTCATCCACCGCATGCTGCACGTCGACCCCGAGCAGCGCATCAAGGTGCGTTCCGCTGACTTGCAGCGCACACGAGCGAGAGAAGCTGACCCTGGAACTGGCAGATGGTGGACATCCAAAACCACCCCTGGGTCCGACGGCTGCGACCGCGGGTGTCGTACGTGATGCCGAGCGTGCAGCAGATCGACCACCCGGTCGCGAGCCGGCGCGACATTGACCGCGACATCTTCGAGAATCTCCAGACGCTGTGGAACGGCGCCGCGACTGACGACATTGTCGCCGCGCTGCTGTCGCCCGAGAAGACGCAGGAGAAGGTCTTCTACGCGCTCCTGTGCAAGTACCGCACCCGCACGCTCGAGAACTACAACATGGAGGGCGAGGACGACGACGTCAAGAAGACCAAGAAGTCGCCCGGTGCGCCTCTTTCTTTTCTGCTTTTGACCCAGCTCTTCACTGACTCCTACCTCCAGAGAAAGGCCGGCAACACGTCGTCACGCAAGGCGCGGTCGCGTCTCGGAGCCGACGGTCGCGGCAGTCGCTGCAGAACCTCGCCGGTCGCGCGATCAAGCCGGTCGCCATCTCCCCGCCGACGGTGACGCGCCCCGCGCCTCCGATCCCACCTCCAGGCGGCCGCATCGGGTCGCCCTCGTCGCCGCGCGGTCCGCGGCCGCTGCCG
>ERZ1463038.432-NODE-432-length-14314-cov-18.632513_pt1 | contig 14314 bp, 22 predicted proteins | sample MGYA00564479_ERZ1463038 | MGnify/ENA primary metagenome ERZ1463038 (study PRJEB39244, sample SAMEA3635134) | Helicobacter pylori | study: EMG produced TPA metagenomics assembly of PRJEB11511 data set (Assembly of a 5300-year-old Helicobacter pylori...
GGAGGTCAGCTGAGGAAGCGGAGCGAAGCGTGAGGTGATCAAGCTCACGTAACACTCAGCGAGTGCGGCGGCGCGAGTGGTTCGCAGAGGTCTGCAGCGGGTCGGGGTCAGTCAATGTGGAAAGCTGAGAAAGATGACCTCACCGAATAGGATGCAGAGACACTGGTAGAACAGTAGCTGAAAGCGTTCCGACGATGGACCCTTGTCCGTGAACGGGGAGTTGAGCCACCGGAACACAACCTGCCGCGCGAGGCTCAGTCCCTCCGCGTTCGCTTGAAGACCACGCCAGCTCATGGGTCTTGACTCTGGGAGGCGCGGGTGAGTGGTCGGAAGGAAAGAAGTGGTCGCGGTTGGACTTGGGGCCAATTGCGAGGCCCGTGCGAATCCCTTGGGCGAGGGTGGCACGGGTGAGCCAAGCTGCCACCGGGGCAAGTATTACCTAATTTCTTACTGAGCTGACCGAAATTAATTTTCTTTAACGATTCGAATCAGTAGAGTGGCTCACTTGGACACAATCCGAGGAACCGACTGCGGTGACCTCGAGCGACCTCGGATCTCAGCGGCGAGCACCCTTTGCCCCGCGTCATTCTCACAGAAAAGCAGTACGTATCATACCTGGTTGCGAGTCCAAACACTCACTCGCTCAGCTTGCAAAGCCCAGCCATGCCCCAATCGCTCGTCGCCTTCTTCGGAGCCACCGGCGGGTGTGCGCTCAGCTGCCTCGTCAATACCATCAACGCCGGAGTCGCTGCGCGAGCTCGTACGTCCCAAAGTTTTGTGATGAGTTCCCCTATCTCACGTTGAAGCCTCCCAGTCGTGCGCAACCCGGCCAAGCTCGAATCACTCCTCGTCGCCGCCGGCGTGACGAAGGAAACGCTCGCAAGCACCTCAAGATCTTCCCCGGGAACGCGCTCGACGAGAAAGCGATCAAGTGAACGCTCAGGGATGATTCGGGTACCTTTGCGTCACTCATCGTCTCCGGCATCGGTGAGCCGTGTCCCGCCCGCCGTCGCCGCGCATGCCTCGGAGACTAACTCGACCCACCCCACCAGGCGCCAAGCCCAAGTTCAGCCCCATGCCGTCAATGAACGATCCGACGGTCTGCGAGAACGCGATGAAGGCCCTGCTCGCCGCGGTCCGCTCGCTCCCGTTCGAGACTCGGCCGTTCCTCGTCGCCATCTCGTCCACGGGCATCTCGGCGACGCGCGACGTGCCATACCTTCTCCTGCACATCTACCGCGGTGCGCTCAAGACTCCGCACAAGGACAAGCGCGCGATGGAGGACGAGGTCGTCGCCGCGGGCCCGCTCCTCCGCGGATTCACGATCGTGCGGCCGACGCTGTTGACCGACGGGGTGGAGAAGGGGGCGTTCAAGATCAAGGTGGGGACGGAAAGTGAGCCCGCGATGGGGTACTCGATCTCAAGGAAGGATGTTGGGGCGTGGATGTATCGTGAGCTCGTTGCGGGCGAGCCGAACGTGTGGGCGGGCCAGAAGGTCACTTTAACCTCGTAGGCATATCAGATCCAGATATTCTTCAGCTTGGTCATGCTTGGAATTCCCCCAGACCCTCGCCCCTTCCGAATCTTCGTCTCGTGCGTGGGGAGTCGAAGTCGCACCGAGTCAGCAAGTGATTGTCAGCGGGAGTGGCAAGCCCTGGACCAAGTGCAGACCTGTCGCAACGATTCTCTCTTTCATTACAATCTGGAACCGATTAGTGATCGTCGACGTCTGCCGCACCAACTTTGTGGTGCGTCTCCTGCCGACAGCCCCACTCGCCCCCACACTGACCCGCCTTGCAGGTCGCCTTCATAGAGACAAAGATAAACCTCCCGGATGAGTTACATCCTCGCTGCCTCTCCTCTTGTCGACCTGCCCGCGCGTCATTTTCCACTGCCAGAGCAGCGCAGGCTGCGGAGCGCAAGTTGTGGCGCGGTACCAGGACGCGCTCGACGCAGCGGGCATCACCAGCCGAAGGCTGAAGTCCCCTAAATCGGCATCAAGGATTGGGTCGAGAAGTGGGGTGCTGAGAACGCTTTGGTGGTCAAGCTTCCGGCCGCAAGATGGGGCTCGAAGCGGGGGAGATGGAATTGAAGTCGAATCCTCGACCAAGCAGTCCAACGAGAGACCCTAAGCGTCCAGCCTTCCCATCACGTGCTCACCTCAGCGCCGGGTCCAGCAGGCCCGTCCACGCGCTCTCTTCTCCGTCCAAGTTTCGCGGCGTCGTCTCGCCTTCGCCGCTCGTCTGCTTGACGCCCGTCTCAGTCCCGATACCCGCCGGAAAATAAGTAAGGTGCTCACGAGCCTGTCCCAGTGCCCGCGCAGAAAGTCGGCGACCTCGTCGAACGACATGGGCTCGCCCGAGTGGGCCTTGCCGTCGCGGTGGCCGTCGAGGAAGCTCGCGATGTCGGCCCGGATCAGAGGGTTCTCGTAGTCAGGTGGTTGCGGTAGCGGGTCTTGCGGGATTTGGAAAATCGGAGGTGAGGGTGGCAGGTGGCGGGGGTAGGGCGTCGGCTCGCTCGAGGTCGCGGTGAGGGAGTGCAGGCGAGGTTTCGGGTGCGGTGGAGCCCACCGGGGCGCTTCGGGTGAATCTAGGTCCTGCATCGTGTTTTTACATTCTTGCTCGATCGACTGCTCGAGCTTCGGGCTCGCCGCGCGCGTCCGTCGCCGTTTCGGCCGCTCCTGACTCGCGCCGTCGCTCGCCTTCCTCTTGGTTTGGAGCAGTGAGTCGTGCACCCCCTTGAGCCGCTTGAGCGTCTCCTCGTTCTCCGACCGCTTCTCAGGATGAATCGTCGACGCGTGCTGCCGGACCTGCTCTCGTTGCCGAGTCATCAGCTCAAGCAACCAAAACGCTGCGACGCTCGAAGGGACGCACGTTGTCGAGCCTTGTGAAGAAGCGGCCGCAATGGCACTCAAAGGGCTTGTCGCCAGTGTGGACTCTGTGGGACGTGCGTGAGTTGACTGCAAAGGAGTCTGGGCGGACGGGCTGGCGGACCGGACGTGCCGCGAAAGGTGCTCGGCTCGCGTGAACACCATCGTGCACGAGTACCCGACGCACGGGAATGAATGTAGCCGCATATGTAGCTGAGTGTGGTCCTGAGGAAGGGAGTGAAAAGCTGGGGCAGTGGTGAGGATGAGCTTGGGGCGCCTGGAGCCCCAAGAGGCGAGGGCCAACGAGGGCCGCGGAGTTTCAGCGTGGCGCGAGGTGGTGTTGAATATATGCTTTGAAGAAGCCTGAGGCTCTCTCTGACTTTCAGAAATTTCACCCCCCATCATTAGGTGTGGCTCGACTGGCCTCAAAAGTGCGAAGCGGTCACTCCGGGTGGGTACTATCAGCCTCCGAGTCGTCCCAGCTCCCACCTTCAACATGCGAACTCGTACCGGAGACTGGGTGCATCCACCCGCTTACTTAATGGGTGAGGACTTCTCCACGCGAACGCAAATCGAGCGGCGTTAGCCAATTGACCCTTCTCTTCCAAAGCTTCTCGCCTTCCCCGCGCCAGCCTCCGCGAACGTCGCGAGGGGTGCCGGTCCCGGGAGACGGGAGCGCGACGAATACATCTTGAGCGCGTGCTCACGGCTCTTTCGTTCCTCATCCACTCCTGTCGCCCACTTCCGTCCCAACCACTCAGTCTCACCCCACCGCCATGTCCGACGCCACGACCATCCAGCGCAAGGAGCGCCCAGTGTCCGACGAGGTTGACATTGAGAACTTCGCACTGAGGCATGTGACCATGCACGACAGCGAGAAGTCCGCTCTCTCGCCAGTCGTGCGCCAGCGCAACGTGCTCCAGCTCGAGTGCGTCGCGCCGCGCCACCGCGAGTCGTGCACCGCTGACCCTCTCGACACTCGCAGCCTCCTCGCAACTTTCGGGGAGTTCATAGGCACATTCCTGTTCCTGTTCATGGCCTTCATCTCCGCCCAAAGTGCCGTCTACAGCAGCGCCCAGGACCTCAACAATCCATCGTCGGGAACCAAGGACAACCAGGTGCGTTCGTTTGCTCACGCTGACCTCAGAGCAGTGCTGATCCGAAATCAACACATCAGACCATTCTCTTTATCGCCCTCTCCTTCGGCATGTCGCTCCTCGTGAACGCCTGGGTGTTCTTCCGTGCGTCGTCGCGGTCCTCCGGAGTTCCGGTGGCGAACGCTGACGCGTCGAACCTCTAGGTATCACTGGCGCCGCCTTCAACCCGGCTGTTTCGTTCGCGCTCTGGCTCATCGGAGGCGTCTCCAACCGCCGCTTCGCCATGATCGTCCCCGCCCAGATGGCCGGCGGAGTGTGTGCCGCCGCGCTCGTCAAGGTCCTCACGCTCGGTGACTTTGGAGTCGCCAACACCTTGGCGCCCGGAATCTCGAACGCCCAGGGTCTCTTCATTGAGATGTTCACCACCGGGCTCCTCTGCTTCACGTACGAGCTTGCTTTTCCTACGCCACCAATCCGCCGGCCTAGTTCTGACCCTCATTTCCCGCCCAGGGTTCTTATGTGTGCCGCCGAGAAGTCAAAGAGGTGCGTTCCTGTCGGAGTTCCAGCCGAATTGGTGCAGTGGTCTGACCTTTATCCCACATGCAGCGCTTTCCTCGCACCCGTCGCGATTGGACTTGCGCTCTTCATTGGTCACCTCGGGAGCATCGGATGGACTGGTGCAGGTGAGAATGAAACGACTTACCTGGTTCTCTGTGTCGAAACTCATCGCGTGGGGCCACAGGAATCAACCCCGCCCGCACCTTCGGCCCGACCGTCGCGCTGGCTAGCTTCCCTTCCTATGCGTGGCTCTACTACGTCGGACAGATGCTCGGATCGCTCGTCGCAACCGGTCTCTGTGAGTCTCGCGCACGCGCAGCGTCTTCCCCAGCGCGTCCGCTGACTTGTTCGACCCGCAGACGTCGTCTTCAAGCACTTTGACTGTTTGTTGATCTCTAATCCATGCATTTAATATGAGCTGACCACTCGATCCATCACAGACCAGCAGGTTGCAGGTTTCATCGAGGACGACGACCTCTCAGCGTCCGCGGACCTCGCCCAGGCGCCACTGTTGAAGGCGCTCGGGTAGTTCTTCCTCAGCCCGGCTCTGGTGCTCAAAGCTGACATATGTATCAGATACCGTGGATCCAACTGAGCCTGACCGCAACTTTTCCCGTCTCCACATGTAGCGCTAAACCTACTGGCATACCTAATTTTGTGAACCGAAATGTACACCCATCTCCCCGTGCAGTCTGCTCGAACTCCAAAGACGTGACTTTGTGTTTCATCAATATTCACAAGCTCTACTCTTTCCCTCCATCATTCTCTTCGCGACTGCATAGAGCGAGGTCCCGCCACGCCCAGCACATGGCGACAGCTTCTGTCGGGCCCTTTGGGATCTGCCCTCGTCCACAATGACGAGATAAACGAAACTAGGGAGTCTACACTGATCGAATGTAAGAAGGACATGGTATAGGACTCAGCTTGAAGCAGCACGCCAATGGCGTATCCCCAAACATACAGCGTGCGGCGTTGGTTCTGCAGGGCGCCAATGCTTACAGTAAGAGACCACAAATACTTAGTTGAACATCCAGCTTGTCTTAAATTGCGTCCTGTTGCGAGTTCCTCCTGGCATCGCTCCGCAGGCAGCCACTCGGGTTTTGCGGCGGATGCGCGGACGGACCGTCCGCTTCTCCACGCGGCTGAGGTGTGCTGGTGCTCGAAGCGCTGCCTTTCCCGCTGCTCACCAAAACTCACACCGAGACCCCGTCATGTACGCGTTTCTGGTACCTACTGTCTGCTCTGCTGACCTGTGGGGCACCCCCAGGTCCACCAACACGCACCCCGACAAGGCGCTTGTGGAGGACGCGTACGACGCCATCGCGCCCAAATACCTCGCCTGGTCCGCCCCACGCCCCACCGAGACACGCAAGCTTTACATCGACCGTCTCGCCGCGTCGCTCCCGGCCGGCGCCCGCGTCCTCGAGCTCGGCTGCGGAGCCGGTGTTCCAGCGACGCAGCAGCTCCTCGAGCACGGGCTCAACGTCACGGGCACCGATATCAGCCAAGCGCAGATCGACCTCGCGAAGGAGCATTGCCCAGGCGGGACGTTCATCAAAGAGGACATGGTCGCGCTGGTGTTCGAGCCCGAGTCGTTCGACGCCGTCTGCTCTTTCTACGCCATTTGGCATCTCCCAGTCGAGGATCAAGCGGAGATCATGATGAAGATGAAGGGCTGGGTCAAGAAAGGCGGGAAGCTTTTGTTAAACCTGCAGACGGAGAAAGGGGAGCATTGGATCAAAGACTGGATGGGGCACCCCATGTATTCCTGTGGGGCCGGGATCGAAGCTAATAGGAAGATGGTGGAGCAGGAAGGATTTAGAATTGAGGAGGAGATAGCGAGCGAGCAGGTCGGCCGGTTCACGGAGAAGTTCCAGTGGTTCTTGATCACGAAGGAGTAGCCTTGGCGAAAGCACCTCGTTGACAGTATGCAGTATGTTCATGCAGTATGTTCATGCAGTATGTTCAGGTACACTACTATGTCTATCCAATCAAACGATTCGGCTGACGTAAATGTGTGGAAAGAGCCAGTGATCCACTCCTGTTGTGGTGTGCGCGAGCCAGCATGATTCGTTCGATACAAATGAGTGATCTAGATTCTATTTTCTTTCACAAGATGCTACACAATCAAGTCGCAAGAGCGACTGGTTCCGGCCCCAGGTCTGCCCGCTCCAACCCCTCCACTTGCCCACCCAATTTGGCCGCCACTCGGATCACCTCGTCCATGAAGTCGTCAACATCGAAAGCGAGCGTCGATCCCGTCTCCGTAGAGTCCGAGTCCGAGTTGGCTGTACGAGGCGGGCGCGCGGAGGGCAGCGACGCGAGAGCGGCGGGAGTGAGTGGTGTCGAGGCGGCGGCGTCGAGCGAGTCGTCCAAAGTGGTGGAGTCGGTGGCGTCGGGAGATGTGCTGGGGGTGGGGTCTGATGACGATTTGGATGCCGGGACCGGGTCGAGAGCCGGGGAGTCGACCACCGTGTTGGGTTCGGGAAGGGGTGTCGCGGCATTGGGGGCGACAGAAGTGTCGACGGGAAGCGGTGCAGCATCTTGAAGGGAAGGACGATATATCAGCAAGAGCTCGAAGAAGCTCCAGAGAAATCAGACTCACCATCACTCATCTCGACGTCCTGGTCCGCGGACTTGGTGCTCGCGCTGAGCTTCTCCCACTCGCCGTCCTTGCGCTCGTCGAGGCGCCTCAGCTCCTGCTCGATCCTGCGCACCAGGTCCTTGCGCGCGGTCTTAACGACCCTGTCCCCGCCGCTCTGCACCGCGTCGACCTTGGTGAGGAGGCCGACGAGGAAATCCTCGAATGCGAGGAACGGGGCGTTGACGGGCGAGTACGCGAGCTTCGGCGTCGCGGGCGAAGACTTGCCATCGGTGGAAGAGCTCGGCGGTGAGGGCTGGAAGACGAGGGAGGGAGGCGCGGTGAAGGCGGACTGGTGCGAGTCGAGCGACGACGAAAGTGTCGCGAGCTCAGCGAGGGCGGTGCGACGGGCGAGGTGTGCGCGGAAGTGGCGCTGGAGGGTCGTGGCGGCGTCCGAGGTTGATTCGTCCTCGACGGGCGCAGAAGTTTCGGACGTGGCCTCGATCGGTTCGGCAGCGGGTGCGAGTGTCGGAGCGGCGAAGGACGGGACGGGGAGGGGAAGGGGTGCGGAAGTGGTATCCGGCTTGGTGGACTCGGAAGTGTCGTTAAAAACGTCCAAGAGTTGTTGGAAGAAGAACTGAAGCGGGTGGATCAACTCCGACTCGCGCTGGTGCGCCTCGCGGTGGGCCTGCTGAGCCGCGAGACGGCGGTGGTGCTCCTGCGCCTGAGCCTGGGCCTGGGCGGTCGCGGAAATGGCTCGCCTGCGCTGAACCTCGGCGACGTACGCAGCCTCGCGAGCGGCGGCGATGCGGGCCTGCTCCCGGCGACGGTGCTGCTCGACGGCCGCGGCGTAGGCCTCCTCCTCGGCCTGGCGCTGAGCGAGCGCCTCGTAGAGCGCCTCTTGCTGGCGCTGCCGACGCTCGACCTCGATCAGGTGGTCGTGACGACGAAGCGCGGCGGCCTCGGCGGCTCGGCGCTCCTGCTGCTTCGCGGCGAGTGCGCGCTGCTCGAGCGCGTTCCGGTGGGCGTCGTACGCGTCGAAGTCGAAGTCGGTGTCGGCAGATGGGGAGTTAAAGTGTGGCGCGGGAATGTGGAGTGGGATTTGAGAGTAGGCGGGGCGCGGCTGGAAGGCGAACGACGAGGGGAACATGGTGGCGTCGGGGTGCGGAGCGGCGAGAGCGAAGCTGAGATGTGGTGGACGGCGAAGTGAGCTCAAGATATGAGGGAAGCGAAAGGGGAAAAGCTTACCGGAGGGTTGTTAAGTCATCTTGGGCAGAATGTGCTGGCAGTGCATCGAACGTTCGAGAGAAAGAACGCCGGCGAACGCGGTGGAACGCCACCAAGGCCCGATGCCCGGACGAGACGTGGGGTCGCGATCAATGTCTGAGCCCAGAGCGAGTCAATTGAACACAAACACGCAAGGAAGAAAGCCTAGCACTCACAATTTGAATCGTTGATCCCGCAGGTGCGCTTCCAGGTCACCTCACAAGGCCGATGGAGCGACGGCGATTGTCATGCGAACCGCTCCTTTACTTCTGCAGCCGCTCGTCGCCACTGCTCGCCCACCGCAGTCAGCTCTACAAGCATCGTGGTCATCTCCGCTTCCCAGCTGTCCCTCCGCACCGTCGCCTCGAGCTCCATGCTCTCCGTCGACGTGCCCCCCTCAGCCTGCCTTTCCACAAGCCATTGATGGAGGTCGTCCTGAAGGACTTTGATCCCACCCATGCGCGCTCGCATCTGGTGCTCGAACGCCCAGAGCCGCTCCTGCATTTCGAACAACCGCAGGCAGCCGCCAGTCCTCACGCCCGCGCTTTCGCACGCCCGCGAGACTGGTGTCCACTTGGCGACCGCGAGGTCCGGTACGAGCGCCCAGAACGGCGAGTAGGAGATGAGGGACGGGAATTGTGACGGGGGAAAGGCGAGCGCGGTGGGGAGAAGGGCAGGCGTGGCGCCAAAGAGTGTGAGGTGCTCGAGCGAAGCTGGCAGCGCTTTGATGAAGGCGCCCGAGGCGGCGTCGGAGGGAGCGGTTTGCGATTCGAGGGTGAGGCTGAAGCTCGTGATGGCGGGGAAGGATAGAAGAAAGCCGGCGAGCCGCTCGAGGCCGGTCGTCGCTTCGAGCGTGACGAGCTGAATGTCGAGGTCCAAGAGCGCGGTGTGCGGTGTCGGCAGAGGTTCGAGGTCGGTCGCGCCGGTGTACTTTCCGGCGATGAACGCGAGCGATTTGAGGTTGGGTGCGGCGGCGAGGAGGAAGGGAAGAACCGAGTCGTGCGAGTTGCTCAAGTCGAGCTGCTTCAGCTGCGACAGCTCGGGCGGCTCGCCGAGCACGCCAGCTTTTGGACAATGGATACCGGAGAGTGTGAGCTCTCTCAGCTTGCCACACCTTTTCAGGAAGAAAAGCACGGCGTCTCGCGCGTGCACGCCGTTCGCGGCCAAGGTGCAACGACGGAGGCTTCCGGGGGCGAATGCGGCGAGCGCCTCGACGCAGTGCGTCTCGCAGAGTAGAGCGTGGCGTTCGTCCTCGACGGGGTCGTGTTCATCGTCTTCTTGTTCCGGGAGCACGCGGAAGAGGAGGGTGAAGGACGAGAGGGTCGCGCAGCTGCGGGGTCAACCGTTAGCGGTGGCGTCGCGCAGGGACGGAGCGCACGAACGGACCGACTGAGCGGACCGAGTGCGGTGGTGTCAACCGATCGAGTCTGTGCGTGCAGCTCGAGCGTGCAGCTCGTGGCGAAGGCGGCAAGGTGGGGGTGGTCGTCGACAACATGGGCGACAGCTTCTGGGAACGAGCGCTGGGCGGACCGGGACGTAGAAGCACGACACTCTCGCGAGTCGATGTGCGAGTACAACAGCCTGCGTCCGTGTGGGAGGAACTGCCGCGATACGAGGCTGCACGCTGAGCCCGTCGGCACGAGCGCGTTCCGCCGCTTGAGCTCGTCCGGCGGTAGCGCAGGCTCGCTCGCAACGAGGTGGTCGAATATAAGGCTGACGAGCTCTTCTGGGAGAACCATCGGAGCGGGCGCGAGTGGTGGCAGCGAGAACGACGGGCGCACGTCGCGATTGGTCGATTTCGGCCCGCTGTGGTCCGTGCGCGACCCCTTTCCTTCTCTTGCTCATCAGCTCGTCGCACGAGAGGAATTGACCTCGCACTTTCATCTGCATGTACTACAATCGAGTCTATATCAGCTGCTCCGGGCGAATGAGTCTTCAGATAACGAGTCACGCCCGTACACGACTCAGAGCTGACGACGATCACGACTCCAGAAACCAGCTCTGACTCCGACAGATCTCCTTCGACCCTCCAAGTTCCGTCACACGGCTCGCAATTTTCTTCTCTCGCTCTCGTTCTCTGTCCGACCACCTCGCCTCGATCGCCCCAGTCTCCATTCACACGTCCCACCGAGCTCTGGTCAGGACGATGCATCCTAGCGACGTCGCCAATCTTTTCCACTGCGTCATCGATCGGATCCGAGAGCAGGAGCATACCGGCCTCGACGAGCGCGCGAACAAGTGGCTCCTCGACGCCTCGGGGGACCTCCTTCGGAAACTGGAGCAGAAGCTACTCGAGGTGCGCGCGAGTCAAGTAGTTTTTCAGTAAGACTACTCACCACTCTACCACCACAGCTGAAGCAAAATGAGCTCAACGCTGTCGCTCTCCCTGACTGGGCGCTTTCGGCAAGCCCGCAGCCCACGCCTTACGGATCCAGCATCCCAGCGCTCGTCTTGTTCTCGAAGGAAATCCCGGCCATCCTGATACCGTATACCTCCGATCTCATCAAGCAAGCTCGTAACGTTTTCAAGATGTGCGGGTTCGCGCATTGCAGTGTCATCAACAGCAGCTACGGGCTGATGGTGAGCATCGTGAGCACACTCTCGGCCCGTCTGCAGATGGAAGCTCACTTAGATAGAGCCACTACCTTTCATAACAGACGTTCCCGGATAGGATCAAGAGCGGGAATATGCCGGGAGCGAACACAGCGGTCACCAAGAAAGCGATCAAGTGGGACGAGCTCGTGTTCCCAACTCCTTCGACGGTCGTGGCTGTCCCACCCCCAGCGAGTCCTCCAGCTATGAAGATTACCATAGCTCGGCCTCAAGTCCCGTCGAACCCGGATCCAGCCCCGGCGACCGAGTCCGTGAGCGCGACGTTGTCCAAGTCTGCGAAGCGGCGAGCACAGAGAAAGGCGGCCGCCGCAAGGGCGCGGGAAGACGGGCGGTAGTGCATTACAAGCATCGAAATAAAACCTGGAGTGCTTTCACATGTCTTGTCTCTTGCTCATGAGTCGTTGGCACGTCTTCGCTTTGCGGCGCTCAACGCTCAACGTTCAACGGCCAACGCTCGCCTACTCCAGTCAGCATTTGGCGGACGCGTTCGTCTAAATCTCAGCTTGGAGCTCTTTCTAAATTACTGTAAGTTTGACGGCACGCTTTCGTTTGCAATGGGCGCTGTCTTGCGCCATCCTGCTGGCGTGAGGTCTCTGCGCCGAACGACGCCGGTCCCGGGGTGCGAAGCCGCCAGTGGAGGCGCCTCCGAGAGCAGGAAGCTTCCAATCTAGGTGGCTCACGGTCTTACAAGGCTTGTTGTCCGGATCTAAGAGGGATCATCGATCATCAGAGGCGGGGAAAAGGCGGGGCCCACTTTCCTCGAATGCGGGCGCGATGACGACCAGGGGGAACGGCGGACGTCGGTCTCTTACTTGTGCGATTCATTGCAGCCTGGTTAGATTGAACTCATGATGCAAAGGGAGTTCATCTCTCGACACACGCTAGTCACTGCACGGCGGGAATAACGACCTGACTTCCGGCTCATCGTCCCTCGCCCCCGTCAGAGGGTTGGTATGCTCACAAATTTCACAGCCAACACCCGCTATGTCACTGGGACAAGAGATCAAGCGCCAGATGGGCCTCACGAAGGACCCGGACCGCCCGGTCGCCATTCCGTCGACAGGCAACTTCCCCAAGCTGACGAGGTCCATCACACCCGGGTACGACAGCGAGCAGGTGGGTTCTTGACTTTAATTTCAGGCGAAGCTCCTAACCTTTCGTCTCGTCCTTTGCCCGGATTTCCCGTTTTCCACCGCCACGTCGGGAACCCCTTGCCGCTCGGCGCGCTTGCCTTCGGGGCGTCGCTGATGTGCCTCGGACTCTGCCTCGTCCATGCACGGGGACTGACGACGATGGGAATCTTCCTCAACATTGCTCTACCTTATGGAGGAATCGGGTCGTCGCTGGCCGGATTGTGGTTGTGCGTCCGTTCGCTCTCGCCACCGGCTGCCCAGGACTGAGTCCTTGATGTCTACCAGCTTCCCGTTGGGCAATACCTGGGGATGCACCTTGTTCACGCTTCTTGGAGGCGTCCTTGTCTCGTTCACCATGGCCGACATCAGCTGGACCGGCATCGCGGCCGCGTACGTCGGAGGAGCCGCGACACCAGCTGAGGGGATGGTTATGTTTTCCAACGCCCTTGGTATGCTATGGATCAATATAATAGGTTCAAATCACTAATCGTACCTGATCAGGTGTGCTGAGTCTCATCGCTATGCTCATGATCGCGTTGATCGGCATCTCCTGCCTCAAAACCTCTGTTCCCGTCGCAGGGAGTATCATCACCGTCAATGTGGGACTCGTGCTGTGAGTAAACATATAGAGGACGGGTTTGACAAGGATCCGAGCTCACCCCAAAACACCCCCCAGCTTCTCTGTATCGCTGTTCACGCCGACAATGGCTGACAATCTCGCGGTGGTGAGCAACCATGCAGCACCTATGGTGAAATCGGATCTAACGTTTCGACAGGGAGGCGGAGCTATGTTCATCGCCGTTGCAATCATGTTGTACTACCTTGCCCTCGCAGAAATGCTTGCGGATGAGGGTGTTCATCTCCTCCCCATCTTCCCCCTCCCGCGCGGAATCTCCCGCTAAAGGATCTCCACACTCCACCTGAATCAAATTTGATCGTATTACCAGCTGTAATCATCTGCGCGAAGTACATTCCCGAACGCTGTCGAAGAGCGCAAGGCGGAGGGAGCGGCGCAAGGCTGCGAAGAGTGCGGGGGTCGAGGACGTCGGACTCAAGGGAGCGTCCGTCCTTCTTCCGGTAGCAGCTAATGTATATGGGAGCCTGTAGTAATAAACAGACTTTGCGGCGCCATTTGATTGAGACCGGAGCTGCACTCATCTGTGGGACTTGCTCCTCGGGCCGGACTCTGGCTCCGGATGCGACGCCGGCAGATCGCTGCTTCCTTTTGGAATACCCGACGGTCTCCAATTCTGAACTCCCCCTTTCACGAGCCAGCTTTCTTCACCAGTCGGAACAAACCGTCCTTCACGCTCCACCACCAGCTCCGCCAGACACACGCCCGACGCCACCAACGTCCCGATGCAGGCCAGCGAAGTTGCGGGACTCTTCCGCTCCATCGTCGACGAGATCCGTGGAGCGAAACACGAGGGACTGGATGCCATGGCGAAAGAGTGGCTCACAACCGCCTCACGGGGCCTGCTGCTCCAGCTCGAGGCTGAGCTGCTGTCAGTGCGTTCCTCCCCTCCCGCTCGCACGCGATCCCAGCTGACGATCAATTTCCGTCGCAGCTGAAGGCTAAGAAGGAGCATGTCTCGTTGCTCCCCGGCTGGGCGCTGTCTGCGGACTCGGACCAGAAGCTTACGCTGCACACCGGCAGGCTGCCCGCCGTGTTGCACGCGTACAGTGATGAGATGAGGGAGCAGTTCCGCAGGCTGTTCGAGAAGTGCGGGTTCAAGAGTTTCACCGTCGCTTACGGAAACTTCGCTGGAGGGAATTTCTGGGTATCCATTGTGCGTGTTCCAGCTCATGCTGTCTCGCACGCAACGCCGCTAAATCTCAGTCGGACACCCCCTCGCAGAGATTCCCGGCGGCGATCACGGCGAATGGTGGCACCAAGGCGAATCAGAAGCGCAAGGCCATCGTCTGGGACCAACTCGACCTCGACGGCGCGGTCGCGGACGCTGCGAACCTACGGATGCCGACGCCGACGCCTGCTCCTGCCGCGAAGCCTAAGGTCGAGGTCACGCCTCTCGTCCCGCACAAGGCCGGAGGGAGTAAAGAAATCGTGACGCGGTCAAAGCGTTCGGCCACGATGGAGCAAGTAAAGACTGAGGAGGTCGTGGACGACGAGCCGATCGCGACGCGAAGATAGGAAGAGCGTCGTGTAGGGAAAGAGTGTCCTAGGTGTGTAGATCTC
>ERZ1463038.433-NODE-433-length-14288-cov-14.042788_pt1 | contig 14288 bp, 12 predicted proteins | sample MGYA00564479_ERZ1463038 | MGnify/ENA primary metagenome ERZ1463038 (study PRJEB39244, sample SAMEA3635134) | Helicobacter pylori | study: EMG produced TPA metagenomics assembly of PRJEB11511 data set (Assembly of a 5300-year-old Helicobacter pylori...
CTGCAAAAGGGTGAGCTGTGCAACTCCAGACTCGGAGCTGACCGAGTCAGTCGATGCTGACCCTGGCGCGCGGCAGTCCAACGGCACTATCTCCGGTCAATTACGCACTTCTTCTGCCCCGGCTCTCTCTCTGCCGAAAGGGCTCAGAGAGGACCGCGCCTCGAGCGTCAGCACCGCGAATCAGTGCTCGGAGAGGCGAGGACCCCGGCGAGAGCGCTCATATATAGTATGTTTCTTGTCGCTAGCTCAGAAGCGCTAACAGTGGTCTTCTTGGCCATGAGGGCGCTCACAGCTGCGACCGAAACCGTGCCATCGCACACGGCACCAGCGCCCATCGCATCCAGCAGTCGAAGACCTCACCCGGCACAAACGCCGACTCCAATCCTTACTCGCTTCTCAGGCAATTGCAGGGTAAACAGGTCTTATTTTACACTATTGTGCCCCTATGTACTGGCGCGTCAACGGTTTCCGGACGCTCGCGCCGCGAACTTGGCACCGAGTCGCGAAAGTTGATGCCCGCTGTTGCCCTGGAATCTCGCCGAAAGGACGGTTTCAGTAATTCATCCACTACGCCTATCTATTTCTCACAGACTTTCGGCGTATGTACCCACCTCCTCAGCGATTGTCAAGGTTGATCGGCTGCCCAGAACCTGCTCAAGGGAGGCTTTACCTTGGCTCGCCAAGATTTTTCCCGATCAACCACTGATCATCCTCCGTCGACGAATCTCGCTCTACGAAGGCGCAATCCTCGGCACAGAAAGGTGCCATCGACCTGTCCCTCGCCCTGCTCAAGATGTGCGCACCTGTCCTTCATCCTCTCCACCACACACCCAACCCGGAGCGCCATGTCGAACCTCAGCTATAACGAAAAGACCGACCCGGATGTATATCCGAAGCCCAGCTACGATGAGGTCGCCATCACTTTGGAGCGCGACTGGACACTCGAGGAGGAGCGCAAGGCGAAGTGGAAGTGCGTCCTTCTCCCTTTGATCGTGCTCGTTGCTCTTCGGCTGACCGACGTAATGGTGTAGGCTTGACTTGATTGTGATGCCCATTCTTACGCTGGGATTCTTCTGCCTGCAACTAGGTATGCCGCCGCCGCCGCCGTGCAGCTCGCGGAGCCGAACTGACGCCGTTTACGAAGACCGAGGCAACATTGCGAATGCGTTGACGGACAACTTCGTACGTCTACTCGAACCGTTCTTCTTTCGCCTCACGTCCGTGGTATTCCAGACACTGACCCACCTCTCGCGACCTCAGCTGAAGAACGTCGGCATCAACCAGGACCAGTTCAACGTCGGTCAGCAGATGCTCTCGCTCGGCATCGTGTTGTTCGAAATTCCCAGCAACATGATCCTGTACCGCGTGGGGCCTGGCAAGTGGCTCACGCTGCAGCTGTTCCTCTTCGGCTTCGTCTCCCTCTTCCAGGCGTTCCAGCACGGGTATGGCGCATTCATCTCGACCCGGCTCCTCCTTGGTATGACCGAGAGTGGATTTATTCCTGGCGGTCTGTACACACTCTCGACCTGGTGTGCGTCCAACAATGACCTCTCTAACTTGCCTCGCCGTAACGAATCTGACACGAATTTCCGCAGACACTCGCAAGGAAACGGCCAAGCGAGTCATGTTCTTCTACTTCGGCAATCAGTTTGGCCAGGCCTCCTCAAAGCTGCTCGCCTACGGAATCCTCCACATGCGCGGCGTCGCAAACAGGCCGGGTTGGGTGCGTCCGACCATCTCTTCGCTCGCCGTCACTCGACTGACGCACGTATCTTGCAGTTTTGGCTCTTCGCCCTGATGGGAATCTTCACCATCGCGAGCGGATTTGTCTTCGTATGTCTCTCGTCTTGGTCCTGTGCTCTGTCGCAGTCGTCGATCTGACGATTGCGCCGCAGGGATTATTCCTCCCCGACTCGTTCAAGAACCCGCGATCCGCGTTCCTCCCCAGGAGGTCCATGTTCACCGAGCGGGAGCTCCACATCCTCCAGACGCGGGTTCTCCTCGATGACCCGACCAAGGGCAAGAAGAAAAAGCACATCGGCCTCAGTGCGTTCAAGAAAGCTGTCAGTATCTCCGATCAACTGCTCAACTGCAAATCTGACCCTCTGCACCGTTAGTTTAGAAACTGGCGCCTATGGTACGCGTCCCCTTCACTGCGAGTGCGCCCCAGATCTTGGGTATTGATGATTTGACCCTTTCAGGATCCACTTCGCCATTACGCTTTGCAACAACGGTCCTCAGCGTGCGTTTGACACCTACTCGCCGTCGATTGTGTCCAGCTTCGGCTTCCCCCCGCTCTCCAGCAACGCGCTCGCCTCCGTTGGACTCTTCCTTCAGATCCCGATGTCCTTTTCTTTCAGTGTCGTCTCGGATAGATTGTGGGTACTTTACTTTGCCCTCGACCTCACCAAGCTCACGGCTTGCGACGCAGCAACCGACGAGGAGAGACGGTCGTCGCAGGCATGAGCATGCACCTTCTCGGCTACATCTTCAACCGGTCGTTCACCTCCAAAGCCCGCGGCGTGCGCTACTTTGGCGTTGTCTGGACTCAGATGTTTGGCACCTTCTCACACCCCCTCAACATCGCCTGGATGCTGCTCGCGTGCCGCGATTCCGAGGAGCGTGCGCTGGCCATGTCGATGGTGATCATGGGCGCGAACATTGCCGGTATCTACGGCGCTCAGAGTACGCTCTTCTCTCGGCCTCCTTGCTTTAATACGCGCTGACATTGAGTCGCAGTCTTCCGGGCGGACGACAAGCCGTTGTACAGGCATGTTGCTTGTCCCAGCGAAGTTGAGAGTCTGGGGCTCATCGGACTTCTGTACAAAGGCGTGGATTCACCGTGGCGTGCGCAGTGCTCTCTGCGGGATTGCTCTTCGCCATCGGTAGGCAGATCGACGACTTCATTCGCCGACGCCGCGCTCCACCGGCGCAGGAACTCGAGCCGACGGAGTCGGACCCCGAAGGCGCGCTGAAGACCGGCCGCTCTTCCCCTGAGGATGTCAGGCCGGAGGTTTAAATTTGTCCGTCCTGGAGTGAGCCGGTTCTGTGCTCATGCTGACATCGGGGTCGCAGGTGCCATCGGGAGCTGGGCGAGTTTGTGTAACTACTTTGGGCGCTGTCCCGCTCAGTCATTGAAATATGTTGTTTGAGTCTGTGATCCCTGCTCCGGCACTACCTAGAGTCTCGATGCTCGTCCAAGGTGAACACACGGCCGGTAATGGTGACGTTCGTGCTTCGCAGCCGGATGAGCACGGGTGGAGCTGCTTTGCCGCGACGCGTTCTATTGAATTCAGACTGGTTCACCAGTACATCCAAGTTTTCATCGCTCACCTTCTGTGAGTAGAGACCTTCACCATAGGCCGGTCCGTCCTCACTTCAAGTTGCCTCCCTGCCCGGACTCAGGGCTCGGTCAGCTCTTCGCGCGTCAGCGCTCTCGTTCCATATCTTCGTCCTTGCACGCATTCCAGGAGCTATAACCGCCACGCAAAAGCCTGTGCGCCATCCTGCGGCGCACGCTCGCGATGTCGCGGAGGCCGAGCTCGATTCCCACAGAGCTGACAGTGGCGTGCCGATACGGTTGCGCGGACGAGCGACGCGTTGCGGTCGCGGGTCTGACCAGGGGTTTTGAGGCGTGCAGTCAGCTCGTTTGCGCAGTAACACGGGCATAGACGAGTGAACCTGGACCAAGCGAGCGACGATCGTGTTGAGCGAGAGCCAAGCGGCGTCAGGATTTCGCGTCGCGAGCCGCATCGTTGGCTTCCGCCACAACCGTCCGCGACAAACCACTTCGCCGGCCTCGTCTCCCACCTCCGCCCCGGCCAGCATGTCGCTCCTGTTGAGGCAAGGCGTGCGCCGGTTGCCGCACCTGCGCCACTTTGTGGACCGCACCCCGCCGACGCGCTTCGTGCATGTGCGCTCCGTTTCGGTCCTCAGCGGGATCGGCAAGCTCGCAGGCCGCACTGTCGGCCGGAGCGTGATGGGCCTCGGCGTAGGCGCGGGGGCCGTCACCTGGGCCGACTGGAAGATCGAGGGTGAGCTTGAGCCTCCTGACGACGGCGAGCGGCCGCACGCGACGGAGGCGGCAGCGGGACTGCAGCTGATGGGCCCTACTGTACACAGGCTTCAAGTCCAAAGCTGTGACCCTGCTCAGCCAGGTGAACGGCACGCTCGGCTCCGCGTACGACTCACTGTCGACCTCCGCGAACGCGAACCTGTCGAGCCTTTCGTCAACCGCCTCGGACACGTTCTCCGCTGTATCGTCCACCGCGTCCGAAGCCTGGGCAGACACGGCCCTCGGCCTCGAGTCGCGCCTCGCGATCCTGCGCGCCAAGCTCGCGACCGCGTTCCCGGGCGAGCCAGAGCCGACCGAGGGACAAGACGAGGGCCCATACGCCGACGACAGCGGCAGTCCTCGTGGTGGTGGCGGTGGACCCGTACTCGCGACCGCCGCTGCACTCGCTGCCGCCTCGGCGCCCATCTCGGTCGACGCCGACGGCTCGAGCCCGACGCAGGACCTCCTCCTGCTCACCAAGAAGCTCATCGAGATCAGATCGATCCTGCTCAGCCTCGGCGACGAGTCGAACCTCACGCTGCCGAGCATCGTCGTCATTGGGAGCCAGAGCAGCGGCAAGAGCAGTGTTCTCGAGGCCATCGTCGGCCGCGAGTTCCTCCCCAAGTGCGTCCCTTTCGCTTATGGATTTTTCAAATGTGTACTATCTAACACTCGAATACCTGCCAGAGGCGACAACATGGTCACGCGGCGACCCCTCGAGCTCACGCTCGTCCATACCCCTCCGTCCGCCTCGGACCCCTCTCCAGTCACCTACGCCGAGATCGAAGGCCGACCTGGGCGCCTGACCGACTTTAGGATCGTACAAGATGAGCTCAAGAACCTCAACGACGTCGTCTCGGCGACGGACTGCGTCTCTGACCGGCCCATCCACCTGCGCATCTCGTCGCCGGACGTCCCGGACCTGTCGCTCGTCGACCTGCCGGGCTACGTGCAGATCAGCTCAATGGACCAACCGGAGGAGCTCAAGGGCAAGATCACCGCTCTGTGCGACAAGTACATCCGCTCGCCGAACATCATCCTCGCCGTCTGCGCGGCGAACGTCGACCTCGCCAACTCGCCCGCGCTCCGGGCGAGCAAGAAGGTCGACCCGCTCGGGATGCGTACGATCGGGGTCATCACCAAGATGGACCTCGTGCCTGCCGAGGCCGGAGCGGCGATTTTGTCGAACGAGCGCTACCCGCTCGCGCTCGGGTACGTCGGCGTCGTCTGCAAGGCCGGCCAGAAGCAGATCGCAGATAAGAGCCACGCAGACGCAGCAGGCGCGCTCGTGCGGTCGCAGGAGGCCCGCTTCTTCCAGTCGAACGGGGAGCACTTCTCGCAAGAGGGGATCCTCGTGGGCACGGGCACGCTCAAGGGCCGCCTGATGCGCGTTCTCGAGGAGTCGATGGCGTCGTCGCTGCACTCGATCTCGAACGCGGTCGCGCTCGACCTCGAGGAGACGAGTTACCAGTTCAAGGTGCAGTACAACGACCGCCACATCTCGGCCGAGTCGTACGTCGCCGAGACGATGGACCACCTCAAGGCGCGCATCCACGAGCTCAGCCGCGGGTTCACCAAGCAGGAGGTGCGCAAGATGCTCAAGACGCTCCTCGACGAGAAGGTCCTCGACGAGCTCGCCGCATTCTACTGGAAGGACGACAAGGCGCCCGAGCTCGCCAAACTCGGCCGTGAGTCGCGCCTCACGCCCGACGAGCTCGACCTGTACTGGCAGCGCAAGCTCGATGCCGTCTCGTCGTCGATCACAAAGTCTGGCATCGGGCGCATGTCGACCTCGCGCGTCGTCGACGCAATTGCGCACTGCCTCGAGACGCTCTCGAGCGAGGAACCGCTCGTGTTCCACCCCGCCGCGGCCGCGCGCGTCATGTCGACCGCGAGCGCGCTGCTCGGCGACCGGTACTCGATCACGTCCGACCAGGTCGAGAACGCGGTCAAGCCCTTCAAGTACGAGATCGAGGTCGAGCCCAAGGAGTGGGAGCAGGGCCGCGTGCGCTCGCTCGACCTCCTCGCCCGCGAGCTCAAGATGTGCGAGGCTGCCCTCGGCAACATCCGTGACGCCGTCGGCAGCAGGAAACTGCGCGGCGCGATGGAGTACGTCGGTGAGCTCGAGGAAAAGGAGCGCCGCCGCCGAGAGCGCCGCGCGAAGGCCGCCGGTGGCGAGGACGCGTTCGACGACGACGACCTCGACCCGAATCGCCCAGCGTACAACCCCGCTCTCGTCAGCAAAGGTGTGCAAGTTTCATTGCTTTGTGTCAAGGCGCATCACTGACACCCACCGCGCCCCCAGCGCGCGACGCCATGTACCTCACCAAGCGAAGCGCCGCCCTTCAATTGCGACTGATGGCGCTTAAGTCGAAGCGGTGCAAGGCTGGCCCCGACCAGAAGGCTTTTTGCCCCGAGGCGTTCCTCAACGTCGTTGCCGACAAGCTCTCGCACACCGCCGTGCAGTTCATCAACGTCAGTCGCCCCACCTCGCTCCCGCCTCCGCTTCTGTTCCGTGCTAATACCACCGCTGGCGCAGATTGAGCTTCTCGTCGAGTTCTTCTACCAGGTGAGGCATCATGCGAGCATTGCCAATCAACCAGAGCAGAGGCCTGACGTCCTGCGCCCCCCCAGTTCCCGCGCGAGATCGATACCCGGATGGCGTACGACCTCAACCGTTCGGAGATCGACAAGTTCGCAAGGGAGAACCCCGTCGTCGACAAGCACCTCACCCTGCAGGAGCGCAAGGAGAAGCTTGAGCTTGTGCGTTCCCCGTCACCCCTTCCGAGGGGCGAACCCAACTTTTATTGATCCCAATCCTGGACGCAGGTCGCCGAGAAGCTCGACACGCTCGTCAAGCTCCAGCGCGACAAGGCGCAGAAGGACCCGCTGCGACGGAAGCGTGATCGTGGGCTGTTCGGGATGTTCTGAGCGATTTGTAGCCTCGTACGCCACCCTCTCCATACCCGAGGTCCCCACCCATTCGTAATCGGGCGAGGGACTTCCTTCCGTTTCGCCGTACCCAACCCTGTCCTGTCAAGTAGTCCCGCCCCATTCACTCGCGTCATCGCACCACTTCGGGACATGCATTTCAGCTATGTATTACTAACTTCCTCCACTCGTTCCATTCCAGGCCCTCTGTGCATATAGTTACTCCGTTCGTGATCGGGGGCGAGCAGGTCTAGGGATTGGACGAGCGTGCTGACATCGCACGACCTTGCAGGACCGCCACCGGCGATTGGGCGAACCGCGCGAAGGGAAGGTGGCGGGCCCGGGCGCCCGGGTGCCGGCTCCTATCAGATCAAGATCTAACGACGTAATTCAAGCCGTCCCATCACCTTGATCGCGCGACACTCGGACTCCCGACCTTCTTTGGCGCCCTAGCGCCGTTCCAGGACGGCCGCAGGTCGTCATGCGCGTCTTCGATCCTGGACCAGACAACACCTCGAACGACTGGCTGCGACTTGGGGACGCCCCGTCTATCGCCCGATGGTCACCTGACTGATGGCAATTGTGCACCCGCCCAGTCCGACCGCCGATCCGCCGACTCTCTATTTCAGCTCCCGCCGCTCATCACTCCTTTTCTACTCACCACCACTTCTCAATCTACCTCAAAATGCGCTCCTCAATCCTCTCCCTCGCCGCCGTTGTCGCATGTGTCGCCGCCGCTCCCACCAAGGAGATGGATGAGATCGCGGTCATGAAGCGCAACATCGTTCGTCGTCCTTCTTTGTTGTCGCGGGAAGTTCCTTCCTGACCTCGCTCTTCTTTTGCTGCAGATTGCCCGCCAGTCTGGCCTTGCTAAGCGGCAGTCGGTCACCACCGGCGCCTCGGACGCCGTTGTTCTCAACTTCGCGCTCACCCTCGAGCACCTCGAGGTGTGCAATCTCTTCGCGGAAGAACCAAGCAGCTGAGCTGACGTTTTCATTATACTTTCTCTTGACTTTTAGGCCACCTTTTACCAAGAGGCGCTCGCCAAGTACACCGCGGCCGACTTCGACGCTGCGGGGTTCAAGGGAGCGTACCCGATCCTGCAGTCTGTCGCAAGTGACGAGGCGCAGCACGTTGCGTTCCTCACCTCTGCTCTCACCGCCGCTGGAGCTACCCCGGTGATGGCATGCAACTGTACGCCCGCTTCGCGGCGTTCCACTCACCCTCCTCGCTGACGCCTGCCTTCCTCTAGACACCTTCCCCTACACCGACATCCCGTCGTTCCTTGGCCTCAGCCAGGTCCTCGAGGGTGTTGGAACGAGTGCCTACCTCGGAGCTGCCGGATCGATCAACAACGTGCGTCGACTCTGCGAACCCTCGCGGCGCGGCTGCTGACTTGGCTCCCCTTTCGCAGACCGCGTACCTCACGGCTGCTGGAAGCATCCTCACGGTTGAGGCGAGACGTACGTGTATTTTTTCTTTCCTACCAATAGATTTTTCGCTGACCTCGTTGCTCACGTCCAGACAACGCCTTCGTCCGTTTCATCAACGGCTACGCACCCGCCCCAGGCCCCGAGGACACCCCCGCATCTGCCGCTTCAGTAGTCACAATGGCTACCCGTTAGTCTGATCTTTTGAGGCTTTCAAGTGCCGAAGCTGACCTTCGCTACTCGCTCCAGCCTTCTTCGCCAGCTGCCCCACTGGCTCCGCCCCGGCCATCATGGGTCACCCGGCTCTCAACAGTACCACCATGGCCCCTGCCGTCGGCATGCCCGTGGAGGTCACCCCGATGAACGCCTCCGTCGCGTCTGCCTTCACCGGAACTGTTTATTGCGGCTTCGCAAGGTTCGTGACCGCTTCGTCCATTTCTGAGTAGATCACTCACGATGTGTTCTGTCACAGCGGCCTCGGTGCCGGATTCTCGGATTGGAAGAATGGTTCGTGCATGGTTCCTACCGCCAACGTGACCGCTGGACAGACCTGTTAGTTCCTCCCGTTTTCCGGGGTCAGTACTCGCTTACTTATAGTTCTCAAATGATCTTTCCAGACGTCTTCCTCACCTCGGGCCCCAGTGTTTCGGACGCCTCCGTCCTCGCCGGCCCTGCTATCATCAACCTGGGTGCTCGCAACGCGATGGTCGAGCTCAGCGGTGCTGCCGCGTCCGGAATCGCCAGCGGATCCCAGTCCGCCGACGGCGCATCCTCCACCATGCCCGCCAAGTCTGGCGCCAGCTCGGTTGCGAAGGTGTCCGGCGTTGCCACCCTTTTCGCGGCTGCGTTCGCGTTGTTGATCTAAGTTACCGCGACGCAGGTCTCCCTGGAGATTTAGTGGCCTCGTAGAATGTTCATAATCCGAAACACATATCGCGTTCATTCCAAAACTTTCGTCAGTTTGGTGTCAGAACGTTCGTGTGGAGCCTTCATCAATCTTCGGTGGACGGCAGGCGGTCAGCGTGTGTCAATGTCTTTAGGGGAATTGAAACAAGTTCTCTTTCACAAACTTCCAAGCGCCCTCAGCTCACAGCCGGTGATCCTTCCCGCGCAAGCCACTGGCAAGCGGACCAGCGCCGACCCTTCAAGGACCATGACTATGACAAGAAGAGACCGCTGAGCAGAAGTAAGACCAGCCCCGCTCTCGGGTTTGCCTCTTGCTCAAGTTGTGATCCGCTACGCGTGGCCGATGGCAAGGATGGTAACGTTTGAGTGGTGCGCGGGGCTGGGGTTGCCGACGTCGCGCTGGCGCTCCCACTCCACATGGAGTTCAAACTGGTGCTGTTGCTGTCCACGATGTTGATTACGGAAATTCCCGCCAGGACTGACATGTCCGTTACAGATCGATTCGAAGTGAGTGCGAGGTAAGTCTTAAGTCGGCGTCAGCAGGGCGGTCGCACCCGCTCGGATCGGGTGCGCTCTTACCTGCCCTGCCGTGATATTCTCATCCGGTATGTGACAGATTGAGTCGGATGTATTATACATCGAAAATGCGGTGGCAATTCCTCTGCGCGTGGTAGGCAATGCAGTCAGCAGGCTTGCTGCTGGTGTCGAAATCGTCTGGATTCAAGCTTCAAGAGGGACGCACGACGCAAAGGCGCAGAATACGGGTGCGGAGCCCACTCCATTGGATAGGAAGATGCGTGGAGATACCTTGATAGGGTCTCCTTTCCTCAAGTCTGTGCAAAAGAGCTCCGTATTGTCCATGTGCTGACGACTGCACTGCTTCAAAGCGAACCTCCGACGGACGTCACGTTCAGCGACGGGAAAGGAGTGAAGGCCAAAGAAGAGCCGTTCTGACAGCTCCCCGGAACAAAGAACCTGCGACAAGAGGTTAGCACCTATTGGGAAAGTGTAGAATAGAGATTGCGACCCAGAGGCGAGCGAGGTGACTGCGGTGGCCGACAGTGGCGTGTCTTGGGCAGCTGGATTTGGGGACTCGTGCTCGAGGATTCTATAGCGACTGTCAGTACTTCAATCTCTACAAGACCGTGTAGGTTATGTGAGCGACCTCAGGAGCGCGTTGTGGCGAGTTTCGACCGCAAGGATGGTCGCACCGGCGGTGATGTGAGCAGGGCTCGAAAACGCGGCAATGGATCCGATGTATGCACTTGTTCCCACGCCCTCAACTTCAGAGAGGTTCAATATTGAGCATAAAGGACCTTGATCTCGAGATCTCACGTACCAATTGATGCGAGCGCCAGAAAGCTCCTCACATCATTGTACGTTGCGAAGAATCAGTCATGCGCCTCCCTAATTGGCACGTTGATTTTCAATACTTACGGAAAGTGTAGTTACACTGGGTCACTGGGGTCCCGCCGGCATCGACGATCGCGGCTGCTATGAACCCGGCGTGCGAGACCTCGTCGTCGACGATGCGCTGCACGGTCTCCCTCGCTCCGCTCGAGAAACCGGCAGCAACAAAGTCATCTTGAGAAAAATTATTCAATGCCCCGCGAAACAAGGCAATGTCAACCAGCTCCAGTGCGAGTGCCTGCAGTGCTGCAAATGATGAGTGTCTTCCTCAAGTGCCAATCATAGCGAAGTACTCACGAAGTTCAGAATTTCCACATCGTTTCCAGGTGATGCAGTTACAGACTGTCGCTTCTTGAGCGCCTCTCGAAGATCCGGACCGCCTGCGACCCGGGCCACCACCGCCTCGCGTGTGAAATGTAGGACCTGCCCCAAGAGTAGTGCTCGGGCAAGTACGAGCATTTGTTGAGTATAGAGATAGAGTGAGAGTGTGACTAAAAGCAAAGGGATGGGGTGCGGGGACTTGTTGAAGCTCGAGCCATCCGGCACCGATTGCGCCAGGTTCCTACCACCCGTACCACCGAGTCTCGCCACTTCAAATCGGTGCTCAATCACGGAGCGGGAATATACTTGCCGGTGTCGTGCTCATTATGGTGATTTGGTCGAAATCTGCAGCAGCCAGGGGAAGGGCGAACGTTGATGATCCCCGTCGGCTGTGCTGGTTGCCAAGGCAGCAAAGATCTGATTGTGAAAGCCATGCCGGCTCAGAATTTCGAGATTTGTTTACAAACAGACTGTTACTGGTGCCAACTGGTGCAGGGTGGATCCGTGCGACACGACCGAGACCGCTTGCAGCCCTGCTCGCAGAAAGGGCATTTTCGGCTGGTGACGAGTAGTTTCACTGCAACCCCAAAAATCAGTATCCTGCAAGGCTGAGTCTTCAGTTCCCAAAACCCTCACCACCTCCCACTCCTCGGCGCACGCGAAGAACTCTTTGGCGATGCGATTCTGCGCGGCGGATCCAGTCTCTGTCGAGGTATCTCCGATGGCACGAACCACAAAAAAGTAGTGGTCCATGAGGTCCTCGTCTTTCCAAGGCCGCCCGCCTCGACCGTAGACCTTTGCGCCGGCTTCGCGCGCGATGATGGTCCCGGCACACACATCCCAGGACCAGCAGCCGATCTCCCAGTACAAATCGAGCTGCCCTGCAGCTACATATGAGTAGTTCAGTGCCGCAGAGCTGGCGAGGATTTGTCAGCGCACTTCGGGACTCGTGCGGGCGACTTCGTCTCACCCGAGGCTCCGCAACGCGTGCACCATCACTGCGCCTTCCATTTCTTTGCCGTCCCCTATGAGTCGCTGAAATGTCTTTGCCTTCTTCTCGATAATGTCCTTGCGGCGGTCGCTACCCCACTCGACTCCGATCATTGCGTCCGACAGCGAAGCGAGCGCCGGTGGGCTGGGGTGGGAGAGGGGTAGGCGGGCTGACTCGTTGAGGAACGCACCGTGCCCAGTTCGGGCAGAGTAGAGCTGGTTGAGGAAGGGGTTGAAGATGACACTAGATCCAGGGATGATCAGCTCCTGGAGTGAACAGCGCGCAACGGGCTCCTCACCCGACGACAGTCTTGTCAAAGCAGAACCCGATCGAGATGCAGACCATCGGGAAGGAGTGTACAAAGTTGGTCTAACAGAGGAAAGAACTTCTATCAGCTCGAAGTCGCTCCAGAATGGACGTCTCGCCTGTGACGGCGTCAACACAGTGCTGGAAGCTCACGGTTCCATCGATAGGGTCACATATCCACGTCGGTGCATCAGTGAACTGGACGACCTCCCCGGCCGCGTGGCTCTCCTCCCCGATGAATGAATGGTCCGGGTACGCCTGCGAGATGGCGTCCTTGACGTACTTCTCGACCGCCTGGTCCGTCTCCGTCACGACTGCAGGCGTGTCAGCTTACAGTGGCAGTGCAGATGCAAGCTGCTCACGGTCAACTCTGTTTTTCTTGGATTGATCCACGTTGACTGAGCTGCCCTGCGCCGAACGTGCGGAGGAGGATGCGGCGATGAGGGACCCCGCCTCAAGGGCAAGCTTGATCGCGAACGCGTAGATCGCTTCAAAGTCTGGACTGGCTGCCATCTTGCCGGCGGGTGCGGTGCTCCACGATGGGGACGGGCACGGGCGGTTGGCGGTCGTCGTCCGTGAGTCTGCCAGAGGGCCCCGGGGGTCAGCTCTTCTCCGGTGGACAACAGTACGATGCAGATCATGCACCTCGAGTTTGAGGATGTCGGGTGTGAGCAAAGGGCGGGGTACGGGACGAAGGCCCGGGGCTTTTGAGCTCGGCCCCGGTCGCAGCCTCTCGGCCAATTCGCCAAAGCTAACCTCTGGGCCAATTCGCCAGAGCAATGTCGCTAGTACGCACCTGGGAAACTCGGGAAGTGGAACAGTGCCATTCACGCACGAGCGCGGATTTTCTTGGGTCACAAAGAATCACCGGGGGTTGCTGGCCAGAGTAAAGACAGATTTGCAACACAGTATTACCAACCCCGGAGACTATGCGAAATGAGGAGCGTTGAAAATTATGCCAAAGAGACATCCGGCAGCAGTTCCCTGATCAAGAAACCCCGTCAGCATCGCTCCCCGTGAAAGTGCGTGCGAAGGAAGACTTACCACAATCGGGACCGTAAGCACCCAACCGAACACGATCCAGCCGAGAATGCGCCAGTTTGTACTCTTGAGGTCGCCGTTGCACAAGGCGACTCCAAGGGTGGCGCCTTTCGGGAGCTCAGGTCAGCAGCGATTCGTTCGTCGCGGTGCACAAGCTCAAAAGACGCACCAGTAATGCACATCGTCGAGGAAACCGGAATGCCGTACTGACTTGCGAGAATGACGGTGATGGCGGCGCCGAGCTGGGTTCGAGAGGGCAGTTTAGGAGCAGAAGGGGTTGCGGGAGGGTACATAGTGCTCACCTCCATAGAGAATCCACGACTGGGCGAGTGAAGCGTGATCTTGTTTCCAAGAACGGCCATGATCTTGTAGCCGTAGGTGGCAAGTCCAACAACGATAAAAGCACCGCCGGCGACCAGGATCCAGATGGGAATGGGAGCCTTCGATGAGCTTGGCCGGCCGGTGGACCAGACCTGGTAGATTACCGCGAAGGGACCAATCGCGTTGGAGACCTATTTTTTCGGTGTAAGCGGGCGGTGTGAGCCGCATTTCAAGTTCAAGAGAAAGGACGTACATCGTTGGCTCCGTGCGCGAAAGATGCGACGCAAGCGGTGATGACTTGACTGCAACGCCGGAGAGTGATGTTAGGGACACGATCTGTAGCGAGGAAGGAACATCACTTACAGGAAAGAGTAGCAGTGCTCAACCTCGTTCGGGTACTGCTTCGCCGCGGCGTAGACCTTCCTCATGCGCTCCCCCTCGGCGGATCCAGCCTGGCCCTCTTGCAAGTGGTGAATGTTGACCGTCGTGCCGTGAGTGAGAACCTTGCGAATGGACTGGAACATCTTGTAACTGCAGATGCGAGATCGGAAGAGCGTCGTGTAGGGAAAGAGTGTCC
>ERZ1463038.434-NODE-434-length-14226-cov-16.733046_pt1 | contig 14226 bp, 14 predicted proteins | sample MGYA00564479_ERZ1463038 | MGnify/ENA primary metagenome ERZ1463038 (study PRJEB39244, sample SAMEA3635134) | Helicobacter pylori | study: EMG produced TPA metagenomics assembly of PRJEB11511 data set (Assembly of a 5300-year-old Helicobacter pylori...
TCTGAAAATAAGCTAGGAGGGATGAGTGAGCCGTGTTGATTGTGGCCGCGTTGTATCTAACCCCAAGGCTCTCAATGCACAGATGGGTGAGCTGGGGAAGCCGGCTGAGAGTTGCGGCAAGCCTTTTGCGGACAGGGTATTCTGCGAGTTTGAGCTTTTGTACGTTGGGCGCCGATTCGGCGAGAAACGTGGTGAGCCTCGCCAGCCCCCGCGGTTCGATCCAACCATCGATTGTAAGGTGGTGGAGATTTTGAAAGGTGGTAAGTGGTCGTAGATGGTAGTAGTCCACCCAAATATCCAAGCGCTCGAGGTTGGGCAGTCGGGAGAGCAGTGCGAATCGTGTCGCGGCTTGGGCGGACAGCGACATCGACGTCGAGCAGGTGCTTTCGTGCAGGCGAAGCGACGTCACGGACGAAAGGATCGGGAGCTTGTGCCGTTCGAGATCGTCTCGTTCGATCTCTCCGAAATCGAAGTCGGTGAGGTCGAGCTCTCGAAGGCGCGGACAGCGGCTTGCGAAGCGCATGAGCTCGCACGCGCCGTCCCTTCGCGGCTCGTCTCCTCGCTCCCCGCCGGCCTGCCAGTCCGCTGCGCCTATAGAGAGAGCAGCTGGGAAGTACATATGCTCACACCGAAACTGATGTCGAAGCTGCCACTTCGATTCTTCGAAGTGAAGCTTCTGCCACCCGATCGACGTTTCGACGGCGGCCAGCGCGGCCCTAATCGTCGGCGAATTCGTGGAAGCCCAAGAGCCCAGTCGTGAATAACGGACTCCGAAGTATTCAATGTGCTCGTATCGCTCTGGATTCCTGTCCAAGGCGCTCAGAAGCGTCGTCTTGATCCTCGAATCCCAGGCCTTGATTCTGATGCCGCGTAATAGGAGGGCTGAAGCGCAAGCGTTCCAGAAGCGAGAGACTAGTGTCGAGGAAAGAATGGCTTCGAAATCGTTCGACCCGCTGTGACGGTTATATCTCGAAAGCTCAAGGATGGCGAGTAGTAGCTCTGGCGGCAGGTGAATCGTGAGGGAGGTGACCTGAGTGACTGTCACACGGAACGACTTTTAGTCCCCCTTTCTCATTTCAGGATTTCAGACGAACGCACTTCGTCCTGAAGCGTCCCTCTCGACGAGGAAGCGTCTCCCACAGGATGTGCACGCAAGCTTGAGGGACGAGAGCGCGACGGTCGACTCTGGCGGAGGGACCTCACCCGTAGCGGAGCAGTAGCAGCAGGCCACGCTGGCACTCGGAATCTGCATGGGGCTTGATGAATCCGCCCAACAGCTGACGTGTCGTGTGACGCTGGAAGAGCGTCGATCGCATGCCGCGACGATCTGCCTCGCGAGGTTTGCATGCGTGGTCTGCATGCTTTCAGGCGGGAGGGGTGAACAGGCTTTACCATAACTAGAAAGAAAACTTTGGCGCACCATAGTCAAGACCAACCCCGCGAGGAGTCAAAGACAGCCCAAGTCCACACACTTCAAGACGCACATTCAGCCCCCCCCCCCTGTGGATACCGCAACGAGCCAGGGTCCATTTGCACAACCTACGAGAACTGCAACAACGGTCCGGCGACCTCGACGTCGAAGAACAGCGCGCGGACCGAGTCGACCGCCTCGCCGTCCGCATCGTGTGCCATGCCCTCCTTCCTTCCTTGGACTGCACGATCACGGGCAGTCAGCCCACTTCCCAACATGAAATTCGAGCTCGGAACGACTCACTGTACAGCAGCGTGTTCTTGAAGTGCGCCTGGACGGCCTCGGGGCTGCCGATGCCCTCGATGAGGCCCGATGTCGCGCCCGCGGACGGGCTCGCGTCCGTCGTGTGAATGCTATCCATATTGGACGCGATGAGCTCGACGAGCGAGTTGATGTGCTTCGCGCTGATCTGCACGAGTTCGATCGGGTGAGCGAGAGAGGAACGCTCGAGGAGTCGGCGGACGAACGGCGTCGACGCCACGCTCAAAGTAGTAGAGGTACTGGTCCAGAGCGTCGCAGTAGAGCTGCACGGAGGTGAGCTCGTCGATGGAGGACGTGGCGATCCGGAGCGACTTTTGGAGGCACTCGAGCACGCGCTTGCCGTCCTTGTACAGCGGCTGCAGCGGTCGACATCAGCACATGACCCGGAAAGCGAGACCAGAAGACGCACCTTGTCCTCTGTGGCTCCTTCCCTGCCGACGACCTCGGTCTGCCACCAGAGATGGCTCGCGAGCGCGACGGCGGTGGCCTGCTGCCCCTTCTTGAGCAGCTTGGCGCCGTGCAGCGCGGCCTTGGTGATGAGCGTGTCGTAGTTGTCCGTGCCAAAGACGCGGGTCGTCTGGAGCGTGCTGATGATGAGCGTGATCGCCTGGAGCTGGGCGCGGCTCTCCGAGATGGACTCCTCGTAGATGGTGAACGCCTGGACGGCGAACTCGTACGCAAGCTCCTCGAGGCCGGCCTCGTCCGCGGCTGACAGCGCGAGGAGGTACAGCCGGAGGCAGATGTCGGACGACTCGACCTTGTTGTAGAGCACCGCCGTGCATTGGTGGATGAACTTGAAGAGCGACGAGATCTTGGGCTCCCAGTCGGCGACGCGCGCTTCGCAGAACTTGTACCGCCGCGCGAGCTTGATCGCGGCGACGATGAGCGGGGGAAAGGTCCATCGGATGCGGTCGCCGCCGTCGCCGAACTCCTTGCGGCCCATCTGCAGGAGCTTGAACTGCACCTCGAGGTCGTCCGAGCGGAAGAGGTGCACCATGCGCGCGATCCAGCCCTGCTCCTCGGCCATCTCTTCAACGTCGTACTGCTGCTGCCCGCGCCCGCCGCCGCCGAGCTGCTGTCCGGGGCGCGTCGGGCCGAGGCCTGCGCTGTTGGGGAGCGCGCGGTCTCGCTGGTCGCGCACGAGGACGTGGCAGAGGTCGAGCACGCCCTTGACGTCCTCGGGGCTCTCGATGACCGTCTCGTTCTTGAGGATCGAGGCGACGATGGCGTGCGCGATCGAGCGCCGGGTAGCGAACGGCTGCACGAGCAGGAGCGCCTGGTACGACGGCAGCGCGAGGAGCGTGAGCACCGTCAGGTACGACGTGATTGGTGCGAGTAGCAGCGCGAGTAGGTGCGCGATCGTCGATGGCTGGTGCAGGTCCGGGCTGTCGGCGTACTCGGTCACCTTTGCCCGCGCGAAGCCGAGCACCTGGTCCACGTATTCGAGCTTGTCCGGGTAGCAGCTAAGCGAGAGGTTCACGAGCGAGACGAGGAGCGCCGTGATGTCCTGTATTGAGAGGTCTGGTCGGGCCTGTGTCGCGGCGACTGCATCAGCGAGCTGCCAGACTCCATCTCGCCGGGCCAGAAAGCGCACCTTGATGAGCTCCACAATCTGGTGCCAAAAGACCTCGAAGAGCTTGACGTCCTCTGGGATGCCGCGGAACTTTCGCACGGGAATGTCGTCGCGGAGGCGTGGGACCTGGCCGTCGATGAGGCCGTCGTCGTCGGCCTGCCCGCCGCCATTGCGGAGGACGACAGCGCCCCATCCCTCGGTCTCGTCGTCGCCGTTGCGTGCGCGCTCGCGCTGCTTCTTGACCTCGCCGACGAGCCTGCGCGCGGCCTCTTCCTCCTGCCGCTGTCGCTCCTCGGGCGACTCGTTCTCCGCTTCCCGCGCGGCGTACGCGGCCAGGCGGTCGATCAGCGCGATCACGATCGATTTGATCGCGACTTTGGGGTGCAGCTGCGCCACCGCGGATAGGAAGGGCGAGAGCGTGCGCAGGTGGAAGTCGTCCGTGAACACCTGCGCTCATTCCAGGTCAGCGTTCCGGAACTCGCCCAACTTTTTGAAGGCCAGAAACGCACCTGGATGACGACCTCCATGAGGTACTCCTGCGCGATGACATCCTTGCAGTTGACGACCTGCTCGAGCACGCTCGGCAGGATCGTGCGGCGGTACATCTCGAGGTCGACGCCGTCGAGCTGGCTCAGGCGTACGAGGTTCGTGCCGACGAGGATGCGCAGCTCGCGGCGCTCCATCTCCCTTCGCTCGCGGTCGCGCGAGAGGCCCGAGTGCTGGAGGCGCACCCAGAGCTTGTTCATCTCGATGAAGTTCGTCAGGACGAACCCGATCGAGTCCTGCAGGTTTCCACAGGGCCTGTGCAGGTGATTCGGATGAGTGGGGGCGTAAGCGAGCGCGCGCCGAAACGCACCCTGGGTCGTCGCCGATGGGGAGGTGGTCGCGCGTCATGCCGCTGAGGTAGTGCCGCAGGAAGAGTCCCCGTGTCGGATGCTGCACGCCGCGAGTCATCTCCATCATGTCCTTCATGATCTCCTTGATCGGCGCGTCGGGAATCGACATGTAGACCGTTCCGACCGTCATCATCAGGTCTGCGCGGGGCTTGGTCAGCCCTTCCTTCCCTAGCAGCCACAAGTCTGGAGAATGGGCGCACAGAGTCGCGGGACGATGTTGCCGGCGTATTGGACGAGCTCGTAGAGGTCCGCGAGGTGGTGCCGGCCCGAGACGTGCGCGTCGTAGAGGTAGCTTGAGAGGTGTCGCAGCGCATCAAAGACGGCCATATCTACCCACACCAGTCTAGTCAACTCTCAGTCGAGCTGGGCGATCAGAGATTGCACGCACAGAGCTCGTAGTATGCCTTTGGGCTGAGGGTCGAGGTGCGCAGCTCGCCTAGCATCGTGCTCGCCGACTTGAGCGCATCCATCAGCAGATCCGAGTCCTGTTGACCGGTAGCGAGTCAGCGGAGCCGCTCCCGTCGAGTCCGCGAGTGCCGCGTGGTCCCCCTGCGCTGCAGCCCTCGGGCGGCGTGATGATGACACGGCGGCGTGCGCCCCACCCGCCGCTCGCCTCCCCAGCGGTCCAAGTTTGGTCCACGCGCTGCCCACGCGGCCGTGGTGCAGCAGAAGACGGAAACGGACTCACGAGGCATCGTTTGAGCTGCTGGAGCTGGGTGCGCACGACGGAGAGCGACTCGGTCAACAGCTTTCCGCCGTCAGGCTCCATCCTGGCCTACGGCTAGCCTGAGCGGATAAGGCTGGGACTGGCCTGGACGGGGTCTGAGCCCACGAGACGAGAGCGAGGAGCGCGGGAGGGTGCGGGTGGGGAACCGTGCGCTCACTCGACCCGGCCGAGCGCATTACAAAAAACTGCAATTGATTTTACTGATCTTTGGTACAAGTGACTCGACCCACGTCTCTTGTCTCTGTACCACCACTTGCACCGACTCACCCTCGCCCACCCACCGCTCTCCTCGCTCGGTCCAGCTTGAATCTGACAAACTCGTAAGTCCTCGCTCACTGCTCTACAGCCCGCCGCCGCCGTTCCCTCGAGCCGACCGCCGACCGCCGACCGATCATCGCCACGCCACCCGCTAACCCGCCGCTTCGGATCCTCCCACTGCGTCCAGCTTCCCGCTCTCTTACCTGCACGACAAGCCGAACATGAGCTACAACGACGACTACGACCGTCGCGACCCCGGCCGCCGCTGTACGCTCTACGTCAAGAACCTCAGCTGGGACACCAGCGCCGCCGTACGCAGCGAAGCGCCTTCTCGCCCTTGGTCCGACGTGCTCACCCGATACGGCAACTCCAGACGCTTGGCCGCGCATTCGAGCGCATAGGCCCGATCGTGCGCTGTGACCGGTGCGCTTTCGAACCTCCTAGCAACCTCGGGATCACCACTGACGCAATTCGTATGCTCGCCAGGCCAGGACGCAAGGAAATCGGTAAGCTCTAACCACCGTGCAATACTTCGACCTTGGACCGACGCCGCTACCCCCCGCCCAGCATTCGTCGAGTTCCGCGACTGGAGGGACGCGCGCGAGGCGTACGATCGCATGCACGGCGTCCGCGTCGACGGCGCTGTCATCTCCGTCGAGGTTCGTTTCTTCCCTTCGCCCACCTCCGAGCCCTGCTGACTCCCCAGACCGAGCAGTACGCACGCCAACAAAACCCTGGCCCGTCCTGGCGCGCGAACCTCGACCCACCGCGCCGTCGTTCCCGCTCTCGCTCGCCACGCCGCTACGACTACGAAAGGGACCGCTCACCGCCCCGGTACGACCGCGACCGCGAGCGCGGACGCAGTCGCAGTCCCGTCCGCGACTACAACGCGAGCAACTCGTACCCGACCCCTAGCGGCTCGGGCAAGAACGACGACTATGAGAGGAGCAGGAACGAGCGCGACGAGTATGACCGAGGCAGGAACGAGCGCAGGAGGAGCCTCAGTCCACGTGGGGCCGGTTACTGAGCGTCGCCGATGCGAAGTCGGTCGGGGTCTTGGGAGATCAACACCTGCGGTCGCGATGCGTGCGACGGTTCTTCTTGCTGGGTTTTGAATGATTAATACTTCGTGCTGTCCATACCCTGCGTCCGCGAGTGAAGCTCAAGGGCCGGTCCAACTGCTGCGAGTCGGACGCCTCGGCGAGAAGTCTCTATGCTCTTCTCCTTCTGCGACGACCTCGTTTCCGGCCCCATCAGCACACGTCAACTCTCATCGAGGTATAAACTTCCTCGCCTCGACCTCCGCACGCTCCGCTCGCCGCGCCTCCTGTCTCCGAGTCGTCACACGCATGGCATCCTCGCCCACCCTCGAGCACGCCGGAGCTCCAGGTCATACTTCAGGAATCGTTGGTGCGCACGGAACCGACACTGGGCCGCCTGCATGGGACTGATCCCTGCGCCCTCGCAGACCACACCACCATCACGACGGAGTTCACACTGCCCCCGGAGCTCCTCATCACCATCCTCGCCGATCCCACCACGAACTACCCTACTCTTCTATCCGCATGCCTGGTCTCACGTGCATGGAACGCCTGCGCCACCCCTGTGCTGTACAACGAGGTCGACATGAACAGCTGGGACTCGAGGCTCAAGACGACGCTCTTTCGCACCCTTCAGGCCCGACCAGAGCTCCACGAGACCATCAAAACTATACGTGTCGCCTATCCACGGCTGGATGAGTGGGTCAAGATCAATTCGGGCGCGCTTATGTGTGCCGCGAAGTCGCGCGGCTTTGGGCCGCAAGCGGATCCAGGGGACGATGAAGAGCGCCTGATCGCCCTCGAACTTCCCAATGCTGTCGAGGCGGCGCATTTCATGGGTGCGGGAGACTGGCTCGACGCCGGCGAGCGAGGCGACGAGCCGCGGAGGGAGGGTGCGTGCGAGCTCGTGCAATTCGCGAGTCGCTGCACGCGCCTCGACCGCCTCGTTCTTCGAAACTTCGACTTTGGAAATACCGGGACGACTCAGCTCGACCTCCCGTACCTCCCGTCCGTGCGTATTCTAGAATGGACTCAGCCGCACCCGAGCGAGGACGACGTCGCAGCTCAAACGGCGCTCCTTCCACTCGTACCGAACCTCGAGTCGCTCGAGATTGCCTCCTACACCAGCGAAATACAACCCCGACTGCTGTTCCCCAAGCTTCGCCACCTAAAACTCGAGTGCCTCGACCGCCTGGGTGACTTCCGCGGATTCGACGCGCTGCTCGATCGTTCCGCCCCCGTCCTTCGCAGCTTGGAGCTACTTCAATACAACTTTGGCGAGGAGAACCTATCAAGAATAATTCAGCGACTGCCCCACCTCGGATCATTGTCCATCCCCTTCATTTTCCGGCAATACAGCCGATCGCACGACAACCTCCCGCACCCTTCAATCCTCTCAGTCCTCCCCACAGCGCGGCTCACACACCTATCACTCCCCTATGCATGTCACCAGCCATACCTCGACGCACTTCCGCCCACCCTGACTTCCTTGGGGATCAACATCCCGGACCGCGACGTCCTCGAACCGATCCTCATTCCAAAGTACCTCAAAGATACCATGCTCGACCTCGTCGCCCGCCGAAAGACCAACCTTCCCCGTCTATCGAATGTGCTGCCACTCGCACGTGTGCTGAATCATGCAGGACACTTGGAGTTCATTTGGGAGGACGGGAGGGCTGCGGGCTTGGACGTCCAGTGCGTACGGCAGTGGACTGGGACAGCGGAACAGCTTGGTAGGAGATGAGCTTATATTGTGAACCGACTGGATTTTCTCGCTTGAATGAGCCCTTTCCTATGATTCCAGCTTTGCGATCTGGTCACATCGAGACGTCGTGCGCGTCCGGGTCTCCGCCGCCTGCCCATATGAAGCGCCTGGGATTGATGTGCTCGTTGCACCGCAAGAAAGTCGAGTCTCTCGTTCTTTCGACCGGTGTAGTTTGAGTGACGGGGACTCTAGCTAGACCCAAGTTGACTGGGACTCCTCGAGACTACAAATGGGTGACCGGTGGCAGTTCGTCTCCTGTGTTCTGACTACCGTTTTCATATTTCGCACCCCTCTAATCAGTGCCGATTTTGTAGCTCTCGTAGCGCAGCTGGCCTGAAATGAATTTGACTCTGAACCATGTCACAGAGTAGGTTCCACGCGAAGGTTGGCGGAGACATACTAACACGCGTTTTTAAGATCTTGAAGCCACAGTACCAGCCTCCCTACTGCGACTTCGACGCGTCGAAATGGCGGAGCAGGTGCCCGCAGGTGGATTTGTGCGCCGGTCGCCCCCTCTTCCAGTCCAACTTCTGGCACTCTCTGAGGTGGAAGTAAGAGATAGAGGGAAATGGTGCTAGGATGGGGCCCGTGACTCACCGAGAGCAATAGGGGACTCTTCGTCCGATCGCCTGGCAGCGCGAGCACACGAGCTCAGTCTCCCGCGAGCTCTCTGTCGCAGGGGAGACGGTCAGTATGTTTCCTTCTGGAGCCACTAAGGACAGAGAAACCTTTCAAACCAGAACATGTGAAAGACTCGCACGTCTTCGGCGAGCCTGCGAGGGCGTAGAGGACTCTTTGGTCCGCTACCTAGGCCACACATGCCGCCCGACCATCGGGAGTCAATCGCTGCAGGGCTGCAAAGGAAACAGTGATGAGAGCTCTTCTTGAGCACGGATTCTTTGATTCAAGGTACCTAGGTCTTGAAATGCGATGAGTCCCGCCTCGTCGACGCCTCCGCTTGCGGCAGTCTTCTGATAGTCATACAAGGGAAGGTGAATGCCGAGCTGGATAAGAGGCATCAGCAGACCAAGGTTTGAGCTTCCAAACGAAGTACAACCACACCCATGGTGGCCATGACCACCCTGACGAGGAACTCGTGGCGCTGGACGAGCAAGAAGTCGTGAAAGGCACGCAGGACCGCAGAGCGAGGGAAGCCAGGAGGATCTCCAGGTTTGTCAATGCGGTTGTGACGATGGAACCTGTGGTCGAAAAGGATGGGGAAGTCGACTGATGGTGTACTTCTGTCCGCGAGAGCGAAGTGATGTAGAATCCGAATGAAGCCCGCTCCAGCGGGACCGGCGCACAGCTCCGCCTTGTTGACCTCCGGGCACCAGTGCCATTTATGCCCGACCAGGTGCTGGCCGGCCATCTCGTTGATCGCCTGTTCGAAGGCGGCCTCGCGCCCACGAACCCCGAGGAAGCCCCACATGGCTTCAAAGTGGAGGCCACACTTCACCGCGAGGTCGAGCTGATACCCAATTATGATGCGGTGCTCAGCAATCATCCCTCGAGCTGTGAGACGAGTCCCACAGCTCTGGTCCGAAAGCAGGGACGTGTAGTTATGTATCTCGGTGGGCTGCCGTCGTACGGTCCCGCATCAGCACGCTCTGTCGTCCAAAGTGTACTTGTTCCGACTCACAGTAACACATACAGAACCCTGCTCAAAACATTCCGGTGAATATGTGATCACCAGCCTCTTCTCCCAGTAGTTGCAGAGGTCGGGACCGTGAACGGCCGCTCGAAAGTGGTTGGTGGGCGGACCCCGGTCCATACGAGGAGAGTGTCAAGACCTTGTCGCACCTATCTGCGGCATCGACGTAGATTGAAGTTCAGCCAGGGATCTTCCCGTCGATGTATGCTCAGGCATTCGGTGAAGCCGCCCCTCTCACCCACCTGCCCGAGCAAACCGAGTCCAGGCGGACGGGAGCAGACCAATAGGTCCCCAAGGACTCCAGCTCACACCTGGCTCAAGTCATTCTGGTCTCAAATGAGTGCGCCTCCCTCCCCCACGTCCGCCGCCCCGCTGGCACGTGCAGGCGCACTGGCAGACTGAGCGGAAGCCGATCCCTCCAATCACCTGGCGTACCTTCTGGCAGGGGAGGCACGTTCGCTCCAAGTCGAAGTGCTGGTCCGTGGATGTGGTAGGAGTGAAGCGCGAGTACAGTACTAGTACGCCGGCGTCAACTTGAAATTGCAAGGTGCTCCGCCAAATTTTGGTTTTCATCCTGCCCGAGCCTTCCGAGGCCCATCACTCTCGAATGAAAGGTAGATATACGCACGCATTGCACGGTGATGAAGCCACAGTTGCGCTCGCAGTGGCGTCTACCCGAAATAGATCGTCGCCAACAGATCTCGACGAGCAGGAGGCCCCTGTCTCGCCCTGTGGTGACGCGAGGTGGCCGCTGCTACTTCCCTCCTGCGTTCACTACAGACGCATCCAGCACCAGATTCCACAGCTTCGGCTCCCGCCGTCTCGCACACACTCACCATGGCCGCACCGATGTCGGAGCCGCACAAGGACACCTCGGGCGACTACGAGCAGGCGCTCGCCGGACTCGTCTCTGGCAGCAACGGGCTCACTGCTGATCACCCTGCGCCGGCTGCTGGTGCGCTTCCCGTCCGTCACGCTCGGAGCGACGAGCGCTGATCCGTGTGCACTGCCCCCGCAGCGAAGCACCCGTGGCTCGCCAAGATCGCGCCCGCTCTGGCTCAGTACGTCCGATCCGTTGGCCTTGCTGCGGTCATTCTTCTTATGAGCTCTCTGCCAGGGTGGGTCCGTCGGAGTGCAGGCTGGGCGCTTGGAGCTGACCGATTGCTCCGCACGCCCCCTCACGTGCAGGTGAGGACCGTGGTCACGCTTCTTTGGGCGGGAGTGAACAGAAGGGACTCTGAAACATTGATCTTCTCCACAGCTCACAGCCAGGGAGCATTTGGGAAACTATGTCGCGACGTCGCGCGGCCCGAACCCGACCAAGGTGCGCCTCGACACCCCTCGGGACTTCACGAGGATCGGGCTGATCGTGAACTCTTACTGACCACTCCAGGTATTTGAAAGTATGCCAATCTATGTCCGCATTGGGATGCACCTCCTGTACAGCGAGTACGACACCCATCTCTTGGGAATCAAGCGCATACGCGACCTGCTCAAGGAGCAGTCCATCGCGTGCGCCCTCCTTCCGCAGCAATTGAGGTGGATAAAAGCTTATGCTCATATCACCCAGTCAAGGCAAGGCTTTTGACTCCGAGGAGGGCGCGTTCGAGCACATAAGGGCGTTCGTCGCGACGTACCAGATCGACTGCTCACAGCTCTTGAAGCCCAACATTGCTGATTACAAGACCTTTAATGAGGTATTTCCTGGTCAACTCGTTCTCTCAATGAGACGCCTGACCTCTTCGGCGACACAGTTCTTCTACCGCGAGCTCCGCCCCGGAGCGCGTCCCGTCGACGCCCCGAACGACCCCAAGGTCATCAGCTCCGCAGCCGACTGTCGCTTGACGGTCTTCCAGAGTGTTGATCTGGCGAAGGAGTTCTGGATCAAGGTCAGCCGGTACACAGAGGATCCACCAAGTCATCACTGACCCTTCCTCTCCATTCAAATTTTCAAAGGGCAAGGGATTCAATAGTATGCCGCAGCTCCTCCCCCCCTGTCTCGCCTGACTTTGACTGAATCACAAATGATTGCAGTTGCTTCTCTTTTGGGTGACGACTCACTGGCTGCCGGATTTGAGGGGGGCGAGCTCACGATCTTTCGCCTGGCGCCGGCCGACTACCACCGGTTCGCAAGCCTGCCTGCTACTGCGCTCCAACCGCTGATCCGAGTATCCAGATACAATGCACCTGTTGACTGCGTTGTGGGACCTACTCGTTCCATCGAAGGAGACTACTACGTGCGTGCCGCTCGGTCGTGATGTCGTTCGTTCACGGAGCTGACCCGAAGGCGGCAGACGGTCAATCCCGTGACAGTGAACGAGAAGAATTGCGATGTCTTCACGCAGAACCGCCGTGATGGTGTGTCTGTCCCAGCGTGAGGTCGCAGTGCGACAGCGCTGACCCTTTGCGAGCAGTCACGATCCTCAGCATGCCCACCATCGGCAGCACTCCCACCGACGTGGCCTTCGTCCAGATTGGAGCGATGTTGGTCGGTACTATTGTTCCCACCAAGCCACAGTCATCTGTAGTGCGCAGGGGAGAGGAACTCGGATACTTTGGTTCGCGAGCTCGCAGCGGAGCGCTCGCGACGCCACTGACCCCTTGCCCGACCAGCTTACGGCGGCTCGACGATAGTGGCGGTGTTCCCTCCTGGAAAGATCCAATGGGACTCAGACCTGGTCACGAACTCGAAGGTACCCATCGAGACCGCCGTTCGCGTGAGTGCTGTCCGGATGGTGGCGTCGTGACCGCTGGCTGACCTAGCTCGAATCAGGTCGGCGAGCGCATCGGAACCTTCCTTTGATGCGAGGGTTAGAATCTGGAGGTCTACTGCTTCCTCCTGTGCGTTTGTTGGTTGGCGCGAATACATTTAGCATTCCATTCTTTTCTCTGAACCGGCCCGGGGCCCCACTTTCGCAGATCTGTGAGGAGCCAAGCATGTGGTAAATGGCGTATGAGAAAACTTGCCCTGAGTATCACATCTGGACGGGATCGTGCTGCGGAGACGCCCAGGACGACGACCCGAGCTGGTGCGAACTTTGGGTAGCGTCTCGAGTCGGCTCATTATGTCTGAAAGTTTCAATATTCGAGTTCCAAATGCACCGGTGTAGGCCATCCTGAGCATGAGGGTCGAACAGCGAGTGCGAACTCAATGAAGCCGGCTTTTACTCGACGACACCGAAATTATCGGCTGCATCCGAGTGACGAGTAGCTCAAATCTCCCGGTTGGGTGAGCTGCTGGGGCGGGAGGCGACGCTTGCAAGATTCGGGTGGTGCGGCGCAGGAGAAAGGCGCTCGCCCGGTCAAAGAGAAGAGGGCGGGGATAGGGGCACACAAGCGCAGCTCGCGCCGCCCTCGCGTTGACTGTACGTCTCGCACCACACCATGTCCTACACGCCTCAGTCATCCTACTTCCCGCTCGACGCGATGGCGTCTGGCTGGCCCGACGCGTCCCCCTCGTTCGACCCGCTCGCGCTCGACACGTTTCAATCGCCCAGCTGGCTCGACCCGGCGCTCATCCTCGTCGACAGCACGCACAGGGCCAAGAGGGTCAAGCTCGTCGACAGGAACGGGGTCATCTGGAGCAGGTGCGCAGACGCGGGGCGGCCAGGTGCGTGTCAGTGGCGTCAGTGGCGTAGGAAGGCGGCGAGTGCACGGGACGTCCGAGCTGACGCAGCGTGGCTCGCACGACGCAGCCGACAAGGAGAACCTGGCGTTCATCTTCCTGCGCCTCGCGGAAGTGCTCGGGACCGACTTCTACGCGCTCGTCGGTCACCTTCCCTCGGACCAGGGCTTCGTCACGCTCCCGTTCGATGGCCAACTCGCAGTGCTCTGCCACACCTTGCAGCGTGCGTTCGTCTCCACTCGTGGGCTGGAATCTGGGCTGACTTGGCCCGCGCAGGCGTCTGGACGCCCCCACTGCTCGACCTCTTCGCGCCGTTCGCGCTCACCAGCCTTTCCCTCGGGCCCTTCCACCCCTGGCAAGACACCGGCGCACTGCTCGAGACTTTCACCAACCACGCCAACTTTGCGGCCCTCACTTCGTTCTCCATCGCGGGCGCGTTCGTCTCGCCGGCGGCCCTGCTCGGCATCGCGAAGCTGCGCTTGGAGCATCTCGAGCTGATCAGCACGTCCCTCGACCTTGCCGGCGTAGGATGCCTTGCTCTGCTCGCGCCGACGCTCGCGGTGCTGTCACTTCAAGGCAACGCGATGATCGACGACTCGGCGCTGCCCTTCCTGTCGTGCTTCCCGAACCTCCTGTTCCTCGACCTGCTCGGCACCTTCGTCACTGTTCCGGGCCTCATCAAGTTTCTCCACCGTGCACCCGAGCTCCAGGCGGACCTCAAGAACATCTGCCCCCCGATCGCCGTCCAAAAGTGGCTCGTGAGTCGTCGGTCGTTGCGCGCGCCTCCGTCGTCCGCGGAGCTGACGCGGATCGTTCCCGCAGGAGGCCCAGGGCGCCGTCGTCCAGCTGAGCCCCGACGGCAAGGGTGTCGAGACGCCAGTCGAGGCCGATCGCCTCGCCACGAAGGCCGCGTGCCACTACAACCTCGCCCTGCACCTCCCAGCCGACAAGCTGCCGTC
>ERZ1463038.435-NODE-435-length-14218-cov-12.483160_pt1 | contig 14218 bp, 16 predicted proteins | sample MGYA00564479_ERZ1463038 | MGnify/ENA primary metagenome ERZ1463038 (study PRJEB39244, sample SAMEA3635134) | Helicobacter pylori | study: EMG produced TPA metagenomics assembly of PRJEB11511 data set (Assembly of a 5300-year-old Helicobacter pylori...
GACACTCTTTCCCTACACGACGCTCTTCCGATCTGACAGCCGCCCGACGTCAGCAGGCCCGAGGACTGCCAGCTGTAGTCCGAGTCTAGCTTTCCCGTTATGAAGGACCTATGCGATATTTTTTATTAGTATGAACGCTACGTCAGCTCGAAAGTTTGCACTGACGTGCCGGGAGACAGCGTCGCCGAGACCGCCGATGCTGATCCCGTCGCGGTCCCAGTGGCGGCAGAGCTTGTCGCATCGCTTGTTGACTCAGAGATCGTGGCCCGGCGGCGGCGATGCGACCAGCTCCCAACGATGCAAGATGAGCCGATTCAGGCCTCAGCGACAAGAACTCGAGAATGTAGTTGATGCGAGGTGGACACATTGCGAGGGGTAGTGCTGCGAGGGGAAATCTACGTCTAAAACAAGCGATGAGGGAAAGAGGGTGGCTGGGCAGGCCGAACTGATCACAAGCCCTATGAGTAGAAAGGTGACAACGTGATGGACGAACTCAAGCGGCGAGAACCAAAAGAAGAAACCTAGCAGAACGCAGCAGCCATAGCCCTGCTGCGCTCCTCCTCGACGTGCACCTGGCTAGCGGTCCTGCTCCCGGGCGTCTCGATAACGGGCGTCGTCGGCGCACTCGGCGAAGGGCTCATCTCGGCGGGCGTCCGACTCCCGAGGCCGGGGAAGCGGCCGACAAAGTCGAAGAAGCCGCCGCCCTTCTTCTCCGGGTCGACAGCGGTGGGCGTGTCGATCGTGAGGCCGAGTCCGGCGGACTGGGCGCGGTGGTGCGTCCTCGCCGCGCGGCCTCTGGAGCGCTCGTCGTCTGCGGCGGGGTCGAGTTCGGACCGCAACGCGTCGCGAACGGCCGAGAGCGCGCGAGCGTCCGAGAGGGCGACGACGACGCGGTCGCCGCCGTGGCGTCTTCGGGTGGTCGCGGGCGGTGCGCGGGCGGTGAAGTGGGTGACGCCCTGGTGCTGGGCGAGGTCTGCGGCCTTGCGGATCGAGAGGAAGAACGAGACGGCCTTGACGTCTTCCTTCTTCTTCGGACTCGCGCTCTTGCCGACGGGAGGGGTCGAGGACGAGCGCACGGGCGCACCGAGCGTCTGGGCGCGCGTGAGCGGCGGTCGGAGGGCCGCGATGAGCGCCGACGACGCTTTCGACGTCGGGTCCGCGGGCAGCCGCAAGACGCACTGGAGGTGGCAGACGAACGTCGCTTCGTCGTCCTCGGCGTTCGAGTCCGTAGGCAGGTCGCTCTCGCGGACGTGGTAGAGGATGCCCGCGCACCGGAGCGCGTACTTGATGTAGCTCGCCGCGCGACGGATCGGCTCGTCGGTCGGGTTCAGCAACACGAGCTCGAGCGGCGCGGGGAGGCTTGTGCGCGAGCGAGAGAACTGTCGTGGAGTGCCTGGGAGAGAGTCGGACGTGGTTGTCCCTGTAGGGGAGAGCGCGGGCACGCGGTCGGGGTCCGGCGAGTGCGGTGGCGTCATCTCGGCGATCGTGGGCGAGTCGAACGCGGGCGACGGTGGGGGGATCGAACGTCGGCGTTGCCTGCTTCGACTCGGGCTGCGACTCTGCGGGAGCGTGGTCGAGAACGCGCTGAGGTCCGGCGTCGGCGGCGGACGACGACGCTGGCTCGCGAGCGGGAGGTCGAGCGAGTGGCGGCGCTCAGCGGGGAGGAACGTGGTGCTCTTGAACTCTTTTGTCTGCGCGGGCAGCTCGTCGAACCCGCTGTCGGCCTTGCCGTCCTCGAGCAGGCCGCAATACCGCTCGAACGCGCGCATCCGCTTCGCGCCGTCCATCTGCATCAGGCCCGCGAGCGTTCTTCGCAGGGGCTCGTCCGCGACGGTGAGGAGCGCATCGACGACCTTGTCGCTCAGCGCGAACAGGCTCGAGTGCGCGATGCCCAGCGGGTACTTGGTCGGCGTCAGGCAGCGCAGGAGCGTGAGGCCGAGGCACCAGATGTCCACCTCGGGGCCCTGCAGAACGGAGGTACGGGTCAGCGCCCGCAGTTGTTTTTCCGTTCGCGATGGTGTGAGATGGGCGGCAGGCCGTGAGCAAGGCCAATCTGCGACGGGCGGCCCGACGGCCAATCGAAGATCGCCCGCAGCGATAGGCACCCGCCCGGCCCAAATCTCGCAGGGGCCGTTCCCACCCAGTGGCGGATAAGAGCAAGAGACAGAGGACGCACCCAGTACTTGACGGTGCCCGAAGGCTCGCGGAGACTGCGCCAGAGCTCGGGCGAGTGGTACGCGGGGCTGCCGCAGCAGGTCGTGAGCTTGGGCTCGCTGGCCGAGTAGTGCGTCGCAAGGCCAAAGTCGAGCAGCTTGAGCAGCAGCGTCGGCGGCTCGTTCGGGTCTGCGCTCGGGGTCACCTTGACGAGGATGTTTTCGGGCTGTGTGGGGGAGACCGAGGTCAGCATGGGCCTCATGACAAGACACAGACGCGTGAAGCTGAAGGTACCTTAATGTCGCGGTGGCAGACCCTCAAAGGGACATGGAGGCTCCTGACGACGCTCGCGAGCTGCTCGAGGACGCTCCAGGCGAGCGCGGGCGCAAGGACGCCGTCGGGGCTGTTGGCGACGAGGTGCTCGAGCGTCACGCTGTCGCGCAGGTTCTCCTCGACGAGGTAGAAGTGGCCCGCGGTCCGAATCGACTCGTTCACCGAGACGAGATTCGGGTGTGGGAGAAGCTGGGCGAGAATGGTTGGCTCGCGGAGCAGGCGCGTCGCGATGAGCGGGTGATGCGGGTGCAAGGGCGTGTGCTTGAGCGCGTACTGTGCCACCCGTGTCAGGAGGTTTCAAGTGTCACAGAAAGAGCAGACGCACCTCGACTCCGTTCTTGCGCACGAGGAGGACCTCGCTGAACTTGCCCTTGCCGAGACTGAGGCGCGGCGGCGCAGGTGGGAGCGTCGAGGTCGACGGCGCGGGGGCCGTTGGGGACGGGGACGGTGGTCTCGAGCGACGGGACGCGAGTACGAAGGTGTAGTCCCCGATGCCGAGCGGGAGGAGCGAGTCGAGGTCCTGCGCGTCGACCGTGTAGACCGGTTGGCGCACCTGTTGTTGTGCGGGCCGCTGTCAGCTCGCCGTCTTCGCCATCCCAGAGGGCTTTTCCCCGCCGCCAGCATCCACTCCCGCCAGCATTCTCCGACTCGCATGAAGGCTTATCGGTGCACGCGGGAACGCAGCACGCCGACCCCGCCTTGCGAACCCACATTGACGCGATCGGGCTGCCGCCTCGACGATCGGCGCCGCCGCCGCCTCTAACTCGCCCCTGCAGCTCCCAACCAGCCGAGTCCCGAGCACCGACGAAGAAGAAGGAAACAGAGACTGACCTGCCAGCGGATAATGTCCTCAACGCCGAGCTCGCGGCCGTCCGCGCCGTGCAGGACGCCGCCGTCGTCCGAGTCCTGGTCCTGGCCCGTCGTGCCGCCCTCCGCGTCGCCTTCGTCGCCGCTACCAGAGCTGGGGGCGCCCACGACGAAAGTCGTCGCCTTGCACTGCCGTGGGTCCATCTTGCCCTTGCCCTTGCGCCGCGACGAGGTGGCGACGAGCCGGTCCTGCGAGTCCTTGCGCCAGGCGCGATACGGCGCGCGCTGGGCGTCCGCCCCTCCGGCCCAGCCGGCGTCCGACAGACGCGTGGTAGACGACGAGCGCGGGACGACGGTCGAGAGCGTGAGCGAGGTCGTCGCCGGCGCGCGATAAGAAGGCAGCCGGGGGAGGATCGCCCGCCGCTCCTGGCTCGTCGACATGGCGCTCGAGTGGATCGCCCAGTGGCTCGAGTTGGCCGAGAAGGATCGCGAGTGGAGATCTGGGGATCGTGTGATGCGGTAGAGGGATGGCAAACCAAGACGACCAGCAAAAGGCGGAGTACCGGCTCGTTCGGATAGTTTCCGGAGCATTTCAAATTGCGACGACTGCGGGGGTCTCACTTGGCTCTCACTGCTCTCAGCCACCTCCAGATTCGCTCTTCCAAATCAACAACCCTGCCCTCCAGCGCATCGACTTTTCGTTCGTCTCGTCGTCCCCCACCCTCCCCGACTCCGCGCTCCCGCCAAGCCCGCTCAGGGATGGCCAACATCGCGACGGTGGCGTCGCCGACGCCGCTCCTGATCACGGCGACGCAGTTCTTCTCGTTCGCCACGCCGGCCATCACCGTCCCGTTCCCCTCGGCGTACGCCCAGACGCAGATCCCGTTCGCCTACCCCGCCACGCCGACTTTTGCCGCGACGCGCATCCCGACGACCATCGGCGGCGTCGCTGCGACGTCAGGCATCTCGTCCGCGCTCAAGGCGAGCGGGACGACGTTCGGGCAGAGCGGCACGAACCAGTCCTCGCAGTCGAGCTGGCCGATGTGGGCCACGATCGTGATCGCGGTCTGCGGCGGCGTCGCGCTCGTCGTGCTCGGGCTCGGCGTCTTCTGCTGGTGCACCCGCCACAAACGCGCGGATCGTCGCGAGGCGGAGCGCGCGCGCAAGCGCAAGAGCGGCGCCGGGAACGGGAGCGGGAAGCGCCGGAAGGGCAGCGCGGGGTTCACCGAGAAGCACGACGGCGGCGGGAGGAATGGCGGCGCGGCGTCGTCGGCCGCGCGCGCGCAGGCAGCCAAGCAAAACCACTCGCGCGGGACGATCGGCGGCGGGACGGGCAAGCTCCAGCGCCCGAGCTCGGTCGCGGGCGACCCCAACTTCTACGGCGTCAAGCACAGCAGCTCGAAGCGCTCCTCTCGCCCCGCCCGAGGCGCGGGCGTCCCGTACCCGCCTCAACCGGTCCCCACGCGCTCGTCGTACCCTGCGCCCCCCATGGACCAGTACGGCCGCGTACTCGATCCAGCTCACGCGACGTACCCGCTCGTGCACGCGGACGGGTACGCGACGCCCGACGACGGGTTCGACGCCGAGCCGTCCTGGGTCCCCGCCGACGACGCGGGCGGGCTAAACCGCGCGCAGAGGCAGTCGTACCACTCGTCCAACACGGGCGACATGGCTCGAACCGCGCCCCTGAAGCTCAGTCGCAACGAGCACCGCCAGGACGACCACCTCCTGCCATACCCCACCGACGAGCACAACCGGCGCAACTCGTACGCGAGCCCGACGAGCACGAACGACGAAGACTGGGCGCCCCCTGGCGCGGCGCCGAGAGCGCGGAGCCACGACCCGCACGGGATGCCCGGCCTCAACCGCCAGCCGAGTTGGCAGAACGGGTACTACGAGGACGGCCAGGCGCCCCCTTCGCAGCAGCAGCAGTACCATCAGTCGCAGTTCACTCAGCAGCAGTCCCCTCAGGACCCGCGGTACCTCGACTTTGCGGGCGGGAGGTGAGCACCAACGGTGGAAGGAGGCCGGACGAGGGAGCGCAGCGGGCGCTGGACGGACACGTTATCGCGGCTATTATCGCATGGATTCTCGCATGGAAACTGTACCACCTTGCATCATCTTTATTGTTCTTTTGAGGGCGCACTTGAGGTCTCGGAGCAGCAGCGACTTCGTGGAGGTGTCGACCGGGGCCGGCGAGTCGCACGCCTGTGCTTCGACCCTGGTCCTTACTTCGAGGCCGCTTCAGTGCCTGTTTCAATATCTGTCCTGGGGCGTTCGAAACTCTCTCGTTCGCCCCCGGTTGTTCTGCGGAATCCGGCAGCTTCGCTTCGCAAGACCTTCGACGCACGGCCCGGTACTTCGGTTGCGGGGAGCTTCGGGGCCCCAGAAATCCACTTCGTCGTCAAATCCGACTTGACTTCTGGGTTCAGTCAGGTTGAATTTACCAGTGGGGATGCTCAGAGCGACCAGGGCAATCTCGGCGCACGGGCCTAGCCGGGCATTTCAACGCGCTTGCCGCTTGACTTCGGACCACGCACTCGCTCGCTCGACCACTCGCTCAGCTGTGGACTGAGGGCCTAGGACGCCGCTACCAAAAGCTTTCTACAGCCCTCTACCACCCTCTCGCGCTCGTAGGACCTGTGAGCGACTCGACGTCAGGCTCACTCGATCAACGCACCCCGGCCTCCCGGTGAACCTGCTGTGCGTAGATCTTTGATGGTAGACTTCAAAAGCTCAAGACTAACTCGCCCGCAAGCAGCTCTCGTCAACGCGTCGTCTCTCGCCATGGCGACCATCCAGACTCTCGCGCCCGAGCTCCTCGATCAGATCTTTGAGCAAGTCCCGAGCAACACCGCCCACAGGGATCTCCCCAGCTCTGCCCTTGTGTGCCGCGACTGGCGCGACCCCGCTCAGCACGCGCTCTTCAGCTCGGTCGAGCTGACCTCCTCGAGGCAAGCGAACGCGTGGCTCCAGTCGGCCGCCCGGCCTCGGTACCGCACGAAGCACCTCGGACTGGGATTCTCGCTCGGGATGAAGTTGGGATTGACCGTGATCAAGAGCTGCCCGTTTCTGAGCAGCTTTGAAGCGCCGATCATGAGCCGGCTCCCCGATGAGGACGAGGCCGACGACTGGCGGCAAGTGAGCGACGGAGCCTTCCAGTGGTGCTTGAGTGCAGCAGGTAAGTTTGTCACCTAAGAGTCAGCTTCAAATACTGACGCCATCCGACGCAGGAGTCCGGCAGCTCACCCTCAGAGCTCGGGAGAACGTGCCCGCCCGCGCAACCCCGCTCACGTTCCGCCTCGAACACCTCGAGCTACACCTTTTCCAAGAGTTCACCCTCAATTTTATCGAGCATCTTCTCATGTCCTCAAACGACTCGCTCAAGACGCTCTACCTCGTCGGTCCGGCGGGGCAGTCGATCGACATCCTCGTGCTCACCAAGTTTTTTTCTCGCGTTCCCTTCCTCGCCGTCACGTCCCTCGTCATTGAGACTCTAGATACCCTCCACCTGAAGCAACTCATCGCCAGCCTGCCCTCCCTCACGTTCATCACCCTTCGCGAAGCCGAGCCCCACATAGTCAAAGCGCTCGGCGCGGCTCACCTGCCCAAACTCGAAGAGCTCACGGTCGTCACGCTCCGTCAGAATCCGATGCGCAACCTCAAGAGCATCAAGAACCTGATCGAGTCCGGCAAGCTGTCGGGACTCCGCCGACTCCGCCTCCCGTCGCTGTCGATCATGCCCGTCGTGGACTTCGCCGACGGAGCTTTGTGGACGGCGTGCGAGGCGCGTTCGATCAGTATCTACTGCTGCTGGGGGTCCCTGTACGTCTACTTCCTGGCCCGCTGGACGTGGGTCCTCGTTCGCTGACTGAAGCGCTGCAGGACCGTCGCGAACCTTCAAGCCGAGTACGAGGCGATGCTGGCGGCTACGGAGAAGCTTTGAGGGGCGCACTCGGACTTGCTTGCTGGAGGGAAAACCGAGGCCGACGTCACAAATCTGAGCTTGCTTCTTTGTCAATTTTCAGCGGGACACGTTGATCAAGCTCGGCGACATACTGGGGATGCAGACGTTTACAGCGCACCGGGCATACACAATTAGCTACAGACCATCCAAACCTCTAAAATTTCTGTCTATGACTCAGAAGCCCCACCCCAAGTCGGGTGTGACGCCACCGTCGCCGACGCGAACCTTCGCGCGCCAGTCTCTCGACTTTCAACGATCGATGGCCCCGGGACAAGTCCCAAACGGGTCCGTAGAATGCCAGAATTGCAATAACAGTCTCGGCTTCCCTGGAATACCCTGGGAGAGACCCATGAAAGGTTGGCGTTCATCGCAGCGCTGCCAGCTCGAGGCTCTGCGACGACCTGCTCCACCGACACTGCGCTCGCTTCCTCCTGCCCGGGTGGGCCGTCGGCGGAGAATACGTCATGCTTGACTTCCAGGTGTGATCCATCCCGATGGTATGACGTGGACCCGAGCACGATAAGGTTTGACCGGGCTCTCAGTGCCGATAAATGGCGCGCCGGTGGCGACTCGTCTCTTGTCTTCACTCCATCACCTCCATCCCTGGACTTACTCAGAAGAAATATCCTCTCTATCATGGTCTCCTTCACCACGCTCCTCCGCACACCCCGCTCCGGCTGCAGCCAGCTCCCAATCACCGCCGCCGTCACAAAAGGCAAGGAGATGGGCGCAGCGCTCGCCGGCAGCGCATGGACGTGGGTCTCCTGTGAGTTAAAACCTATCTGAATGTCTTTTGTGACGATGCTGACCCAACCTCACCTTCTCAGCCGCGTTCATCACCGACGTCGACCGCATCGAGGACACGCGGGGCCCGCTCGGCTTCCACCCCTCACCGGTCGTCCCTGAGACGGGCGTCTGCGTCCAGAAGCCGACGCAGTACACCGCTCGCGCTGTTCCCGGATCCGGGCCCGCGCCGCTCAACCTGAGCATCGGCCCTTACCACAGCCCCGCGCGCTCGCAGCTACGCGCCGTGGTCCGCATCGAGCAGGACAAGGAGTCGCTCTACGCGGGCGCGCTCAGGAGGGCCGAATTTGACAGGAGGACAATCCTGCGCCAGACCCGCACCTGGTGCCCGCCGAGCGCTCGGCCCGCGTTTGAGTTCTGAGTCATCTGTGCTGAGGAGGCGAGCGGTGGGGTTCTTGTAGATGCTCCTGCCATACTTGTTGTTGTAGAAGTTTGGATGGTGCTGAAATTTACTTCATACGTTTTGGCTCGCATCACCTTCTCCGTGCATCCACTTCGAGGCGACAACTTAAACTCAACATCAGGATCTGCACATCCAAGCTTCTTTAGCGTTGGGCTTAGTACCAAGGACACACATGACTGATGCGATGCGAATCAAATACATTTTTCAAATGAACATAGGTCCTCCTTCTGAATCTGGGCTCCTGCGCAGGCCGGCCGCCTCACTTCGCCATGCTGCCCTTGTTCTCGTACACCGCCGGGTGGTCCTTGTCGTGAGACTTGTGGATGCGACCATTCTATGAGTCAAATGAGTCAGGTTGAGGATTCAATTCTTGACAGAGAGGAATCAGCTCACGATGAGGATTACGTCCAGGTTCGTGTGGTGCGAGAGAAGTGTGATGTCCTCGAGGGGGTTGCCGTCCACGAGAAGGAGGTCGGCATAGTATCCTGGCTGAACCTTTCCGAGCTCCTCGGGGTGCATCATGAGTTCGCCGCCTAGCGCCGTCGCGGCGAGAATCGACTCCATCGGGGTGTAGCCGAGCTTGGTCACGAACAGCTCGGGGTCGCGGTATGTTCTGAACCGTGATTCAATATCAGTAGGCTGCACTTGAATACATCGTGTGAGCAGACTCACCCATGGGGAGTCCACGCAAATCTGACGAGCAAGAGTCGTCGAGGTCAGCGAACGTTGTCGCGGACAGCATGGGTTGGTTTGAACGTACCCGTAGTCGCCCCCGGGCATGACCCGAATTCCACGCTTCTTCATCTCGACCAGGCCAGGAACCGCGATGGCTAGCTCCCTCGAGTAGCCGACAGACTCTGCCTTGCTGGGCGGGTATCCAAACGCTTCCGCGTCTTCGAGAGTACCGTAGCTGAGGAGAGTGAAATCAGCATTTCTGCGTAAACTGGTGCTTTCCATTATCACTGACAGCCATGCCAGAGCCGGAGCGACAAAGACGCGGTCTTTCTGGGCCTCGAGAGCATGCATGGTGCCTTCCGAGATGAACGAGCAGTGGTAAAGCATGTCGACACCATCTGCACAGGCACTGTCAGCGTGATCCAATGAGGACGAAATTGATTCTGAATGCTGACATTGAAGGCACTGGAGGATTGCTTCGTCGGAGCGTGCGTGGGAGCACACGCGGAGGCCGTGAGCGTGAGCAGCCTGCGATAGCGCGGAATGTCAAGCGACGTCTTCAGTCAGGAATCGGAAAGATCTCACCTCAACCCCAGCAGCAACAAGCTCATCCGGGAAAGTCGTGTCCTCGGCGCGAAGGTGCTCGGTGATCTCCTCGCCACTCATGCTGAACTTGACGTTGTCGACGCCCATCTCGGCGAACTCGGCGATCGCGGCCTCGATCTCCTCCACCGAGTCGACATAGCGGGTGATTCCTGCGATCAGTGCTCCCTCTCTAGGAGCCATCTCCTGGGCGTTCGCAAGACTCCGAGGACCCGGAATGTCTCCAGCCTGAATCGAGTTGCGGACGGCGACGTCGATGCGCTTCTTGGCCGAGGCGGCACCGAAAGTCATAGTGTCTGAGCGGAAATCTGTATTAGCCCTGAGATCGCAGAGATGACTGAAGGATCGGACGCACATCCACAGTCAATGAATGTGCGCGCGGAGCGCATCGAGAACAAGGTGTGCTCCTCGACCGGCATGGTGGCGAGGCCGTCGAGAGACCCTGAGTTGGTCCAGGTATAGTGCGTGTGAGCATCAACTGCGATAAGTATCAAGCTTAGTCAGCAAGCAACCACGATCGGGCATTCGAGGCGACGCACCCATGCCGCTCATGAGCGTCCTTCCATTTCCTTGGAACACGCGGGCACCCTCCAGGTCCTTCTTCTCGAGCTTCTCGCCAACCTTGACGATGCGCTTTCCGTGAATGAGGACGTCGCCTGGAAGACGGAAGTTCAGTCAAGTGCACGCCACCAAGAAGTCGGCGCGCCGCGAAACGCACCGCGGTAAGGCTCAGCCCCCGTCGAGTCGAGGATGTTCACGTCGATGAAGGCGATAATGGAATCCTCGTGCTCGCAGGCAATCTCGATGTTGGGCACCTTGAGCCGAGGGTCCGGCTTGGTCTGGGCCGCCGATCGGCGTCAGTGCCCATCGTCGCGCACGCACTCGGCACGACTCACAAGATCAACGCCGCGGAACGACGGCTTCTTCGGGTCCCACGCCTCACCGAGCCCATTTTGGTTGGCGTGACGGGGAGTGGAGGGAGGACTCGCATGCTACGAGGAGCAATAAAGTCAGCGCGGTCGCTGTGGACGAGGGGCGGTGCTCACCTGCAGCATCCACTTGGGGGGGACCCAACGCGATGTTGACGGACCATACTGAGGGTTGAAGCTGTCGAGTGGGGAAGTCAGCGAAATAACAGCGCGGAAAGAAGCGGTGGAGAGGGCGCACCGAAGCTCGGCCTGGATGGGGTTCGACTGGACGGCGGCCATGTTGGTGCGGGTTGAGCAGTAAGAACGTGGAGTGAGAGGTTGTGGGGTGAAGGGGAAGGACTGAAGAGGGCGACGAAGACAACTGGGGCTCCGGTCGGCCGAGCGTGGCGTTTGGTGGGGGAATGCGGAGCCCGTTGACCGGCCGATGCGCGGAAGTTGTTTGAGGTCTCACGGTAGGTCGGAGCCGAACCGACGGCGTGGCCTGGAAGCGGCCTTCTTCTTACTTCGCTGCCGTCTCCGAACACTCCTCACTCCACTCCGCATCACCATGTCGCTCCGCTTCCTCGCCTGTACGCGCCCCCGCTGGCCCGCGCGCGCTCCGCAGCTGACCCTCCCGCTCGCGCAGACAAGTCGCCCGCCTTCACGTCGTCTCGCATCGGCCTCGTTAGCAGCGATGGCTTGAGTGTTACTCCCCTGCTCTTCCCCAGCGGCAAGCCCGTCCGCGACCTGCACGAGCTCATCGGCGACTGGGACGCCGTCAACGCCTCGCTGCTCCCCGGCACGCCCGTCGAGCAGGTCTCCGCCGTCGAGACTCTCGCACCGCTCATCGGCCGTGATGTGCTTTGTGTTGGCAAGAACTACAAAGCCCACGCCAAGTGAGCTCAACTCTCCGCGCGCCAGCTGCCTGTGCACCAGCTGACGAGCGAGCGCTTCGCAGGGAGTTCCAGCTCTCCGGCTTCGACTCGAGTGACAAGAACGAGCAGCCTGACTTCCCCGGTGAGTCCAGCCGTCTCTTCGCATCTAACTCTAATGCTCATGATACTTCAAACCCGCCAGTCATCTTCACGAAGCGCGCTACGTCCATCGTCGCGACCGGCACCGAGATCTATCCCCACCCGACTGTCACCGACACGCTCGACTACGAGGGCGAGCTCGGGATCATCGTCGGAAAGGAAGGCATCAACATTAAGATGGCGGATGCTTGGAAGCACGTTTGGGGAGCTGTGGTTATCAACGACGTGAGTTCCAGCGCCCTCCGCGATCCTGCTCGAGCTGACGATGTCTAAAGGTCACCGCGAGGGAGCGCCAACGCGACCACAAGCAGTTCTACATTGGCAAGTCGCTCGACACGTTCTGCCCAATGGTGCGTTTCGTATTCGTCGTTCTGCACTTATCCAGCTAACCAGGTGGTGCAGGGTCCCTTCGCGGTGCATGCGTCGATGCTCGACTGGAAGAACCTCGTCCTCGAGACCCGCGTCAACGGCGAGACACGCCAGAAGCAGAACACTTCCGAGCTCATCTTTGACATCCCGACCTTGATCGAGACCTGCTCGATGGGAATCACGCTTCAGCCGGGAGATGTGATCGCGACGGGCACACCTGGTAAGTCCGATCCGCCCACAATCCGTTGGCGGGGAGCTCATTCCTCCCGATTTACAGCTGGAGTTGGAATTGGAAAGTCCCCTCCAATCTTTCTCAAGTCGGGCGACCTCGTTGAGGTCGAGATCACCGGTCTTGGAGTGCTTCGCAACGTCGTCGGATCCGCCTCCGCACCTCCACCCACCTGCGCTCCCGTCCGCCAGCCTTCTGTTCAGACCTCGTACGTCCCATTGCTTTCAGAAGATGATCTTGAGCTGAACCAATTGATTAGCATCCTCCCCGACTCGCAACTCCGCTCGCTCAAGTCCGGCGGGCAGCTTCACATCAACGCCGGCGAGACCGACGCCGCGAAGAAGACGGTCATCTTCGTCCACGGCCTCGGGGGCTCATCGACGAACTACGAGGCACTTATCGACGTTACTGGCCTCCGGGACACGCACAACGTCGTCTCGTTCGACCTGGAGGGCCACGGGCTCAGTCCTCTGAGCGGCGAGGAGGTCTCCGTCGAGAGCTACGCCCAGAGCGTCGCATCGGTCCTCGACTCTGTCGGAGCCAAGTCTGCCACTGTTGTGGCTCACAGTATGGGTGGCGTAAGCTCCCATCTGCTCCCCTGCGCCTGAACTTGGCTGACGCGTTCTTCGCAGCTCATCGCCACGACCTTTGCGAGCCTCTTTCCCTCGCGCACGGACAAGCTCAGTACGTCTTCTCCAGCGTCGAATTCTCTTCTTGAATCTGACTCTTGGCTGCCAACAGTCCTTCTGGGCCCCGTCAAGAGCTTCGCTCCGGGTGGAGTCACCGCGCTCACGGCTCGCGCCGCGTCTGTCCGTCAAGGCGGCATGTCGGTCGTCGCACCCGCCGTCACCGCTGGGGGCATTTCGGCACTCGCCCTCAAATCCCACGCGCTCGTCAAGGCGTCCGTTTTCGCGTCCCTCATCGCAACTCCCGCGGAGGGCTACGCGCTCGCCTGCCTCGCGCTCGCAGCGGCGCGCGACCCGCCGTACGACGCCATCACAGCGCCGACCTTGATCATCGCTGGAAACGAGGACAAGACTTGCCCAATGGCAACCGTTGACTTCTTGGCGTCGGCGATCAAGGGTGCGAAGGTCGTTACGCTGACGGACGTCGGGCACTGGCACCAGGTTGAGGACATTGAGGGAGTCGCGGAGGCGATTATGGAGTTCATCTAATTGACTAGAAACTGTACTGAGACTGTTTGAATGGTACTTTGAAGCCTCCTGTGTTCGCTTTCTAGTCCGTTGTCTTCTGCGTTCTCCTGATACACTCCCCCAAAATCTGGCGGCGGCTTGGATGTTCTTACCTGCGATCAATTATAGTGAGCTGTACACGCGTGTATGTGTTTCAGCGTATTCAATTCAAGAGCGTGAGTGCGGTTGGGCGAGGGGGGTGCGGGCCCCGGCGGCGTTTTGCTGTCTCAGCCCCAGTCTCCCCGCGCTTTGTGGCGCCCGACGCTTTGCGCTCATTTCGACTCCACTCAACGATGGACAACGCTGCGACCCCTCCTCCGGACAAGCCAGTCGTACGGAAGACCTGGAAGCAAGGCCCCAAGGCGTGTAAGGAGTGCCAGCGGCTCAAGCTGAAGGTGAGTCCGACCTGCCGCACTGGCAGCAACCCACTCAGACCAGCGCTGACCGACCCTCACAGTGCTCGCGAGTGTTCCCGTGTACAAACTGCATTCGGCGAGGATGCAAGCCCCTCTGCCCAGACGGCACCATGGCGCCCAGGTGCGCCCGAGTCGCCGATCGAGGCAGTCGCGCGGGACAGCTAACCGGAGCGACCACGATGCAGGGAGTCGCTGAAACTTGCTCGTACGATCAAGTCACTCATCGCTGAGAATGAGGCTCTGCGTACCACCGCCGAGGCGTCTGCTACCCCGGGCGCGCCGGTCTCGGAGATCGGAAGAGCACACGCTGAACTCCAGTCACC
>ERZ1463038.436-NODE-436-length-14215-cov-10.914266_pt1 | contig 14215 bp, 26 predicted proteins | sample MGYA00564479_ERZ1463038 | MGnify/ENA primary metagenome ERZ1463038 (study PRJEB39244, sample SAMEA3635134) | Helicobacter pylori | study: EMG produced TPA metagenomics assembly of PRJEB11511 data set (Assembly of a 5300-year-old Helicobacter pylori...
TGGAGTTCAGACGTGTGCTCTTCCGATCTCCCGCTTGCCCGCTCGATACGATCCTCGCCACCATTTGGGCAAGGCTCGCTTCCGAAATGATCTTGCGAAGGTCCTCAGATGCCTGAACGTGGGACTCTCGAATGAAGCGCCGAAGGACGAGAACACCCTGAGTCCAAAGTTCAGCTGAAGTTGCGAGGCGAGCTTCAGGCGGTCTCACCTCCAAGAACCCGCTTCGTCCGCTGACCGGATCCGAGTACATTCCTACATCCTCAATTGACCCATTGAATCCCGGATCGACCCAGAACGCGGGCTCGAGCTCGTCGCAAAGCTCTGCCGTGAGCCGCGCGAGCGCGCCTTCGCTAAGCGCTCGCAGCCCAGCAAAGTGGCAACACAGGGCGTGGATCACCGTTCCGGTTGAGAACTTAATGAAGCTGGTCTCTCCACAGTGTCGAGGAGTCGTGGGCGGAGGAGTGGTCATGTAGGGCCCGTCGAGAGCGGCGTCGAGGTGCGCCAGTGCGAAGCGGCGGAATCCCGAGGCAGATGCGACGAGCCCGATGGAGGGCGCCTGCTCGGCGAGACGCAAGAAGGCGTGCGAGATCCCCGCCTGGCTTGAAAGTCAGCCGTGCTCGGGCTTCCTTGGTGGGGTACCGCGCACCGAGCCGAGGATTGACACTGCGTCGGAAGAGCCCAGGTCAGCTAGTGCAGCAGCGTCAAGGAGACGCCTGCTCACACGTCTGCAGCTTCTGGACGTAGCCGCTGCGATCCGAATCGTGCGGCGTGTTGATAAACGCAGAGGCGGTGAGGATGGCCTGGCGGAACCGAGCTGCTGCTGGGCTGTCGACGCCTTCACTTCCTGGAGGGACTTGCAGGCGGTTCGGAATGTGAGGGTCACTCCAAAGCGGGTCAGGGTCGGTCATATTGGACGTTGGCGCCCGACACAACTTCGGCGGCGGAAGCAAAGACGGATGCCGTTCGTCGACTGAGCACTTCTCCGCAGCGGTGGGTGCCCAGAGCACGTCGAGGTGGCATCGCATGTCGGGATTGCCTGCTCGGTTCTTTCGTCGTCATGTGCGCACCCGCTCCTGCCAGCCTGCACCTCCCGCTCATCAACTCGCACGACATTCGGGCGACCCGGCCGAGCCTAGTCCATAGAGCCACACACGCCTAACATTGCCCTCAAATCTACGCCTCGATCTGAGCAACGGTAGCCTCCTCCTTGGGTGCCTTGGCGGCGGGGACGCCGGCAGCGGGGATTTCGGCGGAAAGGGGGGTGAGGATGACCTGAACGGCGTGCGCGGGAGGTCAATGTCGGTACTGACTGACGCCAGACAAGCGAACGCACCTCGATGTGGGAAGGGTGCCCCTGGTACGCGTTGATGCGACCGTGAGCACGGTAAGTCCTCCGGCGGGTCTTCGGTGCCTGCTGGACGATGATGTTGGTGACTGCAAGCAAGCACAACGGTCAGTACGTGGGGTCTCTGGTCGAGCGACACCTCGGCAGGCGTGAGCGCAAGGACGCACCCTGGAGCTCGTTGACGTCGAGTCCGTTGACCTCGGCGTTCGACTGGGCGTTCTTCAAGAGGCCGAGGAGGAACTTGGCCGACTTGACGGGCCAGCGACCCTGGACGACACCGAAGGCCTTGGCCTGGGAGGTACGGCCGCTGCGAGACGCGCGGGGCGAGTGAGCGAAAGTTCCTTGTCGCCGATCGCGCAGCGCCAGACAGGGACGTACACGGCACCGTTGTGGCGACGGAAAGGCACACACTGCTTGTGCGTCTGGACGTCCTCAAGGTAGCGGATGGCCTTCTCGAGCTCCATGCCGGAAACGGCAGCCGCGGTCTCGCTGCAGGAGGGCAGCTCGTCAGTCGCCTGACCTCGAACCCGAGTGGGCGCGCGCGCGAGCGGAGACGCACCGAGTGTTCTTGAAGTGAACACGGAGGTAGGTCCCCTTGCTGACTCCGACGGCCTTGCGGTCCTTGAGGAGCTCCTGGTTGGCGTAACGCTGCGCGGGAAGAACGAGGGCAGACGTTAGCGCCTGCGCTCGTCACACACGCGTCTGTGCAGGTGCCAGTCCCAGCCTAGTCGTCCTGCCCTGCACCCAGTCGGCCTCCGGTGGTCGGACAGGCGTGTCCCGTACGCCTGCGCGAGCGCACCGCCGGTGGACCAAAACTTCAACGGCGTGCGCTCCGCCTGCCGCCGTCATTCCCCCAGCGCCGCCGCGGGACAACGACCGCTCGTTTTCCATCCTGCCATCCAGTCGCGTCGTATCGGTGGAGAGCGTCGAGGGTGGGAAGGGGGTCCGTCCGCTGGTCGGCGGATTCGTGCAGCGGTTCGACGACCGCGGGGGGCGCAGAAGTCGCGGGGAGCGGCGGTGGCGAGCGTTGGCGTGTCCGCAACGGTGCAGAGGGAGTCGCTTACCATACTGAAGACGGATGCGGGATGGACGAGACACACGAGATCAGCCAAGCGACGTCGCGGGGCGCTTTGAATTGACCACCATCGTCGCCGCGATTCGAAGATGGTTTCGCGCGCGCGGTTGACCACCAGCAGGTTTCGCGCGTACCCCTGACTCCTTAGGGTTGTGCTGCCCCACATCGTTCAAGTTCCTCGACCCCCGCCTGGCCTCGCAGCTTGAATGGAGCGACTGAACGGCGACGAGGCGAATGGAGCGAACGGATCCAACCGAGGCGACGCACCGCAGTCGGAGGTAAACAACCACCGCCCGCGCACAGCAGCCCCGAGCTCACCAGAATCTGCAGGCCGACGAGCTACGAGCGAAGCTTGCCCTCGAGACGTCGATTGCCGACGGAGCGACGAACCTGCTGCACGTGTTCGAGCAGGACCACGACTCGGACGCGAACGAGGCGCTCCGCGCGCAGGTCCGGCAGGAGCTCGACGCCGCGACTGACCGCATCCAGCGCATCTCGGCCAGGCTCGCGCAGCTTGAACAGCCACCGACCAGTGCGTCGCGCGCGCGCGTGTGCCGCCCCTCCGAGGCCCGAGCTGACCACTGCCCGACGCAGCGCCCGACGCGACCCAGACGCACTTTCCGTTCCCATCCGCACTCGGGGCCTCGCCAATCACCAGAACGAGCTCGCCGACTCAGCTCGAGACGCCGCCGCCGACCTCGGCCGGAGCAGGTGAGCGACGCCGCCGCCCCGCCTCCGCGCCCCGCTGACGGCGCTCCCTACCTAGCCGACCCCCTCGGGCCAACGTTCGAGCTCGTTATCAGTCTCATACAGCGACTGGATGAGCTCGAGCAGGCTGAGAAGAAGGTCAAGGCGATGGACCAGATCGTTCAGGCCGTCAACCGGCTCTCGCGCGTGAAGTACGAGCTCAAGCTCGAGGATGTCCTGTCGAGGTAGTCTTATATATACTCGGTACTGGGGAGGGCAACACTGACGCTGACGAGCACCAGCATCATGGGCTGCCTCGGCGACGAAGCCGGCACGGACGTCCGCGCGGGCGCGTACCGTCTCCTGCGACATCTCATCGTCGACCAGCACGACGTGAACCAGCTCCAAACCCGATACTTCGACCTCTTCCTCATCCGGTCCGTCCGCTCGTTCGAAGCGACGCGCTGGATCCTGGACTCACGCGCCGTGCCCTTCGCAGAACCCTTTCGCGCGACCACAAGTTCGAGGTCGAGAAGGAGCAGGCAATGCGACTCGTTCGCCTTCTGCTTTCACTGCCGGATGCAGATCGACCGGTTCAGCCTGCTGTCATCCGGGCCATTGTCGCGCTGGCCGAGAGCCAGGACGAGAAGCTCCGCCTGGCCAGCCTACAGACCCTTGGCGAACTTTGTGCGTGGTTTGGTCCAGCTCTGGTCCTCACGATATGAAGGCTTACCTACTGGTAAAATTCTGCAGTGATTCGAGACGTCTCGCTCCTAGTCTCCGCTGAAGGTCTCCGTGTCGTTCTCCAAGCGCTGTCGGACGGCCCCCACGATCTCTCCCCCCACCTCGCCACAGCTTTCCTCTGGGTGGCAGACCGGCCAGATACCCGACAATTTCTGCGCCCAGGCCTCGATATCGAGGTCAGTGTAGTCTTGACTTCCGAGCTGTCCGGCCGGTCGGTCTTCCTCGTGCGAGCACTGACGTCCGTTGATCCTCATTCCTCTAGATCGTCCTCGCCGGATTCACCGATATTCAATCAAAGGGATCATTACAAGAAGAACGGGTCAGGGCAAGTGCCAAGATCATCGGCGTTTTCCTCAAGTCGTGGAGTGGTTCGTCGTCGCCGTGTGCCACGCTTTCGAACCTTCGGCTGACCCCCGGCTTACGAAGGCTTGCTGTACCTCAACGTGAACGGAAAGCAAGCGCTGCTTTCGCTCGTCAACTCGTTGACCAATCCAGCACCCATCGTCCGCGTGAGTTGACGGTGCTCCTGGTCAGGCCCGCGTCAGGCTCACGCTCGCCACCTTCAGGACGCGCTCCTGGACCTCTTCTTCGACGTCTTTAAGCTCAAGCTGCCTTCGGGAACACCAAACGTCATTTTGAATGGTATGCTGCTCTCACCGTTCGTTCAACTCCGTACTCACTCGCCTTCAACAGGTCACTCGCCCTCAGCACCGAACGGCGCCGTTCCCCCGGTCCCAGTTGCGGACCCACCCGAGGGGCCGAACATTATCGACCATTATTACGCCATGCTTCTTCTTGTCTTCATTGACGCCGGCCTCATCGATGTGCGGCCGGTCCTCCAGCACACCGGACTTTTCGTTGCTGACGCGCACCCTGTGCCCCCAGGCGCTGATCGCTGTCGCCGCCCAGCCAAAGGACCCCGCAACAGCGAAGAAAGTCACGGTTCTGATTGGCGAGGTCCTCCAGCTCGCAAATCGCGTTCTGCCGCCAGTGTACGCCACTCGCGTCCAAGTCAGCACACGCCACTTCTCTTCCGACCGGGCGAAGACAGCTGACCAGCTTCCAACGCCCACAGGCTCTCCCTCGCTTATTCGCCCTCGCGTCGTCGTTTGATACCAGCGACGCACGCCTTGCCGCCAGTGCGACGCTGAGCGCTGTCGACGCCTTCAACCGAAACACTGGTCGGCTGCAGACCGGAGCATCGGAGGACCAGCGACCTCGGCATGCATACTTCAATGCAACCGCTCCTGGTCGATGCTTACCATCCGCTCGCCCCCTCAGTTCCAACTCGCTCGACGATCCGCTCAAGCGGGGCCAGCGCCAGGTCGAGTCGACCAAGATCCGCATGGGCATGCAGATCGACGACGCCCATTTCCGCAACCTTCTCCTCGAAACGCAAGTACTGAGTACGAAGGACCACGGCCGCTGGTCGCTCGAGATCCTCACCGAGCTCCTCGAGGGACCCCTTCTCAACTCGCGCCGGCTGGACGAAGCCACGCGGGCCTCAAAGTTCATGCGCAGGCTCTTGAGCTTCTTCCACCCGTTCAGTTACCGCTATTCGGACGTCGTGAAGACCAGCGTGCGTTCTCAAGTGGGCGTTGGTAATACTCCGCGGCTGGCTGACTTCAACCCTTCACAGCAAACGGCAAAGTTCACGCAACTCGCGTGCACCACGCTGAGCACACTGGTCGCCAACCCCGATGGTGTTCGGTACCTCTTGGAAGACAAGCTACTGCCCCAGATCGCGGACTGCCTTGCCCAGCTCGACCCTGTGAGCTTCCTCGAGCCACTCGACGTCCCCTTGCCAACGCTGACCTTCTGGTTGGCCCCAAGCTGGGTTCCTCGCAGTCGCAGGAAGTTCTTCTCTCCAAGGACCGGATGGATCGCTGTCTCGCATCAGGGTACTTCGAGATGCTGGGGACCTTGACAAAGTCCCGCGAAGGTGTCCGGTGCGTCTTTCTCATTCTGCGCTCTGCAACGTCACCTGACGCTCCTCGAGTGCAGACTACTGGAGCACTTTAAGATCTTCACCGCTTTCTACCGTATCAGCGAGCTTCGGAGCAGGGATGATTTGATCAAGGCGATCATTCGGAATGTCGACTACACGCTGTGCGTTTCTTACCGCAAGCGCGTCGGCCGTCAGCTTACGCTCCTTTACATTTCAGAGACGGCCATCCGCGAGTCTTCCTGTCGAAAGCCTTGACGTCAAGCTACAAGGTGAAGCGCATTTCAAAGCGGGGTCTCCCACCGTCCTCTGACAGTTGAGTTGGTGAGCAGCACGTCCGCGTCTTCGCCACAGAACGACTCGCCCTCCTCACCCGCGAGATGCAGCCAGCGCAAGAGTGGCAGATTCGAATGCTCCTGACTCAGCTGTATGACCCCTCGCAAGAGGTCTGCGAGCTCGCCGTCCGCGTCCTCGAGGAGGCGTGCCGCACACTCGAGACGCTCGAGATCGTCGTGCAAATGCGACCGTCGCTCGACCACCTGGGCGATTTCGGGACCGTTCTTCTGACCCGGTACGCGTCTTGAATTCAAGGCCCTGCAGCCTTCTCACACGCTCTACGACAGCTTCCTCTCTACCTCGATTGGGGTGCGATATCTGAATGAGATCGGCTTCATTGATCGCGAACTCGATGACTGGTTTCACGTGAGCTTTCACCGATCCTTCTTCCTAAGCTTTCTCTCGCTGACGAGCGACCCGTGCAGGAGCGCAACTTTACCTACGTCGTCCAGCTCGAGCTGCTACTCGCGTCCGCGTTCCAGATCGCCCAGCCATCTGCCGAAAGATTCAAGTAATTCCACTAAATGACTGAAGTGACCTCGGGCCTGACTTGCTCTTGCTCGCAGAGCTCCGTTTAATGGGACGCCTCCGCCGCACTTCTACGGCGAGCTCGTCAAGACGCCCGAAGGCTGCGAGTTCCTCGAGGACAGCGGGCACTTTTCGCAGTTTGCCGAGTTCATTCGTCAGCACGGACTCGAGGACTTTGACCCCGTCATCATCGGCCAGCTGAAGAGTGTCCTGTGGGCCGTCGTGAGTGCCTCTGCAGACCAGCACCCACGAAGGGGTTCCTGACGGTTTGGTCGGACAGGGCCACATCGGCGCCTCTCAAGGCGGACTTTCGCTTCTGGAGGACGAGTACATTATCGAGTGCATCGTAGAGATTGCCGAAGACTCGCCCGTCTACTCGCTTCGCGGGTGCGTTGGCTGGCAGTGTCACCCGCTCTCGCCCATCCGCTCACAACTCGCACTCTTCAGCACCGCCTTTTTTGTTCTCGGCCTTATCGCCGCCACGGTCGAAGGCACGGAGATTCTGGACGACCTCGGCTGGGAGAGTCTTTCCACTCCGCTTGGCGTCGCGACCGGGATCTGCGTCCCCGTCGAAATCTCGAGCTTCGTCTACGTAAGTCGTGTTCAAGTCACTCGCGCGAACTGTGGCTGACCTTGTTATGCTAATACTCAGACGCCTCCATGGGACGCACCGGTCCTCGAGCCGCCACAATCTCGCCTCGTCTCGCCGCCCTCGCACCACCTCGAGCGCGACGCGCTCATGGCGTTTGCGAACCTCAGCAACCACATCTTGGCTACGAAGGCGTCAAAAGCGCTCGCCCGGCTGAAGAGCCGACATCGGGAGCTCTTCTCGTCCCCGTCGCTGTACTACCGAGTACTCGAGATGCTCTCGACGTACCACTACCGCCTCGCCGTGCGGCGGTACGTGCTCGAGCTCTTTGACATCTCGCTCGACGACCGCACCGCACAGGAGATCTCGGCGGCCGGAGAAGACCTCCTCGCCAGGAGCGTCGAGGGCGAGGACCAGCAGGCCTGGGCACTGCCGTCGGTGGCGGGCGCGCTCATGATGGATGGCATCGAGGGCGACTTCACGGACGATGAGGAGAGCTCGCCGGACGAGGGCGCTGCGCCGATCCCGCTGCAGGTCCTGAACCCTTTGCTTACCGTCCGTGGCTTCCTCATCAGCTGAGCTTGAAATGGGCAAAAGTACGGGCTCGTTTTACAGGTGCCTCCGCCCAGCCCTCTCAGCACTATCGGTGCGCCCGTCACTAAATCAGACCATGGGTCAGTGGAGCTCAGGTAACTCGACCATTTTCACGCACCATGAAGTCCTGCGAGCGTCGTCTCTGTGATTAGCCGCTGCACCCAATGTGAGCTGGAAGGTACACACCTCGTCCGGATCAAAGTCACCATCCTTCTGCCGTCTCCTCTCCCACGCCTCGTCATCCTCGTCCTCATCCGGGTCCGCCTGCGCCTTGTCCAGCGTGTCATAGGACTTCGCCTCGGCCGCCTTCTTCCGACTCCGCGCGACCTCAAGGTCAGAGTTTTTCTGGAAGCAGGGTTTCAGAAGATAGCTTGAGAGCTTCGGGGGACTGTTGGACTGACCCGTTCCGTCGCTTGCAAGCGCTTTACTCGCCCTTCCTCCTTCAGCCTCGCGACAAGATCCGCCTCGTGGTCCACCTCGAGCACCTTCTTGGTCCTGTTGAGTCGGTTGACGATAGCGTTTTCGCGAGTAGCGATGTACACTCGTCGGACCTGCAATGATAAAAGTCAATCCGGGCGAACGGGGCGGGCATCGCGACGCTGCGCACCTTCTGGTCTGAGTGGAACGACACCGCTCCGGTAGGCCTGTAATAATCTGGTCAGAGCCCGGAGTCCTCAATCGTGTATCAAGTACCCGCGCACATGTCCCCAGTCTTCTTCAGATTGGACCTGCGAATGGCCGTCAGTCGTAGTCCCGAATACACTGGCGCAAATCTCTCACGCAAGCGTGTATATGACGGTGATGTTGTCCATCTTGTTTCCCTGAATAGAGTTCGCTTTACAGAGCTATTTGTCGGAAGCATCAGCGAAGGGGGCCAGTTGGAAGGACCCAGTGAGCGCACCTGTCCGACATCCTGAAGGACCGCCGCCGGAATCTCCTCCCAGTTCCACCCGGCCGGCATCCGCAAGTACACGTGAGCAGACGAGAGCTTGTCCACGTGCACCCAAACATCGCTCTCGGGGATCGCATACCTGCAGCAAGAGTGAGCTCCCATCCACCTGACAACAAAGTCGGGGCGACGCACTTGATCAAGTCCTCGTCTAGAGGTACGATAGATGAGCGTAATCACTAAGTGTGGGCTGGGAAGAGGTGCACGCACTCTCAACCTTGTCTCGACCCATGTAGAGCTTGACGGGCGGCGAGACGACGTTAGACTCGAAGAAGAGGACCATGCTGGCAGGCAGCGCTCGATCACCGGACGGAACAGACGGAGATTGAGCCAAGGGCTCTGAAGAGGTGAGCCGAGCTGTTGGGTGGACAGCACGGAGCGAAGCGCCACCAACGGGTGCGCGACAAGTGACCGCGCGCACGGTCCACTTCGACTGCCAATGTCGACCCGCAGCCGAGCCGCTGCTTTCTCCCGGAACCAAACCACACACCAAAAGTCCACCTTGTCGACACCCACCAAGATCAAGAACCGGGCCTCACGGAGCAGCTCCGCACCGATGTTTAGCCACCACAGCCACTCGGGGCAGTTCTGCTCGCACGCCAAAGGAACGCTCGAGGAGGTCGTGCTGGAGGCGATCCGGAGGGGTTGGTCAACACTGGGCTTGAGCGAACACGTCCCGAGGTATCGCGAGCAGGACCTGTACCCCGAGGAAGTGTGTCGCCCTCCACGCTCGCGAAGAGACACCAAGCTGACCTGTTGGTTCCTGGGCAGGAAGAACTTGGTGTACCTCAGCTCTCAGCAACATTCGAGGCGTACGTCGCCGAAGCGTGGCGGCTGAAAGAGCTTTACGCGCCGCGGATCCGCCTCCTCGTCGGCGTCGAGACGGAGTTCATCAACGACGAGGGCCTTGACAGGCTCGTCCAGCTACTCGAACGACACGGTGACTCGATTCAGTACGTCGTCGGAAGTGTTCACCACTGCCGCGAGCAACCGATCGACTTCGACAAGGCGCGCTTCGACGCCGCTCTCGGAGGCTTCGCAGGCGCGGACGACGACGAGCGGTTCTCGAAGCTCTTCAGTGCGTACTTTGATGCACAGTACACCCTCCTCCAACGACTTCGGCCGGCCGTGATTGGTCACTTTGATCTCTGTCGGCTGTACTACCCTGACCGCGACTTCAAGACGTTCCCCGACGTCTGGTCGCGGATCGAGCGCAACATCCGCCTCGGGGTCGAGTACGGTGCCCTCTTTGAGATCAATGCGTCGGCATTCAGGAAAGGGTGGAGCTCGGCGTACCCGGGGCCGGACGTGTTCGAGGTGCGCACCCTATCAGGCGTCGCCGCGCTGGTAGTTGACGCCACATCCGCAGGCGATTGTCGCTCAAAATGGACGCTTCACCTTGTCCGACGACTCTCATGGACCTCTCGCGGTCGGACTACACTACGACAAGACTTTCGAGTACATCCGCGACCGGAATCTCGCCGAGCTGTACTGCCTCGTCGAGGAGGCTGGGGTGGACGGCGGTCGCCCTGCCGTCGTGCCAGTGGTTGTGCCGGGGAAGCCTTGGTTGGAGGACTGGCCTGCGAGAATAGTGAATCTGGAAGTGTGAACGGCGTGTCCTCTAAAAAGAAAGGAAGCCCCTCGCCGCTCGGACCAGCTGGCACAGGCTTGACTAGCTTGACTCTTTGCCGAGGCTCCCTCTCGCCATCCCACAGCTCCGCCATTTCCTCACCGCCCACCTCGACGACTGGACGGCCCAGCCTCGTAGTCTGCATCGTCGAATCTTGCACTCAGCCTGCACCCGACCGACGCCGAGCGCCTCGCCAAAACTTGATCGGAGACCGCATCTCCCCCGCCTTTCCGCCACGATGACGGCAAAACTGGTCGAAGCTCTTGGCCGTTCCGCACAGCAGGAGGTGGGATCGACGTTGTTGATCGAGTGAGTGTCGATGCGGCGCGAGTTGGGGACAGGAGCTTACCGTATGCGTCGCCCAGCGCTCCATCCGACGAGACGCCGTTCGTGCCGAGCGACTCGCCGTACACGCCCGAGAGCTTTGCGCCGCTGCTGAAGAAGCTGGTCGTGAACCCGGCAGCGTTCAACCTGGACGACGTGCGCGCGGCGTTCTACCACCTCGCCGCACCCGCTGGCGCACACCCGTCCCAGATGGGCGCCTTCCTCGCCGCGCTGCACCTCACGGGCAAGGACAGCGAGCCCTCGGTCGTCGCCGCGTGTGCGGACGTTATGCAGCGGCACGCGCTCAGCGTCGACGTCGGGGAGCACGGCACCGGGCCTGTGTGCGACATCGTCGGCACCGGCGGCGACGGCCACAACACTTTCAACGTCTCGACCACCTCAGGTATCGTTGCAGCCGGCGCAGGGTGTCGCGTGTACAAGGTGAGCCCCAGGTTGAGAGCCACACCGAAACCTGGCCAACTAACGACCTCCGAACAGCACGGCAACCGCGCCGCAACGTCGTCCTCTGGGTCCGCCGACATTCTCATGTCGCTCGGCTGCCCGGTCATGTCGCTCGCCCCGTCCTCGATTCCCACCGTTGCTGCGACATCCCCCTTCCTCTTCCTCTTTGCACCTCTGTACCACCCGGCAATGGTCCGCGTCGCGCCGGTCAGGAAAGCGATCGCGTTCCCATCCGTCTTCAACGCCCTCGGGCCCCTCATCAACCCCGCCCGCCCCTCGGCAATGATCGTCGGCGTGCACTCGAAGCACCTTGGCCCCATCTTTGTCGAGGCGCTCAGGATCACGGGCGTCAAGCGCGCGTGGGTCGTCTGCGGAGCCGAAGGACTCGACGAGATCAGTCCCGCCGGCCCGACACACGTTCGTTGCACCACCAAACTACTTTCCAGCCACCTCAGAAGTACTAACCCGGCTTTGTGGCTCAGGTCTGGGACTTGCTCGACGGCGTCATCACGGAGATGGAGGTCTCGCCTGCGACGTTCGGACTCCGGCCAAACTCGATCCACAGTGTGCGCGGCGGCACGCCCGAGGAGAACGCGGCGACGCTCATGGCACTGCTCGGTGGGAAGCTCCCGCTCGACCACCCGGTCGAGAACTTTGTCGCGGCCAACTGCGGCGCGCTCCTCTTCCTGTCCGGCCTCGCGACGGACCCGATCGACGGCGTGCGCCTCGCGAGGGAGAGCATCGCCAGCGGGAACGCGCTCGGTGCGCTGGACAAGTTCCGGGCCGCGTCACAGGCGGGGGCGACCAAGGCATAGATGGTTGATGATAAGCTAGATGCGTTTCTAAGCCTGCGCAGAGAGGTGTGGCCCGTGCGAGGTGTATTGCCGCCAGCACTTCCCTCTGCGTCGACTCGTAATCCCTTCTAGCTTGTTCGAGCTCATCTCCCCGCACACATCACCTTGCGTTGCTCCCAGTAGCGGCAAGAGACCTAAACACCCGCGGCCCGAGCAACTGCTCCGACGCTCAGCGATCAGCCCTCCAGCGTAAACTTCGTCCGACACGGCAAGCAGCCGATCAGGGGAGCTGCCTTTGCTCTTACCGGCTTGGTAGGACCTACCCATTAGCGGACAGAGCCCCCAGCGTAACTGCTCTCCGCCCGATCGGCTACTCCACACGGCGCCGGTTCGAGTCGACCCACCCGCCAGCCAGCGCCTGCTGGACGAGACAGGCGCACGAACCAGGTCAAAGATGTCGACCGACAAGAGGATCTCGCGAGAGCTCAAGGACGCCGCGAAGGACACCGAGGTGCGCCGCTGCAGGCTCCGCTAAGGTGAACCGGCGGGAAGCTGACCCAAGCCCGACGGCAGAGCACGATCGCGATCAGGACGGTGAATGACTCGCTCGTGCACCTGATCGGAAGCTTCATGGGCCCCGCGGGCACGCCGTACGAGGGTGCGTCGTCCACGTCTTACCTCCCCCCGCTCTTGAACTGAGCGCGTCTTTGTGAACAGGCGGACGATTTGAGGTGGACTTGCGAGTATGCTTTCCAGCGCTTGCATCATATACTCCAGCTGATCAAAGCCTCAAGGTCCCCGCAAACTATCCGTTTTCGCCTCTAACTGCGAAAATGTTGACGAAGGTGCGCCGACGCCCGAATCTCCATGAGAAGCGCATTCACTCAGAACATCCGCTTCGTGCGACGGCAGATCTATCACCCAAACATCTCGAGCGCGAACGGGGCCATCTGCTTGAGCACGCTGGGGAGGTGAGCTCGAATGTACTCCGCCACCTCGGAGCGCGCGCTGACGTCTCGCACGGCAGCGAGTGGAGTCCCGTATTCACGCTTCGCACCGTTCTCCTGTCCCTGCGATCTCTCCTGGCAGATCCGCAACCGCTCGACCCACAGGATGGCGAGGTGGCGAAGGTCTTCCTCTCCGATCCCGTCGCGGCCCAGCAGACCGCCAAATACTGGACAGAGGTGAGCAGAAGCTCCCGCGTCCTAGACATAGCTTGAGCTCACTGTGTTATACACAGGTGTACGCCAAGGCAGAAGGTGGATCGACGACGGACCCTGCCGCGCCGCCGCAAGCGTTTGAGCTCGAACGGGAAACGCGGCTGGCCGGCCTCGACGCAGCCAACGTGTCCAAGTTCACCGAGATGGGGTTCGAGCCGCAGACTGTGAGCGCACTCAGTACTTGCCTCGAGATTGCGCGCTGATGCGGATTTCAGGTGATCAGCACGCTCGCGAGGCTCAACTACCGAGGCGCCAACGCGAGCACAATCTCGGACGACGCAGTGATGGAGGGCCTTCTTGGGTGAACTTGAACACACGGACACGTCACCTCTGCATAGCAAAACGCGCTTCTGTATATTACCCGACGCAACACTCCACCACGACACTTCGCACGCACGCAAACTCTCCCCGAGGGAGACCCGCTCCACAAGACCGCCCGCCGTTCAGGCGTACCGCTGCAGCATGTCGCTGAGCTTTAGCGCGCCGTTCCTGATGGCGCCCTGCAGCGACTCGAGGTCCTCGATGCCGGTCTGCTCCATGACCTGGCGGACGGCGTTGCTGATGCCGTCAGCCGAGAGGACGCTCTCGTCCGTGTCGGCGGGGCCCTCGTCCTCGTCGCGGCCAAAGTACTGCGAGCTCGAGATAGCAGTCGCGCCGTTGAAGGACGCGAGCCGACCCTGCGCCTCGCGCGCGGAGTTGGCGTCGTACGCGCCCGTCTGGTGGTACATGTCGGATGAAATGCCTGGAAGTAGGCAACTGTGGGTCAGTGCGATGCCTTGGACATAGAGATGCAGTAAAAAACGCACCCTTTTGCTGACCAAAGGTCTTGCGAGCGTAGTCTGAAGACTCGACTTCGGCTGCAGGCGGGAGAGGGTGAGTAATTGGGCTGGAGTCGACAGGGCGAGTAGGCGCACCATTGTCGTCGTAGCCCTGCGCCCGCCTGGCGAGATCGGAAGAGCGTCGTGTAGGGAAAGAGTGTCCTAGGTGTGTAGA
>ERZ1463038.437-NODE-437-length-14179-cov-14.157958_pt1 | contig 14179 bp, 18 predicted proteins | sample MGYA00564479_ERZ1463038 | MGnify/ENA primary metagenome ERZ1463038 (study PRJEB39244, sample SAMEA3635134) | Helicobacter pylori | study: EMG produced TPA metagenomics assembly of PRJEB11511 data set (Assembly of a 5300-year-old Helicobacter pylori...
ATGCTCGCGAGACGGTCCGAGCCGCTAAGCGCGCGCTCGTTCACCGACATGGAGGACCTCGCTGGTACGCCCGCACTCGCTCCCTTGCAGACAATCATCTCACAGCCCTCGACAACTTCAGCTGCCGACGACGACAACCTCGCCGCGTACTTTGCCGCGTTCCCAGTGCAAAAGCACCTGCTCGAAATCGCCGCGCGCCCGTCGTCGCTCAACGGCTCGTTCGTCTCCCCGGCCTCCCGGTTCGCCAAGCGCCAAGTCGTCTCCGACTGTGGTGGTGGCGGCGGCGGCGGCGGTGGTGGTGGGCCTCCCCCACCGCCCCCCAGTCCGCGCCAGCGGATCGAATTTCTCTCGTGCGTCGCGTTTCCCGCCTTCGCCGAGGTCGCGCTGACGAGGCTGCTGTAGCTGGCCTGGAGCGGTCGCTGGCGAGACATGGCGCTACGAGTGGTCGACGTTCCTCGTTCCGACTGCGACGACGTCGCACTTCTTCAAATTGTGGCAAATCCTCCGTCGCGACGCGTGCGGCGGGCCGGTCATGAGCCTCGAAGCGAAGAGTGGGCGAGTGCAGATCATCGACTCTGTGCGCGGGTGCACGACCAACTTCTGTCCTTCCATCTCGGTCAAGTGAGCTTCGCAATGGCACTCGGAAACAGAGGGTGGCTCACCTCGGGGGCTGAACAGGGCGTTCCAAGGCCGCACGGTGCGCCACTCGATGACGATCCGGTTCGGGATCGCGGGCATGATCCAGTACACGGCCGTCGAGTTGATCCACCCCGAAAACGCACTCATCACATACAGCGCGACCGGCGACATGGGCGCGTCCGCGAGCCTCAAGTTTGGCATGGTGCGTACGGTCGCGCGGGCGGGGGAGGGCCTGCGCTGACCGTGTTGATGACTTGACAGTACCGGGCGTCGGTGAGCGGGATCGCGGATGCGAGGAGCTATGTGGGCGATTGTGAGCTCCCCCGTTGGCTTCCGCCGTCCTTCGCGTCGAGCTGACTCCCGCTCTCCCCGCAGATGTGGCGACGCGCCTCTCGTAGATACTTCCCGTCCTTCAATTCTCTTGGTGTACCGTAGTTTTGGCATTTTTTGGGATAGAAGTGCTCGTCCGCATCCACGATCGTTTGAGTGTGAAGCGCGGCTGACGCCCGAGGCGCGCGTCTGCGAGGTCGCGGACGTGCTGAGGTGTTCGAGGAATCCAGGGTGAGCGAATGTCGGCGGTGAGAGCTGGGGTGGACTGGGTCGCCATGCGTGAATGTCCTTGGCTGCAAAGGGTCGGCCCTGGAGCGCACGAACGGCCGTGAAGTAGCGGGATCTGGGATTGCGATACCAGGTCAGCCTCCTTTCAGACTCAGTCCCATCGATCAGTAGCAACGTACCCGCAGTCTCGCACACTCCCTCCCAGCCCTCCGCCGCCGCTCGCTCTCCTGAATCTCCAGCATCGACGGCTCGAATGAGCAGGGCTGCGCCCCGCCTCGATTGTGCAGTGTTGATACACCTTCGTACACGTTCCTTCTCTCGATCGCGTCCGCGCTCGTCTAGAACCCGCGCGGGTTCTCCCTGCTCGTGATCCGCGTCCAGTGCGGCACCTTGTGCAGCCCTTTCCTGTACCCGGGGTCCGTCCTCGAAAACGTCGTGTACTTGTCCTTGGCGAGCATCTCCGCCTCGGTCGGGAGTGCGAGTGCCTTCGTCTGCGGTGCCCGAGGTCGGGGCGGGGGGTCAGTCAAAAAGTCGGGCGGGCGGCAGCGAGCGGGCGCACGAGAGCGGTGCAGGTCACGCCGGACGAGTCGAGCGTCGCGATCACGTCGTCGACCGCCTTGAGGCGCAGACGGGCGCGCATCTTGCGCGTCTTGGACATGCGCCATGGTGACTTCCTGCGGAGAGCAGAGGGCGCGCGAGCATGGGTCAGCTCGGCGAGGTTTGGGCCGGCGCGGAAAGCGTACCAGAGGAGTCCGACCAGTACGGACGAGGACGGCTTGAACAGCATCCTGATGGACTGCTGGAGCTAGTGTGTGCAGAGTCAAGGCGAGCAGCAGCGAGGCTGCGGACTCGGTGCTCAGCCCGGTCCTGGCCGGCTCACTTCCGGCGGAGCTGTTCCCTGGTCTTCGGTGCGAGTGTGACGGCGCTTACCATCGTCCACCACCTCGAAGGACCTTTACTTCGGCAAAGCCCGACATCAGCTGCCAGAGCACCCCGGTCATCCGTCACACACCTGCCCCGCCCGATGCAGCTCCCCGAGCCCCCCGACGAGCTCCTCGCGTTTAAGCCGCCATCGAATTGGACGATCCACTCGAGGCTCGACCACCCACGCATGTTCATGGCCGAAAACCGAACGTCAACCTGCTGCGAAAGACGGGCTGCACGACCGCGCTTGTCGATCGCCACTCTCTACCTTCGGCCGCCGGCTGCTCTATACGGCCACCTCGATCGACAATCGTGAGCAAGACCCACTCGCGTGCCACTCGGACAACCCTACGACAGTGAACTTCGTCGACCAAGGTTCCCATATCATCGCTCACCCGCACCTCGCGGGGTTCGTCTCCGACTGGACGATCCGCTCCGAACCTCGCGTCCTTCGGGCTCCCTCACCCGACGAGTCGACCAGCGCGACAACTAAGGTGACCCGAAGCTCCATGCAGAGGCTCGCAGGCGCCATTTGAACATCTTGCTGGACGCCGTCTAGCCGGGCACGCTGCGTCGCGTCCACTCCCAGCTCAGGCTCGGCGACCGGGTCGAGGGCAAGATTCTTCGCTTTCTCGGTCGGTGCACCAAGCTGGAGTCGCTCAAGGCGAATGCTCTAGCTCCAGAAATGACCAGCGCGGACTCCGGAGCCCTCGACTTCCCAAACCTCGTCAGCATCGACATGACGAGATGCGCCGTCGACGTGATCCTTCAGCCCCTGGCCGCCACCCCGAATGTATCCGCTCTTTCGCTCGCATACTGCGGCGTTCATTCCCCCGCCACAACGACGTGTCTCCACCTGGCTTCCCACACCGCGACCCTACGCGACGCCGTGTTCCTCGACACCCTCTCCGACTCCATCACGTCCATACCGGCGCTCGCCGCATTATCCACCAGGCCTTCATCTCTTCGCTTCACTCCTATCCCGTCCCGTGGTATCGACACGACCCCCAAGTGGAACCATACATGGCACCTGCACTGTGGGTACCGCTCGTGGAGGCTTGCGGCGCCGCCGGCGTGCAGCTCGCTGGGAGGCTCGAGGAACTCGCCACTCCCTACCTCAGCCGCATCTCTTGACCGAGGCGATGGTGCTCTAGCAGTCGGTTTGTAATCGCAGTTAGGAACGGGGACGGAGTGAGAAGGGCTTGGAAGTCTTGCAACGGGAGTTGGATCTGGGAACAATGCACGTTCAGGTGACTATCGGCCGGGCACATGAGGACGATGGCTTGTCGGTTCAGGCTTGATGGGAGGAGGGGAATGGCCCCAGATGAGCAGGTCACGAGCCGTACTATTCCACAACCGCGGCGCTCGTCTCGGCTCCCTCAGCGCGCGTCTTCGCTCGCGCCTTGCGCGCCTTTTTCTTCGCATTTTCTTTGGCTTTCTTGGCCGCAAGATACGCATCCTCCCGCGCCGGAAGGCAGATGTTAGCAAGGTGAGGCTAGGTGGCGCCCAAAGCCAAACAACTGACCTGCTTCCTCAGCATTTGCGTTGAAGAGTTTGACCGCGGCTTCCAGTTTTCCGGTGCGCTTGAGGTCTTTGATGAAGACCTCGTTTTCTTGCATGAAGTCCGAGTAGATGCCCATGGCGCGTAGTCGGACCTCGAAGTGGTCTTCCCAGACGAGCGCTTTCGGCAGCGCGGCCTCCTCGCGGAAGTGCTCGAACCAGTCGGAATCAATTGGGTAGGGACTCATGTGCGGATTGCTAGGGAATAAAGATTGGCATCCAAAGAGCACGCCTGCAGTTTGACGTACTCACATGTTGACGGCGATGCCGGAGGTGAAGACGATCGGGCGCGGGCTGCCGTGCAGGCCGATCATAGAAATAGGAATCCTGCGGTAGCTGGCGTCAAACTGACCCAGGCCACTCAAAGCGTTCATCCCCTCAACGGAGAAGTCTTCCCTGCTGAATGATTCCGGATCCAGGAGGGTCCGGAGCACGTCGTTGAACTCGTTGCAAGTGGCGACCACGCTCGCAGCGGAGGAGAGGCCAGAACGAAATCACGGCTCGAATATGGCGAGCCCTTGACCGTCTCTAAAGTGGTCCCCGGCGCCACCCATTCTTACATTAGGACGAGCGCGTGCGTGCGATGGCGATCGTCGGGATGATGGCTGCCAGCGATGTGTTCGCGACAATCGCTGCACTGACTCATGTTCAGAACAAAAGAAGGTGCGTACCAAAAAAGTGCCGAGAGCGCCATAAACTTGAGAGCCACCTCAACCTTTTTGTAGTGCGCCACAAAGGCAAGGTGGCAGGCCGCGCGGTCGCGGTCGACCAGCGCCAGCTCTTCGATCTCTCCGTTGAAGGCTCCCGTCGATTTGCATAGCTTCCGATGGGTCTTCCAGTCCTGGTTCTGACATTCCTTCCCGCAATCTGGCGGTGAAAGCGCGGCCGCCACGGTCAGCGCGACGCGAACACTCAGGGCGTGCGACAGCGGGAAACGCACAGCGGGCGAGCTTGCAACGGCATGCTGAGAGCTTTTTTGGACGTTCAAGCTCGTGATCTGACTTGCACGAACGAGAATGCGGGTAGGACTTGGTCAGGATGGTCCTGGCTACGCTCGGAACAGTGGCTCGCTCACCATATTTGCCGCAGGAGCTGCACATGGCGATCAACATGGTAGTGGAGCGGCTGGGGCAGTGCGAGCGGACTGAGTGTTGCTCCTTGGCTCCGGGAGAGCTCCTCGCGAGCTTCGGTACCGCGTTTCGATCGTTTCGGGCGGCGTGGGTGGATGCTGGCAGAGGGGTTGCGGCCGGTTGCGGAGATGGCGTGAGTGGTAGCCTGCCAGGGTGAGCGGACACTGTTCAAGGCAGCCGAGCTTTGAAGCAGGTGGGTTCGGAGGAAAGCTTTGGAAGTCGAACAACGTCGGCAGCCCTTCTTCGGCCCTCGTTAATCTCGCCCTCCCGAAGGACCACAAAGTCGTCCGCTAAAGCTCAACTCATCCCTAAGCATCCACCCGAAGCGACGTCCCCAACCCGCCACACCTCGCAGCTCCGGCCCCACTTGTCAACGCCTCCAGCCTCCGCACACGGCCAGTGATGTGCGACCAACTCGACGAGATCATCATCTCCGACAGCGAGGATGAGCAGGCACCTGTCGCTTCTGGATCCGGGTCCGCTCCAAGACGTGCGAGTCGAGTAGCTCCGGGCGGCGGGGCGCAAGTCGAGCACCGGAAGGGCAAAGGGAGGCCGAGAGAATCGTCTGGCATCTTTTCTACATCCGCGAGTCATCTGCTCTGCGCGGGTGCGACCTGAGTACGGCTGGACTCGAGCTCGTGGCTTTGCACGTGGGCTGAGCTATGAGCTGCGACCAGTGCTAGGTCACCTACCTCATCAGTCTCGTCGGCCAGTTGCTGACATTCACATGCATCATTTCCGCAAAGGTGCCGGTCGAACGCGCTCCTGCACGGGCGTTGAAGCCTCTCCGCTTCTCTCGTGATCCCCGAGTTGTTCAAGGCCTCGCCGACCTCGCCCAACGGCGAGCCAGTATTCTTTCGGAACAGAGGAGGAGAGGAGTTGGTGTGTATCCCTTGGAGCGCAGGAATGGGAGCCGAAACTTACTAGAGGAAACGCACAGCCACGCTGCAGGCTGCGTCCGAGAAGGCGCTCTTACAGGGCTTTGCGAAATCGTACCAGCTCTCGACGTTGGTGAGCTGCGCCAACCCCGCTTTCAACCTATACCGCACTTTTTGCCGCGCCGAGGACATCCCGCTCTTCCCCATTGTCGCAAGTGTCGTTGCGACCTGGCTGTACGAGTGCGACCGTCGCATCACCAGCATCCTTTCGTTTTCCTCCTACCTGGAAAAGGCGCGGACTGTCACTCAGCATCTTTGGAGCGGCTCTGATGGAGCGGCCAACCTGGACGAGGGGCTGTCGCAAGACCGCGACGTCGCATTTGTGAGACTCAGTACGGATGAGGGTTCGACTCAAGGTACGGTTGTGCTTTCAGTGAGTATCGCCGGGTGGTCTGGTCACCACTTGACACACAGTAAATATGGCTATGCATTCCCATCAACCGAAGGAGACGCCTCCGACGGCGAACCGTGAAGAGTCGAGTTCGGTCAGTTCGCCTGAGCTTCCTGAGTGTTGGTAGCGCTAATGCGTTTTCGATCCAGAGTTCCTCCTCAATACCAGACATGCCGCGTGCCGGCAACCATTTCGCGTCGGCGTCGGCCCTCGAGACGACATGCTCAAACGCGTCACGCGCTTACATGGGCCTCAACATGAGTGCAACTATCGACGCCTCGCTCCGAGGCCTCACTCTCAGATGTGGCCGGCACACGAAGCCTGCACTCGGACACAAGTCGTGCAAGTTCGCCATTCGGGGAGAGCAGACCAAAAGCGGCCGCTGGGTCGTCGACGGATCGAAGAGCGAGTTCCACCACAACCATGGGCGACACCCAAGTATTCTGGCAGATCCGGAGTGGCGCCCTGCACGACCGCATATGCCTGCAGCGGACGAAACGGAGGCTCGTAACGTAACGTCGCTCCCGGTCACAGCGCTGGCCGTCTCAGGTGCTCATTCTACTTTTGTCCCAGGATGTTCAATCTAAGAGTAAACTTCTCTCTGAAAGGAAAGGCAGCGAGCACGGCGAAGTTGCGGTCGCCGCGTCCACCTCGAAGCTCACCGGTGCGCGCGAAGCGTGCAGCTCCGCGCCCGTCCGGCGACAGCGACGCCGAGAACGACAAGAAGCAAAGGCCCAAGCGCGGCAAGTTTGTCGTCCGTGATACACTCGACGCCGACTCAAAGCCCAACCTCGCTGCCGCTCATCCCTTCCCGGCGCCGCACCCATCGCCCGCCGTCACCCCTTCCTAAGCGACTCCTGGGCTGAGTCCGCCCCCGCAAACCTCTTTCGCACCGGTCTCCGATAACCCTCTCTCCCACTACGATCTCTCCAAGCTCCTCACGAGCCTCTCTCCGATCCTCGCCTCGCCCACCGTCGCCGCCGCGCTCCATCGAATCGGCGTCGACAGCGTCGCGCGGTTCACGAACTTCGTCTTCGCGCCCGAGGACTGGGTCGAGGAAATGTTGCGCGAGGTGGAGGGCGAGATGGCGAAAATCCAGAGGCTGGTGCTGCTGAGGCGATTGGGCGAGAAGAGGAAGGAGGTCCGCGCGAAGTGAACGATAGGCTGCGAAATCAGTCGTGTGCTCGCCGATTTTGCTCGATTATTGGGCACGGACGCTGAACTTTGAGTTGAGATTTCTGTGCATGACATACTTTTTCGGCTCTGAATCCCTGCCGCAAAGCCAGATGGCTTCGCAGGGTACCGTCGAGTCGCGACCGCGAGCCGAGCATCAGCGCACCGCTCGAGTCCCGATCTTGCTGCCACGACGTGGCTCGAAAAACTGGACACTCTGACGTGGTTCTTTCTCTATGAATTCGCCACTCCATGAATTCGCCACGTCGGTCGTCAGGTCACATCGCTGGCAGCCAGGCCCAGAGCACGCCTGAGGCGCAGGTGCGCGGCGCGAGATTTTGAAGCACAGCTGGCAGGACTTGGCAGGAGCACCTTTTCGCAGTGTGAGTGATTTACAGACTCATTTCGACCAACTGGGGCTCCGCGCTCGTCCGATAGAACGCGGTAGAATCCGTCGCGCCGGCCCAGCGCGGCGGGACGCCGAGGGCGCTCGATTTCATCTCCGAGCGCGCGCGACGACGTGGCTCGCCCCAGCACCCGCCTCACGCCGACTCTCGTGCCCCATCCGAGTCGCCCAGGTCCTTCCACGTTCCCAGCCCCCACCGCCGTCTCTGCCGCTTCCGATGGCCGCCGCCCCAGCCGCGCACGCCCAGTCGGCCGAAGCGCTCTTCGCCCACTTCAGCGTCGACCCGGCCAAGGGTCTCTCCTCAGCTCAGGTCGACAAGGCCCGGACGCAGTACGGCCAGAATGGTGCGCTCTCTGCGCTGTTCGCTACTCCGTCGCTCGCCTAGCTGACCAACCGCCCCGCTCCCTGCCACCCCTCCTGAAACGTGCATGCACCACTATCGACTATCTCCCCGCACTTGGCTTCGTCGTACTCAGTCTTGCCAGAAGAGGAATCGACTCCGCTTTGGGAGCTCATCCTCGAGCAGTTCAAGGACCAGTACGTCGCACAAAGACGAGACCTGGCTGGCCACCCGGAGAGGGCCCGAAGCGTGTCGCGCGGTTATCTCCTGGGCGGCGGGTCGATCATCGACTTCTGGGAGGTGGAGCTGTCGGAGAAGCGAATGTTGAGCTGGGAAGCGCAAGGCTGCGCGACGGCGTGCGGTCGGGGTCGGCGGACGCGGCGTCATGCGCGCAGGGGCGTCCGCGCGACTTTGGCTCGGAGCAGCTTCGGAGCACGCCCAACCAGAGTGGAAGCTGACCGCAGTCTCACCTCCTGCAGGCTCGTCATCATCCTTCTCGCGTCGGCCGCCATCTCGTTCGTGCTCGCGTTCCTCGAAGACGGCGATGACAAGGCGACGGCCTACGTCGAGCCGATCGTCATCCTGCTCATCCTTATCGCCAACGCCATCGTTGGAGTCGTCCAGGAGACGAACGCTGAGAAGGCCATCGAGGTCCGCATCCCAGTCTCCGCTGCCGGTCGCCCGCGCACGAGCTCCGGGCCGCGTCGCGCTCGCTCCTTTTCCAGTCAAGCTGACTCGCACCGCACTAATCTACAGGCCTTGATGAAGTACACGCCCGACTCGGCCAAGGTGACGCGCGACGGGCGCGCGCTCAAGGTGGCCGCGGCGGACGTTGTGCCGGGCGACATCATCACTGTCGCGGTCGGCGACAAGATTGCCGCCGATGCGCGCGTCGTGCAGGTTCTCTCGGCGAGCTTCACGGTCGACCAGGCGCTCTTGACAGGCGAGAGCCAGAGTGTCAGCAAGGGGACTGCGACCGTCAAGGACGAGGACGCGGTCAAGCAGGACATGGTCAACATGCTCTTCTCTGTACGCTTTCCAGCATTGGAGTTTGAGATGTGGACGCTGACTCGATGGATGTGTAGGGAACGACGGTCGTGAACGGGACCGCGCGCGCGATCGTGACCGCGACGGGGACCTCGACCGCGATCGGTGACATCCACACGAGCATCTCGTCGCAGATCAGCGAGAAGACGCCGCTGAAGCAGAAGGTCGACGACTTTGGGAACCAGCTCGCCAAGGTCATCACGGTCATCTGCATCCTCGTCTGGGTCGTCAACGTCCGCAACTTTGCCGACCCCGCTCACGGCGGAACGGCCAAGGGTGCCATCTACTACTTCAAGGTCCGTCTCACTGATGTCATGGATGTGGGCGCAAGAGCTGACGCGGAGAGCAGATCGCCGTCGCGCTCGCCGTCGCCGCCATCCCCGAGGGACTCCCGGTTGTCATCACGACCTGCCTCGCGCTCGGCACGAAGAAGATGGCCAAGAAAAACGCGATCGTGCGCAGCCTGCCCTCGGTCGAGACGCTCGGCTGCACGAACGTCATCTGCGCCGACAAGACGGGCACGCTCACCACGAACCAGATGAGCGTCGCGAGGTTCCTCGTCATCAACAGCGGCGAGACGCAGGAGTTTACCGTCGAGGGCACCACGTTTGCTCCCACTGGCGCCATCCTGTTCGTCTTTTCTGACTTTGCTTTGGGGGGGATTTGTAGAACTGACCTGCTTGCCCTTCTGCAGCTCCGAATCGGGCTCCCCCGTCGACCAGCTCAGCCTCACCGCCCCGGCCATCACCCGTCTCGCTCAAATCTGCTCCCTCTGTAACGACGCCAAGATCTCGCTCAACGAGGTGCGTTAATCCTTCGTTCCCGCGCAGACCGTGACCAACCGCTGACATGCACACGCAGGAGACGGGCACGTACTCGAACATTGGAGAGCCGACCGAGGCCGCGCTCAAGGTGCTCGTCGAGAAGCTCCAAACGTCCGACTCGGCATTCAACGCGCGCCTCGCGCTGATGCCCGCCCGCACGCGCGTGACGGCCGTCAACGACGCGCTCGAGGCCGCGTCCTCGCGCCTGCTCACGTTTGAGTTCTCGCGCGACCGCAAGAGCATGTCCGTCCTCGTCCGGCCCACCACCGGCGGGCCCGCGAGCCTGCTCGTCAAGGGTGCGCCCGAGAGCGTGCTCGACCGCTGCGCGTTCGTCCAGACGCCCAAGGGCAAGGTCCCGCTCACTGCCGGCCTCCGCTCCGAGCTCGACGCGACTGTCCTCGCGTACGGTGGTCGTGGACTCCGCACGCTCGCGCTCGCGGTGCTCGACGACGTCGACGCCGACGCGGACCACTACCACACCGACTCGGCCGCGAGCTACGTCCAGTTCGAGCAGCAGATGACCTTCGTTGGCCTCGTCGGCATGCTCGACCCGCCCCGCCCCGAGGTGCGCGGCGCGATTGAAAAGTGCCGCACCGCCGGCATCCGCGTCGTCGTCATCACCGGCGACAACAAGAACACGGCCGAGACGATCTGCCGCCAGATTGGCGTCTTTGGCGATAGCGAGGACCTCAAGGGCAAGAGCTACACTGGGCGCGAGTTCGATGCGCTCACCCCGGACGAGAAGGTCAAGGCCGTCCTGCGCGCCAGCCTGTTCAGTCGCACCGAGCCCGGCCACAAGCTTCAGATCGTCGAGCTGCTCCAGAACGAGGGTCTCGTTGTTGCCATGGTGAGCACTGACCTAATCTCTATGGGTCATTGCTGATACTGTCCCCCAGACCGGAGATGGAGTCAACGACGCACCCGCGCTCCGTCGCGCCGCCATCGGAATCGCCATGGGATCCGGAACTGATGGTGCGCGTCCACTGTCTCGATTCTCGGTCCCGTGCTGACGACTTCTGTACACAGTCGCCAAGCTGGCCTCCGACATGGTCCTCGCCGACGACAACTTTGCGAGCATCGAGGCCGCCGTCGAGGAAGGTCGCTCGATCTACGAGAACACCAAGCAGTTCATCCGGTACCTCATCTCGTCCAACATTGGCGAGGTTGTCAGGTGTGCCTTTTTTTCTCCAACTATCTCGAAGACAAGCGCCTTGCTCACACAAACCCTCCAGCATCTTCCTCACCGTCCTGCTCGGCATGCCCGAGGCGCTCATCCCCGTCCAGCTCCTCTGGGTCAACCTCGTCACCGACGGACTCCCGGCCACTGTACGTCGTGGTCTTGAGCCTCAAGGCGCGCTACTAACCCTTCTGCGACGTCCAGGCGCTCGGCTTCAACCCCGCCGACTCGCAGATCATGAACCGCCCTCCGCGCAACTCGCGCGAGCCCCTCATCAGCGGCTGGCTCTTCTTCCGCTATATGGTCGTCGGTACCTACGTCGGTGTTGCAACCGTCGCCGGATGTGAGTCGCGCCCGCTTCCCCGCGCGATCGAAACGGCTCGCTGACCCTACCGCCTAGACGCTTGGTGGTTCATGTTCTACGAGGCTGGACCCCAGATCTCGTTCAAGCAGCTCGTGCGTGACTCCCGCTCAAGAGCCAGGGCGTCAAGCTGACCCTCGACGCGTCGCAGACCAACTTCCACTCGTGCTCGGCGCTCTTCCCCGAGATCGGCTGCGACATGTTCGTCAACGAGATGTCGAAGCGTGCGACGACCGTCTCGCTCTCGATCCTCGTCGTGATTGAGATGTTCAACGTGCGTTTTCACACTCCGCCGCGCGCCCGCTGCGCATGCCTGACCGTTGGCCTACCCTCTTCCCTCGCGCGCAGGCGCTCAACTCGCTCGCCGAGAACGACTCGCTGCTCACGCTTCCGCCGTGGAAGAACATGTACCTCGTGGGCGCGATCGCGCTCAGCATGTCGCTCCACTTCATGATCCTCTACGTCCCCTTCTTCTCGGTGCGTCCCCCGTCGCGCGCTTTTCTGGTCGCCGCGTTCTCAAGTGCTGATTGCTCCCACCTTCCTTCGTTTCCGCAGACCCTGTTCGTCATCACCCCGCTCAACCTCGAGGAGTGGAAGGCGGTCGTCTTGATCAGTTTCCCCGTCATCCTGATCGACGAGGCGTTCAAGCTCGCGAACAAGTTCGTCTCCTCGGCGCCCAAGGCCAAGACCGAGTAAAGGGGCCCGATAGCTCTCCCTCTCACTTTAGACGACTCCAAAACTCGCAATCCTGTAGAAACATGGACCCTCGTGGTGGCAATCTTATGGGCTTTCGAGACCACCTGACGGCCTCACGCGCACGCGTTCCAGCATCGCATGCTCCCTCGGTTGGGTACTCCGAGCGAGGTCCGCGCAAAATAGTTCAAGTCCTATTTCAGGGGACGGAAAGAAGTGCGCGGCAGCACGACTCGGGCGACGGATAGCGTGGCAGAAGGATCGCAGCGCACTTCTGGCCGTGCGTCGAGTGCAGCCAGATCGACATTGAGGGATCGCCGCAGGCCGTGAACTCAGTCCAGAATATCGAGAAGTGGTATCGAGGCTTTAGAAGTCAGACCGCGTGGGCATGCCGACCCCGCAATATTAACGCGCTGCGACGCGTCAAAGGACCTGGATCCCAACGGCTCGACGCGCGTTGACATCTCTCGCTCGGCCGGCTGCTCTTGTTCCCATCATCCACGTCTACGCCCATACGCCGTTTCTTTCTGTTTTTCCAGTCTCCCCACGCCATGATCGCAGGCCCACTCTCCCTCCGCGCCGTGCTCGCACTCTCCCTCTTCGCAACCTCGGCGCTCACAAAACCACAAACCCACGACTCGGTGACCACGGCGGCCCAATCCTCGCTGGAGCAGTCCGACGCGTCCCTTTTCGAGCGCTGTAAGCTCCTCTGCGTCCACCCCAGCCGAAGGGCTCGCGTCCTGAACTGTTGCCCCGCGCGCTCCGCAGACGTCGCCTCGCACCTTCGTCACCACAGCCAGGCCGCCGACGTGACTTCCTCGCCCCACACCTCGCACCTCTCCACGCTCCTACACAACGCGCACGAATTCGTCGTGTCGGGCCGGTCCGCGCCGAAAGAGCGCTCGGCCAAGATGGTCCTCCGCGCGAACGCGCTCGCGTCAAAGACGCCCGCCAAGGCGCGCGCCGCCCCATCACCCGGCACCGCGAGCGAGCGGAGACTGGGCAAGGCGAGCTCGGCGCATGGATCGAGGACGGTGTGGCACGTCGTAAAGCGCTCGTTCAACGAAAACACGGACGAGGACGACGTCACCGCGGACGAAGAGTCGTGGACTTGGATGGAGGGCGCCGACGAGGAGAGCGAGGACAACAGCGGAATCGGCGAGGAGGCGCAGACGTACGCGATCCAGCAGGAGACAGCAGCCCGGACTCGCATGGTCGTCCGGACAAAGCGGCCGGCCGCGGAACCGCTCGCCGTCATCTGAGCCCCTTCTCGTTCACCTTCGTCTGCCCACCGGTTGGGAACCCCCCCTTGTAGCCTTAGTTTCCTACTACTACCTTGCACCACCTTGCATATCTGTATCACTTTGGACATGGTCGTTAATCTATCACTTGAAATCACACTCTTCTAAACTCCCGAGGCCTGGTTCGCTTGCCGTCGCGGGCGCTGTATTTTCCTCAGCATCCAAGCGCCGTTAGACGTCCAATAATAACCCTTGCGCCCCGTAGAAACCAAAGTGCTTGGCCAAAGGGAGGGAAAGGGAGCGGCTTAAAGCCAGCGAGCGGCGAGCGCGACGCTCCGGTGCTTCGCATAGAGCACTTTCGTTCACCCTTGGACTCCAAAGAAAAACTTGACGAGGAGCTGATTCATTTTTCGCCCAAGCTACTCTGACTCCAACTCTTGACGCCACCACCGCTCACTCGCCCAAAAGCGCCGACAGGTCCGACGACTGCAGCGCGTTCACAAACCGCATCGCCACGAACCGAGGTAGCACCGCCTTTCCCGTCGTCGGATCCGTAACTGAGAACGTCTCGATCGTTCTCTGCGGCTCCCTGAGCGCGAACTCGACCGCGTTCGTGCTGTCGAAACCGGCGGCGAGGAGCGAGCCCGTGCTGCCGCCGAGGCTGTGCGCCGCGAGGAACTCCATGAGGCGCTCTTCGAACGAAGCAGGTCGGGAAGAGTCGAGCGTGGATTCTGCGCGCCGCGAGTGGGGCTGGATCGAAAGAAGGTTGGGCGTGCT
>ERZ1463038.438-NODE-438-length-14166-cov-12.760967_pt1 | contig 14166 bp, 26 predicted proteins | sample MGYA00564479_ERZ1463038 | MGnify/ENA primary metagenome ERZ1463038 (study PRJEB39244, sample SAMEA3635134) | Helicobacter pylori | study: EMG produced TPA metagenomics assembly of PRJEB11511 data set (Assembly of a 5300-year-old Helicobacter pylori...
CCAGACCTTACTGAAGAACCTTGAGAGTGTAGGTAAGCCGCTCTCTCTCGGATCGGCACTTTTGACGTCCTCGCGTCCGCCAGGTTCAAACCGATGCGAACTTCTTGCGAATCTCGATGTACCTCACCTCGAAGATCTCGGAGGACATGCTGCATAACATTGCAATGAACGGTAGACATCCTTCTGTACGAAGCACCCGATCGGTTTCTGACTCGTCTCACCAGATGTCGGTGGCGACTTCGACCCGCTCACGAACCTACGCTCTCGCACCCAGTTCGGCCGCCCAGACTACCGTAACATCTTCTCCAGCCTTCGTAACGCGATCGAGACCGGCGAGTACCTTCAAGGCCGCGAAAGCTCGCTCACGACCACCGTTGGAGGTAACGCCCTCGATCACGGCGGGGAGGGCGAGCCTCACTGACCTGCGCTGTGACCCCAGTTTACTACTGCGGACCCGCCGAGCTCGCCAAGAAACTCAAGCCCATAACTCTCGCCACGTCATCGAGCACCGTCAAGTTCTCCTTCAGCAAGGAGCACTTTGTGAGTCTCGATGTCTGCCAGCTCCCTGGCGACGCTGACAGCTCCCTGTATCGTCAGTGAGAACGCTCTGAAATGCAATGAGATTGAATAAATGAGCTGTGCATATCCATAGATCCACATTTATCATTGAATCGGCTGGGCTGGCGTTCAGTGGAGTAGGGCGGTTGTTGCGCGATGCACGCGAAGTGCGCATGTTCTCGCGCCGGCTTGAAGCTTGATGAGAGCTGTGCCAAGGTCTCGCAATTCGTTCAACGTCGCTCCAAGTACTCAAGAAACACCCATGTGGTATAGCACGCACACCTGTAAACCCCTACAACCCTTGACAAGCTTGACACCACAGCCAACCCTTCAATCCGTTCCCGTTCACTACTCGGCGCTCAGCCACAGTAGACGTTCCCGGGGCACCCAGCGGCCGTTCCGTAGACACTACCGTCGATCCCGATGACAACGAAAAGGGCGTTGATCACACCCTGCTCAAAGCGGTCAGCTTGCGCGAAATAAGTGTGGCGAGCACGCGACGTACTCCAAGTCCCTCTCCAGCCATCATTCCAGCGGCCAGTGGGAAAGCCCAGAGGTCGTAAGATGCCAAATTCTTCTTCTTCCAGAAGTCTGGAAAAGTGAGTCGTGATTCAGTGGCAACACTCAGGCGTGATGGATCGAGGAGGTGACTTACGGCAAGCGACACTTGACACACTGCAGAACCATAGGGCCATCAGTTTAGGCTCCAAAAATTCTACTTGGTATTCTTACGCCATGCACAGGCCGTACTGAGACTGCCCAGGAGGAAGGATGAAGGCGAGAGCGAAGGCGACCCAGCTGGGAGAGGCGTTAGCAGGGATCTCGGCCAACAGGGGGAGAGGGCTCACTTGGGCACGTAAACATGGTACTGGGGAGGAATGAACATGTGCTTCACAACGGTGACAGCAAGACAGAAGAGCGTAAATCCGAGCGCAAAGAAGGCCGCGGACTTGGGAATGGGCAGGCCATCGGTAGCGGTCGTAGCTTGGGCCTGAGTAACGGATGCTATTAGAAACGAGAAGTGGCTCATACACTCGAAACACTCACAATCGCCTTCCAACTGGTAACCGAAGGAATTCCGAAGGCGCAGGTGTCCGCGGAAGCGTCCGTGATACAAGGGCTGGAAAACAAGCTTTTAGCTTTTGTACGTAAATGTGGAGACATCTTAGGGTACTTACTATGCCTTGGTGAACAGAACAAAGAGACCGACCGACATGAAAACGCTGCAGAGCGCACCACATGCCTGTGCCACGAACTGGTTGCGGGGCTTGCAGCGGAGGAGGTGGCCAGTCTTGAGGTCTCCCGTCATGTCCGTACTAATAATTGACTTGAAGTCAGATTCTGCTTCTGGTTCTTAAGAAACACGATGCTCACGTCTGGGCGGCGGCGCCACCGGACACGAGCGCGGCGAGGAGGTTGATGCGAGTGGCGCCAACGTTGATGGTGGTTCCGGGCACGATCGTGTTGAGGTATTTTCCGTGCGTAACTCCACCAACAACAAGCTGGGTCGCCTTGGCGCAAGTGCTGATCGGGTTGATGTCTGTGTGGCTGGCCGTCAGCGAAGTGCGCGAGTGTGCGGTCCGGAAATAAAGAAAGTATGCACCCGTGTCACCAGCGCATTGAACTCCGATAAAGCTAAAGAGGAAAGCCAGGAGCACCGCAAGAAGAGAGATTCCGGCGCTGACGTCGAAGAGCTGGCTCATGATCGTGACCGTCGCGATGATGCTGACGAAAAGTGTGCCGACCCAGGCCCAGACGGGCACCTGGTCCTCTGGAGGAGCCGGATCTTCGATTGATTCGGGAACCTCATACTTCGGCTCGAGGCCGCGGCGCGCGTTGAGGTAGTTGAGACCGCCACACACGGCGCCACGGGCGCCTCGGTAGATAACACGTCCGTTGGCGCCGACTGGATCGAGATATCAGTACACGGGAGTATAAATTTAGAAATCCCCGCAAACCTTCAGCGAACGAGCACACAAGCATGACGAAGATTCCGGTCCACAGCAGCCAGTCTGGTCCACCGCAGGTCAGTAAGTTCCCCCAAAGGTGACAATTCCGGTTCAACACTCACATCGAGGAGACACGTGGCCTTTCGGGTTTGCAAACGTCATCTTGGTGTAGTTGATAACTTCCCAGCCGTTGTAGTCAGCACTATGCAGGGAGTGTCAGTTTCGCTGGCTCGCGTTCAGGCCATTGCGGCACGGACCTAAAATCGCGAGCGACGGTAACGTTGAGGCGCATGAGGAGAGGCGACATGAATCCCCATGCGAAGACTGAATGCCACAGGTGTCAGGATGAATACAACGGGCCTGTGAGGATTGGACTCACTGCCACCGAAGTATAGGGAGAGCGAAGCGTTTACACCGGTCAAGATTCCGGCACCGAGGAAAGCAGGGGTGTTCTCCCAGAAGAAACCTTAACAGTTATTTAGATGAGCAGGACCATCAAGTACCAGAAGGAGTCAGCACTCACCGTAGTTGTCGGCGGCGAGGACGGACTTCCATCCCCAGGTCGCGAGCCACCAGGCCCAGTGCCACTGTGGATCGACACATTTAGATCCATGAGACCTCAAATATACCAATGTTGATTAACTCACGTCCCAAAGGACGCCCGGAGCGTACTGCGAGACAACGCGGAGAAGGACTAAAGAATTTGTGGTCAGCTGCTGACCGACTCGGCCGACAGTCAGATGCGTGTACTCACTAGATGCCAAGAACGAGTAAAGAAGCATAAATCCTGGTTGTCGACAGAAACAATCAGCCTCTGTGGCGCCACCTAGGCTCGCGGACGCGCACCCTTTTTCTTCGCAACAATTGCACCGGCGGGTCCAGCGTGAAGGGATCGGATAGTCAAAGCTGGCAGAAAGAATCCAAAATCAGTACACTGTGACGATCAAACGACTGAAGCATTGCATCAGGCGTACCAGTAGCGCTTGGCGTAGGGAAAACCAGCTGGCGTCGGGGGTTCGTCAGCTTTAGTTCCCCCTCACCCGGACCTGACGCGAACCGACCTTCTGTTTCAAAATGTACCATTTTCGAAGTGGGATTGCAAACGCCATACCGTAGAAAGCTGTTGTTGCTGTGAGGGATCGCGTCAGTCTCTGGGGCAAGCTTCGAAGGGATAGGCGCGCACCCGTGAAGCCAATGAGCCTTCCGATGTCATCCGCCGGAGTCTTGCCGAGGAGGTTGAGTTGGTACTGTTGTGGTGTAGTAGTCAGACTCCGTCATGATTCAGGTGTCACAGAGGGACGCGCCATGGCCGGAATTCCGGAAACGAAGAGGATACCCAACCCGCCAGCGGCGGTTGCGGCAGTCTGCACGGTGACATTCTCCTTCTCGCCAAACTGAAAACAAAATCAGGTTAGAGGGCAAGCTTTGCGACATCAGGCGAACAGGAGAGCGCACGTAGCCGCCGCCGAACCAGGTTGGCAGGATCTTGGAGAGGGACTTGAGGATCGCAAAGCCGAAAATCGCGCCAAATCTGAAAACGAAATCGTAAGCGTATCTTCCTGTAGTGGGTGCCAGGCGAGGCCTACAGCTGCGGTCCGAACTGTGCATGAGGAGCGCGAGGTCAGCATGGGTGGGAGCGGGTGGCGGAGCAGGCAATTTCTTACCGTGAATCCCGTCTTGAGGCCCAAGTCTGAAGTAGTAGATTGAAGGGTTAGCACTCCTGATCGGCGCGCTTGGCGGGACGGAGGGCGGCGCACAAAGGTTAGAAGCCTGAACGACGGAGCCAAGAGCACATCCGACAACGATAGCGCGGACGGTGAGGGTCTGCGTCTCAACCGGGAGATCTGCGGAGGCGTCGGGGAGAGGGAGTCCGCTCTGCGAAGCGCAAGGTGTGAGCCGCGAGGCAGACAACTCGACCCGAGCTTGAGAGGCACACCTTGAGGTCGTAGTAAAAAGGCTCGTCGGAATCCCCGTATGGTGTAACGTCGTCAGTGCTGTTCTTCTCGAGCTTCTCGTCTTCGAAGGAGGTCGTGTCGCGCGACGGCTTCCGGTGCGTGAGCTCCGGCATGGTCGACATGGCGTGGAGCGACGAAGGATGGGTGGAAAGAGAGCAAGACTGGGGAAATCTTGATATCTGACTGCTCCGGTGCGGGAACTGCAATCAAGCGGGGGGATCGTGGCAGAGCGCTCCGCCCTCGTTGACCGCATGGTGCATAGCGCGGAAATCAGTCCGGGGTATTGGTCCATGCGTTGGCCAAGAGGCCGATTGCACAGAAGACTCGAAAATAGGTCCATAGGAGGGTCCGCAACCAGCCGCGACCAGGATCAGAAGGCCGGAAGCTGGGTCCAGACCACGACGGGCGTCCGTACCTGGGTCAAGCGGCCAGCCGTCGTCCCCCAAGGCGAGGGACCCCATGCGGTCCAACCGCTTGTCCAACCGCTTTGTAGCCATGCACCAGCCGCGAAATGGTAACCTGAGATCTCCGAGAAGGAGAAGCCCTGGCTGCGAGTAGGCGCCGCGGCCTCCGCAAGAACGACAAAGTGGCGTTCTTGACCATACGCACCCTTCCACTACATACTTACCGGGACGGGATACCTGCGACTCCGAAACAGTTACTGTTTCTGTCAAGGTGTTCCTAGAGCGCACCTTCTGGCACATAGACCCGGCAGCGTCAACGAGTCGAGCTCTCCAGCGGGTCTGGTGAATGGTGTACGGTGTAAAAAGACAATGCAGGTTCCTTCATCTCGGCTCCCACCCCCTCTAGTCTTCCATGGTCTTGAGGTCCTTGGCAACCTCGAACTTTGCCGACGTGTTCTCCCGAACCATCTCGACGGTGACTCCAGGGGCGAGCTCCGCGAGAGTCATCACACCAGCCTTGCGGTCGATGTTAAAGACGCAGACTGGAAAGGAAGGTCAGCAGGGGACGCAAATTGAAGAACGATCCCAGTGACTCACGCTCGGTGATGATTTGTGACACACAGTTGACGCCGGTGAGGGGAAGGCTGCACGCTGCGAGGTAACAGGTATCAGAACATGGGTGGCTCGGCCAAGATGCGAAACATCTTACTGTCGAAGATCTTGTGCTTTCCCTTTGCGGTGTGGTCCATGACAACAACGACTGCAGATAAGGGCGTCAGTCTGGCAAACTTGGCGACGGGCGTGGGCTGGACGAACCCTTGGTGGCGTCTATTTGAGTGAAGTTTTAGTGGAGATTAGGCCAGGACACGTCGCAAGTTCACATACCTGGGTTTGATACAAGATCCATGGCTCCTCCCATACCCTTGACCACTGCTCGGCAAAAGTTAGCGCCGCACGCACCGAAGTTCGCAGCCTCAGAAGCTCGTACTCTTTCCGGGACTGGAGGAAAGCATGTCAATCAGTGAGTACTCAACAACGGTTTTCAATAATCTGAGTTCTCACATCATGTAGTTTGCGAGGTCACCTGTTGATACCGCGAGCGTAAGCAGTCGTTTCGGACATCGCGGAAGGGGCAGCGTGGCGCACCGGATGCAGATACCTGCATGGCGCCGAGCATGGAGACGTCGACGTGCCCTCCACGGATCATGGCGAAGGACTCGGTCGAGTCAAAGGTGGAGGCTCCCGGGAGGAGCGTGACCGTCTCCTTTCCAGCGTTGACGATGTCGGCATCGACCTCCGCCTTGGTGGGGTAGGGTCCCATGCCTGCAGCCATGTCATCAGTCACAGCTAGTATGGACGAACAAAAAGAAGTGAAGCTTACCGAGGATTCCGTTCTCGGACTGCATGTGGATGACCGTGCCGGGCTCGAGGAAGGTGGGTGCGAGCATGGGCATTCCGATTCCGAGGTTGACGTACATCTGCACCGCACAAATCAGCTTCAGGACACGCTACCACGTAGGATAAGACCACTCACGCCCTCCTTGAGCTCCTTTGCGGCGCGCTTCACGATCCGCTCGCGACGCTTGCGAGCGTCGTCCTTGCCGAGGGCCTCTCCGCCATCACTGCTGGTCTCCTCCTTCAGGGTCAAGATCTCGATGCGCTTCTCAGCGGTCGACTGGATAACGCGGTTGACGCTGCAGAGACGCTGCAAGTCAGTTCTCGCTCGGGGCTGGCTAATGAAAGGGACGCACAAGATTCCGGGCAGGTGGACGCTGTTGGGGTCAAGGGTTCCGATCGGGACGATCTCCTCGGCCTCGACGATGGTCATTTTGGCCGAACGAGCCATAGCTCCAGAGAAGTTCTGGGCGGCGTAACTGGAAACAGTCCTGGGTCAGCGCCAGCTTCGCCTCGCACAACCGTCCGAGCCTGCTCACCGGAAGACGCAGTTTCCGTACGCGTCGGCCTTCCAGACCTTGACGAAGGCATAGTCGCCCCGGATGGCCTCCTCCATGATATATCCCTTGCCGTTGAAGTCGCGCGACTCGCGAGCCTTGCCCGGGATCTTGACGGTCTTGCCGTCCTCGTTGTACAGGATCGGGATCTCACCGGTCTGCACAGCGGTTCCGTAGCCGGAGGGAGTGTAGAAAGCGGGGATACCGGCTCCGCCAGCGCGGCATCGCTCGGCGAGCGTTCCTTGCGGCGTGAGCTCCAGCGAGATCTTGCCGGTGAGGTACAGGTTCTCGAAGTGCTGTTGGCGGGACTATCAGCAATATTCTCGTTTTGTGATGTTACACCTGTAGCGAACCTTGTTGCCTCCGATGTAGGACGAGATCATCTTAGAGATCTGCCCCGAGTGGAGCAGCGAGCCTGCGCGCTGGCGTTAGTCATGACACAGCGCCACTTGAAATGAGCTTACCGAGTCCAAAGTGGCCAACACCAGCGTTGTTGGAGACGGCCGTAAGGTTCTTAACTTCGGGCCGCTTGACGAGCGCGCCGATGAGCGTGTCTGGGAGGCGAGCACAGCTCCAATCAGCACCGGAACGAGTACCCCGGCATCCAAAGAGGCTCACCGGCGGTTCCACATAGCCCGAAGCCTGCAAAGCGAGTGCTGTCAGCATCCGGTCCTCTGCCAGGCGCGGTGGGGTGGTCGGCACGCAGCGGCAGGCGCTGGTCGGCTACATGTTCATAGCCGGCACAAGCGCACTGCAGGCCCAGGTGCACTACCTAGGTGCCCTCCGCCCTCCAGCACCCCACTGAGCGCGCGTGACCCATGAGCGGCCGGCCGCGGCAGGCGAGACTGACCTCCGGAGAGCAGGATCGAGTCGCCCTTGACGTCGGCGACGGCCTCCTCGGCCGAGTTCCAGATCTTCGAGACGGACTTCTTGACGGGGGTGGCCGACAGCGCGAACGAGGTCGACGCAAACGAGCGCGAGACGGGCACGAGCGCCTGCGGGTGGGGGGTCAGCTACGGGCGGGCTGGGAGCGACAGGTGTGCGTACGCTGCGAGCCCTGAGGGCGGACCTGCACGGGAGAATCGAGGCGAGCATGCTGGGGAGTAGGTTGGGGGTGCGACGAGGTGTGGGGAAGAGAGAAACCACCAAGTCGGAAGAGGATTCAGCCTGGCCGCGGCGTCCGGCCCTCCAATCACATCGCGCCAGCGACCCCAGACGCCACTCGAGCTGCTTGCACTCGCGTATTTCGGATGGCACAGTACTGGCACAACGGTCCCCGGTGAATTGCAAGAGGGCCCTAGGTCCGCTATTGCGGGCCGTCCGTGATGGCGCCGTGCGACGCGTCCCCAACCAGCTTGTAGTACTTCCAGAGAGTTCCCTGGCGTAGGAGAGTCGTCAGCTACTTGCGCCCCGGACTGGAGAGAAGGGACGGCTCACCTGCTTCACCTTCGGCTCCCGGGGCTTCCAGAGCGCCCGTCGGCGCGCGAGCTCCTCGTCCGAGACGCGCATGTCGATCGTGTTCTTAACCGCGTTAATGTAGACGACCTGTTCCGATCAAGAGTCGAAAGAAAGGTCAGCGCCAGGTAGAAGCAGCTTCGACGGGCCTGCTCACGTCGCCGTCCTGCACCAAGCCGATGGGTCCACCCTCCTGAGCCTCCTGCGAACGCAAACGATGTCAGAGGTGATCCAGCATGCGCTTTCAGAATATGACGAACGGGAACAACGTGTCCGACGGTGAACCCGTGCGTTCCTCCGGAGAAGCGACCGTCCGTGACACAGGCGACGTCGAGTCCAAGTCCGGCGCCGATGACCATGCTGGTGGTCTTGAGCATTTCCGGCATTCCTACAAAACATAGATTAGCATCAAGTCTCGCACTTTGAGCGAGAAACCGTGCCAGGTCCGCCCTTGGGGCCGAGGTAGCGAAGCACGATGACCGTCTTCTCGCCGACCTTGATCCGCTTTTCCTCGATCGCCTTGGCGACGTCGTCCTCGTTGTCGAAGACCATCGCCTTGCCCTCGAACTCGAGTCCCTCCTTTCCGGTGATCTTCGACACGCATCCGCCCGGTGCGAGGTTGCCGCGAAGGATGCTAAGAATCAATCAAGACGGGTGAGCAAGCGACCTTCGCAACTCGCGACAGGGAAGACAGACCGAATGTGGCCCGTGGACTTGATGGGCTTGTTCAGCGGTCGGATCACGTCCTGGCCGTGCGGGAGGTCCTTGGCATCCTCAAGGTTCTCGGCGAGCGTCTTGCCGGTGACGGTCATGATCGAGCCGTCGATGAGCTTCTCCGCGTGGAGGTACTTCAGGACGGCTGTTCCGAGTCAAAGGCATCAGCGAACGCGCTCAAGCAAGTGGAGCGTGCGGGGCGCACAGGGGATTCCGCCGATGAGGTGAAGGTCCTCCATGACGTACTTGCCACTCGGCTTGAGGTCGGCGAGGAAAGGGGTTCGGTCGGAGACGGACTGGAAGTCGTCGATGGAAAGCTTGATGCCGACCGAGTGGGCAATGGCGATGAGGTGGAGCACGGCGTTGGTCGAGCCGCCGAGGATCATGGTGAGGACCTGGCGGGGCGAATTCAGCTCCGGACATGTATATACAGCGTCCAGGACGCTCACAATGGCGTTCTCGAACGCAGCGCGGGTCATGATGTCGCGCGGCTTGATGTCCTTCTCGAGCAGGTTGTACATGTACTTGCCGACCGAGTCGCACTCGGCGAACTTGCCGCTGTAGGCTGCCGGCATGGAACTGGACCCGGGGAGAGTCATTCCCATCGCCTCGGCTGCACTCGCCATGGTGCTGAGGACGAGCGTCAGCGATCAGACTCGAGACGTCACGCTGCGAAGCTCACTTGGCGGTGTACATGCCTGTGCACGATCGTCAGCTCAAGCTACACACTTCAACCAAGAAGAACTTACCTCCACAGCTTCCACCCTCCTTGCGGCACGAGTTGCGCACGGTCTCGTAGCGAGTCTTCTCCGCGGCCTCGGTCGCGCCCTCCTCGAGGTAGCGTCCGTACGACTGGAAAGCGCTCACGACGTCGAGCTTAGGCGAACCCTCGCACGATCCAGGCTGCATCGTTCCTCCGTAGACTGTGCGGACGCTTCAGCTCACAAGTCAGGTCAAGATGAGACCAGCGCGCGCAACGCACCCATGATTCCGGGGCGGTTGAGGCGACCCAATGCCATCAGAACTCCAGGCCTGCACACTCTTCGTCAGCTAGAGTAGTTTGAAGCGCTGTCAAGTCAATTCCGCACATGTTCTTGTCGCAAGCCTGGACGGTCGAGCGCAGTCAGCACCGCACCAGCTCGGTCAACGGCAAGACGCACCGGAATAGTGACCATTCCATCGAGCCAGTGCCCGCCAGCAGCGGTCTCCACCTGGTCGGCGATGAGGTCTCGGGATTGCAGCGAGTAGCTCATGCCGAAGGTGCCCATTGAGATGCCGTCCGAGACTCCGACCGTGCCGAACTGGTAGCCAGTGAGGTTCGCCTTCTGGAGCGAGTCCTTGACGCGTTGGCCGAGGCCGAGAACGTGCTTGTTGCATCTGCGGAACCGAACGCAGGTCAGCGAGCCTCGCTCGTCGCGCTGGGGTCTCGAGAGGCGCACGGGTTCCCCTCGTACCTGTTCGGGGACAGCTCAGCAAGTGGAATACGACGCAGACGCTAGACTGGAAGCTTACCAGACGTTTGCGACACCGACCATCGGCTTGTTCAGGTCGGCATCCGTGTCGATGCCGTCCGTTGCGTACAGCATCGCCTGCGGCCAGCGAGTCCGGCGGTCAGCTCGCCCGACTCACGTACGCCCAGCTCGCCGAGTCCCTCTCTATGACGCACCTGACTTGCGCCCTGCGACTTGGACTGGGTGATCTTCTCCGAGTAGCGGTTCATCTTGCCGAGCGCGACGCTCGACGAGACGAACGAGCGCGCGGCGACCTGGGCGGTGGCGCGAGGCCTCGAGGCCCGCAGGGCGGCGGAGGAGCTGAGCATCGTGTGCAGTGGGAGCAGCGGAGCGAGCGAAGAGCCAAAGTGGCGCGCGAGATGCGGGAACGAGTCAATCGCGAGCTGCGGCAACTTTTTCGACTGACCACTTCGGCAGGCGCGGTTGGCTGCGGTCGGTTGTACGGCGTCGCACGATGCGGTTACGCTCGCGTTGTGCGTCAGGCCCAGCTTCTGCTACCCGTGAGACCCTCTTGCGAGAGGAAGCGGTCCACAAAGACCTCGAGCGCGCGCCCGTCCGCACCCTTCGTTGCCCCCACCTTGCTCCGCGCCATTCGTACGACGACCGCGAAGCGGTCCAGGACCGTATCGACCTGGTTCTCCTCCACCAGAGCTCCCGTCTCGTTTGCGAGCGCCAACGCGGCCGAGACGGCGGCAGCGACGATGCCTGCGAAGTCGTTGATGCGCGCCTCCTTCCCGCGGTGTGGTGGCTCGGTGGCCGCAGCGAGCGCGTGCACCATCGGTGTTGCGACCTCATCCATGACGCACATGAGCAGCGGCCACGTGAGCACGTCGTCGGGCCCCGGGGCGCCGAGTGTCGCGGCCGCTCGCCGGATTCGGGTCGCGCGGCGCACGGCGTCCTCGTCGAACACGAGCGGAAGCCGGCGAGCGAGCGAGAGGAGCCGCGTGAGGACCCCCGAGACGACTTCGAGCGTCGAGGCGTTGAGAAGCGCCTTGGAGAGCGAGACGGAGATGTTGGGCCGGATCGTCGCGGGGCTGTCGACCGACGCGGTGAGGTCCGCCTCAAGCTGATGCAGCCAGGTCGGCGGCTTCTGTGCTACAAGGGGGTGCGCCATGAGCAAACAAACTAAAGTCTGACCGCAAAGGTGGCGTACTGCTTTGCTCAGGTGCAACTGCCGATCCGAACGGCGCGAGGAGCTTCGCCAGCCGGTCCGTGTCGATGGGCTCTGCGAGCGAGGCACCCGAGGCGGCGGCGAGGGGGAGTAGGTCCATGCTAACAAGCTCGAGAACAGCCTGTGGGAGCGTTTCGGCGAACACAAAGACCTGAAGGACCTCGTGCATCGCGTTGAGCGCGGGGGACGGTCTGGTTTCGCAAGTCAGCGTCCTCGATGCGTACAGGAGGGTGGTGAGACGCACGGCGTCCTCCGGATCTCACCAGTGAGCCAGTGGATGATGCCCGGGAGCGTGAAGCTCAGAAGACCTTGGTGGAAGTACGCGCAGGCGTCGCGGAGTGAGACCATGTCGACCACTCCTGCCTGGAACGCGGCGAGGAACTGCTTGCAGATGGTCGGCGCGACCCGCAGGAGCAGGTGCGGCTTGGTGGATCTATAACAGGTTTTTGAATGAGGGCCCTGAACACTCGAAAAGGCATGCAGAAGTGGGAACGCACTGCAAGAGGTCGTCCGAGATGCCCTCGCCGAAGAGGTCGCTGATCCAGCTGTCGACGACGGACTTTGACTCGTCACTCATGTCTGACAGCGAGTATACGGCGGAAATGGATGGGATCCACCGGCAGAAGAAGCCGTGCTCGTTCCCGAGGTGGTGCGCCAAGTCGGGCATCAGCTGAGCGTGCGAAGGAGGGTTAGGACGGAGCGCGGCCCAGGGGGAAGGGGGGAAGGGACGTACGTTGAACCTGGAGACTACAACTTGAAGGAACAGAACGATGACCCCGTAGGGCTCGATTGGGTGCCCGTCGCCTGTTGGCAGTCGGGTCAGTTGTTGCCCGCACGGAGGCTAGCGCCGTGGACGCACCAAATGTCTCGATGGAGGAGTCGAACGATTCCAGAAAGTCACAGACTGGCTTGAGGAGTACCCTCGGCTCGACGTGCAGGAAGGCCACCTCGAGCGCGTCTGGCATGTCGACGAGCATCGTGCACAGGGACGCGAGCGCCGAGAGGTCGTGATCGCGCGTCCAAGTCTCGATGGCCTGTGAATCTTGGTCAGCTTATTGGACTGAAGTCCTGTAGGAGAAAGAGTTGCCTGTTGGAGAGCCTGGATGATGGCACTTTGTGACCAGAAGTCGGTGGTCAGGCTCTCAAGGACCTCCTTGACGCCGTCTGGGTCGCCCTCGACGACGAGGCGGTGATAGAAGTCTTGCGGCTGCGAGTGCGGCCCCGTCAGAGGGTTTGTCGCTGTGCAATATGGCGTGCTTACGTGTTGTGGCTGAAGGTCCTCAGGGTGGAGGCCGTCGCCGAGACTGGCGCCGACGTCGATCGAAATGAGCTCTTGCCGGCAGAAGCCGGTCAGCAGAGCGTTGAAAAAGGCGCTGTCTGGTTGTCTTCGGAAGAAGAGTCAGCTCAGAACGTAATCGAAGGAGGTGCGCAAGACGCACTCGTCGACCTCCATTGAGTCCGCGTCGGCCGATGGGCTGATGATTGCCTTGAACTTGCGAAACGCGCCCTCGAGGCACCCTTGCAGCTGCCGACGGAAGATGTTTAGCTGACAGTTTTGAGGTGATGTCACGCACTTACACCATCTGCAATGCTCTCGTCCAGCAGGCCACCCTTGACGAAGATTGCTCGCAAGATCTCGGGGAGCTGGGGCGCGGAATGTCAGCAGTGCCGACAGGGACGCGAGGTACAGAGTCGCACGCGAGCATACGCAAAGCACTCGTGTATCACGCTCTTGCTCTCGCCCTTCCTGAGCTCGGCCGTGGCGGCGAGGATGATCTCGAGGAACGCGCTCGAGAGGGAGCTCTCAGCAGTGCTGCCCCGCGACGAGCTCTCCGCGATGCGGAGCTTGAGCAGCGCGGTGATCCTCGCCACCGCGGCTGGCCCGTTCGAAATGCCATAGATCTCGCACGATCGGTTGAGCTGCGAGTCGGCCGCTTCAGCTGCCCGGTCTGTGCGGAGGTGCAGTTGCGACTCACGAGGTCGGCCATAAGGAACGCGACATCCGGGTCAGGGAAGGAAGTGGCCTCGTTAAGGTCGATTGGGGGTGCGGGATCCTCCTGTGGGGTCTTGTCGAGCAAAGCCGCGACGCCCTGGAGCTGGGTGTGGAGCTGCTCGCGGAAGGCCGACTCGGCGGGGGCAGCGTTCCGGGACGCGAGGGCGTCGAGCGCGGATCGGATCGCAGCGAGCGCGGCCTGCAGCGAGTCTTCGTCGGAGGCTAGGGTGGTCCAGGGTAGCGGTGGCTTGGCGAGCAGGAGCTGTACGTACGACACGGCAGGCGACTGTGCCGACAGCGGGAGCGCGCCGGCCGCCCTCGCCGCAACTAGCGCACTCGCCTTCGTGACGGCCCCGAGCACATCCTCGACCGTCGTGGCGGCGTACACGGCCGCGTCGGATGTCTGTACCGCGTTGTTCACCGCGGTGAGGACGAGGTCGAGCGCGGCGGGCGCGCACGTCTCAAGCGCGCGGCGGGCGAGGTACCCGGGCTGCACGAGTGACT
>ERZ1463038.439-NODE-439-length-14160-cov-16.896916_pt1 | contig 14160 bp, 22 predicted proteins | sample MGYA00564479_ERZ1463038 | MGnify/ENA primary metagenome ERZ1463038 (study PRJEB39244, sample SAMEA3635134) | Helicobacter pylori | study: EMG produced TPA metagenomics assembly of PRJEB11511 data set (Assembly of a 5300-year-old Helicobacter pylori...
CCGTCGTACTCGAGGAGGGCGCGATGGCGGTCGAGACGGGGCTGAGCGACGACGCGCTCGCGAAGGGGTCCGAGCTGCTGCCGGCGAGCGGGGGCAGGGCGGCGGTGGCGTTCGCGACGACGCTGGTGAGGCCACCGACGACGGACGTGAGCCCGCCGACAAGCGCGCCGTCCGTGCTGCTGCTGCCGACCGAAGCGCTGCTCGCGACGCTGCCGTTCGAGGCGCTCGCGGTCGGCGAGGGCCCGAGAATGGCCGAGGTGAGGCCGTCGAGGAGCCCGCCGTCAGCGGTCGTGCTGCTCGCGGCGTCGGGGCTGCTCGCGGGTCCGGTTGTGTTTGCGACGCTCGTGCTCGGAGTGCGGGACGACGTCGGGGTGGCCGAGGCTGAGGGTGCGAGGATGGACTGAACGACAGAGGTGAGGCCTCCGATGAGGCCGCCGTCGTCGGAAGTCGACGTCGTGAGCACGGTCGAGCTCGCGCTCGCCGACGCGGACGTTGGCACCGAGCTGGCCACGACAGAGCTCGAGGTCGTCGGCGTGACGGATCCGCCGCCAAGAAGCGCGCTCGTGAGTCCTCCGAGGAGGCCTCCGCTGCCCGCTGACGAGCTCGCGGTCGGGTCCGCAGTCGAGCTCGCGACGGTGGCGCTGGATACGATCGTCCACGAGAGCGTACCGCTCTCGATCGAGGGCCCAGTCGAGGACGCGACGGGGGTCGACGAGGCGAGGATCGCAGAGGTGAGGCTCGCGACGACGGGAGCGGACGAAGCGAGCAGGGCCGAGGTGAGGTCCGCGACTGGGGCGGATGAGCCGAATAGGGCAGAGGTGAGGCCACCGACAAGGCCGACGTCGGCTGTCGAGCTCGGCGTTGAGGCAGCGTCGACTGGGCTGCTCGCGAGCGCCGTCGAGGACGCGACGGTCGGGTTCAGGATCGACGACACGAGCGAAGTCACGGTCGGTACGACGGACACGACGGGCGCGATGGCTGAGGTGAGGCCGCCGACGACGCCGCCGAGCAGGCCGCCGTCGGCCGTTGTTGACGCAGACGCAGACGCGGTGGTGGAGAGCGTGATTGCCGCTTCGCTGGCCGGGGAGCTCACAACGCTGGACGAGCTCGAAGGGGTCGAGAGCAGGCCCGAGGTGAGCGAGCCGACGATCGCGAGCGGGTCCGACGACGACGAGCTGTCCGAGGTCGAAAGCGTGATGGCCGCGTCCAGGGACGAGGACGAGAGGGCGTCAGGTGAGGTGGTGGGGTCCGCGGTCGTCGCGGTCGGGAAGAGCCCGCCGAGTGCGCTGTCGAGTCCGTCTTGGGTCAGCGCCCTGCACTACAACGTTGCGGGTAGCACGGGGACGTACCTCAGAATGCCGGCGAACGGGGTCGAGGACTCGGTCGTGCTCGCGACGGGCCTGAGCGAGTCGGACGCGGCATCGCTCGTCGTCGGCGCGTCGGCGCTGCTGGGCTTCTGCGCGAGCGACTCGGAGGACGAGAGTGGGGCGGACGAGGACGAGTTGGCCGTAGAGCTGCTGCTGGATAGAGTTGAAGAGCTGGACGGGGCGGTCAGCTGGGAGATCGGCCGATCTGAAACACGGGAAGCGCGCGCGACGCACCTGCTCGCGGAGAGTTCTGCGGCGCTGCTGCTGGGGGTGGTCGAGGAAGGTGACGGGAAAAAAGATTCGCTCGTAGACGAGTCGGTCGAGGTCGGTGCAGGGTCCGATGAGGTCGAAGGGGAATCGTGAGAGGAGCTGCTCGTCCGTGCGCTGCTGCTCGAGTCGGCGTCGCTGCTGCTGCTCGCGGCCGTGCGCGTCTTGGGCTTGAACGACGTCGACGGGTCGCTGGTCGAGTCGAGCGAGGCAGCCGAGGCCGAGCTGGTCGCGCTCGAGGTCGCTTCGGCGGTGGCGTTGGCGGTCGCGTTGACTGCGCGTTGTTTGGGGTACAGGGTCAGCGACGCTGATCCTCCGAGTCCCTCGACTGGACGACGCAATACGATCGACGACACCGGGTCCAGTCGGCAGGACACGGCGTGCACTCCCTGGCAGGACACCCGCCAGGCGCCGGCGACGCGCCCTGACCCTCATTCCTGCGCGAATCACATCCCAGAATCGCGCAGCAGCCCGCGCACCGGGCAGCTCGTACGTCCACGCTCGCCTGTGTAGACCATCCGCCGCAAGTACACAGACACAGAGCGAGGGGACTTACACAAAGCACTGTCTGCGCGCTCGCCGAGGTGGCCGAACCCGCGCGCGCGGCGTCTGCCCCAGCCGTCGCCGTCGTTGCGCGGGCTGACGTCCCTTGGGCGCGCGGCGTACCCGTAGCGGTACCGACGGACCGCATCGGTCTCGCCGTCTGTTGCGGGCGGGGTCGGGTTCGCGGCGAGGACGAGCGGGAGAGCGGCGAGCGCGAGGAGAGGGGCGAAGGGGCGCATCCCGTAGATGGGCGACGACGGGGGGGCTCGCTCGATCCAGCCGAGGAGAGGTGCTGACGAGCTGTGGGTGGGGCACGCGGACCTGCGGAAAACGAGCGACGACGGAACACGGGCGACAAGCCAGCACCGACCAACTGCTCGAGCGCGCGGCGAATTTCAAACTGGCAACTCTGCGCGCAGCCGAGTGCGATTTTCGCGGGTGGCGTCTTCTCTTCGCCTTCGCAGCAGCGGATTTCCTCCCGTGGTGGGGTCTCGCTGGACGACAGCTAGTGCTTGCCTACCTTGCTGCAGCGCGTCCACCATCCTCCCCGAGCTCGCTGGGCATGATGACCCCACGCGCGTGCCTGGGTTGTTCCCCAGAGGCCCCTCATTTTCCTGGACTTTTGGGGGGGGGGGGCTCGGACCTTGTTCTGTGCGTTCAGCTTAGGTTCAAGGTCGCTCTCATCGCGAGCGTCTGTTTGGCAGCAACCGACTCATCCGCGAAGGCAGCTGCAGGCGAATCAACGGCGCGTGCGACGATCCCTCGGCGCGTCGACTCTGGCTCGAGGCTCCCGACCCGTCCGCACCATCCTTTGTTCCGTCACAAAGTCAAAACAACGCGAGTAGGCCAGCAGGCCAAGCTCTCAGTGTGCCACATCCCGCTGAGCAGCTCGACACCTCACCCGCAAAGAAGACCTTCGCGGGCCCCTCTCTCGAGCGGCCACTAGTCACCTTCGCCAAAGCGTGCGAACCTAGCCCCATGGATCCGCGCTCGCGAGCGCTCACGAAGACCTGATGTCCCCCATGGTCATCGCCTCGGCCCCTCGACCAAGTGACTTTCTCCGCGGAGGTCGCCGTCGCCTTCGCAGCCCGCCGCCCGTACGAGCTTGACTGGGTCTCATGTTGGAGCTGTCGCAGCTCGATATCACTGTTTTCGGCGATCATAAGCGGTGGCTGCACGAGGCCAGGAAGGCTGCCGCGAGCGAGCCCGGACCCCGGCTGCCTTCCGCGCTGGCGCTGCTTGACTTGACTTCTCTCCGACCCGCTCCCGGGGGCCCGGCCGTTGTTCGAGATCGGGCACAGCGATGTACTAGGGTACATCAGAGAACTGTCTGTTTGTAGGAGCAGGCGGTAGATGCACAACTGGAAGGTCACCACTGCTCAAGAGTCTGCGGAGCAGCGCACGAAGCCAGAGTTCATCACGTGAACGCTGCTACACGAAGTGGATCCAGGCCACCGCTATTGTAAAGTACTAAAAGCTTTTCAGAGGCTGGCAGATCGGTTTGTGCGTGCTCGTGGAGTGAAAGGACGCGAGCGCACGTGAACCTGGACGTCGCGACGCGGCAGAGCGCTTGGTGCTGCTGAACAGGAGCCTCTTCCGTAAACACAGGAGTTTGGATGTGGTGGGAATCGCGAGATCAAGGATAAGAAGGACGACGGGGGCAAGGAGCAAGGTGGCATCAGGCGATGGGTGGATCCAGGGTTCGCGCGCGTGAATGATGGGTCGGCCAGAATAGTGCTTGTTGTGTCAATTAAAAATCAAACTTTCCTACTGGGACAGCAGCAACGGCTGAGGCGCCCGGGCGTGGATTTCCCTCGTATGGCGGCTCCGGCCTCGCAGTGCGTGTGACGAGTCCTCGGCGCCCTTCTGTCCAACTTCTGCTACTCCCGCAACTCAAGCATTGATGATATTGAAGTACTGCGATCAGTGGAGAGGCTACTAGTCAGTTTTTCGGTTTCTCCACCCATCGAGCTCCGGGATCACGAACCTGGTGCTGGTAAGTGGCGCCCGCATCGCACATGGCCAACGTGAGCCCCTTGCCGTTCCCAGCATCCTGAACGCACTGCTCAAACTTGTTCGAGCTAATCCAGCAGGCATTCCCGATCATGTCGCCCGAGGTCGTGCTGTTCGTGCACGAGGTGCGGCTGAGGCAGCGGATCAGGAACTGCGAACGAACGCACCAGACTTTAGCACATCAAGAAGCACAGGCTTGTGAGAAAATTTCGGAACGCACGGATTCTGTGAAGGGGCTGTTCTTGCAGCCGGCGCCGAGGAGGGTGCTGTTTGCTCTGGCGCCGTTGACGCACAGCGTTGTAGGGGCTTTGGCGGAACTATAAATCGGATGATCAGATACCATAGTTGCCTAATACTGACTTGATCTGCTCACTGAAGTGAGATGGCGCCGGTCGCGCCGGTCGCAGTGCTCGAGTAAAACTCGCTGGCGGTGGATGCAGGTCCGGAAGCCTTTTGTTACCGGTGTCAGCACCGCAATCGAATCAGGGAATAATCGGTACCCACGAGAACGATACTGGCTCCAACGGCTTTGCTCCCTTGGATCTTCCAGTAGAGAGAGTCTACGGATCATCGTCAGCTACGCAGGCGAGAACGAGCGAGCGCTTCAAACGTACGATCAACATCAGACTGAATCAGGAAGCCAGGTGATGCTCGAATGGCGGGAGTGCAGGAACCCCTGCTGTAGGGAGCGAGCGTGGGGGGAGTCGATGCGCCGGCGGGCGCGGCGGAGCTACTGCCGCAGAGAAGCGCGAGCGCCAGGATGGGGAAGGGCAGGTGGAGCATGCGGGGGGACTATGGATCAAATGTATGATCTGGAGGTGATGGAGCGGGAATCCAAGAGAGAAGGCCTTCATCGCGGTGGTGCAGCTCCCCGAGAGCTCCGAGTCCGGAACGCCACCCTCGGTCGTCGGGGTCTGGGCTTAGTTGGAGCCGTATCCCCGGTATGGGTCATTGTTATGCATGGATCGCTTTCAAGTAGTGCTCCCACTTCCGTATGCCTCCCTGCAGCGCTCGGCTCGCGATTGCAGACACTGACTGGCTCCGATGCTGCGTCCTCAGATCTTCGAGCTCAGACCCATGCGGACCTTCAATGAGTTCAGTCCATGCGATCACACTGCAATGAGGTTGAAAAGCTGGGCAAGAGCTTCACTTTGTCAGCTGGAGATTCGGATGCTCGTCTGGCGCGAGCGGAACCACACACCTGCTTGGGCTGGGCACCATTGTACCGGCCGAGCGAAAGGGCCTTGTTATCCCCGTGCCCCTGCACGCATTGGTTCCACTTGTTGGAAGCAATGTAGCAATTGGCGCCAACTACTTGTTTGGTCTTGATGCTGGCGACGCACGACCCCCAATCGAAGCAGCGGATCGAGAACTACAGGCAGTACGAAGTTGGTTATCTACCGGGATGACGGACCCACAAAGTATCTCTTTGGAATCTACTTACTGACTCTGGTAAATATGCAGGAGTGCAGGTGGATCCCAGAACAAGGCCGCTCATCGTCTCGGTGTCGACGCAGAACGTCGCAGGCGAGAGGCCCGATCTGGGTAGGAGCAGATGTCAACGCTCTCAGATACAACGAGGAAGACCGCAACAGGAATTCTCACGAGATCTGAACGGCGCTGGTGCTTCCTGGGACCATCTTTGAGTAGAACCTGGTGGCGTCCGAACTCGGGCCATGACTCTGATGAATAGCCTGATGTTTAGCTTCCATTCCACCCTCCACTGATGCGATTCAAGCACTAACCAGTATTACTGTCAATCCGTCGTGTACGTAGTTCTGCATGGTCCAGTACAACGAAGCTGTAGGGAGTGATCCGTCAGCTCTTCTTTAAGTCGGATCTCGCGGAAGGACGCTGTGTCTCACGAGTGTATACAGATTGAATCATGAAGGGAGTTCCTTTGCCGTATGGATGCGCCGCCGGGGTACAAGTGTGGACAGTAGCTCGTGGATGCACGACGCTTTCGACGCTTTCGACGGCCGAGACGATGCCAAGCAGCGTGAGGCCGCACACGAGGAGGGAGCGGACTTGACGGCGCATGAATTCCGCGGTGAGGTGCAGGTGCAGAGAGAGAGAGAGAGAGAGAGTCGGGCTGTTTGGTTGGTCAGCGGGGAGCTGGGAAGGAATCTTGTCTCTTGGAAGGTTCTAAGACGCGCGCACGCGTGACCGATCGACGGCGCGACCGCCTCGAGTCTGGCCAACGCGACGCGACTTGTCCGTGTGGAGTGCTGAATCTCACTGGATCACGATGGTCTTAAAACTGAGGATAGGCGGGGCGGATAGCACTCTTGCTGGCTTTTCAGCTAAGAGGCTGTGGACATAGCCGCAGATTCGCAGGCTCCCTCGGATTGCTCGCGCGCACCACGCACCATAGAGACGTCACTTAAGCCAAATTTCACTTCCGAAAGTCAGTTCCCCAGATCCCTTTAGAGACCGCCACTGATTCCTGAACCTCCGACTCCAAACGACCTGAGCGCGCGGCGCGCTTCCTCGAGGCTCGCCTTCTTGCGCGCGAGGTCCTTGCGCTCCATCGTGACCGTCGGGCTTTCAGCGAGCCATTCGGCGGCCTTGGTTGCACCGGACTCCGAGTTGACGCCAAAGCCGCGAAGGAGCGCCTGGAGCATGCCGTCACCGAGCGGACGGATCAGGTCGCATTCGATTGCGAGGGGAACATCGTCGATGACTCGCTAGGAATTGCCTCAGCCTCGGTACATTGCTAAAAGCGAAGAAATACCCACCTTGTACGCAATTTGGAAGTAGGCTCGCGTCTCCGCCATGACGATGAGCTCCTCGAGGAACTTGTCGTCCGAGAACAGGCGCGGAAGAGCCTCCATTGCAGAGGGAAGACCGACCGAGGCCAAATTTTCGAGCAGCGCGTTCAACTTGAAAGTGGGCCTAGATTCCGGCTTCCAGTTGCGACGGATGGCGTGGTAGTGGGCGAGAACTTTCTCCCGCGTCGCGGAAAGGTAGTGGGTGTTTTGCGTGAAGGGTGTTTCGTTGAGGCGGGAGAGCCACTCGATCCGCTGGCGGGTCGAGCTGTAGAGCTTCTCCACCTCTTCAATTGCAATGGCGCTGTAATGAAGAATGTCAAGATAGTGCTGAGGAGAGGCGGGAGGGTGCGCACAGAACTGCGCTTCGAAGAGGGCCTTGAGAGTAACGACCGAACTGGTCCTCGACGATTTTGGTGACAGCCTCGAGAGCAAGGGGACGGACGTTGTCAAGACACTCGAGCGAGAGATCTTTCCACGACTGGATCGCGAGCAGGATGACGCCCTTTTTGGCATCGAAAGGGACGTTGAAAGGAAGCTCTCGAGTGACCGCCCTGCAGACTCGAAGTGAGCATTCAGAGCGAGAAGCTTAGCAGACTCAACGACTCACTCCCTGATAACCCTCTGAACATCATCGAGATCCATCCGGAGGCGACCGTCGACCACAGCGTCGTCGGCCGCGGCGCCTTCCGTCTCGAGGAACGACGGCTCGACGTACGCCGACTTGCGAGTATCCGTCGAAGCCTTCTCAAAGGGGACGAAGTACGGAACTGTGTCGAGGATGTTCTTCTTGAATTCGAGGTACTGCTCCTTGGCGTCCTGGACGAGCGACTTGTGGCCAGCCGAGCCGACGGCCAGGCGCTCGACGGTGGTGGCGAACCTCGTCGCGAGCTGGATAAGCTCGAAGCTCGCATCGGCAGACGGTGGCGCAGGAAGAGCTCTGATCAGGCCAAGGACGTCTGCGAGTGACTTGTTGATCTCGGCGACGAGCCCTGGAAGTCTGCGGAGTGACGAGGTTTTAGACTGGCGAGCGGGTGCGGCAGACGCGAGGGCGCTCACTTCTCGCGAATGTATTGCTTGAGTAGCTCACTGAGCGCGTTCGTGAGCTTCTGAGTGCCGAGGCGGCTCTTGAACTCGATCTCCAGCGTGGACCAGGGCTTGTTCTCGGCAAAGTACGACTCCTCCGCCTGACGAGCGGCAGCGAAGGTGGGCTTCTTGCGAAGGTCCTCGGCCGAAGCGAGCTTGGTCGAGTAGTATCTGCACACACAAAATAAGAAATCCGAGAGTGATTCCTCGTTGAGGAGACCCGCACCCGTGACGAGGGACGGATCCCGTGCGCTGGTTCCGCAGGATCTGGAGCCAGGTCTCGTCTTCACCGGCGGGGAGGCGGTCGGCCTTCGTGAGGACGCCTACAATGACGAGGTCTTGGCTTCAATAGTTTTATAGAGTCGTTCGCAGAGCTAGGGCTGCTCACCAATTGTCCGCTCTCCGGATGGGTCTTGCTCACGAGCGATGTGGGCAGCCGACTGGTTCTCGAGGTCGTCTGCAGATTCAGATGGGCAGGGAACAGTCAGCCCCCACTCGCAAATGGCTCGCATGACATGAATCTGACCTCCGACCGTAAGGGCAACGAGGATCAAGCAGTTCCCCTTGATGTACTTGACGACCAAGTTGTGAACCAAGTCGATCAGCTGCTGATCGCCGTTCGCGATGAGACCCTGGACGACCCGGACGTCAGCCATGCTGCGCAGATTGAGCTTCTGTACCCACAGGAAGATTGACGAAGGCGAGATCGGTGACCTCTGGGCCTGCAATGTCGACGCACACGATGTTCGTGGAGAACTCGAGCTGCGATTCCACATCGCCAGGCAGGCCGTCGAGGAACTTGGTCGGGTCCGAGACACCCGGGTTGAGAACTGCGAGCTGAGCCCTCTTGAGCGTGTCCTCAACCTTGTTCGGGTCCGTGAGCGCAGGTCCGAAAGGAATCTCCTTGATGTTGGTGAGCGCGCGACCGCTTGCGTCCGATTCGAAGCGAAGGGAGACCTGGCAGCGCCACGAGTTCGTCGAGTGCTGAAGCCGCACCTCCATCGGGCAGCGAGTGCAGGTTCCCGAGTCACGAGGAACGTTGATCTGCGTGCCGATCAGCTTCAGCAACCCTCCCCATCCGCCGCCCTTGAAGCACGCACTGCCGAGATGGCTTCGATGAGCGAAGACTTGCCGGCCGACTGCTTGCCTACAGACGATGTTCAGCCTCCAGCGTAGCAATCGGAAGTAGAAATACTGGCTCACCGATGACTTTGATCCTTGGGAGGTCCACAACCAGCTGTGCGCCGGAGCTCCGGATCTGGTTGACGAGCTTGATGAGGTCGCGACGGTCGCTCGCGTAGCCTGAGTTTGCGATTCCTTGTCCGGAAACGTCGCTCATGCTGATCTTAGCAGGAGTGGACGAGGGAGCAGGTGTTGGAGGGGGAAGGAGAGGCGGGGTCGCGAACTCGAACGACGCACAAGGGGGCGGGGCCCGAGTTCCAGAAGAGGGTCGCTGATCTACAATCCACCTTGATTTATCCTCAATGACATTTAACGAGCCAGAGCACCGTAGACCGAGGAAAATGCGGAGCTTTTTGGAGGCGAGACGTCGGGCGGCCCCGCATCTGCGCGAGTCGCTCAGGAAACCAGCGGTCGTTCACGCATGGGGGGAAATGGGACTCCGTAAAGTCCATGGCAGGCACCAGTCCCAACGAGATGGCTCCCACGGCCTCCGCAGCCGTCCGTCGCCTCGATCCGAAACGACCGAGCTTCGGAGTGGCCAGCGCAAGCCTTTCCGGGGGGGTCCGGCTCGCTCGCTGTACTCCTTTACCGCCAAATCCGAACCGCACGAGAGGCCTCCTACTTCTTCTGCGGCGCGCCTTCGCCCCGCACTTCGCGGTCCGTCATCCCGTCCCAGCATCCAGCGGCACCGAGCTCGGTGCAACCGCACCCCCCGGCGAGCGAGGACAGTTCGAAGCGGGTACGAGAGCATCTCACTAGGAGCTTTGAGCTGGACCGACGCTGGAGGCGAGGTCGGCAGTACTCGACGCACCTTCCGGGCGAGCGCGCAGATCCAACGAGCCCCGTCCTACGGCGCCCTTCCTCTCGCTGTCAACGCCGCCACGCGCCATTTTGGTGCGTTCGAAAATACCCACTCGTCCAATTATTTACTTCCTCACCGACCGTCGCACCGCCCCACATGTGGTCCTCGATCTCGGGCAGCGCGCCCAAACGGGCGTTGTCTTCTGCCGCACGACGGTTCCCGCCGATCGTCGACTTGATCCTCGCGCACACGCCCGACGTTTCGATTCCTCGGTCATCTAGGGAGACTCGGGAGATGATGTGCGACCTGATGTTGGCGAGGAGGAGAGGAAACAATCTGGAACCTCGTCTCGAGAGGCGATGGCGTGGATCTGGAGGTGGGGTCTGGGGAGCGGACGTCCGGTGGAGTGCAGGGTCCGGGTCATCAGCGAGATCGGGGTACGTCATGGTAACATTTGGGGAGCATGCTTTGCGGGAGCCCAAACCGCTAACGCCCAATGCTTGCAGTCAAGCAGTACGCAGAGGCCTGAGCACTGGTGTGAATAGGACGAGTGTATGAGTTCCCAGCGATTCAAGTGCGCTCTCGTTCCCAGAACGAGGTGAGAATTTTGGGTGATGGTACAACGAGGTCGGGGTGCGGGGGGTCGGGTACGTGGTGTAGAAGGACAAGTGAAGCGGGGAAGGGTGTGAGGGTAGTGGTGTCAACGAGGGTACCGACAAATGATGAGGATGGAGGCCTGGACTGGAAAGGGGGGAGGAGGGTTAGAAGTACGGGTAGCGCGGAACGCGGTTAGAGGCGGGGAAGCGGGACGGCCGGGAGGTGGGTTGGCTGCCGTTTTGAGGAGGGACGGTGCGTTGCTGTTGCTGCGAGTCGAGGTTGAGGTGCGCTTCAAGGGTTGAGGTGGTTGATCGCCAAGGCGAGGTTGGCGAGGTTGCGGATGGGAGGGGAAGGGTAGGGAATGAGTGCGAGTGGGAGCTTAGACGAGGTGCGCGCCCATGCAGAGCGCCTGGCGGGGGCCCTGCGGCGGAAAGTCCCAGCCGTAGACGGGCAAGACGAGCGTCCTGACGCTGGGCGAGGACCGGAGGCGTGGGGTTACAGAGGGTGGTCGGTACAGAGGCGGGAAGAAGGGGTGCCGAGGCGAGGCGATCAGCTCCGGACGTCCTTGCGCCAGCCCCAGCCGAGGTTCGAAAGGGCGTACCTGGCGCACAACAAGACCAGAACATGGGACCAGCGAGACAAGGTCAGCATCCCCCGATCGCGCTGATCGACACCAGGTCCGAACCGAGGCGCACCCTTCCGATCCGAACCCGACGCCGTTCTTCTTGTCGTGCACCTCGATCGTGCCCTGCGTCTGCGGGTACAGTCCGAGCGCCGGCGGTTGCTGCTGGGGCTCAAAGACGCGCGTGACGCCGTTCGCGTCGGTGAAGGTCTGCTGGTCCGCCGGCGCAAACTGGTTCGGAAACTCATTGGGCGTCTGCGGGCCCGAGGACGCGAGGGACGAGTTGGACACTGGGTTTTGGGGGCGAGGGCGCGTGAGCTAGGGCCGGCTCGGGGATAGGGCCCGGAGGGTGGGCCGGCGAGGCGAGACTCACGCTGGTGGTGCATGACTGGCGCGGTCGTCCAGTCGGCCTGGTGGTCCACCCCGCCGTTCCGGCCGTGTCCGCCGCCGTGCATCATCTCGTCGTCGTCGCACTCCATCATCGCGTCGTCCTGCGCTTGCGGCTGCGCGCTCGCGTGCGAGGGCGAGTACGCGTCGAGCGGTGCGCCGCCGAGTGCCTGGTTCGGTGTCAAGGTAGAGTCAGCGGAGGGCACGGACGGCGTGCGCGGGGCCCGAGTCACGCGCGGACGCAGACTCGGAGTGTTTGGGGGGGGGCGGGTCGCGACTGCCCTCGGACGCGAGGACGCGAGAGGGACGCACCTTTGAGCGCTTGGCCGAGCTGGGCGCGTCGTCGTCGTCGCGAGACCGCTTCTGGGCGAACGAGGGCGACGAGAAGGGGACGGCCATCTAGCGACTGGGGATTCCGGACTGGGCGAGGGTCGGCCGGGCGAGGTGGGGGGGGGGGGGGGGGGGGGGGGGGGGGGGGGGGGGAAGGTTGCGACGAGTCGGCGCGCAAGATGTCGCGGGCGCGACGCGAGAGTGGGCGACGGCTGGCAGAGATGGGATCGAACGGGGGGCGGGCGGAGGTAGGACGTGGGTGAAGGGCAAGAGGAGAGCAGGACGACCAGGGCCGAGACAAGGCTGAGAAAAATCCAGGGTTCGTGTGCCGATTTGAAATTGCCCCGGGCGCGATGACCCGTCGCGGTTTGCACTTTCGGCTCGATTGGGATGGGCGCGTAAGCCTCTAATCTCGCTACAATAGTCGAGTGAGAGCTGTGTGCGGATGATTCGAGAGGCGTCACAGGTATCCGCACGGACATCCGGGGAAGGCGGCGAGTCGGCTTCGGCTTGCTCACTCGGTCGGTTCGCGGCGTCGGCGTCGGATGAGCGAAATGAGCACGTCCGAGCCAGCCCGGTTGCCTTGGAGGTCTAGTTAGAGCTGATCGATACGCCCAGCCGTCGTCTATCGCGGTCACGGAGCCGCCTGAGCCGGGGGCGAGAGGGCCGTCGCGCGACTGGCGCGGACTGCGGACCGACGCCGAGTAATCGCGCTGCTTGTCACATTTCTCGGTCGTGTAGTAGACGTACATCTGAATGATGAAGCTGTGGCTGGTACGACACGGTGACAAATTAGACCTGGAAAGAGACGAAGTGGTTCTCCAGGAGTTCCTTTCACGAAGGCAGGTTCACAGCTCTCCCCACACCTCGATCGGCGCACCCCTCGGCTCCCTCGCAGCCCGGCGACTGTCCACCCCACCTCACCACAAACCCAGCAAATGGCAGCCCGACCAACCTTCGGCCAGCTCGCCGGCCGTCTCCTGCAGCAACAGCGCGCGCGCGCCGGCTTCGGCGGCTCTGGGGGATCCTCGGGCGGCGGCTCGGGGGGTACGTCGCCCGCGGGCGTCTTCGGCGGGTCAGCCGGCATCCTCCTGCTCGTCGCAGGAGGCTACGCCGTCAATTCGGCCATGTTCAACGGTGCGTCCCGTCTCGAGCGGTTCCGCGGGGTGCCCCGATCGCTGACGGAAAAACGTCCGGGGGTCGGGCAGTCGATGGTGGGCATCGCGCGATCAAGTACACGAGGCTTCATGGTGTCAGTGAGGAGGTGTACCCTGAGGGCACCCACTTGTTGGTGAGTCGGCGGGGAGAGCGGTGAACCGGCGTCGAGCTGACCATCGGGCCTTGACTTTCTAGATCCCCTGGTGAGCGCGCGTGTGAGCTCGTAGGGTAGACGCTGAGCTGACTGAGACGAACACGCAGGTTCGAGACGCCCATCACGTTCGACATTCGTACCAAGCCGACCGTGATCCCGTCGCTCACCGGCACCAAGGGTTCGCCCCTGCCCTCGCGCGCTCGGGAGACCAGCTGACGCCTGGAAGCAGACCTCCAGATGGTCGACATTCAGGTCCGCGTGCTCCACCGCCCCTCGGTCGCGCACCTGCCGACGATCTACCGCGAGCTCGGTACGGACTATGCCGAGCGCGTGCTGCCGAGCATCGTCAACGAGGTGCTCAAGTCGGTCGTCGCCCAGTTCAACGCTTCGTCAGTCCTTCTGCTGCGTGGGTCGAAGCGGGATCGGCTGCTGACGTTTGGTTCTGCTCCTTGTCCTTTGCTCTCCCCCCCGACACCCCGCACTCACCGCTCGCCGCGTACGCTCCTCGGCTACCTTGCGCATCGCCGACCTCGCCCATCGCCTACTCATCATCGCCTTGCTACGACCAACGCACACCCGACTGCACTCTAACCCACGAACCCTGTCCGACTCGCCGCACTCGTACGCTGACGTCGCAACGGCGGGACCTCGCTTCGCCGTCCTGACCCGACCCAACCCTCTGCCCACCTTCGCACCTCGCACCACCCACCCCACCCGTCCAACCCAACAGCCAACTCGTCACCCAGCGCGAGATGGTCTCGCGCCTCGTAAAGGACACGCTCCAGCGCCGCGCGCGCCGGTTCAACATCGAGCTCGACGACGTCTCGATCACGCACGTCACGTTCTCGCCCGCCTTCTCGGACGCGGTCGAGGCGAAGCAGATC
>ERZ1463038.440-NODE-440-length-14135-cov-30.296165_pt1 | contig 14135 bp, 11 predicted proteins | sample MGYA00564479_ERZ1463038 | MGnify/ENA primary metagenome ERZ1463038 (study PRJEB39244, sample SAMEA3635134) | Helicobacter pylori | study: EMG produced TPA metagenomics assembly of PRJEB11511 data set (Assembly of a 5300-year-old Helicobacter pylori...
GGGCGATGACGTAACCCTCGTGACCTACGGTCGCATGGTCCATTTGGCGCTGGAGGCAGCAAACAACCTCGCACGCCAGGGCATTGCCTGTGAAGTTCTGGACTTGCGTACCACCAGCCCGCTGGACCTGGACAGCATCCTCGAAAGTGTAGAAAAAACCGGGCGTCTGGTGGTGATCGACGAAGCCAACCCACGCTGTTCGATGGCCACCGACATCTCGGCACTGGTCGCTCAGAAAGCGTTTTTCGCCCTCAAAGCACCGATTGAAATGGTCACCGCGCCGCACACCCCTGTGCCTTTCTCCGACGCGCTGGAGGACCTGTACATCCCTACCGCGGCGAAAATCGAGGCGGCCGTGCATAAAATTTGCGAAGGGAGGAAGGTTGCATGAGCCAGATTCATACGCTAACCATGCCTAAATGGGGCCTGTCGATGACCGAAGGGCGCGTCGACACGTGGCTCAAGGAGGAAGGCGAGCGCATAGAGAAAGGCGATCAGGTGCTCGATGTCGAAACCGACAAAATTTCCAGCAGCGTCGAAACCCCTTTTTCTGGCGTGTTGCGGCGCCGGATAGCGCAACAGGATGAAACCCTGTCCGTGGGCGCCCTGCTCGCCATCGTTGTCGAGGGGGATGCCAGTGATGCAGAGGTCGACGCGGTGATCGAACGCTTCCAGGCCGAGTTCGTGCCCGGTGGCGATGCTGCAGAAGACAGCGGTCCAGCGCCGCAGAAAATCCAGCTCGAGGGCCGCACGCTACGCTTCTTCGACCGTGGCGAAGGCACCAGTCCGCTGGTGTTGATTCACGGTTTCGGCGGAGATTTAAACAACTGGCTGTTCAACCACGACGCACTGGCTGCCGGGCGCCGCGTTATCGCACTCGATCTGCCGGGGCATGGCGAGTCGGGCAAAACCCTGCAACGCGGCGACTTGGATGAACTGAGCCAGACCGTCCTGAGCTTGCTCGATCATCTGGACATAGAGTCCGCACACTTGGCCGGCCATTCGATGGGTGGCGCCGTCGCACTCAACGCCGCCCGCCTTGCACCGAATCGAGTCCGCTCACTGACCTTGATCGCCAGCGCTGGCTTGGGCTCGCAGATCAATGGCGAGTATTTGCAGGGCTTTATCGACGCCGCCAACCGCAACGCCTTGAAGCCACAACTAGTGCAGCTGTTTTCCGACCCGGCGCTGGTGAATCGGCAAATGCTTGAAGACATGCTCAAGTTCAAACGCCTGGAAGGGGTCGACGCAGCCCTGCGCCTGCTGACCACCCAATTGTTTGCTGGCGGACAGCAGCACAGCGACCTGCGGTCAGTCGTCGCGCAGCAGCCGAGCCTGGTGATTTGGGGCGCCAACGACGCCATCATCCCTGCCGCTCATGCTCAAGGGCTCAGTGCACAGGTCGAGGTGTTGGCGGGTCAAGGCCACATGGTGCAGATGGAAGCGGCGGAGCAGGTCAACCGCCTGATTCTCGGCTTCCTGCAGGGCCAATAAATCAGTGGCTCTGGCCTGCCCGACGCTCGCTGGAGCTTCCACACTGTTGTGAGGAGATAACACACGATGAGCACTGCATTGAAAAGCACCGCCAGCATGCGCGCAGCGGTCTGGCATGGACGCCACGATATCCGCGTAGAAGACGTGCCGCTGCCCTCCGACCCGCCTGCCGACTGGGTACAGATTCGCGTGGACTGGTGTGGCATCTGCGGTTCGGACCTGCATGAATACGTCGCCGGACCAGTGTTCATTCCGGTAGACGCTCCGCACCCGATGACCGGCATTCAGGGCCAATGCATTCTGGGCCATGAGTTCTGCGGCGAAATCATCAAACTCGGCGCCAACGTCCAGGGTTTTGCCGTGGGTGACCTGATCACCGCTGACGCCTGCCAGCATTGCGGCACCTGTTATTACTGCACCCATGGCCTCTACAACATCTGTGAACGACTGGCGTTTACCGGCCTGATGAACAATGGCGCCTTCGCTGAGTGGGTCAATGTGCCTGCCAACCTTTTGTACAAATTGCCGGCAGGTTTCCCTAAAGAGGCCGGTGCGCTGATCGAGCCACTGGCGGTGGGCATGCATGCCGTCAAGAAGGCAGGCAGCCTGCACGGGCAAACCGTGGTGGTCGTGGGCGCTGGCACCATTGGCCTGTGCACCATCATGTGCGCCAAAGCGGCCGGTGCCGCACAGGTTATTGCCCTGGAAATGTCGTCGGCGCGCAAGGCCAAGGCACTCGAAGTCGGCGCCAACCGGGTCTTCGATCCTTCCGAGTGCGACGCGCTTGCCGAAATTCGCGCGGCCACCCATGGCTTGGGCGCCGATGTGAGCTTCGAATGCATCGGCAATAAACACACGGCCAAGCTCGCCATCGATGTGATCCGCAAAGCCGGCAAATGCGTGCTGGTGGGTATTTTCGAGGAGCCCAGCCAATTCAATTTCTTCGACTTGGTGTCCACCGAAAAACAGGTCATGGGCTCTTTGGCCTACAACGGCGAGTTCGCCGATGTGATCGCCCTTATCGCCGACGGCAGCCTGGACATCACGCCGCTGGTCACCGGACGGATTGGCCTGGAGGACATTGTCAGTCGCGGGTTCGAGGAACTGGTCAACAACAAGGAACACAACGTCAAAATCATTGTGTCGCCCAGCCCTATCTGATCTGTCATGTCAGAAAGAGCCTGTCTTGGGCTCTTCCCCTCAAAGCCGCCTAGCCGCGGCTTTGTTGTTTTTTGCCCTTCCCCTTCGCGCTCAAGTAAACTTGCGCGCTTCTCGCAGCCGCTGGCTGCACATCGTCATTTTTCAAAGGTGCCCGCCATGCCTTGGCTGCAAGTCCGTCTCGCCATCAGCCCAGAACAAGCCGAAACCTACGAAGACGCTTTTCTTGAAGTAGGCGCCGTGTCCGTAACCTTCATGGACGCCGAAGATCAGCCGATTTTCGAGCCGGAACTCAACACTACGCCGCTGTGGTCGCATACCCACTTGCTGGCGCTGTTCGAAGCCGACACCGATGCCGATCAGGTGCTGGCCCACCTGCAATTGCTCACCGGTGCAGAATTGCCGGAACACATGAGCGAAGTCATCGAAGACCAGGACTGGGAACGCAGCTGGATGGACAACTTCCATCCCATGCGTTTTGGTCAGCGCCTGTGGATCGTCCCGAGCTGGCACGCGGCACCCGAGCCGGATGCGGTCAACCTGCTGCTCGATCCAGGCCTGGCCTTCGGCACCGGCACGCACCCCACTACCGCGCTGTGCCTGGAATGGCTCGACGGTCAGGACCTGAAAGACTGCAGCGTGCTGGACTTCGGCTGCGGCTCGGGGATTCTGGCGATTGCGGCGTTGTTGCTGGGCGCCAAACAAGCCGTCGGCACCGACATTGACTACCAGGCGCTGGATGCCTCGCGCGACAACGCAGACCGCAACGCTATCGCCCCCGAGCGTTTCACCCTGTACCTGCCGGAAGACCTGCCGCAAGAAAAAGCCGACGTGTTGGTCGCCAATATCCTGGCCGGCCCCTTGGTGTCGTTGGCACCAACCCTGGCAAGTCTGGTCAAAACCGGTGGTCGCCTGGCGTTATCGGGCATCCTCGCTGAGCAAGGCGAAGAAGTGGCCGCGGCTTACGCCGACACGTTCGACCTGGACCCCATCGCCAATCGTGATGGCTGGGTCCGTATCACAGGTCGTCGCCGTTAACCGCTATTTGAAACCATGGACTAAGATGAGCGCCTGCCTAAACCGGATAGCCGCATGACCGACAGTTTCGTTACTCAGTGTCCGCACTGCCAGACCAGTTTCCGCGTCAGCCACGCCCAATTGAGCGTGGCCCGGGGCGTGGTCCGGTGCGGCTCCTGCCTGCAGGTCTTCAATGCGGCAAAACAACTGCTCGAACAACGGTCAGGCAAGTCGCCCGCAGAAACGCAAGCGCCTCTTCCCGCCTCTCCCATCATCCCGCCCGAGCCTGTGGTCGTACCCACTGAAGAACCAGTCAAGCCTGCCCCTCAGTGGAAGGCCAGCGCAATTGAGCTCGACAGCCTTGATCTGGACGACCTCGACTTGGACGAAGAGCTCGCCAGACTTGAGCAACGGGAAATCCAGCTGCCTGAAACGTTCGGGCGCGAAGGCCACTCCAGGCATGACGACTCGGCACTGAGCGCACGTCGCGACAGCGCCAATATAGAAAACGAGCAGTGGGTCGACAGCCTGCTCAACGACGATGCACCAGAACACCTCCACGTTGAAGCCAGCGCCGCGCCCAAAACGAACGAAGCGTCCGAACCGACTTCACACCATCGTACCGAGCCTTCGTTGTCACTCGACAGCGCAGCACTGGACGACGAACCCGAGGCGCAGGGACCACGCCTGAGCGAAAGCCAGAGCCCTCCTCCGCCCAAAGAAAACCCCGGAAGTTGGTCGGCCATCGACGGCGACGAACCGGACACCCTCGACGAATCGCATGAGCGTCAGGAGCCAAGACTCAAACTCGGTCGCAGTGAACCCGGTTTGTACGATGAAGGGACGCGAGACAAGCCACTCCTCGATCTGACCGACGACCCACTGCAACTCGACTGGCAGAAACCCAAGCCGCGCTGGGGCCGACGCTTTTTCTGGGGATTGCTGATTGTGCTTGCGAGCGTCGCATTGGCCGGTCAATACATCTGGTATCACTTCGACGAGCTGGCGCGCCAGGATCAATACCGCCCATGGTTCCAGCAGATCTGTCCGCAGATCGGTTGCACCGTACCGTCAAAAGTTGATATCAAGCTGCTCAAGAGCAGCAATCTGGTGGTGCGCAGCCATCCCGAGTTCAAGGGCGCACTGGTGGTTGACGCAATCATCTATAACCGGGCGTCCTTTTCTCAGCCGTTTCCGCTGCTGGAGTTGCGATTCGCCGATCCCAATGGCCAGTTGATCGCCAGTCGTCGATTCAAACCCAGCGAATACCTGAGCGGCGAGATGGCCGGTAAAGCTGAAATGCCACCGCAAACGCCGATTCATATCGCACTGGACATCCTCGATCCAGGGACCAAAGCCGTGAATTACAGCTTGAGCTTCCGCTCACCCGAGTGAGCGCGCGCGGACCGGAGAGCCCAGCCTGCCAGCAGCGCTCCGGTAAAAAAGGCTGATAGCCTCAAGCTTGAGCATGAAGCGCTCACCCTTCCGGGATTGACGGCGTTTTTATGACGTCGTGGCAGAAAACCGAACCGTCAACGACAAGAAAATAACTGTTCAGATTTTATCCAATTCAGCCTTTATCCAGTCATCGAGAGCGGGTATCATGCCAACCCTTTTTCACACTCTGAGTTCGGTCTGAAAAGTCGCGCAAGCACTTAACGGACAGAACCCGAGCAGGCCCGTGTGGAACCGTTGCGTGCCAGGCCCGCAGTCGTTTCCACATGACATGCATTGATTCGGCCCCACAACAGGCACACCTATGTCGGCGGTACGTATCGGCCCCTATACATTGCAAAACGGCTTGATTCTCGCCCCGATGGCCGGGGTCACGGACCAGCCTTTTCGTCAGCTCTGCCGTCAACTCGGTGCGGGGCTGGTGGTTTCGGAAATGGTCACCAGTGACATGAGCCTGTGGAACAGTCGCAAATCGCGCCTGCGCATGATCCACGAAGGTGATCCCGAGCCACGCTCGGTACAGATCGCCGGCGGTGACCCGCAGATGCTGGCGGATGCAGCACGCGCCAATGTCGAAATGGGCGCACAGATTATTGATATCAACATGGGTTGTCCGGCAAAAAAAGTCTGCAACAAGGCTGCCGGCTCTGCGTTATTGAAAGACGAACACCTAGTGAGCGAGATCCTGCAGGCCGTAGTGGCTGCAGTCGATGTACCGGTCACCTTGAAGATTCGTACCGGCTGGGACCGGGCGAACAAAAATGGTCTGACCGTGGCGAAAATCGCCGAGCAGGCGGGAATAATGGCGCTGGCGGTACATGGCCGCACCCGGGCAGACCTGTACACCGGCGAAGCCGAATACGACACCATTGCCGAAATCAAACAGGCAGTGTCGATCCCGGTCTTCGCCAATGGCGATATCGATTCACCGGCAAAAGCCCGGTACGTGCTACAGGCGACCGGTGCAGACGGGTTGTTGATTGGTCGGGCCGCCCAAGGGCGCCCATGGATTTTTCGCGAGATAGAACACTACCTGCGCACCGGCGAGACATTACCGGCGCTGCAGTTGAGTGAGGTGGAACGCATCCTGCTTGAGCATCTGGCGGCGCTGCACACTTTCTATGGCGATGTGCTGGGCGTGCGTATTGCGCGCAAGCATGTCGGCTGGTATCTCGCAACCTTGCCGGGCGCCAGGGAGTTTCGCGCCCACTTCAATCGTTTGGAAGATACGGAAGCACAGTGCGCCAACGTTCGCGACTTTTTCAGCGAGCGTTACAAGAGCCCGGAAACAAGGGACGAAGAAGAGGTGGCCGCATGACGATGATGACCGAGACTTTAGTGAGTGGAACAACACCCGTGAGCGACAACGTCAATTTGAAACAGCACCTCAACACCCCGAGCGAAGAGGGTCAAACCCTGCGCGGGAGTGTCGAGAAAGCGCTGCACAATTATTTCGCCCACCTGGAAGGCGCTGCCGTCACGGATGTGTACAACCTCGTGCTGTCGGAAGTCGAGGCGCCATTGCTCGAATGCGTGATGAACTACGTCAAGGGTAACCAGACCAAAGCGTCCGAATTACTGGGCCTCAATCGCGGCACCCTGCGCAAGAAACTCAAGCAGTACGATCTGCTGTAAGCATTTAAAACAGAAGAGGCGACCCACCTCATTGGGTCGCCTTTTTTTGCTGACTCCTTTGCTTTAGATGGGAATTGAAATGACCGACCAGACTACCCGCCTGCCAATCCGCCGCGCGTTGATCAGCGTCTCCGACAAGACCGGGATTCTCGAATTCGCGCGCGGGCTTACCGCTCTGGGCGTCGAGATCCTCTCCACCGGCGGCACCTTCAAGCTGCTCAAGGACAATGGTATTGCTGCGGTAGAAGTCGCTGATTACACCGGCTTCGCAGAAATGATGGATGGCCGGGTCAAAACCCTGCACCCGAAAATCCACGGCGGCATCCTTGGCCGTCGCGGTATCGACGACGCCATCATGAGCGAGCACGGGATCAAGCCGATCGATCTGGTTGCGGTCAACCTTTACCCGTTCGAAGCGACCATCGCCAAGCCAGGTTGTGACCTGCCGACCGCTATCGAGAACATCGATATCGGCGGCCCGACCATGGTTCGCTCGGCAGCCAAAAACCACAAAGACGTGGCCATCGTGGTCAACGCCAGCGACTACAGCCACGTGCTGGAAAGCCTCAAGGCCGGTGGCCTGACGTACGCCCAGCGTTTCGATCTGATGCTCAAGGCATTCGAGCATACTGCCGCCTACGACGGCATGATCGCCAACTACCTGGGCAGCATCGACCAGAGCGCCGAAACCCTCAGCACTGAAGGCCGTAGCGCCTTCCCGCGTACGTTCAACAGCCAGTTCATCAAGGCTCAAGAAATGCGCTATGGCGAGAACCCGCATCAGAGCGCGGCGTTCTACGTGGAAGCCCACCCTGCCGAAGTAAGCATCGCCACGGCGACCCAGTTACAAGGCAAGGAACTGTCCTTCAACAACGTGGCCGACACCGATGCCGCGCTGGAATGCGTGAAAAGCTTCGTCAAGCCTGCCTGTGTCATCGTCAAACACGCCAACCCGTGCGGCGTCGCGGTCAGCCCGGACGACGAAGGCGGCATTCGCCAGGCGTATGAACTGGCCTATGCCACCGACACCGAATCGGCTTTCGGCGGCATCATCGCCTTCAACCGCGAGCTGGATGCTGAAACAGCCAAGGCCATTATCGATCGTCAGTTCGTCGAAGTGATCATCGCGCCAAGCGTAACGGCCGAAGCAAAAGCCATTATAGCCACCAAGGCCAACGTTCGCCTGCTGACTACCGGGCAATGGGCTGCCGAGCGCATGCCCGCCTGGGACTTCAAACGCGTCAATGGCGGGTTGCTGGTGCAGAGCCGCGACATCGGCATGATCGGCAGCGACGACCTGAAAGTCGTGACCCAGCGCGCGCCGACCGAACAGGAAATCCACGACCTGATCTTCGCCTGGAAAGTCGCCAAATACGTGAAGTCCAACGCCATCGTCTACGCCAAGAATCGTCAGACCATCGGCGTCGGCGCTGGCCAGATGAGCCGCGTAAACTCTGCACGCATCGCCGCGATCAAAGCTGAACACGCTGGCCTGCAAGTACAGGGCGCGGTCATGGCATCGGATGCGTTTTTCCCGTTCCGTGACGGCATCGACAACGCAGCCAAGGCTGGGATCACTGCCGTCATCCAGCCAGGTGGCTCGATGCGCGACAACGAAGTGATCGCCGCAGCCGATGAAGCCGGGATTGCGATGGTGTTCACCGGCATGCGCCATTTCCGCCACTAACTTGGCAGCGGCCGCACTGAAGCAGGTATGTGCTTCAGTGCGACCTCCTACGGCGAAAAGCGCTTTAGGTTCTAAAACAGAATTCAGCGTCATCGAGGTTTTTGAAATGAATGTTTTGATCATTGGCAGCGGTGGCCGTGAACACGCCCTGGCGTGGAAAGTCGCACAGGACCCGCGTGTCGTGAAAGTTTTCGTGGCACCGGGCAATGCCGGGACCGCGACTGAAGCCAAGTGCGAAAACGTCGCCATCGACGTGCTGGCCCTTGAGCAGCTTGCAGATTTTGCACAAAAGAACGTGTCCCTGACCATCGTTGGCCCGGAAGTGCCACTGGTCGCGGGCGTCGTAGATCTGTTCCGTGCCCGTGGCCTGGACTGCTTCGGTCCGACCGCAGGTGCCGCGCAGCTGGAAGGTTCGAAAGCCTTCACCAAAGATTTCCTCGCCCGCCACAAGATCCCGACAGCGGATTATGAGACCTTCACCGAGGTCGAGCCTGCGTTGGCTTATCTGCAAAAAACCGGCGCACCGATCGTGATCAAGGCAGACGGCCTGGCGGCAGGCAAAGGCGTCATTGTTGCCATGACGCTGACTGAAGCCGAAGACGCTGTGCGCGACATGCTCGCTGGCAACGCGTTTGGCGAAGCCGGTTCGCGGGTAGTCATCGAAGAGTTCCTCGATGGCGAAGAGGCCAGCTTTATTGTGATGGTCGACGGCAAGAACGTATTGCCAATGGCCACCAGTCAGGATCACAAGCGCGTCGGCGACGGCGACAGCGGCCCGAATACCGGTGGCATGGGTGCTTACTCCCCGGCCCCGGTGGTGACTGCACAGGTCCACCAACGTGTCATGGACCTGGTCATATGGCCGACTGTCCGGGGCATGGCTGAGGAAGGCAACGTTTACACCGGTTTCCTCTATGCTGGGCTGATGATCGACAAAGCAGGCAATCCGAAGGTCATCGAATTCAATTGCCGCTTTGGCGATCCGGAAACCCAACCGGTGATGTTGCGCCTGCAATCGAGCCTGGTGCTACTGATCGAGGCCGCTCTGGCGCAAGCGCTGGACAAAGTTGAAGCTCAGTGGGACCCGCGTCCGAGTCTGGGCGTCGTGCTGGCCGCCGGCGGATACCCAGGCGATTACGCCAAAGATGCCGTGATAAAAGGTCTGGACGCTGCAGCGGGTTTGCCTGGCAAAGTATTCCACGCAGGTACAGCATTGAAGGATGGTCAAGTCGTGACGTCCGGCGGGCGTGTCCTGTGTGCCACCGCGCTAGGTGAAAGCGTAGCGAGCGCCCAGGAGCACGCTTACCGACTGGCGGCTGAAATTGATTGGGAAGGTTGTTTCTATCGCAACGACATTGGCTACCGTGCCATTGCTCGCGAGCGTGGTGAAGACCTGGAATAAGGCTAGACGGCCAGCCAGGCAGGCACCTATCAGCAGGTGCTTGCCTGTTTATTCCAGCCCCGCGCATAGTTATCTGGCATTCACCTACGAAGGGATTTCGCCGTGCGCTGGCTCAGGATCGCCATAGGTTTCACTGTCAGTCTGCTGACCCTGCTCTGCATGCCCCCGGCTTACGCCGAGCAAGGCGGTGGCTGGTCTACATTGCTTGATGAAAAGGCCGACCTGCAATTAAGCGATGTCCATTCGGCGCGCTACTCGAATCAATTCAGTCCAATCGAGCTCGATCAAGTCAGCGCAGGTGACCGCAACAGCGCAGTCTGGCTGCACTATCGCCTGCAGCCCGACGATCACGAACAACTGCTGCGCATCTTCGCGCCCGACCTGGCTAGCCTGGACCTGTACGTGCTTGACGGCAACACACTGATCAGCCACTCACGTGCCGGTAATAACATACCGCGCGATAACAAATTGCCACCCTCCACCGACTTCCTCCTGCCACTGCCACAAAGCAATGTCCCACTGGACATCTACCTGCGCTCGGTGTCAGAACAGAAATTGCGCCCCAACATCACCCTGCAATCGGCGATAGCCAGCGCGGCAGACGAGCGGCAGCCGTTGTTGCTTGGCCTGTTCCTCGGCTGCCTGGCAATGTTGGTCCTGCAAAACATCACGCGCTTCGCCCACACTCGCGCACGAAGTAGCCTGTGGCTGGGGGCCTGTGAGGCGATGCTGGCCTTGAGTGCGCTGCTGCTCCTGAATCTGCTGGCACCCTGGCTGCCCAACAGGCACCTGGCGCAGACACCCGGTGCATACCTGGCATTGATCCTTGCGGCTCTGAGCGGCCTGATGTTCGCTTATCGATTTTTCGCGCCTCGGCGGTCCAGACGCCTGAACCGTTTTTTGCTGGCCGACATGCTGGTCATCGGGCTGTGTGGCCTATTGGTATTGTTCGTCGATGCCCTGCCCCTGAATATCATCACCTTTGGCGTGGTGGCGCTGGCGAGCCTGAGCATCCTGTTTGTTGCCTCCTGCCACTGGCACAAGGGTTACAGCCCTGCCCGGCTATTTGTCCTGGCGATGGTCGTGTTCAATCTGGGTTGCCTGGTGATTCTGCCAGCCTTGCTCCGTCTGACTCTGATCGCCCCGCAATGGCTGATCATTACCCTGCTGGGTGTGTTCTGTATCGCGGGGCTGCTGATGAGTATTGCCCTCAGCGAGCGTCATCGCAGCATCACCGAAGATAACTTCAGCGCCAGCCGCGATCTGGCCGCCAGCACCGCCGAAATCAATGCCAAGGCCGAGTTTCTGGCGAAGCTCAGCCACGAAATCCGCACCCCGATGAATGGCGTGCTGGGCATGACCGAGCTGCTGCTGGGCACGCCGCTTTCAGTCAAGCAGCGTGATTACGTACAGACCATCCACAGCGCCGGGAATGAGCTGCTGACGCTGATCAACGAGATTCTCGACATCACCAAGCTCGAGTCCGGACAAATCGAGCTCGATGATGTGCAGTTCGACCTCAACGCACTGCTCGAGGACTGCCTGAATATCTTCCGGGCCAAAGCCGAACAGCAGAACGTCGAACTGATCAGTTTTATTCAACCACAGGTCCCGCGCGTGATCAGCGGCGACCCTACGCGCCTCCGCCAAACGTTACTCAGCCTGCTGGAAAATGCCCTGAAGAAAACCGACCAGGGCGAGGTTCTGCTGGTGGTTGCACTGGATTCGCGCAGCGGCAAACCGCGCCTGCGGATTGCCGTGCAAGACAGCGGCGAGCCCTTGGCGGCCAAGGAGCGCGACGCGCTGCTGCACACCGAATTGCACAGCAAGAATTTCCTCTCCAGCACCAAGCTCGGCGGCAACCTGGGGCTGGCGATTGCCCGGCAATTGATCATGCTGATGCACGGTGAATTCGGCATCCAGAGCGGCACCAATCAGGGCAGTACGCTCTGGCTCACGTTGCCGCTGGACCCGGATCGACTGGAACAACCCACCACAGACCTCGATAGTTCGCTCAAGGGCGCCCGTGTGTTGGTGGTAGACGACAATGACACCTGCCGCAAAGTCCTGGTGCAGCAATGCAGCGCCTGGGGCTTGAATGTCAGTGCCGTGCCGTCGGGCAAGGAAGCGCTGGCACTGCTGCGGACCAAGGCGCATCTGCGTGATTATTTCGACGCTGTCCTGCTCGACCAGAACATGCCCGGCATGACCGGGATGCAACTGGCAGCCAAGATCAAGGAAGACCCAAGCCTGAACCACGACATCCTGTTGATCATGCTCACTGGCATCAGTAACGCGCCGAGCAAAATCATCACACGCAACGCCGGCATCAAACGCATCCTGGCCAAACCGGTAGCGGGCTATACGCTCAAGACGACCCTGGCCGACGAACTCAACCAGCGCAATAAGGGCACGTCCCCGCTCAGTTTGCCGTCCGCTGCCAGCAAGCCCATCAGCGTCCCGAGCGATTTCCGCATCCTCGTTGCCGAAGACAACAGCATCTCGACCAAAGTGATTCGCGGCATGCTCGGCAAACTCAACCTCCAACCGGACACCGCCAGCAACGGCGAAGAAGCACTGATCGCGATGAAGGCCCAACACTATGACCTGGTGTTGATGGACTGCGAGATGCCGATCCTTGACGGGTTTTCCGCCACCCAACAGCTGCGCGCTTGGGAAGTCGGTAATCAACGAATACGCACGCCGGTAGTCGCACTGACCGCGCATATCCTGACGGAGCATAAAGAGCGCGCCGTTCAAGCAGGCATGGACGGACACATGGCCAAACCCGTAGAGCTGTCGCAATTGCGCGAGCTGATTGAACACTGGGTCGCCAAACGCGAGCAACGTCAGGCTCAGACCCAAACCGGCTGATTTCACCCACGCGCAAATGAAACTGATATTCCTCCACAAGACGGCATGCGCCGCCTGATAGACTTCTTTTCGTCATTCACCTGTCGGGCGAGCTAAAACCATGCTCCACGTGTTGTTCAGCGTTTATTTGAAGATGTTGGTGCTCTATAGCCCGTTCTTCGTCCTGTCCTGCTTTATCAGCCTGACCCGTGGTTATTCCAGCAAGGAACGTCGTCGCCTGGCGTGGAAAGTCGCGCTGGCCACGCTCGTTTCAAGTGTTCTGCTGTACCTGTTCGGGCGGGCGATTTTTACCGTGTTCGGCATCACCGTGGATGCGTTCCGCATTGGCGCCGGCAGTGTGTTGTTCATCTCGGCATTGGGCATGGCTCAAGGTAAATCCGCAGTCCAGACCGACAACGTTCAGCAAGACGTGACCATCGTGCCGCTGACCATTCCCCTGACTGTTGGCCCCGGCACCATCGGCGCCTTGCTGGTCATGGGCGTCAGCCAGCCACACTGGGACGACAAGGTCACCGCGATCCTCAGCATCGCCCTTGCCAGCCTCACCGTCGGGATTGTGCTGTACCTCTCCAACCGCATTGAACGCATTCTCGGCGATCAAGGCCTGCAGATCGTCAGTCGGTTGATGGGCTTGTTCGTGTGCGCACTGGCGGCGCAAATAATCTTTACCGGGGTGAAGGGGTACCTGGTGCCGTAGTGAAGCCAGCCTGCCACCGCGCTAAAGTTCTATTTCAGTGATGTAGCGTTTGGCCTGGTCGCCCAACTCATTCCTCACGCGCCCCCTGTGTTCAACATAGGCAGTGCTGTTGAACGCAAAGCTGCCACCGTTGATTCGGACAGTCATCTCCGAGTTGATGTTCTTCCAAAAAAATGATCCCTCTACCACAACGCGAGAGGTCATATTCAGCCCACAGACCAGAACCTGTAACTCTCCCGAGGGCAGATTTTCACAGGGCACAACCTGAAAGCTTTCCGAGCGTCCGGTACTGAACCAACTGTCCAGAAACACCTTTGCATGCTCATTGGTTTTCATGGCATTGAACGAGGTCTGCGCAAGCTCGACAAGATGAGCTGACCCGACCTTGCTCATCGCGTCGAAGGTAACCCGGTCGAAATCCCGCGCGGACTCAATCTGTATCGGGTTTTCCACAATGAAACCCGTCAATGTGAACCCGAGCTTCAACAATCCGCGCTGATAACGATTCATCCAGCTTGACCAGAGCTGTTGCCGGTCAAATTTCTCACTGGCATACAGCTCCGCGTACAACAGGCAATCCTTGATATCTTGCCGCTCCTGCTCCGACATCCCGGAATAAAATGATGTCAGGCTGCTGCCTATCAACGCAGCGCTAGCGTTTTTAGCCATCATTGTTCCGTGTCCTCAAGCCGCAGAATCATTGACGTCCTTCGGCC
>ERZ1463038.441-NODE-441-length-14135-cov-14.277486_pt1 | contig 14135 bp, 18 predicted proteins | sample MGYA00564479_ERZ1463038 | MGnify/ENA primary metagenome ERZ1463038 (study PRJEB39244, sample SAMEA3635134) | Helicobacter pylori | study: EMG produced TPA metagenomics assembly of PRJEB11511 data set (Assembly of a 5300-year-old Helicobacter pylori...
GCGAGCACCTTCAGACCGAGCCACACGCTCGATGCGGGCGAGCCTAGCTAGTTTGAGGTCTCGAGTCTGCTTTGACATATATCGGTGGTGTATGTACCGCGTTGAGTCCTCGTCGACCCCTTCCAAGGCCGCCTGGTTGAGTTGGTGCTCGGTCGCGAGGTTGTTGCTGGCGTCTGCGCCGATACTCGCCGCGGTCAGACATACGCTGCCTACTCCAACATATTCAGTCTACGAGATCCATGGAAGTGTTTGGCAGACGGCGAGCTCACGACGTCTGCGGCCGCTGCACCGACGGTGGGCTCGCACCACCGCTCTGCTCGTACTTTCTCCCGTCTCCTAACTCCCAACTGATGACTCCGAATGATCAATGGATATTCTTTTTATCGAGGGAATGGATCTCCGGCACCATCATTCGGTTGCGAGGAAGACAGCTGGAGGGATTGTCCGCACTCGAGCGCGAGGACGCTCGACCGAAGTGCCGCTCGGTTGGGCGCCTCGCTGAACAAGGTGGAGACAATTCAGTCGAGTGGAATTTTTGTACTCATATGTTTGCCTCCTTGGCATACAGCACTCGGTGGCCGACATCGAGAACGCTCGACAAGGCAGAGCTCGGATGGGGCTCTTGCTGTGCGTGTTCTAGGATGTCCAACATAATTGCTCTTCACCTCAAGACTCCAAGTAATTCTAGACATGATCATTTAGCTCCCTGGATCCGAATCTTCGCGCACCCCGGCCAAAAGAAAGCTCGTCGCGCGCCCCTGACCGGGTCGCTTCCGCTTTCATCACGCGCGCGTGGCCGCACCCCACTCTTCCTCTCTTCCAACGCAGTACGCCTCCTCATAAATGTGCCACCACTCTGCTGCTCGATTAACAGACCCGGCACCGTAGGAGCCCCACCCCACCCCCGCGGGGACGCTCGGACCGAGCCGTGACTCGCTTCGGGCGCCCCTTGCTGGATGCTGGACTCGGTTCGGGTGCCCCTTGCTACACTAGGTGAAAGTATACAATTGCGCCCTTGAATCAGCTGAAGGTGCCTGCGGACGAGCGGTCAGAGCTCTTTTGACCACGCTGGAAGCCGTCTAGCGCGAGCTCATGTCCTCACTAGAGTGCGAGGGCGTGGGACCGAGTTCGGAGCTCGGTTCGGTGCCTTGTTGTCTCGCAAAGGGCGCACATGTTCCTTAACTTCGTGATACGGTCTAGGGTGGCGCAGGTGATACAGCAAGCGTTCGACTACCGCTCGGGGGGGCGCTCGACGAGTTAGAGCTCTGTCGAGGGCCCGGCTGTGGACATCGAACGCAGCTGATTATCAACCCAAGATACTGCGTTATTGTATTGTTGCTTTCCAGCACCACTGGATCCTGATCTCAACCCACCCCGGCCACACGGACACTGCTCGTCGCGCCCCTGATAGGCTCGCTGCCGGACTCGCCCATGCCACGCTTGGTGCTCTTCCACCTCAATCTTACCGTCCCGCTTACAAAATTCTGAAACTCGAGGCTGAAGACGGGAGTCTCTCACACTCGACGCGCGGACACCCGACCGAGCCGCAGCTCGGGTTGGGTGCTCCTTGCTGCACGTTTGGGAGGTCATCGTCTGAGTGTTGGTTCAGACGGTCGTCACGGATAACATCATCGGCTGCTCTCAAGCTGTTTCCTAGACAGCAAGCAACAGCAAGCGCGAGGGATTCGAGCGCGGGGGACCGAGCTGTCAAGGACAACTTGGTGCCCATTTTCCGGATGTTCCTGTATCAATCATTCTCAGAGGGTAGAGGCTAGCATGCGAGGCAGAGAACTATCGGATGCTGCCTGCGAAGATGTTAACGCGTCATCGCTCGGTCGGCGGTTCCTTACTTCAAGCTTCACGAGCAATCTGGAGATCTCCTGCAGCTCGTCATAGCTGGGGGAGTGGAACGGCTTCAAATTCAAGAGTGCAAGACATAATTTTCCGTCAAGCTTGGGTTTGAAAGGTAGACTTTGTTTCGTCGAAGCGGGAGCAATCCGCACTCTCCCACTCCGAGTCGCAAGTCGACCGGACCGATCCACCATTCGAGTTGGGCGCGCCTTGCTGCGTAGTGGGATACGGTATTCCGTTGTGGTCAGAAAGATTTCTGCAAGTACAGCGCTGAGAACATTGTCTTCACGCAGAGCCGTCCGATCAAGCTGGCGCTTGGTCAGGAGGTTGCTGCAGACATAGACGTCGATGCCCAGCGCGGCCGAGCGAGTAGTTTTGACTTCATTTGACGGCCCGTGCGTCATCTCGGAAGGACTCTAAACACCCCGACTCCTTGTGAACCTCCGTCGAGGCCGCTCGACCGAGTTCAATGCTCAGTCAGTGGCTCTTGCTGCAGACTTGGCATGGGCTCGTTCCAGCACTACATTGCTCCTCCTCTCGGGGTTCAGAGTAGTTTATCTCAAAAGCTCTGCTTGGGCAGAGCCGAGGTTAATGAGTGTGCCTGACTTCAGCGCTGCGAGCTCGACACGCCTCGACTGAGCGACCCCACTCCGACGGTGAGCACCGCACAACGAACAATCCAGTCTGCGTTACACATCGTGAGGCGAAAAGAATACATCTTTATATTTGTGATTGAAACGGTTAGACGCTCACACCTTAAGCCCTTGTCTTTCTCCGTGGAGCGTCTAACCCCGCCCACTGGCAACGGCGCAGCCACTTGCGTTCACGAAGTCTCCAAAATCTGTACGGCTACCTGAGCAAGCTTAAAACTTCTAATGTACTGGGGCTCGGATGGCGGCGCGGCCCTGCTCTGCGTTCGCGCAAGACTCGTAACGCGAGGCCGTTGTTACGCCGCCGGCTGTCTCCTTCTCAACACTGGAAACTCGGATCAGCACCGAAGAGAGTATTACAGCAAGCTTGCCTGATGCACAGGCGCGAAACAGGCGAGCTTTGCGGTTGAAGTTGAAGTGTGTTTTGATTATCAGAAGCTGGCTTCTGCGTACTGCCGGTCCTTACGCCCTTACACTTACTCTCGAATCCTTCCCTTGCGGACCGCAGAAAGAAAGTGAAGCTATAAAAAGAGCTCGACATGGCTGCCCAAGCGCCGAGAGGGCTCAAGCGCGCTTTGCTGACATCAGCCGACTTCCCGCCCTGCTCGAGCACGTCCGTCGCTCGCTCGCGCCTGGCCTTCAAACAGCGTTCGTTTCTCCTGAACGGCGAGGCAAACGCTCACGCGACAGCCGACTCAACTGGCTTCCGCGAGGGAGCTCAGCATGCTCGGCAGATATTGGAAAGCGTCCCGTCGCCCGCTCCTCGAACCAACGCACATCCTCGACTCGCGTCACGCACCACGCAAGCCATCCTGGCCAAGCATAATTGAGCCATAATATTCCCAGAACGTAAAAAGCCATGCCAACAAAGCCTTGTCTGACAAGGAGAACTTGCTGGTTCGCCTCCTGCAGCACGTTGGCCTTCGTCCTCCGTGTGCTCCGCTACACCATGTGCCTACATATCTCATTACCTGGCGGAAGAAAGGCAGGGCTGATTGATGGTTAGCGGACAATCAGAGCGAGAGCGGACGAGAGCGGGCGTGTGTGGGGTCGAGAGGAGGCGCGAGGAAGAACAGGGAGAGCGAGGGAGATTGACATGAGACACTGATGTAACCTCACAGAGATCGATTCCCAAAACGATGGGTCCCCGTCGGTGTCGACACCGAAGGAGCTCCCACGCGCTCTCGCTGGTCGATCGTCCGCGGTGCACCTCTCCGCTGACAGCCTGGCTGGACCGACGAGAGGGCCAGTGAAAGAGGAAGTGAGTGAGGTGGGGGTGGCGGACGAAAGTCAACGTCGTCCAGAGTCAAGGGGCACCAGTGACACTTATGTTCGTTTCGTCCGCTGCGCTCAGACAGACCCGGCCACGCTCGCCTCTTGACCTCGCCTGACACCCTGTCCACACCAACCTGAGCGCTCGCAAACTTGCTGCCCTGCTTACAAGCTTCTCTCCGTCCGAGGCTGTACCTGTGCGCTGTGGCCCCGGGCGGCGAGACGCTGGTCGACCTCACCGCCGGCGGGTCGATCAGCGAGTCCTCCTTCGTCAGGTTGAATACGGCACGGGGCCTCTCACTTTCGGCAGTCGATACTCGGTTGCCATAAACGTCTCTCAATCTGCTCGGGCGCCTCGTTCTCTCCGCTCTCCGGATCCCGCACCGCCTGGATCGAGCAACTCTCTCAGCCTCGCCCTCACGGCATGTCGCTGCATGAGTGCGAGGCAGCGGAAGCAACGAGAGCTGAGCTGGGGTGCCTTTCGACACGGACTCGAGCTGTTTGCGACGCTTGGTCGAGGCGGCCCGTCGGCAGCTGCGAGGCGGGCTCGCTCCCTGAGGAGAGTGAGCGCGATACGCTCTTTGCCGGGTGGGGTGGCCTCGGTTCTACCATTAATAAATCGGAGACTCGACATCGGATATGCAGGGACTTGATCGCAACTTCAAGGCGAGCTTGGAGGACGAAGCACGAGCGGGGCGTGTGACGCAATCTCTTAGAGACCTGCAACACATCTCTCTGCATTTCTTCCTCCACGCCTTCGGACGTGCGGAAAGCCGATGTCAACTTCAAGACGAGCTCAAGAGCCCTCGGCCGCCACTTTTATACATACGAGTGAGAGCTCAGTCGGGATGTCGTTGCTGTTCGGTTCGCTGGTCGGGTTGTCGCTGGTGGTTCTCAGTTCAAGTATTCCCGAAAATTTAAGTCGGAGTACAGTGCGGCGACAGCGCCCTCTTGTCACCGCGAATGATGGAATATTCGTCTGGTGGACTGCGACGACGCGGATGCCCAACCGAGTCAGAGCTCGGTCGGACATTGCCGATCGCGTAGCTCCGTACGACTGAGACCACATTTGAGGTCAAACGTCCAAGTTCGACTGTGCTGAAGTGCGCACATGCGAGCAACGCCGTGAGCGTCAACCCCTGTCGGTGGTGAAGCCCGCCGGCAGCAGCGGCTTCACCACGAGCTCACAGCGCTGACCTCATTCCCGAGGCCCGCGCACCTCGCAACAACGCCAACGACCGAGCCGTGATGGTCGCCCTGCCTCTCGTGTCTCTGACCTCGCCGTCAGCTGCACCGCCGCGCCTGACGCCCGCGCAGCTGCAGCTCCCGACCTCGACCCTCTACGCTGCGCCGCCCTCGTCCGACCCGCCAGTCCACGAGGGCCCGTACGCGAGCGAGCGGGCGAAGCTCGACTGGAGCTACCACAAGCTGCCGACGCGGGAGCGGGCGCAGCTGCAGGACGCGATCGTGTGCGAGGTGCTCAAGATGCGGGGGTGTGGGGGCAACGATCGACGCCGGTGCGACGAGCGGGAGATCGGCCAGGAAAGAGACAGGCTCGCATTGTTTACTGCTGGGTGAGTCCTACACTGTTCGGTGCTGGTTGCTTCTAGTCTTGGAACGCGGCGCGGGAGGGGTTCGCGCGGTGTAGCAGGAGTTCACGCACGCGGACGGCGCAGTGAATGGTGCTTGACGCAACCCGGTCGAAACCTCGCGCAACAAGTGCCATCGCTCGATATTTGAGCCCCGCGACAGCTCGCCACCGAAGTGAGGCTAGGGTCAGCGACTGGTCCTTGGCGACAGGCGATGTATCGCACGGGTCCGGCGCCGGTGGGTGCTGAGACTGTGCAGCGCCTATTAGTCTCGCCTTGTGGTTATGCCTTGCAGCGTCATAGCGCCTCGCGTCTCGCGGAGTCGACCACATATTGGCGGGACCAAGTGTGGACCTGAGCGCGGCTACGTGTTTCTCTCCACGGGCCTTCGCTAGTTCCCAGGATTATGCCTCACGACAACTACAAGGGACTACATCTGACTCTCATCTCTCTGTCAGCGGCATGGGTGCAGGGAAAGGCCACACGCTCCGCCACTACCTCAAGTCGGGCGAGATTACCCTCCCGTCCAACTTCGTCTGGTGCGCGGATTGGCCTTTCTCTTGGAGTACGGGGAGGCTGATACGCTGGCGATTGCAGGGTCGACCCGGACTCGCTCACGCTCCACCTACCGGAGCGCGCGCAGTACCTCGCCGCCGACCCGACAACGACCTCGCGGCTGCTCCACCCGGAAGCCTCGCTCCTGCAGGAGGTCCTCTCGCATGCTGCGCAGACACTCAATCGGAGCCTGGTGATTGACGGGAGTTTGAGTGACTGTGCATGGAACGCAGTCTTCATGCGCAAGCTGGGCGAGCAAGGGTGGGCGGTCGAGATCCTCTTCGTGGTGAGCTATCCTGCTCGAGTGTTTCCGTGCTCAGTCCATTGAAGCTGAAGTGCCTGTGTGGTTGGTACAGTTTGCTGCCGAGGAGACGATGCTGTGCCGAGCAAAACGACGCGCGGAGAAGACGGGCCGAGTGCGCTCTCGTCATCCTCTCGCTGTCGAAGTCCGCGGCCTCTGATCAGTTCTCTCGAAGGTAACCGATCCAGAGAGTATCAAGCGCTCACGCCTCAAGTCACCGACGTGCGTCTCGCGGCTATCCAAGAAGGACATCGTGCGTCGGTGAGTGCGCTTTGTTGTCAGGCTTACACCCTCTCGGACGGAAAACTCGCTAGCTGGAGAGTACGCTGACTTTGTGCTCTTGCTCTCAGCGTCCGCCTGACCGCCAACACGACCGACTCGGAGCCCCCCGAATTTGTGTACGACTCGGACCGCGATCCGCACTGGCTTGACGACGGTTACACGCTCGAGGTGCTAGGTTTCGTAGAGGGCAGACTGCAGCAGGGTGTAGATGGGGTGGTTGGTCCTGTCGATGGGCATCAGTTCGTGAACGGGCGGAGGGCGCTGTTTTGAAAGCAGTGAGTGACGACGATATTTCCTTGTCACTTTCGGCTTAAAGTGCTGGTCCTGGACGAAGTGGGCTACACGCTGCTTGAATGGGACAGCTTGAGATGCACACCGAGCGACTGGAAGCGTGGACGAAACGGGATGCGCATGTCTCCGCTTTCTATCGCTGGTCGGTCTGGGGTTGAATATCTTCCCCTCACGCTAGAGTGCGTATTCCTGCGTCAAGCGGTTCAAAGACTCGCTTCCATTGTCTGCGAACCTAGGCTTAGCGGCGCAGAAAAAGATGATGCGTGGAGAAGACAGGGCGATTGGATCCCATCTACTTCACGATGTCTACTTGTTTTCTTTTTCCGCTGACATCGTATCCTGGACCAGGGCTGAGGGCATCGCGTGCTCGTGCCTCAAGTCGCCAATGTTGATCTCGCGGCTGTCCAAGACATTCAACGCCGGCTTTTTCTGGAGGGTGTAAACCTGTCTGGGGCTTCAAGACATTCTCATGCACTCTCATTGAGATCTTGCCGCCCCAGCTATTGAGCTCCTGTCGCCACCAACTCGACCGCATCGCAAGTTGCAACAGAGGGCGACCCTGTCACAACAATCAAAGGGATCACATTCTTACTGGACCTGTAGTATGCAACTATACCCTTGAATGGTAGTTAACTCAAAAAGAAGCGTTCCCGAAGTGAGGATTTGGCGAGCATCGTCGCAGTCGAGAACGGGCCGAGGGCGCCGTTGTGAAGATGACGCCCGAACCTTGATACCCTTCAATGATGACGTGAGCTCTGGCTATTTTTGCATATGCGTGAGAGAGCACAGTCACGACGGCGACACACATGTATTCATCCCACTACCGCTGGCCACGTCGACCTTGCCCCCAATGGATGCGTTACACGAAGCCGTCGTCGTGCTGATTCCGGCGGGATTTCTTATATCATGAAAGTAAAAGACTCCAGCTACCCGCACCGTAGTTCTAGGGCTCGCTCCACGACTTGGCGTCGCAGACCTCCGACGCCCATCGCAGATCACGTCGACCCGACGTGGAGGGTGGAAGAGCGGGTTTAGGTGCTTCAGACCCTTCCAACGCTGAATGGTTTAGACATGAAGGAATGAGGTGGACGGCGGCTGACGGGGTCTGCGAATTTAAGGACGCAGGGTCTGTCGCAGCGGCCAAGCGCCAATCTCGCAATCTTGAAGGGGGCAGCTGATCAACTTGTTTATGTACTTGCAGCAGCGGGAAAATCTGAATTTCCCGCCGTTTTGTCGCCGGCTGGAGTCCGGATGAAGTTGATGCGAGTTCGAGTGCGCGGCGGGCGACGAGCTTGTCGCCCCCGCGGGCCCGTGTCCCCCGCGATTTCTCTGTATTCGCACCCAAGTCTTCGCAATGTTATCAGAACGGGCGAACCCACGAGCGAGGATCGTCTGGACAGCCAACGTGCGCGTCCCCCGCCCAATCGGACCCTGCTCACCCCATTTCTGGCGCCCAACCATGCATCCGTCCCTCATCTTTCATCATAATTTCCAAACAAACCCAATCTCAGCGAATCTGCGACCCGCATCAGTCAGACTCATGGCCCACCGCTCCGAGTCATCCAGGCCCGCCGTCCGACCGGCCCACAACCGGTCCCGAGCCGACCGCCGTTGGCGCTAGGACCACGCTCGTGACCTCCCGCCGCTGACTCTCCCCACCCCGCTCCAACGCTCACCGGCCACACCTCCCTCTCCCCACACGCACCACTCGACAACAGAGAGGCAGGCACCGAGCGCCCCGAGCACCGCGCGCCGCCGTGCGCACTTCCCCGCTTTTCAGCAGCACGGGCGCGAGTCGAGAGTGTGGACGAAGAGGACGCGCGATTGAGTGAGTTTCGGTCGAGGCTTACTTGCTTCGTGCTTTCGGATGCTCGAGTGACGTGGGGGAGAGAGGCAGTCGGGTGTTGGTATCGGGCGAGCAGGGTTGAGCGAGACGCAGGTGGGACCGCAGCGACCAGAGTCGACAGCGCGGGGCGGAGCTGGCGAGTGGCGTGTCCGTGTGGCTGGAGTGGATGGTCAATGTTGTCTTGCTGACCGCGTCGAGGGAGAACCGCGCCAGCGTTCGCGCTGTTAGCAGGCCGACCGCCTCTGCTGTTCGCAATGCGCTTTCAAGACCAACGGGCTGCCCAGACTCACAACTGACCAACCCCTGTCGCTCTACTACAGACCGACCACCTAGACCCTCCGCTCTCCGCCGCACCTCTCCGCCCCGCCAGCATGTCCGCCCCACCGGCGCACCACCTTCATCCGACGCAGATCATCCCTCCGCCACCCGACTCGCTCTCCTCCTCGATCGGGCCCTCGGGCACGAATCCAGACGGCACCCCACGAACGGGCCGCGCGTGCCTCGCTTGCCGGAAGCTCAAGGTGCGCTCTGTTGATCTGCTCGTGCCCGCGCGCAACGCTGATTCTCGTGATCCAGACGCGGTGCGATGGAGCGGACGATCCACCCTGTAAGCGCTGTCGAGCAGGTCCCCACGAGTGCATCTTCGTCGAGTCGAAGCGCGGCAAACGGCCCGCCAAGTCCGTCCTTCCTCCTTGCGTCCCTTCGGCGAGGCTGACTCGCTCCCCGTCTGTCTAGGAAAGCAGCGGATCCAAGCCTGGCGGACAAACTGCGCACGGTCGAGCGCACGCTGACCAGGGTGCTCGACTCGATGAACTCTGGCGCGCCGCCGGACCAGACGACGCTCGAGCAGCTCAAGAGCGAGCTCGCGGAGGGGCTCAAGGCGGATGCGGCGGCGGGGGAGAAGGAACGCGAGAGGCTCGAGACGATCGCGAACAAGGCGCGCAAGGGTAAGCGGAGTGGCAGCGGCAGTGGGAGCGACGACGGCGGCAGGAAACGCGGCAGAGTCGCGGGCCAGAGTCCAGACGACGTCGAGGACGACTGTCAGTCCCGTTTTGGTGTTAGTCGTAAGAGCGTGAAAAGCTGACGCTTGCACAGACTCGCCCCGGGGCAACTTCCCGCCACTCCCGTCCCTGCACCGAACGCAGACCTCACCGCACCAGTACCCCGGGCCCGGTCCCTCGCCTGGCTCAAGCCACAGCCACTCGCTACACAGCATGGCCGGCACCCCCGCTCCAGGGCTCGAAGTCCTCGCGAACGCCTCACTCGCAGCCGAGATCGAGGGCCGCACCCAGGTCACCGGCCTCGACCCGACCTTCACCCTCAGCAGCATCACCCAGGCCATCTCCGTCGACAAAGTCCCCGGTCGAGGCGCTCTCGGCGAGACGGGCACCCGAACCGCACCGGCCTTGCTCACTAAAGGAGTCATCGACGCCGACACGGCCGTCGAGCTCTTCCGCATGTACTCTCCGATCCTCCCTTTCCGTCGAACGCACGTATTGACGACCAACCAAACCAGCTTCTTCGACTACGCGTACATCCACCTCCCACTGCTCGACCCCGAGTACTCGACCGCGACGTCCATCCTCGCCCGCTCGCCGTTCCTCTTCACCGTCATCTGTGCCGTCGCCAGTCGGTTCCACGCCGACCCGAGCCTCCACGTCGCGTGCTACGAGGCCGCTCATACGTGTTTTGTGGACTGCGTCGCGAATGGCGAACGGAGCCTCGAGAGCGTCCAGGCGTGCATGATCCTGACCGTCTGGACGAGCGCGCCGAGGGAGGGCAGTGGTGAGGATCGGCCGAAGCGCGCTTGGCTGTACTTTGGCATGGTGAGTCGCAACTTCCTGGTTGGTGAAAGCGGAGGGGAGAGGTGCTGATCGGATGAGCAGGCCGTGAGGATGGGCCTCGAGCTGGGCTTGTTCCGCCCGCCCGCGTTCGTGGACCAGCACCTCGTCGCGAACGGGCATCTCCCGAACCCGTGGATCAACCTCAAGGGCGTCTCGGAGGACGAGCAGCGCGACGCGCTCAGTCGCGAGCGCACCTGGCTGCTCATCTTTGTCATCGACCGCAAGTGCGCCGCCCTCTTGCTTTCGTCGTTCGGGATCAAGTACTGACCGTGAGTGAGTAGCATGAGCGCAGTGATGGGACGGCCGTACCAGATCCAGGACGCCAAGCCGCTACTCTTGCCGCTACACCCGATGAGCCTCCCGTTCGACCTCGGTGCGTTCGCCCCGTCCTTCTCGCGTCTTGTGTCCCGACTGACTTAATCTGTACAACCCACAGGCGTCATCGCACACCAGGAGCTGCAGAGCATCATTGGGCAGGTCATGGACACCTTCCGCGAGCGCATCTATGGCCTCAGCTCGGCGAGCGACGAGATGCCGAGCCCGGTCGTTATGAAGGTGCGCTTTCTCTCGCACCCCGTTCACGTCTCATATCGGTGGAGCTGACGGTGCATCGAGCCACGCAGCTCTTCAACTCGCGCATGGACGACTGGCAGCAGCGGTGGTGCCCCGTCGCGGGCGAGCCGATCGCCAACAACTTGCTCTTCTACTTCCGTGCGTCTCTTCGCCCTCGTATCAAGAAATTGAGCTGACCCGCGAGAGACGACCAGACTCGAACAAGCTGTTCCTCAACACGTTCCCGCTGCATACGATGCTTCGAACCAACTCGCAGGTTTCGGACCCGTCCTCCGTCTCGTCGACCATCTCGTCCGCCATGTCCATCATCGACCTCGGCCACAACTGTGAGTCCCCTCTACAACTCAATGCTCCTGAACCCCGCGGTCACCCACGCTGACCCCGCCGCACGTCCCCAGACGCCGAACTCGGCGTCCTCCGCCACTGTCCCGATGTCAACTTTCTCCTGCTCCTCTACGCCGCCGTGTTCCTCATCAAAGTTAAAGCATCCAACACGCGCTTCTCCTCCCTCGTCGACGACGGCGAGCTCCAGCACCGCATCACCCAATGCATCGTCGACTGCCGCAACGCCGGTGCGGGCGAACGACACGCGAGTGCCACATGCTCCATCATGCTCCGTGCGCTGCTGGCGAGCTGGAAGGCGATCGGAGCGGCCGGCGCCGAGACGGAGGTCGGCGCGTTTGGAGGGCACCACCACCATGGCGAGTCGAGCGCGATGCTTCACCCGGGCAAGCTGCACCTATCGGGTATCGACACCCCCACCGGACCACCTTCTTCCGCGCCCTACGCATTCCTCGCTTCGCCCTTCGCGAACGGACAGTCGGCCTCCGGAACGCATACACCGCAGGGCTACGGCCTCTCGGACCCGCTCGACCATTTCCTCGCCGATACCAACTTTTTCAACTCGGTATTGGTTAGTCAAGGTGCAGACGGGTTCTTTAGCTGGGCGGACTCGATGGGCAGTGCGGGTGCGGCGGGCGGGGTCGTGGATGGGGATGAGTGGATGAAGATGCTCGGGGACGTGCCGGAGGGGCAGGGGAGGTAGCGCGGGAACAGTGTTCTAGTTATCATACGAGCTCTTGGAGCGCATCGGGTCTTGAGAGCGAGATATACATTGGCGAGCGGGGTTTGGGTGGGACGTGGCCCGCGCCGCTCTCTCGCTCGCCGGTCGGCTCCACTGCTGGTTCGCTCCCAGTCTGGCGTGGTGCCATTGCCAAGCTTGCACCACCTCTCTCGCGAAGAGTTTTAGTTACTAGTTAGCTTCAGTCAATTTCATTTCATTTTTCCTTTTTCCTCCCTTACAGCCTTGCTCCACCCTCCTGGCTGACTTGATGCCTCGCCGCCCGCGATTTTCGTGCGGAGACTATAAGCTGGAGTGAGGCTCTACGTAAATTCCAAGTCGAATCCAGAGACTAAGAGACTAGAGGAATAATCCCTTCGCATACGGGTGCAGCATCATCGGTGAGGCAGCCGCGACGCAACATCGCGGACTGCGAACGCCGTTCTGGGCATCTGGTCGGGAAGTCGTGGACGAACAGCAGCACAGTAGACAAAGAGGAGTGCTTAGCCAGGTCCTAGCTGGAGAGAGAATAAATAAACCTGTGTGATCGCAAGCTGAGGAGTCGTGGTCTTGTTCCTACAACTAACGCTCGCACCTTCGTACGCTTTTGCGTTGCAAAACCCGTAGTAGTTACCTCGTTAGCTCTTGATAATCAAAATCACTTCAACTTCAACTCCGTCAACGCGTCAACGCGGACAAGTCGTCATATTGTGAGGCCCCCACCTTGAGCCGTCCAGAACTGGGCAATACTTGCTTCGTAGAGTAAGCTCTACAGCTGCGTGGTTCGGGACAAGCTGTAAAGCATGGCAAGTCCCACAAGACCACCCCTTAGGGGGCTTCAGTTATGGAACCGGCGAGTGAAGTCGGCCCGCGGACGCGCAGGTCTCGGCGGTCTCCCAGCCCCAAGGTTGACAAGAACCATCATTAGTCTCTTGCCAACCACTCCGCAGCTCAAAATGCGAGTGGGAAAGCCTCAATTAGGGTAACCGGAAGTGTGGCTTCACGCCCAACGTCCGCGCCACCCGCGGAGTCCTTCTCGACAATATTTAGAGGCACTCTGCTATTCGCAAGAATCGATAGATGCGCCCACTTCAAAGATAGATGGCCGTGTGATCGTCTCCTCGAGTCTGGTCTCAATGTGGATATGTGGAGGCGAACAGGCAAGGCTGCGCAAGGTTACCTGGGTACTGGGGAAGAGACTGGATATTCGGCGAGTGATATGGTTGAGGAAGTGGATTCGAGCGTCATCCGCACAAGGCAGCTCGACATCCTCTCGCGAGGGCGGCGCGCAACGGCAAGCTGGACGCTGATCATGAATGCCCCGTCCGTTCCCGTCGCCTTCCGAGTTCGACATTGAACCTGAACCCAATGACGATCACATTATCGTCCTAAGGCTGCGAACCACGCGATTGCCGTGTAAGACTAACGTGAGGCTGAACGTTCATACGTTCATGCCACTACGGAGTCGCGCTCGACCGCCTCGCAGCCGATCAGCCGCCTCTGGAGCTTCACTCTGTGTTCAGACGTCCTCGAGTTTATTCATTTTATCTACCATCATTCAGTGAGCCCAGTCTCCAGTGATGGCGGGTGAACGAGGAGCCAGACAGCGGAGCAGTGTGCGATGCGACAGTCACGCGTCGTGGTGGACAAACACGGTGACCTTGGGCCAACACCAGTCAAGCATCCTACCAGTCTGCTCGCCATTATCTCGCAAGGGCGTCGAGCCGACCGTGGAGCTGCACGCACGCCGTCCTCATCTCTCCAGCGAAGCGTGGGGGTTCAAGCTCTGTTAAGCGTCCCAGAAAATCTTAAACCTCACTATTCTCCATGAGCTGGCACTGTTCCCGACTCGAACAACTGTACGCGCGTACCCCCCGTCCTGCGGAGCGGGGCAAGACGCGAGATGCCGAACCCGAGCTTCGTGTTGAACAAAGCGAAGCCGGAGGAAGCACATCACTGTTTCTCTCGAGAACCTTGGTCGAGTGAACAGGGCAACGAACCCGCGCGAGATCGGAAGAGCA
>ERZ1463038.442-NODE-442-length-14129-cov-13.247193_pt1 | contig 14129 bp, 16 predicted proteins | sample MGYA00564479_ERZ1463038 | MGnify/ENA primary metagenome ERZ1463038 (study PRJEB39244, sample SAMEA3635134) | Helicobacter pylori | study: EMG produced TPA metagenomics assembly of PRJEB11511 data set (Assembly of a 5300-year-old Helicobacter pylori...
TTGCTGCTGCCTCAAGACGATCCCAGCGAACGCTGTCCGCGGACCTGCTGCTCCAGTCGAGTCCGTCGGGTTACTCTGGGTCCAGAGAGTGTGGGTGTAGCTAAGTATGTGTTGCACTGAGACCAGAACAAGTACTTTAGCTCAGTCTGAGATATGAAGAGGGGAGTGAGGACATGACGGACCCGCGACCCGGGAAAGGGGTGCGTCGGCCCCACACGCTCTCCGTACTGTAAACGCACTTTTGACCCGGGACAGTCATCTCTGCATAAGAATCAACATAATGCAGTACGCAAAGCTCTCACCCGCCGGTCAGATCGACTCTCAGATCGTTCCTGCGTCGCCTCGTGCCAGCGCTGGCGCCCCCACACTTCCGCCCGAGCTCGTCTACAAGATCTACGCCCTCGCCTACCCCACCTCGGATGTCGGAGAGACGCAAACCAGGGATCGCATGAACTTCGGCCTCGTCTGCCGATCTTGGTACTTCGCTGAGCGTGCGTTGCCGAGCGCCATCTACATCGGCGGCTTGCGACGCACCCAGCTCGTCGCGGATGAGCTCCAGCGGCGGCGCGAGGCAGGACGCTCGACCACCGTTTCTTCAATTATCTTCAGAGCCCGGGAGGACGGCGACACGATCGCCGCTGCAGGGGAGGCGGGCGCCCGTCTCGCTGCCGTCCTGGCCGAGTGCCCCGCCATCACCTCGCTCGTGCTGGCGCTCCGCGGCGACGGAAAGCTCCTCGGCGTTGTAGACGAGTACGGCAGTCGCCTCGTAGAGGCGTGTCGTAGATCAAAATACCTCACGAGCTTGTCGATCTTGGACCCTCCGGACGACTTTCATCGCACGGAATCACTCACTCGGTGTGTCCATGTCCTCGAAGTTGCTGTGTATAACAAACTAACGTCAGATTCGCACAGATTCCTACTGGTGATACCACAGCTGCAAAGGCTAAAGCTCTCGCATAGCGTCGAGCCGTTTAGCATCTACCCTGCACCGCCACAAGCAATACCGGACCTTCCCCTCCGGCTCCACTCCCTCACCATGAAGGTCCAGAACCTGGGAAGCCTTGAATTCCTCGACGCTCTCGTTCGGGGCTCCAGCTCTACGCTACGGTCCATCATCATACCCCACTTCGACGTCGTCGAGCCGGTGTCGCACCTCATCCTCATCGTCCTGAAACCGGTCGCCCCAAAGCTAAAGATACTTGTCCTTCCAACTTCATGCGGCATCGACAGCACCCCACCAGACCTCCTCACATTTCTCGCCAGACTTGTATCGGTCCGGCACCTCATTATCTCACCAGCATGGATTGGCACTAAAGGCGAGTCAATCTTCGACGTCCTCAGCACGCTACCCAAGCTTCAAATCCTCAACATCGAGTGGAGGCGAGACGTGCACCACCCGCACCGATGTTGGGACTACAGTGAGCTGTGCGCCTTCATCGAGCGCAAATCAAGCTTGCGACGGCTGTATGTGCGGGTTGGGGATGACATGCCTACAATCGGAGCACTGATGCTGGAGGAAGCTGCTCATTTTGGACGTGTCAGATTGAGTTTCATGGGAACCAGTATCATCGAGATCATGTGAATAAAGCGTGTCGTGCGAGCCACTGGTTTCGGGCCGTTTGAGTCTCCCGGATTTTGGCTACAAGTTACGACATTGGATGGATCATCACCGACTATTCTTCGAGGAGACTGAAATTGGGCCCCAGAACATGTGTATGGAATTGATACAAATATTGTTCTACGAGAGACTCCCATAAGCTGTGATGCGCGCGCTCGCGACCCCATTTTAACATCGCCAAGACGGATTAAGCAGCGTTCTGCTCCTTGTGACGAGTGTCGATCTGTCCACGGTCTACGACAGCGTTCATGTCCTTCTGGGTTCCCTTGAGGAAGAAAAGACCTGCACGGAGCTCGTCAGACCTGTCAGGGTTGGAGGGGGTAGACGGGTGCCTACCAATGATTCCGACGCCGATGAAGGGAATCGTGGTAAGCCAAATGTAACGGAACGAGTACACAAACTGTGGTGAGGTGTCAGTGCTTGCCGTCGGACGAAAGACCGGACGACTGACGGCCTGCTTAAGGGCAACAGTGCCCGCGGCGACGATTGCGGGGGTGACTCCAGGAGTAGTGATAACAAGGGTCTTGTTGAACGACGCGAGCCCGCCGATGAATTGAGGGAGCGAGGTGAGAGGAAGTCCAGCTTCGGCTGCGGCCTTGCCGACGTAAGCGGGGATCGACTCGGTGGTCTTCGCAGTGAATACGGCGCCCTGATGATCCGATTATGTGAGCTGAAGCACTAAATTCTGGAGCGAAGTACGACTCGGGTGCTTACCGTAACAGCAATTCCAATGGCTCCGCCACTGCAGAACAGAGGTCAGTCGAGCGATGCGCGAGGGTGGCAGGAAGTCAACCTACATGGACCTGGAAGAAATAACGAGGGCGGTTGCGAGACCCATGATCTCGGGCGGTACGGAGAGCTGGGTGACCATGTTCAGGAAGACGAGCGGGGCCGCGAAGCCGACTCCGGCGAGCGCTGGGGGACGCTCTGCGTCAGTGCGATGCTCAAAGGTGGCGGAATCGCGACACTCACTGCCGTAGATGATGGTGATCTGGTCAGTGTCGATTTTTGCTGCGGCCATGCCAATGACACCCGCGAGGAAGGCGGTGTAACCGAAGATGAGGACGTGCTTGGCGTCCTTGGTCTTGTAGACCCAGTAGCCGTAAATCGGGCAGACAAATGCGGCGCCAGCGGTGAAGACCGCAAACCGCATGGCTAGGAAGAGGGGTCGGGGCTCCCACAGGATGGCGGTCTCGACGGCGAAGTAGTGCTGAGTTGGGATCAGGAGTCAGCAACTGGAGGGTGTGGGCGCGAAAGGCGTCAGACTCACGGTAAAGACGTTGTAAATGATACCCTCGACCGCAATGGAGGCGAGACACATGGCAAAGTTGCGGTTCCGGAAGAGCTCGTGGGTGCAGAGGCCGTCTAACGGGTCGTTGTCAGCAACCGTGACGCGAGTGCCTCACCACGACGGCACCGTACCCTTCTTGATGAACAACTGGTGGATTGCGAAGATTCCGAAGAACGCGAAGCCGAGAACAAGAGTCGTGATGATGGTTGCCGAGCCCCAAGGGTAGACGGCACCGCCCCAGATGAGTCCGACCATGCTGAGGATACGAAGGTCAGCGAAAGTGCACTCGAAATTCACAAACGAGGCGAAAGAAGCTCACAGAGGGCAGATTCCGCAAGAGAGAAGGGTAATCCCAACCCAGTCGAAGTGCATGATCCTCTGCATGACTGTGTAGCCGGCTGGGTTGGGCGGCGGCTTCGGGTGGTAGAAGATTGCGAAAAGCGCAAAGGTGAGGGCGTGGGTTCCGACGTTGAACCATGAAGCCGACCTCCAGCCGGCGATGCCTTGCCATGAGAACGAAAGTCAGCGTGGGGCCTTTGGCTACGAGATGAGTCGGGCCGGACGCACTTCCGGGGTGAGTCGTGATCAGCTGCGCGCCGACGAAGAGGCCGCAAAGGACACCTGTAGGCGGCCATACGGGTCAGCTTTTTGATCCAAAATGCATCACTCATGTCCAGGACTCACCCGCAATGGAGCCGAGCAGGATCGTAACTTGCGCTGTGCCGCGGTGGCGTCGAGGCAAGACTTCACTGCTAACGGTGTAGACGTTTCCACCTGTAGCACGCTTTATCAGTGCCGAAACCGCATTTTGGAGGTCCAGAGCCACTCACCTGAGCCGTAGCAGAGTCCAAAGACCTGGTAGACGCGTTGTCAGCGACGCCTCTTCCCTTCGCAGTCAGTCGACTCACGCATGCGCCGGCAATGGCGACATTGACATTGGGAGCGACCGATATGATGATGACTCCGACTCCGCCCATGAAGATACCAAAAAGAATGACATAGCGGCGTCCACAGGTGTCTCCGATGCGTGCGAGGGCCGGTCCAGCCAGCGCCGTGACGACCTGGAAGGCCTGGGGACAAAAGGATTGTAAGTAGATGTTTCGGGAATCTTCCGAAGGAGTGACATACTTGGCCAAGCCAAAGACCCTCAGTTTCTCCGCCAATGTCGGCCGTGATTGCCGTGGTCCTGAATAGGGGCGGGTGAGAGTCAGCATTGCCAAGCCACTCAGCTCAGGCTGGTGGAAGGTGCTGACCAGAAAAGCATCGTGATCTGTTTGGGGCTCTGTAGTCAGCAACACGTGGGACGGGAGCCCTCACCTCGCACTCACCTGGGTGCCCGCATACTACATAATGACAGTCAACTTACCGCTCGCAGCGTTCATTCGGTGACTTACGATGAATCCCCACATCGCACATGCTGCCACAACTGCCCAGGTCTGCCAAGGGAGGTTGTGTGTGACGTCTCCAACGTCGGCGGAGATGACAGCGTGGAGGTTGTCATTCGAGCTCTTCTCGGTCGAGGACTCGACCTGGCGGTCGGGGATATCGTACTTGTCCATGGTGGCGACGAGGGCGAGTGGTGGGGGGATAAGGGAAGAGACGAAAGCGAACGGGAACGGTGAGCTGGGGACCCCGCGGGGCCTAAGCCACTAGAAGTCCGCCGTCGGCCGAGCGGGCGAATTTGGCTGGTCCGATGGCTCCGAGCGGCTCGACTCAAGCATCGAGTCAAGAATTCCGCCGACTAGCCCCCAGTGTTTTGCAGGGCAACCAAGAGTGCCTGCCAGGGAGAGTGGTCTTTACGTGCTTGCCAGTGCGCGTTGGGATGGCCCGCGCTCGATCTGGATGCGGTGAACGGCCAGTTACGGCGGGCACGCACATCTTTAGCGAGCCCAGATCGTAATTTCACGTCAACTGGAAGATCAGGCTTGTCACCTGAGCGGTCTGAAGCGAGTGCTAGTGGTCAAGTTCGTCCGGAGGCACCTTCCAGGCCGCTTCGTGTGAAGCAGAGCTGAGGGATCTCGACGAGGAGGTCGTCTGATTCCGACAGGAGGAAGCCTTGAGGACCTCCCACAGGAGGCTTGCATCTCAGGGTGAGCACGAGGTACATCAAGGTGTATTTCTGTCTCACCGGCCGCGCGCGACAGCCAGGCGCGCGCACAAACTCGCGGCGTGCCCAGCTTCCGGTTCAAGCTGCTCAGCAGTGGGATCAGCGCTGCTTCCTACTCATGGGTACATATGTACGTCGTCCAACTGAAGCATCTGGTCTCAGGGGGTAAACTTCAGCTGGATGGTCAGCGTCATCGAAACAGACACACGAACGCCAAGACACCCGAAGTAGGTACCTAGAAGGAGGTCGGCGGCGCAGAGAGCCTACTAGGGACGAATCACCGAAATGCTGAATGCACTCTCACTGCTCAAGCTCCGGAAGCTGCTTTTTGGAGAGCGTTCTCGCCTCCAGATCAAGTCCTCGCCGGGCGCACAGCTTCCAGCTGATGCGCTCGTCCCTGGCGTCAGATGCTCACGTGCATCCTCAGGCTTGGGAGTGGATGTAATTTTACAGCGGGACAGCCACTGGATCGGAAGCTGCGACGCAGGTTCGTGAGCAGGACAGGCGTGCGCTCGCGATGACTTCGAGGAGCGTTGCGAGAAAGCGAGATTTCTGGCGGAGGTCGCGCCGTTTGGGTGGACACGTACATAATCTACCTGTCAGAGTCGGATATCATGCGGCACGCTCGGGTTTCAGCGCAAGAGCCCTATTGACGCGATTCGCCACCGTCGTCGACGTCGCAGGGAAGCGCTGCTCCGCGGCTTTGCGCGGGCGCGGCCGTTCAACGTCGCCTCAGGCTGCCCATCAACACCCCCGTTCCCTTGTGCTACTTCAACTCATGGCTCTTCAGCCCGTCCTTGTTCGGCACCGCGAACCGCAAGCCAATCAAAACACGCGCAAACTGAAGGTGAAGCGAGAATTGCCAAATTGGGCACGAGGCCTTCGCCACCACGCCAACTCGCGTTGACTCCGCTCGCGACCCGACCATATCATACCTCACGCCCCCCATGCTCCGTTCCTCGCTCCGAACGCTCTCGTCGTCCGTGGTCGCGCTCCCGCCGTGCCCAGGCTGTGCGCCGTCCTTCCGTCGGCTGCTCTACTCGACTCGCAAAGCCTCGGCAACGTCGCTCGACCTGCCGTCGTCCTCGTCCGCGCCCGCACTCCCGCTACTGGGCGTCTCCCCGGCGCCTTCCGCCCCCAAGTCGCGCATCCCGCGAGCGCGAAAAGCGGCGCTCACTCTGGTACGCACCCGCGCGTGCTCGCCCGCGCCGCCCCCAACCCGCTGACGCCCGAGCCCGTGCAGTCGCCCTCGGCCGTCTCGCAGATCCGCACGCTCCTCGCCTCGCCGACGCCCCAGCTGCTGCGAATAGGTGTGCGGAACAAGGGCTGCGCCGGGATGAGCTACCACCTCGAGTATGTCGATCGGCCGGACAAGTTCGACGAGATCGTCGAGCAGGACGGCGTCAAGGTCGTGCTCGACTCCAAGGCGCTCTTCAGTATCATCGGCAGCGAGATGGAGTGGGAGGAGGGCCCGCTCGGCGCCAAGTTTGTCTTCAAGAGTCAGTCTGCTGCCCACGAGCACGAGCGCTAGCGACGGCGCGCTGACGGTTGCGTGCAGACCCGAATATCAAGGATGCGTGCGGGTGTGGAGAGTGAGTCGACTTCTCTCGCCTCCGAGCCTCGTTGTTGTCGAGCTCGGCGAACGGCGAGCGCACCCGGGCCAGTCAGCTGATGACGTCTCCCCGGCTCAGGTCGTTTACAGTGTAAATTTCCGGATTAGACAGTACAATCACGCGACGGAGCACGCATGTCAATACCACCAGCAGCTCTTGTCGTCCCATCCTCCCGAGCACTCGCTCGATGCCAAACTGCGGGCCGGCTACTCGGCGGGGTCGATCGGCGAGCGGCGAAGCATCTGGGGGGAGCAGCGGTCGACTCGAGTTGCTTCAAAGTGTGAGCTTCGTTCTCAGGAAGAAGTGGATTGGACGGCTCAGCGAGGACGGACCCGAAGCGGCGCTAATGACCCAGAGCGATAGCCGGCGAGCGCAAGGATCGGAGCGAGCTGGGCGGCAGCAAGGAACGCTGGAGGAGCAGCGCGGAGCTCAATTGGGTCACCTGGGCAGCTGGAGGGGCCCTTTGGACAACGGGGCCGGCTCGAGCGCGGACCGCCACCATCCCCGCTCGCCGTTCCCACCGCACATTCACATTCCCCAGCCCCACATTTCGGCGTTCACCCACGAGACACCTCTGTCACTCTCGCCGCTCCTCGTCAGCCGCATCTCTGCCTCGGTAGAGCTGCTGCCCTCCATCATCTGCGCCGCGCATCGCCGCATCCCCAGCGCCAGGCATTGTCCGCCTTGCACTGGATCCCAGAGTGCAAGTGCGGCACTCGTCCGTTCCCAATTCGGCAAGCACCGACATTCTTTGGATAGCCGGACGCAAAAAAAAATCTTTCAGCGAGAGGAAGATGTGGCATGGTGTGACGAGACTGGAAGGTGGGAGTCGGTCATGGGAAGGCAGGAGCGCTGCTGGCTCGTGAAGCAGACTGTGCAGCCGAATCTTGTGCTGCAATCGTGGAGTTCTTGACGCAAAACTCGATATCTTTCCACGATTGTACAGAGTAAGGCCGGCTGTACGCTCGCGTGAGTACGTACCCGATGTTGTAGCTCGAGCTCGCTCCAAACACATTGCGGAGGCACTGCGCACGATCCTCTCCAGCGGAAGAGAGTCCAACGCCACCATCGGCGGGCTTCTCACCGTGGCGGATGAGGTAGACGGTCTCCGTGAACGCGAGCGCCGAGGACGCGAGGACGAGGCCGGCGGAAATGGGGATGAAGGAACGCATGATGAGAGTATAGTGTGTAGGGGGGGGGGGGGGGGGGGGGGGGGGGGGGGGGAAGAGGAGTTCGGGGAAGAGCCACGGATGTGAGAACGAGACGCGCAAGATATATTTTGGGTACGCCAAGGAATCAGGCGGCCTTCGCGGGGTCGCTCGAGCCAGCTGCCCGCGCGGTGAGGAGTCCGCCGGACGTCGCACGTTCGTGAACCATCACAGTATCGTGATGGTCATCAAGAGGGTAATTACTTAGCTTCAATTACGAGTCGATCAGATGGCACCTGATCGCTTGCTGAGATTGTGAGGGTCAAAGAGCGGCTGCGCGGCCGTGAACGCGACCGTGGTGGCGTCGACAGGCGATGCTGAGAGGCGGTCGACAGGAGCGGCAGATAGCGCGGTAAGGTTCCCGCCCCATCTATGTATACTGAGAGGTGGTAAGTGCCCGTACTGGAGATCTCTGCTGGTCCGCTCGGGGTACACTGTGATCGAGACGCCGTTTTGGTCGAGAGTCGAGACTGTGACACTTGAAGATTGAAGCCTGGCTGCCTATAGATCGCAACAAGCGCCGTGCATGGAAAATTGATGATCCTTCCAAACCACTTTGTGCTGGTGCGAATTTTGAAGTCTGTTGTTGGCCCGAGCGCCGCTTCGACAGCGCCACCCATGAGCCGCTCACCCTGCCGCGGGTTTCTACATGAGATGGAGTACTATCTCTGAGTAGTTCCCACGGAACTGTCCGCGGCTCCTGATCCGAGAGGTGTGATCGGCAAGGGGGGCCGCCGCCGAAGTCGACGGGCTCCGAGCCTGCGCGCCCCTCTCTCTCTTTACTTTTCCACGGCAAGACGTTCGACGTTTCTCACCCTCGCGCCAGTCGATAAAGATGCTCGGACTAGCACTCACCGTCCTCTGTTCCCTCCCCATGGCGATGGTAGGTCCCGTTAAGCAGCCCTTGCAGCTGCAACGCCCTCGGGCCCCGAGCCGGCTCTGACACAGTCTTCTACCGCGCTACCAGGCCAAGAAGACGGTCGTGACCGAGCCTACGGAGCAGGTTGCTACCAAAGTGGACTATGCGTTCTGGTTCGAGACGCAGGCGAACAGTGAGTGCACCTCTCGAGGGTGAACGGAGGGTCCGCGGAGCGGTGCAAGGGCTCCGAGCTGACGCTGTCCTGCGGCGCTGCAGACACCAAGTCCATTCCACAATGCTCCAACTGGAGTATCACTACCCTGGCCAACCCGAACCGCAAGAAGGAGCCGACCGCCCCCTTCTATGTCCAGGTGAGTCGAAGGCCCTCCGGTGCATGTCGCAAGGTGCTGAAGCTACGCACAGGTTATTGCTGGCGGCTATCCCGTCCAAGCGGTGGAAGTTTCGACCGGAGCGCCACCAACCACTGGGTATTGGGTGAGCAGTCTCACTGTCTTTGCAGAAAGAATATGGTTGCTCACCTGCTGGGGGGCCCGCAACAGACTGCGAACTATCCGCCGGTCCGGACGCGTCCTGTGTTTTGTCGATTGAGGATGTATACTGACCATCATATACAGGGAACCAATCTCACACTCGCGATGATTGACAGTCAAGGATCCACAGGAGGTTCCGCTGATGGCTGTGCGCAAACATGGCCGGGGTCCGCGAAAAGAATGGCTGACATTTGGATGCAGACATGATGGTCCAGGGGAACAGTGTGTTTTCTCAGCTTCTCAGCCTCAGGGAATTAGATAGAGAGCTGACTCGTGCTTCTAAAGACACCTGGGGCGATAACAGCTGTGTAACCGCTTCAGCGGTGGCGAACGTTTCCTTCAACGCGTTCCCCGACGACAACCCATGCGACCAGTTGGGCTACACAATTGAGGAAGGAGTTCCTCCTTACTCTGTTACAATTGTGAATCCGTGAGTTCGTTCGAATGTCAATTATCCTGCTCGTAGCTTATCACTTAGTCGCAGCCTCGGCGTCAACATGGAGAACCTGACCTCGATCGAAAACTCGTCGGTCCTGCTCACAAACCCCTCTCCCGCTGGAACCGCTTACTCGGGTAAGATTTATCTGTGCAAACATCCGTGATTGATATATTGCTGACCCGTCACTCTTAGTCTTTGTTACTGACTCGATGGGGTCATCGTCGCTCGCAAAGTCGATGACTTCCGGTCTCGGCCAGACTGGTTGCTCGGCAGTGAACATGACCGCTCTCATGGCTTCCGCTTCGCAAATTGCCGGGATCAAGTCATCGTCGTCCAGCAGCGGAAGTCACAAGTCGTCGTCGCACGCCGGCGCGATCGCAGGCGGGACTGTTGGTCAGTCGCTTCCTCCCGCTCTGCTACCAGCTAGTTGTAGCTAACGGGGTTTGACGCAATTTACAATTCTCGCAGGCGGTGTTGTCGGCGTTGCCCTTATTGCGGCCGTCATCTTCTGGCTCCTGCGCCGCCGCCAAGCGACCGTGAACGCGACCCTGGCTGAGAAGTCTCAGCGTGAGCTCTCACTTTCGTTTTTAAAGTACGTTCAAGCTGATGCCCCAAAGTATTAGCGCTCGAGAGCGTCGAGGTGAAGCCCGAGTTCGTCCCGGAGCCTTGGGACCACACTCCAGCCTCCTCGCCAGCCGTGACCGAATCAACCCGCAAATCAGGACTATACGCAGGAGCAGCCGAACCCCAATACGGGGGCTACGCCGCGTACGCGACTTCGCCGTCCCTCCAGACGGGCTACCCCGCCTCGTACCCAGCCTCGTCGCCGTCGGTCCACTCGGAGCACTTCGACCGCCTCGCCACGCCCGGTGCTCCGAGCCCTCCTCCCCCAGCGGCCGGTTACACGACGTACACCGCTGCAGACCTCGACGACCCCGCGCTCTTCACGCCCCGTCACTGAAACGCGCTGGTCCGCGCAGTCGTCCTCTCCCACCTTCGTGCCCCAATTCATCCTTCGTAGAATACCTCTAGCTCCTTTCGGGATGCAGAGAAGAAGTTGTACGTGCCCCGCAGGATCGAGGCGCGTTTCCTGAGCCTACTCCCTGCTCGCGAGATCGCGAGATTCTGTTCCAGCCTGCGCTACCTACGCACTGCCATCTTGCGCAACGCAGACGCCCTCTGGCTCCCTCTGAGACCAGTGACATAAATGGACTTGTTCGGGTCGGGTGTGCAGCCACGCAACCAGGCAGAAGCCGAGCCAAGCGAGAGAATGGTGGTGTCACAATTGCGAGAATACACAGTTGGCGACATGCAACGGCGGTGTGGGTAAGTAGAGATTGAGTGGGGGAGGTTAGAGGTACGGCTAACGACTGTAAGGGTATGGAGGGTTGCAAGATGGGGGTGATCCAGCGCGGGCTCAACTGAAGAAGTAGAGCGAGTCGCGGATCTTTTCGAGGTCGAACGTGCCGCGACTGGGCACGGGCGGGAGGATGTCGGACAGCTTGACGAACTTGGCCTGTGCGCTGCGGCTCGTCGCTTGCTTCGAGAACTCGTCCTCCTCTTCGGGCTGGGCGGCGAACTCGTCGTGGGCCTCGTCGTCCCAGGTCGCCGCCCGACGGACCCGCGGCGTGTTCTTGAACAGCGGCGTGAGCGTGTCGCCGTCTTCGCGCTCGAGCTCGGAGAAGACGTCGTTCGGGTCCGAGGTCGCGTCGACGGTCGAGGGCGTCGCGGTCTGCTCGACGAAGTTCTCGCCGTCGTGCACGCCGAACTTGATCCCTGCGGGCACCTTGGAGACGGGGACGAGGTTGTGCTCGTATCGGTGCACGAACTGGAACGGGGGGAAGGCTCGTCAGCGAGGGCAGCGGGTCTTCAAAGGAAGAGGCGCACCTCGTCGCGCAGGCGCCCGAGGATATCTTGCGAGTGGAGCTCGATGAACGCGTCGCGGAGAATGGTCGACATCTCATCGACGGAGGAGGCGTGCGTCCAGTACGAGTCGTGCACGGACGCGAACGCGATCTTGTCCTGCATGGGCAGGCGGGCGTCAGCGTCGAACCACGGAGCACTGGGAAGCGAAACGAACCTTGCAGGCGAGCGCAGTCATCATCATGTGGGTCGCGTCAAGCGAGTGGATGAAGTTCGGTGGGAAGGCGGTAGCCTGCGCTCGGGCGTCGACCTCGGCGGGAATGGACGGGTCCGTGATGAAGACCGTCTGTAGCGTCGTGGCAACCTGCGATGACCGAGAGTCAGCAGCGAGACGCAGATGTTAGGAAGAAGAGGCGCACCTGACGCTTCTTCTGCTTGCGGTACGGCTGGATGACGGGCAAGCCGAGCGGGGTCGTCCACGCGACGCTCACCATCTGCTCCTTGGGGATCCTCGTCGGCGCGACCTTGCGCACCTTGGTCTCCCCACTCGCAGAGGGCGTCTTGGGCTTGTTGATCTTGTCGCGCATGACAGCGGCGGCGATGCGCTCCTTGGGGATCGACTTTGCGATCAGGCGCGCGGAGCGGTTGAGCCAGGTCTGGATCGCGGTCGCGCCGCTAAAGACGTCCCCGATCGAGTCGAGCACGATCCGGCTGAGATACAGCGAGCACATGTAGAGCTTCTCGACGGGGATGTCGCCGCGCTCCTTGAGCTGCTTTGCGATCTGCTTCTTCGCGCCGATGAACGTCACACCGTACACGGTCGTCATGACCTGTTGCGGCTCCGATGTCAGCCACACGCCTCACGAATCGGAGACGGGAAACGCACGGTCTGCTTGACGACCTTCCTCGTGACCTTGCCCTGCAGAATGATGGCGTACTCGTTCCCATCGAGAACGTCCTTGTCGATGACCTTGTTCGCCATCGAAGCGACGCCCGAGTAGACGTCGGCGGGGCGGTCTCCGCCGTCGAGGTTGACCTGGTGCGCGCCCGCGAGGTCGCCACCAAGCGCGGCGTAGTGCTGGAGGCCGTTGCACGTGCCGTCCTGGTGCACCGGGAGCGACGACATGAACTCGGTTGGTACGGGCGCGCGGAGCGCGGCGGCGAGCTCCATGCACGTCGCGAGGCACTGCCACGGGTCCTCGGCCTTAAGCCACCAGCGCTTGCCCTGTCCCGCATCGGATTAGTGGGCACTGTGGACAAGGGAAGCGAAGGCTTACGTCGAGTGGGTGGTCGACTGAGTCAAAGACGTCGTCGAGGTGCTCCATCGCGAACGACTCGCGCTCGTCGAAGCTCGCCTTGTCGAACCCAGTCATGTTGGCGAGGTGGATCTTGAGCCACCGGAGGCCTCGCTCTCCGAGTGGCTTGGGCTCGGCGAACATGAGGATTCCGCGGCAGAGGTCGTTCCCGATGTGGCTCAGGTTCGGCGGGATCGGGTACGCGCGACCGCGGAAGTCGAGGTTGTGCGGGAAGTAGAACTTCTCGCCGAGAAACTGCGTGCGGGCTCGAGTCAGCGAAGGTTGGGGCAACAAGAGGACGCCGAAAAATACGCACAGCACGCGCGATCTCGAGCTTGTAGTTGACGTCGCACCGGTTCGAGTGCGCGGCCCGGCGCTCCTGGAGAGCCTTCTTGATGCGCTGGCGGTACGTGTCCCTGGCGCGAGGGTCCGTCTCGACGTTGTCGGGCTTCTCGGCGACGATGCCGGTCGCGAGCGAGTTGCGCGCGGGGATGTCGGCGAACTCGGCGCCCTCGTTCCAGACCTGGGAGACGATGTCGAACACGGGGCGGTTGATCTTCCACGGCACGGCGCCGAGAACGTCGAGCCCTTCGAAGATCTGGTCGAGGTTGCCGTGAAGCGAGGCCTGCTTGAGGTGCTCGACTTGCTCGCCGTTGTCCTTGGTGCGCATCACCGAGGTCGTGCGGGTGAGGTAGCTGCCGTGGTTGTGGGTGGTCCAGGTCTTGGGCTTGACGACCATTGGGAGGAAGCGCGGGTGAAGCGTCATCCGGAGCGGGTCCGTCTCCATGCGCTCGGCGACTTCGGTGTTGACGCGGATGATGCCGAGCTTCTGCCCGCGCACATACTGGTACGCGTGCGAGAACGCGGGCTGGGTCTCGGTGCTTTGGTTCTCTGGGTCAGCTCAAGAAGGCTTCAGACTAGGAAGAAAGACGCACTGCCACTCGCCGCTCGGTAGCTGGACGGTGCGCTCGACGGTCGCCACATCCGACAGCGCGGCGATGAGGATGCTGCCGACCTTGGCGCGGATACTCTGGGTCCAGTCGGGCGGGAGGAGCTTCTCGCCCTTCTCCTCTGCGGCCGCTCGCTCGCGGCGCCACATGAACTCGAGCGTGCGGTTTCCGCCGGGCGCGCCGTCGCTCAGGCGCTCGTACTCTTTCTCGAACGCCTTGGCGGTCGGGAGGTCCGCCTGGCTGCTGCGCTCGACGGAGCGGTCCTTGAGCTCCTGCGTGCGGAACTCGGTCTCGATCGCCTTGCCGATGTGAATGATCGCGCGCGTGCTCTTCAT
>ERZ1463038.444-NODE-444-length-14117-cov-18.279548_pt1 | contig 14117 bp, 28 predicted proteins | sample MGYA00564479_ERZ1463038 | MGnify/ENA primary metagenome ERZ1463038 (study PRJEB39244, sample SAMEA3635134) | Helicobacter pylori | study: EMG produced TPA metagenomics assembly of PRJEB11511 data set (Assembly of a 5300-year-old Helicobacter pylori...
CACCTAGGACACTCTTTCCCTACACGACGCTCTTCCGATCTCGCGGAACAGGCGGGAGGTTTCTCGCTCAGCTTCGTCCATCGTGGTCGAGTGTGTAGTGCGGCAAGTGTGGCGCAGGTGCCGTGTGACCTTTGTAGGCGTGAACGCGAATCTGACCCGAATCCGAGACGTTTGGGGCCCGTGCGAGAGCAAGCTGAGTCAACCGAAACAGAGAGCTCGTGAATCACGTTCTTTCTTCTGCTGTTCACGAGACCTTATGCCATCCTTATTCGCTTCGCCGTGTGTCACGGTGGAGATCGAGCAGGTGAGCTCCGCCCAGCGCTCCGCTCGGCGCTCACAGTGGCGATGTCCTGACCGCGCTTCGTCAGTCCTCGATCTACCTCCACCCATCCCCAGAACCTTCAATGCCGGGAGACGACCAGCTCTTGCGGGGCTCGGTCATCCTCAAACTACCGAAAGCGCGGCGGGTTTCAGGTGTGCGCGTCAAGCTCAGTGGTCACTGCAGCTACGTCGGAGGGTCGGGCTGGCCACCCGAGGAATCCGATGCTGCTCTTACGAAAGAGCTTTCACTTGCATTCGGAGAAGAAGTGCTCTCGGCAGGCGAGCACAGGTACGTGTGGTCCCGTCGACGGTGGTGGATGACGGGCGTCAGCGAGATCTCCGCGGTGGAGTTGACGCGAGTCTCTCGCAGGCTGGACTTCTCGTTCATAATCCCTGCCAGTACTGCGGATTTCCAACGCTGTGCCTACGGGCGCATTTTCCACCACGTCAGCGCCGAGGTCGACCTGCACTCGTCGCGAATCAAGTCGCCGCTGGTTCCGGTCTGGTTCGTTTCGAACCCAACCCCAATACTGGGTGGTGCTCCGGAACCTTATACAGATATGTTGACTACGTTCTATGAGGATCTGGGAGTACGTCTCTCTCTATTCACGAAATGGTGTTGCGCGGACTCACCACGCTTGCTATCTGACCTGTAGCCGGTTAGGGTTGTCGTCTCGGCACCCCACCTGACCGTCGCATCGCTCATCCTTTACGAGTTCTCCCTCACATCTCCACCCGCCGGTCTTGTTATTACTGCCCTTGAGGGGTTCCTCGATCAAGCTTTCACGGTCCAGTACTTGAACGCCTCCAAGGCCGAGCCGCCTCCTTCCCACCAGCGGCTCTTCACCGTAGACCGCTCGACCGGAAAGACCCCTCCGATCAAGTTTAAGCAACCGTCCAAGTCTCCCGTATGGGACCGGTTCGACCACTTCCCAGCCTTGCCACGCTGTGTCGAGCTCGCGACGAGCGACCGCCTCGAGCCCGTCATTGAGGGCAAAGAGTGGACGCACCGCAAGCTCTCGCGCCTGCCTCACGACGACAAGATCCGCCCGAGCACACTCGAGCACACGCAGACGCCCATCCGCGTCGCACACAAGATTGGCGCCTCGATCCGATTTCGCAAGGACGGCGGCGAGGAGAAGGTCATGCACCTGACCCAAAAGGTCCACCTGGTCTCCGTACGTCTTTACGAGTATCACTTTATTTTGCTCGCCTCTTGGTCTGACATCTCCGCCTGCTCAGTGCTGTTGCCTCCTCGACTCCCTCCGCCTCCCGTCCTACTCCAAAGACGCGCAGAAACCTGTGAAGGCCTGCACGGACGACTGTGTCTGCTCGTCAAGTTTCCGAGAGCTCGTTGAGCAAGACGAGTTCGGCTTCATCGTGCGGGAGGACGAGCAGGCTGGGTGGTCGCATCTGGGAGAGGACCCGAGGACAAAAACACCAGCAGTTGGCGCTATCACTGGATGACCGTGAGAATGGGGAGCATCAACGAATGTCATTGTATCTTTGTTTCTCGCCAATAACCGTGGTACTTGTCAGGACTTCTCGTGTGAGAAGCTTCCGTGATGTCAAACTCGCTGCCCGCCGCAGGTACTTTAGGAGTAGCCGTGTCAGAGACGGGAGAGTCCAGAGCAGCTAAAGATACCTCTGCACGGACCACTGGAGTTGGTTTTCAAGCTGTTTTACTGCCTCCGATCCTGGTCCGAGCAGTCCGAGTCGCCCGAGTCGCCAAGCAGCGCGTGCTGCGCCCTTTCGCGTCCATACGGGTACATTGATGTTGATCGTGAGAGGCTCTCTGATGGTTCTCTGTCTCTACGCGGTTCCCTTTCATCTCGATAAGGAGGGGGATTTGCTGGGCGATCGTCGTCGCCGCTGCCTTGTCCGCCTGAGGTTCCCGAAGTGATGTGAGCGGACCTGCAGACCAAGCTGTCGTCCTTAGAAAAGCTTACCGAACGGGGACGACGACGAATGATTTGATTGCGGAGCTGCTCGCCTTCTCCCAGTCCGCTGGACGCGGCGCGGCTCGTTGCCTTTGCAGTCGCACTTGCAGAGCATGCAGGCTTGAAAAACACCCAGTCAGCACATGGTGCACATTTTAATCCGTGCTCGCTCACAGAGAACCATCAGACCGAACAGCAAGAGTGCCAGCACGGTACCAAAAACGATCACCCCTCTCTCGAGGTCCGGCATCGTGTCCCAGGACGTCGTCCATGCCCGCATGCCGATTGGTGTCCAAGTCCTGTGAGGGAGACGAAGGACCAATTGAGCTCACGACTACGTGTCAGGCAGACAACTGGGAGACTGTCTGAGATTGCGGGAGGATAGGAGTTGGAAGGAGACCCCGCGGCGTCCGAGTCCGACGAAGCCGAAAGCGCCGGACGCCGCAGCTGGGCGTAACATTCTAGTCAATACGTGGGAAGCATCGCAGAAAACAGAGGTATCCACACGGTGTGAGTACAAGGTGATCGCTTAAGCGAAGAAAGGAGAGCGACCCCTGTGGCGTTGACTCTGCCGACAATGCTCAACGACGGTTCAGTCGACAACTTTCGCGGACAGAACTCGCGTCCGTGGAGCTCAACCATGTTCTTAGGAACCCTTCGAAAATAGTCGCGCCTGAGCAGTCGCCGGCGACGAGGCCACCCCTGGCCTCCGAGTCCTGCGATGGCGGAGTAACGTCGATCCACGGCGACTTCCGACCTCCTTGCGACGATCTCCCCCGTTTCTGTAAACGATGATCCGTTACCGTTGAAACCTAATGCTTGCTCCCGGGCTGCACGCCCGGCGTTCCTAGCGGACAGGCGCCTCGTACGTCGACCGAGGATGGACCGGTCGTCGCCGAGAGATGTGGTGGCCTTCCTGATAATTCTGACACGGGAGAAGGTAATCTAGGCTGTACGTCAGCGTCACCAGCTTCTGGACTGCATACCAGGCCGCGGGGGTGGGAAGCTGAGCTGACGTTTGCGATGCGAAGCCTCACAAGCGGTCTAAATACGCACGCGGCCGTGATAAACCTACGAGAGAAGCTCAAGCATACAACTGTCTCCACTCCACTATGTTTATCAGGTGTCTAAGTCTGGAGCACAGGTGCGGAAGAGGGGTGGCGGCTGACTTCCCGAGCAGGGTGGCACGACTCCGGCGGCATCCCTGCGCGCCCCGGTCGCAATTGAAAGGAGAGAGCGGTTCGATGATCCTTTGGATACCCCGCGAATATCCCACATTTAGTATGCATTGCCGGGTGCACTTTGAATAGGATCCGATGGATGATCCCTCCCGCCCGTTTTCAGGTTTGGCCCGTTATAGCTCTCTCTCTCTCTCTCTCGCTCAAACATACACACACGTTACAAATAAATCTAGGCTCAACTCTTTCAAACGACCATGTCCCGCTCCACCTCCACCTTCACCTTCGCTCTTGACAGCTCTCCTCCCTCGTCTCCGCTGTCCGGCTCGTCCTCCTGCGACTCGCCCCCCACATCACCTCCGCTCAATCCATGGCCAAAGCGACAGGGAGTCTCCCGAAGCGGGTCATACACATCATCCAACACCTCCTTCGAGCGGCGTTCAGAATCAACCTCGCCACCACGTCCTCGCTCACGCGCCCGATCCACATCCGACTTCGCGTTGCGGACGGCCAACCGCGTTCAGGAGATATATCCAACGTCGCACATACTTGTAGTAGGATACAAGCCACGAAGCGGTGCCCTACAGCTCCGTGGCTCACGGAACAGCGACGGCGAGCGCAGCGCCGCAGACGCGGATCCGGACGACACCCTGCTCCTCGAGTTTGAGCGCATCTACCACTCGTCGGCGGAGGGGGACACCCTCCTCCGCGTCTATGTTTTTGAGTGGGGGCGCTTTTCCTTCCAACGCGGCAGTGACTTGTGAGCAATGCGCAAGGCGGCCGCGGTCTCGCACGCGCTGATCCTCTTGCTCGACGGTTCCAGAGTCTACAGCTTTTCCTCTCCCTCGTTCGACAAACTTGGAGGTCATCTGTTCTTCGACCAGCCGTGAGTAGCTGCTCCCTCTTTGATCCGCTTTAGCGAGAGGGTGTTGATCTCACCCAAGCTCAGACTCCCCGTGCTGTGATTCTGTTGATGTGCATCCTTGAAGTGAGGCAGAGCCATGTGATTCCCCGTGAGCTTGGACACAATGAGTATTTAAAACGAACTTCAGCATGGGTCTGGCGTCCTCACGAGCTGCTGCACTCTGACCCCCCCTGCCCGGGTTAACCCCCTTGCACGAAGGGACGATCGCAGTCTTCGGTCAAACTGAAGATCGGAGCTCTGATGAACTGAGGTAGTCCTCATCCGCACGGATCAAGAGACCTCGTTCGGTCGGGCACATGACGACGCTGCTGGCGAAGCCGTCGAGTTTGTGGGGACATCGCCATGAATCCCAGACGCACGCATTGCCGTCTTGGTGGTCGATTACCGGAGGCACCCGAGGTGATCTTCGAGTCCCTTTTCGCTTGCATTCACACAAGCTGCCTTCGCACAAGCTGACTACTCCGCGGAGCGTCAACGACCATCGAGGACACAAGGTCGTGTAGACGCTGGGCTCGTAGGGTTCTCAGGAGGTGGAGATGAGCGTATATGATGTACTCTCGTGTTGCTAGGATCGTACATGTACATGGCATGGATCGGCCTGGCTGGAGCGATGGCGGCTGCAAGCCCGACGTCAGCTTCCCGGCCGAGCGCAGCGTCAAGAACGGGATGCACCTCGCTCCACAACCACAGCAGCACCCCCAGGCGTATTCTCTGCTACCATGCTCCCTTCAGACCTTCTTCTCAGCTCCCCCCACCTCGCCGTTGAAAAAGTGAGCTGGTGTGGTCGTCAGGGGCGCTTGAGCGGCGATGACCTTGCGGTCCTTGTCGGAGAGGGTGAAGAAGCCACTCGAGGCGTTGTCGAACCATCGTCGGACCTGAGTGGAAAAGCTGTGAGCGACCCGGTTCGAAAGCGCTCGGTGAGGCGAGCGCACCGGCATGAAGCAGTGCTCTCCCGGCCCAAAGTCGTACAGCAGGACGGCGTAGAAGGCGACGCCTGGATGATTCAGGCTGGTCAGTTGCTGGGCCGAGGAAGCTGGGGGCTGGGACGCGCCTGTGCCGAGCGCGAAGCTGCTGAGCTGGAGTGCGCGGGACGCTCGGGAGGGCGCGATGTACTGGGGCAAGGCGGAGGGCGGGATTGCGGGCAGAGGCGGTCTATTTGAAGCCATTGTGGTGGTCGAGGCGGGAATGCGGGCACGCGAGGTGGAGGTCCGGGACAACATGCGCCGACCGGGCCGTCGCTTCTTCCCCTTGGTCCCTCACCTCGTTGCCCATCGACCTGCACCAACACCACTTCCAACTTTGCACCCATCACCAGCGAGTGCTCACACGTACACCTGCCACCTATCATGCCGCCTATCTGGAACGACATCGTCTCCCTGCTTCCGCACGCTTCGCCCACCGCCGCACCCTTCCCAGCTGTGGGATCTCCTGCCCCAGTTCCTAAGCAGTTCGGTTCCTACACAGCACCGACCCTGGTCGCGCTTGTGCGGCATTGCGGGTGTCCGTTCGCCGAGAACGAGGTCCGGTAGGTCGCAGCCCCGCATTCAGGTCGCTGCTCGGCTATTGACAAGAAGCCCTTGCAGCACCCTCGCAAAGCTCTCGAATGCGAACCCTACTCTCCGAGTCATCGTCGTGGCAATGTCGGCCGAAACGGACGCGGCAGCTTGGTGGAAACGGATCGGGTACGCGTAGCTTCGCACGGAGTGTGGCGTCGATCTGTGTGCATGCGGACTGACACGTGCTTCTCGTCCCTCAGAGGGGATGACTTCATGGACGCATCCCGCGTCAAGCTCGTCGCCGACCCATCGCGCTCCGTCTACGCCGAATGTGGCGTTGGTTCGCTCGGCTGGGGAGGCCTCTTCTCGGGCGAGATGGTCACGAACCTCAAGCGTCTTCGCACGGAGGGCGTGGTCAACACTGAAACCGTCTCGAAATCGTACCGCTGGCAGAACAGCGGAGGGTTCGCTGTCTCTGCGGACGGAATCGTGACCTTTGCGCATTTGGCGGCTCACGCTGGCGACATGGTCGACTATGAGGCGGCGGCCGAGACTCTGGGCCTCAAGCGAGCGTGATGGATACCCGTGTACTCTCTGTAGCCTCATGTACATATTCATGATCTTCTAGCACTTCAGAACAGCCCCCGATAGTCACGACTGGCTCCCGTACCGCAACCACTTGTATATGGGAACCACCGGGACTACCGAGCCTTCTGATATTGTACGTGTTTGCTCCCCCCCAGACGGAGCGATCGGAGGACGGAGACCGCAGCCGCCGGGAGTTTGCTCCGCGGACCCGGAGTGGCGAGTCCCCTCTCGTTGTCTCGCCTCGTCCTTTCACTCGCCTCGGAATCGGGGCAGAAGATCTTGGCGCTGTCGGCCCCGCTCGCCTCGGTTCGAGCGAGGACGGAGACGCTGGGTAGGCTGGCGAAAGAAGGCCAGGCAGCGGCAGTGAGCAAGTTGGCCCCAGATCACAGATATGAGCTAATCATAAGCGTCCAGACCACAATCGAGGTCGACCGTGTGACGGAAGAGCTCGAGGTGTGCAAAGTCGACATCGCAAAGGCCGTGGAGCTTGTGAGGGGTCTCGTCTGGGAAGAAATTGACGGGAAGGCCGCCTGCCGCAAGCGTATCGAGACTCGGATCCAGAGGGAGAACCCGGCCATGACGGCGGACATGGTCGCCATGTCTCTTCGGCAGGCGGAGGTTGGCGCGAGCGAGCGCATCGCGCAGCTGGACGTGAGCGGTCCCCAACTTGAGTGAATCAGTTGCTGACGATCCCAGGACAGGTCTTCTCGTATTCGGGAAGGATGGCAGCGGATAACCCATTCACGGAGCTGGCGCACTTGGTCGACGCCATCTCGCAGCTTCACCGCGAGGGCTTTGGGGAAGGCGATGCGGCGGTGGGCCAGCGAATCTTTTCCAGCCGAGCGCATTGCTGAACCTTTGCAGAACAAGCAGACGCTTTCAGGACAAACAATGGTTGGAAGCGAGTACGGCAAGATCGACCACGATGCCGAGGACCTGGAGGCGGCGCCGTTGCGATCTGGCGTCGTGTCGAGTGCGGGCGACGACGGGTGAGACGCCGTCAAGGACAACCCCGGGCTCGTGGGAAAGATTCGAACCAACCGGAAGGATTATCTCGTGCGTTCTTGACCCCCGATCGTGGTGCAAAGCGGTCGTCCTGACTTGACTGGGCGGAGCGCAGGTTCGTTTCTTCCTCGCATTGTCCGTCCTCGCGGTTGTCATCGGGCTGGTCACCTACGAGACAGGTGCTATTCTTGTGACGTGTCAAGTGCTTTTGTTAATGCCCGCCGGTGCAGTTGCGGCCCAACACAAGGAGGACTCGAATTCAACGTCGAGCAGCGTTGAGTCGTCGGTAGCGGCGACCTCAGTGGTCGCGTCGGTCAGGCTATATTGAGGAGTGATAGGATGAGTGAAGATCCGTGGTTGTCACGAGCGCCATTTCGGCCGGCAGGTCACCGTCAGAGGTGGCACATGATTTTACCGGTTGTCCAAAGTCGGGCAGTCTTCTGATTTGATCTGTATTTCGTTTCAAGAGGTCTCTCCCCCTCCCTGCGGCTGCGCTCATTGCAACGCCCACAGGACGGCAAACACGAGCGTCGCGGCCGAGACGCTGAACGCGCCAGCGTAGTACGGCCACGCGCCGGTGATGAACCGGTCGTACTCGTCGTGGCGGGGTGGGGTGACGCTCACAACGAGCTTCTCGTCGAGGAAGGTCCAGCCGGGGCGGCGGTAGTCGACCCGGAGGGTGAAGACGCCGTGGCGGTCCGGCGCGCGGAAGCGGGCGCTCAGGACGCCCGAGGGCGACGCGGCGAGCGGGAGGCGGAGGTGTGGGTCGAGCATCGTGAACTCGAACTGGAAGTCTGGGGCGGAGAACGGCACCCAGGCGCCCGAGGGGGAGAGCGTCGAGACCTCGAGCGAGTAGTCCTGCAGCCAGGTCTCAGCGTTCCGCAGTCAGGCTGGAAATAGTCGGAGACGCACCAGCTCGTCACGAACGCGGTAAAGCGAAAGGCTCTTGCCGTCAATGGCGCGCGAGAGGACGGCACCCGAGGCGCGGAGGACGCCCGACTCCTGGAAGGTCCAGCTGGTGAGGTCCTTGATGAAGGCCTTGTTGCCCGAGGTTGTGAACCTGCGTCCCACAAAGCGAATGATTAGCTTCCAGCTCTGCATATCTTCCCAGGACAAGGACGCACGTGAGGCCATCAGCACTCGAGACGGACGCGTCGGCGAACGCGTCCGAGAAGAGGTCGAGCGAGCCGACGAAGGTCACGCGGGCGTTGTTGCGGGCTTGCATCGCACTGACGAGACCGACGGCGCTGCCGGCGATGAATGCGTCCTCGGTGAGGAGCTCGTCGGGCTTCGAGTCGAAGCTGTACGCCGTCGCGCGCGCGTGGAGGATGTTGGACAGGAGCGGCTGGCGGCCGACCTCGTGGCCGACGCCGCGGTAGAGCAGCGGGGGGCCGGCCTGCGTCGCCAGGGTGATGAACGGCGCGGGGGCGCCGGCGAGCGGGAGCACGAGTGCCGAATGCGTGCCGTCGTCGAGCTCGGTGTCGTAGGTGAAGTGGTCGATGACCCGGTTGCCGCGGTCGTCAAACTCGACGTCGAACTCGCGCGCAAAGTCGCGCCAGTACTCGCTCAGGTCGGGCGAGAGCACGACGAGGACGTTGCGCGCGCGCGCGACGTACGAGTACAGGCTCTGTGGGCTCAGGTCCGCTGGGAAAGCTGTCGGGATCCGGGTCAGCTGAGCGGACTGGGTCGCGGCAGCTTGGCTGCACGCACATTTTGTCGCGGGTGCGAAGAGGACGAGGTGGTCGAAGCTCAGGACGTCGTGCTCCTGGAGGACCGGCTCGGCTGCTGATGGCGAGCGGAAGACGACCTCGTACCCGCGGTCTGCATCGTGGACGGTCAGCGAGGCCCACTCACGCTTGCAAAGGAGATGCCGCACCCTTTAAGGAAGCCCAGAAGTGTGAGTAGCTGTCGAGCACGAGCGCCGGGTCGGTGACGACGACCACTCGCGGCGCTGTTGGCAGTGCAACGGCGTGCGAGACGGCCGCGAGGCAGAGCGATACGAGGGCGAGGAGTTTGACCATCTCGGTGAAAGTGGTGGAGAGCAACGAGCGCCGGACCAAGTCAGCTTCGTGTCCAGTTTCCGCAGCACACCTCCCTCTGTACTTCGCTGCGTAACGCGACGCTGCTTCCTTTCCTGAACACCATCACCGACTCGAACGGGAGTCTTTCGAGACTCGCGAGCACTCGTAGCCTCCTCCGGCGAAACGCGCTCAGTCGAACGCGACCATGTCGAGGGTGCGTCTTTTGAGCTGGGAAGCGGCGCAACGGGATGCATGGGGGTGCAGGGGTCAAGGACGAGCTCAGAGGGTGCTGGACGGCGGGCAAACCCTCGGGACGGGCGAGGTGCTCCCTTTACGGCTGCTTCTGGCCCATGGGCAGCTCGAGCAGCGGACGCGGACGTAGTGCACCCAGCTGATACGTTCTCCCGTGCTACAGATGAACGCGCCTGGAGCACTGCTCGCTACTCTGCGTCCCCGGGTGACCCCCACACCGCGCACCGCTGCCCGATCGTTATCCCTCTGGCCGACAACGACGGCCCCACCACCGCCCCCGACACCAGAACCGACATTCGACGTTTCAACCACTCTCGCCACATCCCCCGACCTGTCGCCCATACTCACGCAAACGTCGTCCGTCCTCGAGCCGCTCTCGGCGGCGCTGCTCTCGCTGCCGCCGGCGCTCGGGCTGTCCTACGCCCTCTTCCTCCCCGTCGCGACCTTCCTCCTGCGCTCAACAACCACTCTTCCCATCATCATGTGGCAGCGCGCGCGCACACGCAAGTTCGCCGAGGTGGTCATGCCTGAGATCCGCAAGGCGCAACAGGCCGCGAGCCTGCAAGTCCGCGACGGGTCGCGCCGCGCGGGAAAGAGTTACGACGAGTACCACGTTGCGTTCACAGCGAAGGTAATTCTACGTTTGAGAGCACTTCCGGACGATCTACTCGCTAAGCTCGAGTATGGACGCAGGCCAAAGCCGAAGCGAAGCGGATCATTCGCTTCTACCGCGCCAACCCGCGCCTGACGCTGCTCCTCCCCCCACTACTCCATCTCCCCATCTTCATCACCACAACACTCGCCATCCGCGACGCTTCGGCACGCTCACTCTCCGCCATGTCACTCATCCCCGACTCGACGTCGGCCGCGGCATCTTACTCGGACCTCGCGCTCGCCCACCTGCACCAGTTCGCCGCGACACCGTTCCTCTGGTGCGAGTCGCTCGTCCTTCCGGACCCATACATGGCACTCCCGCTCGCGGTCGGCCTCGCCGCACTCGCCAACGTCGAGGTATCGGCCGGCCACCGCGCCCGCACGACCTCGGACGCACTCGCGAGCGCCGACGCCCGCGCCGAGTCTTGGAACAAGGAGATGGCGGGGGGCGGGCCCCGAGCGGCGCCGACCATGTCAGTCGCGGCAAAGCGAAGGATGGCGATTGAGCGCGCGAGGCGGGGCACCGGCGCGAGGGGGTACGCCGTGCGCGCACGGACGCCACCGTCGAAGCCTGAGCCGATGGCTGCGCGGAGCCCGGTCGAGGAGGAGGGATCATCAGAGAAGAAGAACTCGGGCGTCATGACTTTCGTCATGCGCGTCGCCGCGATCGCGTTCATCCCGTTCGCGGCCATGTCCCCTTCGGTGCGTGGTCCACCAAAACGCGACTTTGCGTCGACGTGCTGACGTGCGATTCGTACAAAGGCCGTATGCGTATACTGGCTCTCCTCACAGCTCTTCACGCTCGCCCAAAACGTCACGTTCCACTCGATCGACCGCCGGCGCGAGGCGCGTTTGCAATGAACGCACCCCCTCATATTTGCCAAAGGCCAGATCAGCACACAGAGGCTGCCCACACTCATACGTCCTCAACTCTCTCTCTCCGAACCTATGGTCTTCGTCACCGTGCTTGATGCATCCAGCATCCCCGGCGATCGAACGACGCCACCAATGTCGAAAGTGGGTCCTTTGGGTCCGAGGAGGGTGAGTGTTACTTTACACATGACACATCATCAAGAAGCTAGACATACAGACTGATGCTACCCCGGACTTTATCGACCAAATCAAAGGGAACAGCTAAGCTGACGTGAGAAGCGTGAGCCCAACAAGCTGCGAGAGGCTCAAGTTGCGCAAGATTGTTGACCTTGCGTGCCAGTGGTTTCGGCACGCCTCGGAATTTCACACGTTCCCCACATCTCTGGGTGCCGCTGCAGCCAGAAGCGAACCCGACGAGGCGTCGTCGGCGAGCGGGCAGGACCAGCAAGCGGATCCTTCTGGGTGCACTATACGATGAGGCGTTGCCGAGCCAAAACTATGCTCTGCGGAACCGAGTGCTCTCTCCTTGGCAGATCCTGTCGTGAGCCAAATCGAGATTCGAAGCATGCGTCTCGCAGCAAGCGCACCTGGACCAGTGCTCCAGGTCCGGCTCGCGTCAACGGGGCTTCCAAGTGCAGGCTCGCCCGGAAGAGACACAGGTAATCACTGGCCGCAACACCAAAGCTACGCAGGTGAAAAACATGTTCCATCACCGCCAGCTCCAGCGGCCGATAATTCGAGGTGGGGGGTCTGTCTACATGGAGGAGGACGGGAGGACGGGCGCGAGGGTGTCCTTGATTTTGCGGAGCACGATCTCGATGTACGAGTCCTTCGCGCGGAACGCCGGGCCGACGTTGACGAGCGTCTGGTTGGGGTGGGGCAGGCACGGTCAGCTTGGAAGTCCGACGAAAGCCAGCGGGAAGGGACACACAAACTCATGCCGGAGACCGTCGAGCTCGTTCGCGACGGGGAGGAAGCTGCGCGCGAGCTCGCTCCGCAAGGACGTGAGGGCGGGGGGTGAGATCGAGTGCGAGCCGTTGAAGGCCGCGTCGCGCTCGGCGCGCTCGGTGTCGAGGTAGAAGTCCACCTGAGCCCGAAGAGTCAATAAGATATTCCTTGGTGTCGTTCACTAGCAAGGCAGCTCACGTGTCGCCAGTAGAGCAGCAGCGCGACCTCGACGAGGTCTGGAGCGCGAGAGGGATTTAGCAAAGGTTGCTTGAAAGCGAGAAGTGGAGGAACGCACGAAGAGATGACGTGACCCGCTCGCGGTACTTGGTTTGCAGCACCTTGAGCTCGACGTGCGCGCGCTTCTCGCGGTCGACTAGCATCGGTTCGCCGGTGGGGATGTGGAGCGCCTGCCGAGCGGGGTCAGGACGCGTGCGCATCAGCGATGAGAATAGGGGCTCACCTCCTCCTTCTCGTCGAGGGTGTGGGCTTGTGCCGGGTCGAGCAGCGAGGCGACTTGACTCGCGTACTGCAGTCGCGTTGAAAGGGAGTGGGTGATGTCGCGCAGGAAGGCGCTTGCGGTGCCCAGTGTCGGAGCTGCGAATACGACAAGTTCAGTGGCGGCGAGCGACTACTAAAGGAGGGAACTGACCACTCGAGGCGACGTTAACAGAGGGGAGCCACACTGGTCGGAACGCGTTCGTGCCGAGGCGCCGGCGTGTGGCGACGTTGTGGTATGTGAAGATTGCACCCTCGAGCGACTCGACGAGCTGCTCGATCGAGTCCGAGAAGCTTGTTTTCGGCTGCCCCAGACCTGCGGACAGAGCGCGGGTCAGTGCTGCCCTTGCAGGAGCGGTGGAGAGGACGCACCGAGGACGAAGGTCTGTTCCTGGAGCTGCTCGAGCTCTACGGTGGGGGAGACCCGCAAGACCCAGTCCTGGTTGCCGCAGATCTTGGACGAGAGCGCGAGGAGGGCCGAGTGGAGGCCGCCGAACGACGAGAGCGTGTTCTGGGCGGGTGGGTCAGCCATCGTCGCAAACGAGGGTAGGGTACACGCACAAGGTCCTCGGGCGTGATCGATGGGAGCACGATGGCCATCAGCGTGACGATCAGGTGCGCCTCGCGCATTGCTGGGCCAGTCCGGTTCTGCGCGGCGTTCCGCAATGCGATGAGGAGGTTCTCGCGCTGGCCGCCGATGAAGATGATGGCCTGTGTGGAGCGGGTTCAGGTGGGAGATCTTGACCAGTTCTTTTTCAGCTGAAGCGCACCTGCTGGGTCGCGACCGCGGTCTCGACGCCGAACGCGACAAGGGTGCCGACGACGAGCTGCAAAGCCGGCAGGAGGAGCTCATGGTGTCGCTCGCCGGCGTGAGGAACGAAGCCATCAAAGTCTGCCCAGGTCACCAAGAATCAGAATCGTGCCCGCACAAGTAGAGAATGGACGCTCACCCATCGACGTCGGCTCGTCTTCTGGTCGCGCTCCCAGGTACTCGCACTGGGAGAGACGCGCGAACAGCTCGGCGTCGAGGAGCTTCTCCGCGCCTTCCCGGGTCGACGCGAGCCTGATCAGGAACGACATCTGGGACGTGTAGATGTAGAACGCCGAAAGGGACTCTGCAGGGGACGCTGGAATCAGTAGTCGCTCTCCGAGAGCCGACGGGACGGTGCTCACCTGGATCCGGCTCCAACGACTGCATCAGGTCCGCCTCTGCGTCCTTGAGCGACGAGACGAAGCTCTGGAGGTACCCCTGCTTGCTCATGATGCTGAGCAGCTTCGGCGTCGTGCGGCTCTCCTGCGCGACCATGACGATCGTGTCGAGCGCGGAGAACGCGACGCCCCGCCAGACGCTCGTGCCCGCTGCGGCGTCCCGGCAAATCGTGGGAGATCGGAAGAGCGTCGTGTAGGGAAAGAGTGTCCTA
>ERZ1463038.445-NODE-445-length-14111-cov-16.952120_pt1 | contig 14111 bp, 17 predicted proteins | sample MGYA00564479_ERZ1463038 | MGnify/ENA primary metagenome ERZ1463038 (study PRJEB39244, sample SAMEA3635134) | Helicobacter pylori | study: EMG produced TPA metagenomics assembly of PRJEB11511 data set (Assembly of a 5300-year-old Helicobacter pylori...
GGTCGTGGTGCGCGAGCTCAGGCGGTGTGGCTGCGAGGCGCGAGCTCGCCGGCGTCCGCCGACTCAGCACATCCTTCCCACAGTGCAAAGTGTAGATATATCACATTTTTTTAGAGCATCTTCCAGGGTGGTGTAGTCGTCCATCTGAAGCCCAGCGCGTCGCTTTTTGTGTCCGCGGACTCGTGGGCACCGTCGCAGCGTCGCCCTAAGGATGTTTGAGCGCTTGATGAGCCGGGTCAGTCTTGAACCAGAGTCAGATGATATGTTGCTCTCTCTCTTGGTTGTCCCAATGGAGACACTGCAGGACCCCCTTCCAGCACTCAGATGCCGCGGACTTGGGGGTGCGACGATGGCGAATGAGTAGCTCCATGTTCAGATGTGGTGGCAGCACCAGATTTCCAAAGGTCAAATATGTGATTTGAGCTCGTCTCAATCATCACACAGTCCACCCCTTCAGTCACGCCACCTGCGGCGGTGAAGCTCGAGCGGCCTCAACGACTCGAAGAGCGACATCGTCGGCGTGATCGTCGCTCCTGCCCGCACCGCTCCACCTCCAGGGTTCCAAACTCCAGCAGATTCATCATGGCATCGCACAGAAAGTCAACGTCCGCAGCCTTGACGTGCAAAGAATCGCTCCCGTCGAATGGAGTGCTGGAGGGCAAGGGGATGCCGCGGGCGATGTGGATGGGAGGGAGGAGGGCCATTTCGTCCGCGAAGAAGCTGACTCCATCTGACAGGCCTATTTCGAGATGTCGGAGGTCTGGAAATTTGCCCCGGATCAGGTTGATCGGCGAGTCCATGCCGAGGTCAAGGCGGTTGCTGTGCCGGATGATGAGGGAGAGGAGAGGGCAAGACTGGACTGCTCGGAGTATGCGCTCGAGCTCAAATTGACCAAAACTTCTGCATGTGACGGAAAGTGCGGAAAGTGACGTGAGGGACGGGAGTTCGAGGGGAAGATTGCTGGGCGAGGGATCCTCAAAATTGTCAACGGAGATGTGAAGGTCTTTGAGGGTCGAGAATGCGGAAGCGAGGTCGATGTGATACCAGTCACAATACCCAAATCGTAGGTGGAGGCTGGTAAGAGGGGGTCGATTGTTGTGCAGACGTTCCAGGATTTCTTGGTTCCACACCGAATCGAACATCAAGTCAATATGGGAGCAATCCAGCTCGAGATGTTCGAGGGTCTTCATGCCGATTAATGTAGATGCAACCTCGTTGAGATCATTCTCCTCAGCGTTGAAGGTGATTTTGAGAAGGCAAAGTCGGCGAAGGCGACCCCGTCCGGCCCACAACCTCACGACGTTTGCCGCTTGGCTAGGAGTAAAGGCAGAGAGACGAAGGTTTTCTACGACGTGCACCCGGAGCCTCACTTCGTCGTCGGACTCCGACTCGAAGTCGAGTTCCGACCCGAAGAGCGCACGGGCGACGTCTTCGTCCAGCGTCAGCGTCCGCAGACCTGGGAGTGAAGGGAGTAGTGCAAGTGTTTGGTCCAACATCTCGGGATCAACATCTGTGCTGCTGGTCGCTTCGAGTCGCGCCTCGACAAACAGGTGTCCGTGCGTGCGAGAGATGCGGTGGCGGAATATCGGCTCGAGAGTGGCTTCAGGTAGAAGAGTCTGCGAAACAAATCTCAGCACGGATTTTTGTGCAGCTTGTACGGCTGACGTGGAAGATGTAGGGAAGGGTGAGTGCGTTCCACTCCTTGCAAACGAGTGACGCCGCTCTCAGGCCATCGACGTGCGCCTGGTTTTCCAGCTTACGTTCCGTCTTTTGAAGGAAAGAGACTCTCTGGGCCCAGTTCTCCTCCTGCCACGACACCAGCTTCATTATGTTCGCTTTGAGCTCGGTCGGTAAGGACGAGAAGCCGACGCGCGGTGCGGCCATTTCGAAAGGTGTCGCGGTACTGTGGGTGCAGAACAAGTCGGATGAATTCATATTAGAGCCTAGCAGCTATTCAATGACAACAGGCGACGGGGGTGGCGCAGGCTGTCCTGGCAGGTTGCAATGTCGCCCGACTCGAGTTGACTCGAAGGATCGGCTTGCGAGGAAAGAGGCGTGCGACCAAAGACGTGTCAGGTAGCCTGACGTGGAGACTTTGACACTCGTTTTTTTTTTCCTGGTCGAGGTGATCGTCGGAAGGCAACCCTGGCCACGCGCGACTCGAGCCTGTTCTCGACTCGGAGCGACCCGGCGCGCGGTCCATGCTCTTGACGACTGAATTGACGACTGAAGTCATGACCATGAAATGCACTGCTCGGAATCGCGAATCAGCTTGAAATTTTGAACTCAGTCAGTCTAACCACCGTCGCCGCTGGACGTCGAGCGGCCGCAGCGCCTCGAGCAGCGCCGCTAGAGTGTAGCTCTGTGCGAAGCCAGTGCATCGGTCGCCACGTTGGAAGGTTCTGCGCTCGTCTTCAGCTGCTAGTAAACATTGCCTACTTCCGACCTCAAACCACCCTGATCAGCGCTTGCCGTCCCCCATGCGCCGAGTCCACCCGCCCCGCCCACTGCCCAAACGCCAGCGCATGCTGAAGAGGTTGTTTACACTAATGTCTCAGTACCTCCATTTCGGCTTTGGCGTCACAATCGGCTCTGGTTCCGCCTTCATTATCGGCGGTGCCCCCATCACGTCGGGTCCCCAGCGCTCCCACATGCTGAGCAGCCCCCGCCGTGTTCTGTGAGGCCATGTGAGTGAGCTGAAAGCGGTTGGAAGTATAAGCAGGCTCTGTGGACTTACCGGTACCGACCCTCGCAGATCACCGAGATTTTGCGCGCCTTGCACTCGTCAAGGAAGGCCAAGCATTCGACTTTTGAGCCCGGGTTCGACCGTTGCCTGCGCCAGAACTCTGACACAGGGATTCTATACACGTCTACGACCGAGATCGCTCGGAGGATGGGAAGCCGGAGGAGTGTGGGGATTGCCGGGAGTACATTTTCTTCGACGCTAGTAAGGTTCCAGTCGGATGGACCGCGAAGGACGAGCGTCTTGATGGTGGCGGTGGTGCAAGAAGCAGATATACTGGTAAGGTGTACCGAGAAGTACTGGTAGCCCGAGTAAGGGATCTCGAGAGTTTCTAGGCAGGGGAAGGCTGAGAGGAGGGCGGGGAAGTACGCCAAATTGTCGTGAGGGGCGTCGAGGCGGCGCACGGCAGCGAATCGGACCGTTTCGAAGTATCTGGTCGCTGTGCGCATGTCCGTCGAGCTGTAGTACATGAGCTCCAGTCGTGTGAGGGAATGGCGGGAAGATCCGAGGAGCGCGCTGAGGTGAGTTGGCTCAAGTGTCCCCCCATCCTGAATGCACAGCGACAGGGATACGAGCTGGCAGGCAAGACTGTTCTGCGTCAAGATCTGAGAGAAACCGCAGTCAGCGAAAAGGCTCTTGATGTCTGCAAGCAATCAAGGTGAGCTCGCAGAAGCAGTAGCATCCGAAGCGGCACCAACCTGACTGCCGCGAGAGAGTTGTCCAGTCGAGACTGAGGGGCGATTCGACGGGGTAGAAGGACCTCTCGGCCGGACTGAAATAAGAGAGGAGCGGGCAAGCTTTGACGTCTTCGTTGGCCGTTGCTTGGTCGAGGTCCTGCGCCAGGATGAGGCTCCTCGTGCGGAAGCGACCTCTGGCCTCGGAGAGCAGCCACTTCCTTGCCTGAGATCTCGCCATAAATTGCCCGCGGCCATACCTCGCAGCACGAAAGAAAATTGGCGACACGTCGTCGTGGAGTCGGAAGTTCCCGAGGTATACGGTCCCAAACAGGGCGCGCTGAGCGTGCGGGCTCCAGGCGCGACAGACGAGCGCAGCGCTGCAGAGCGACGGTCGTTTGCAAGCGCATCTGCGTCGGCAGATACAGGACTTCTTTGTGTCCGGTGTGAGGTAGTCGAGGATGTGGTCGAGCGTCTCAGGCGCGAGTGAGTGGATGGTCGCCATGCGATCATGCGAGGTGCTGTGCACGGCCGAGTGAGCTGCGTTTCGCTACGCAGTCCGATGGGACGCACGAGAAGTACTCTGATCAGCTTGAGGTGATATCCAGGTAGGTCGTGTACGGAAGAAGAGGTCGAACAGTGTCGAACGCAGAGAGTTCACCGTGCGAGTTTCGCACAAGCGAGGCGATCTCGGTTCACCACTTCCAGAGGTTTGGGGCAGGGTTTGGGGCATCGCTGCCTCCAGCCGGGCTCGGCCACGCTCTGACGACCAACACACACCACCAGCCGCCCCACCGCCACACCCGACCCTACTCAAAAGCACAATGTAAGCTTTGCGCTCTCTGCCCGGGCTTCCCGCGCTGACCACTCGCTCGCTCAGGGTCAAGATCGAAGAAGTGAACCCCGACCAGGACTGGGAGGACGACTCGGACGCGGCCTCGTCCTCGGGCTCTGACGTCGAGTCGGAAGTCGGCGACGACGCCTTCGACCCGTCCGCCGAGTCGCTCGCGGACCGGTTCTTTGCGCTCAAGGACATCGTCTCGCCCTCAACCCGCGCCGCGATCGCCGAGACGACGCACACGACCGTCGAGTGGACCAAGTGGGCCGCCGGGCTCGCTGGCCAGGCCGCATGGATCGTCACCACCAGTGCCCTTCTTGTCGGCCTCCCGGCGATGCTCAGCATCGAGGGCGAGGGCGCGCTCGTTGCGCACGAGAAGGAGTTCTTGGGCCAGCAGGTGAGTGCGCGCGAGTCTCTCTTAAGTGGGCGGAGGGCGTGCGAACTCGCAGGTCGGAACTGTACAGGTCAGGAGGGACCGTGGGGATGCTTTACAAGCCAAGAGTGCGCCACTCCGAGAGCCGCCGAGCTGACCTTTGGTTCTCTCCGCTGCAGGCTGCCCCAGCCGCCGCGTTCGGCGCACCAGCACCAGGCCAGCCGCAAGCGAGCGGCGTCGTGCCCCCCGGCTTCTGATCGAACCCCTTTGGACGTCCTCAGCGGCCAGGCGAGACGGAGCAGGCGCTCGGGGATCGGAAGAACGGATGTACAGAATATCAGCAACACACCCCTCGTCTATACCATCTACCTCGCTCCTTGTTCCGCGACTGGCTCGTGGGGCCTTTCCGCATGCGCGTTGTGACGGGAGGTCTGCGGAGGCTGCGACGAGGCAGGCGCGGACTGGGCGAAGACGGCTGATTCTCGCAGGGCAACCACCTCGCTGGAGCGGATACTCCGGCCCGCTCAGCCGAGCACCCCTCGACGGCCTTGCTTCACGACCACGATCGCCCTCGGTATCCCACTCCCGAAGACTCCTCCCCGACCGCCTGACAACCGCCTCTTTCCTTCGCATTTGTGCGCCCACCTAAATACACTCACCACCACATCATGCTACGAGGCAACCGCCTCTCGTACTCGTCCGGAGGCCCGCCCACTTCGGCGCGGTCACCGTCCTCGACGGCGCTGTCGCCTTCCTACGCCTCGCAACCACCACCACTTCCACGCCCGAGCACCACCTATTCGGTCGCCCGCGTGCGCTCATACTCGGACCCAACCTCCCAATCTGGCGCGGCTGGCCTGCTTCGGCGGAACCGCAGACCGAAGGTCGACGACAGCAGCCTGCCGTTCGGCTACCAGGATCTGGATGCGCAGCTCGAAGACGAGGTCGCGGTTGCGAGGATCATCGAAGGTAGGACAAACGCCCCGGCAGCGCTGGAAGATTTGCTCCGTTTCGCGAGGCGGTGGGTCGAAGAACGCGGTGGCGGGGAGGGGCGTGCGACGCTTGACGTGCTCGACTTTCTCGTCGCGGTCAATCGGTGCGTCCTGCTTCCACAGCTGTGTGTGGCTCGCTGACCTCGGATTGATTCGCAGCTACGAAAGATCTTTTCGCGCGCTCCCACCAGCCGTCCAGTCGAGATCGCCTTCGCCATACTCGATGGTCGCCACGCTCGACGCCGCCGCTCGCCCGCAGCGCTCATCACTTCCTCCCGCCTCTCCTGCGTTCGGTCCGCTCCCGTCGCCTTCGTCACTTTATTCACTCTCCTTGTCCCTCTCCAACTTTCCCCTCCCACGGCCTGTCGACCCATTCCTCGACACGGAAAAGCCACTGCCCGCGATCCCCGAATCGCCGACTTTCGTCGCTCACAACCCGAACCCCTTCCGCGACCCACCAGCGCCTCGCCAGTCATTCAAATTTTTCTTCTCGCCTTCCTCACTCGACTCGTCGTCGGGCGAGCTGCGCCCGACGAAGCCACCTCCACCGCGCTACGGCTCCGCGCTGCAAGAAGCGCTCGCCCGTCGTCGGTTCGACGCCGGGCTCTCCGGGAGCGTCTTTTCGACCTCTACGGGTGCGTACCCGAGTGGGATCCCGACGAGCGTGTCGGAGAATGAAGAACGTTGGAGCGACCCGTTCGAGTTCGCGACGCCGCGCCCGCCACCACCGCCGCCTGAGAAGGACGCTTACGATGAGTCGACTGCGCCGCTGAGGATCGTAAAACGGAGGCTAGCAGTGCCGCAGATGAGGGTCCCGCCGCCTGCGAGCATGGTCTCGAGCGCGGAGACCGTCCTGCCTCCGTCGCTCGACCCTGCGGGCCAGCCGCTGAGGCCGTACCTGGGGGAGATCCTGAAGCGGTTCTTGAGCGTCGCTTCCGAGCGCTCGGTGGTGGGACTCGTGCCTGCCAGGATGATCTTCCAGGCCGTGCTTGAAGGCGCGTGCAGTTCCGACCTGTGTTCACGAGGTGCGGGCCGCGACGCCTGGGTGCTGACCACGTACTTGCCGCTACAGCACGGTACACGACACACCCGTCACTGCTGACCCCACTGTCAACCCATCTGGCCTCGTCACTCTCCACGACCGTCCTTCCGCCGTTCCTCGCGCACGCGACCGCCCTCCAAGCGCGCCGCACGCGACTCACTCGAACGCTCGTCGCCCTCGTCGCCTTCACCCTTACAGTCGGTATCGTCCTGCTGTTCTCCCTTGCTCCCTTTCCTTCAACGACCTCCACGCTGCCCCGCGTGACTCGCCTCGCCACCATTCCAACCCTCGCGCTCGCGATGGCGTTCGCGATGGCGTTCGCGACGTCGGCGGCCTTTCGGGTCAGCTTGTGGCGCCTGTGGACGACCGGGTCGGACGGGAAGGACCGAATCTCGTTCTTCGAGGGACGCAAGAGCATGGTGGAGACGGCGGGTGGCTGGAGGCGGCGAGTGGCGTTCGCGCTCGGCGTGCTGCTCGCCACCGGTGCGTTGGAGGCGGTCGTTTTCGTCGTGCCGTACTTGCGGCTGGGAACCTCGAGGAAAGCTCATATTGGAACTTGAGGTGGTCCACGATCCATGGTCTGTGAATTGGCCGCACCGTCGTGTCGGCCAAGACGATCACTGTTCGGCCGTACTCGTACGCCAGCTGCCCATGAGCGCCTTGTCCTCTGGCATACATCCTACCTTGAGCCTAGACGGATTTGAATAGCTACAAGAGCAATGAGGGCCATGGCGGCGTGCACCACTCGTGAAGGTCGTAGCCCAACGAGTGTGCAAGTGCTTTGGCTGGTCATGACACTTTCTCCAAGTATCTGACCGACCGAGATGGAAGCTCACGTCCCCGAGTCGTCAGCACGCTCGTCTGCGGCACGGTTCTGGCGATTTCGTGTGCAAGGGGAGCTATCGAGCCGCAGACGGGCGACGCGCTCGAATCGGTGGACGGGGCCCTGGGGACGGCGAGTTGGAGAGCGCTGCTGGCGACAAGCTGGAAGGAAGACCACAAGTCCAGCTGCTAGAACCCCTGCGTAAAATGAATAACAAAGTCATACAGCCCTGTACCGGTCTACACGACCTCGCGGACCTCTTCGGGCGTCACGATAGACGCCTGACTGCCGTTCCTGCCGCTCCTGACGACGACCTGACTCCAGGCCCTGCCCCAGCCGCCGCCCTCCTTCCTCGCCTCGTCGGCGTCGCCATTCACGCTCGGCAAGCTCGACACCCTCGGGAACGGGTCCTCTGTCCCAAACGCCCTTGCGGTCGAGTTCAAACTGCCGCTCCTGCGCCTGAGCGTGCTCGCGAAGCCCGAGAGCGGGGCGGCCCAGATGGCCTGCTGGGCCTGGGCGAAGCTCTGGGCGTGGAATTGGCCGTCGGGGGAGGTGTGGGCTTCGGGGAGCGGGGCGGGGATCGGGGACGAGGGCGTCCGGCGGAAGAAGCGCCCGAACGAGCGCGGGTCGGACGGCGCCGAGGTTCGGTTCCACTTTGAGAGGAACGAGGACGAGGGAGGAGCGGGTAGGTAGTCGAGCGAGTCGGACGAGAGGCGCGCGGCAATGTTGTACCGGTGCGCTTCGTCGCGGTCCAGTCTGGCCGGGCGCACGGATGGGTTAGTCGGTCGCACATCAGCAAGGAAAGTTCAAAACGGCGCACTGGTTGAGGTCGTTTTCGATCTGGCCGAGCTCGAGCTCGAGCAGGCGGAGCGTGTCGGCCGCTTTCGCACGGCGGTCCGACTCGGCCTCGTCGATGCGCCGGTTGAGCGCGTCGAGTTCCTTGGCGAGGTCTGCGAGGCCGACTTCGTGTCCTTCTTCCTCTTGCTCGTCCTCCTGAGTCGGCGGGGTCGGGGGTGCGACCTTGACGGGTGTGAGCTGCCCGCCAGCCTTGCGCCGCTTGAGCTCCTCGGCGACCTCGATCTCTTCGCGTTCCAGCTCGTGCACGCGGTCTTCGCACCGCTGTCGCTCAGCGCCCCGCATCTCAGCCTCGGCGTCCCGCGCCTTGCGAATCGCTTCTTCAATCGCGACGATCCTCGACCGCGCGCGCTGGTCCTCTTTCTGGCCCTTCTCGACGCTCTTCTTCAACGCGCTGATCGAGCTGTTCAGCACAGTCTCGGTCCGCTTCGACGACGTCCGCAGCTTCTTGAGCAGCGCGCGCAGTTGCGCTTCGTCCGGCGCCGGCGGCAGTGCGGGGGAGTAGGGCGGGGGCGGACCGTCCGGGAGCGCGGGGGCTTCAGCGTCTGGCGTGGGTGTGCTCGGCTCTGTCACGGTCGCTGGGGCTGTTGCGACTGTGAGCTCAACCCTGACTAGCCAGGAACGCAGGAACGGGACGCACGCTCAGCAGCAGCGGCGGCCGTCTCAATCTCGACGACGGTGCTCTCGCGCTCCTCCTCGGCCCGGACGACCTCGAGCGAGATCTCGTACTCGACGCCCGGTTCGAGCCCGTACACGATCACCGTCGTCTCGACGCCCGACTCGGACCCCGCGTGCGCGACGTGCGGCCACGGGCGGCGGTCGAGCTGGATCGAGATTTGCGGCCGGGCGGGTGAGGACGACGGCGGCGTCAGGACCGAGAGAGCAACTGCCGTCGAAGTCACGTCGAGCACTTCGAGCCGCAGCGCCGACGAGCCGGCCTCGGGCGGGGACGACGTCGACGAGGGCGGCAGCCACGGTCGCACGGTGCGCCATTTCTGGGCCGGCGCTGGTCAGTCGACTGGCTGGGCTGAGCCGAGAAGAAACCTCACCTGCTGCATCGTGTCGTGCTCCCGCCGTCGAGCCGTTGTTGTTTTGCGAGAGCGCAAAACGCCGAGACCGAAGTTGCGGCCCTAGCCGTGCAAAGCAGACGAAACGAACGCCCGACGTGCCCGCTCGCCACAAATCTTCAGACAGCTCGCCGCCGCCGCCGCCTGTCAACACCCATCAACAAAAGCAGTCATGGTCGCAGGCAAGCTCGACCTGCAGAAGCGGCAGCACCGGTCCGTCCCGTACCTCCAGGCCTTCCAGTCGCGCTGACCCGACCCTCCTCGCAGCGAGCGCGCTCAGCCACTAAAGCGGCAACGGCTCGGCCTGCTCGAGAAGCATGCCGACTACGTCAAGCGAGCGCGGGACTTTCACTCGAAGGAGGACCGCATCAAGCGCCTGCGGGAGAAGGCTGCCGGCAGGAACAAGGACGAGTTCTACTTTGGCATGATCAAGGCTCGCACCAGTGTGAGCTTCTCTGTCTTGGTTTGAGCGGGAACAAAGCTGACGAGCGACCGCGGGAGCAGAAAGGCGTGCACATGCAGAGTCGCGGGAATGAGAGCTTGTCGGACGACCTCGTCAAGGTGCTCAAGACGCAGGACGCGGGCTACATCCGCACCCACCGCGCGATCGAGGAGCGCGTGAGTCCGCCCATTCACCTTTTCCTAGGGATTTGCTGACCTTGTATGGTCCGACAGCGAGTCTTCCGCCTGCAGCAGCAGCTCAACACGCTCATCGAGACGGGCGTCGTCGCGCCCGCCACCGAGGAAGTCGACGACTGGGACGCGTTCGACGCGCCCGCCCCCTCCACCTCGTCTGCGCCCGCACGGTCGCACATCCTCTTTTCAGCCGACCTCGACACCGGTTCGTGCTGCTGCCGCCTGGTCCCCGGACCGCGCTGACTCGCTGTACCACCACCAGTTCGCACCGCGGACCCTTCCTCGCTCCTCTCCAAGCGGCCCCGAGTCCCATCGACCGAATCCTCCAGCGCCAAGCGAACGCGCAAGGGAAAAGCCAAAGCGGACCCAGTCGACCCGTCCATCGCAGCCGCCGACGAAGCGTCCCGGATCGCTCTCGCCGCCGTTCGTTCCCCCCCTCTTCTATTCCGCGAACTTTGCACTGACTTGCTACCTGCAATCCCAGGCCCACCGAACGACGCTCGAGACGGAACTGTCGGCCCGGCGCGAGCGACTGTCGAACCTGACGCGTGCGCTGAGGGAGCTCGAGATGCAGCGGCTCTTGATGGGCAATGGCGCCAAGAAGAGCCTCGAGGCGAAGCGGGGCAAGCCGAAGAAGGAGGGAGACGGCACCGTCGACGAGTGGCAGACGCAGGCCGCCGGCGGCAAGGTCGTCCCAGAGGCGAGGGAGGACGGCATCGCGACCGGGGCTCGGGTTTGGGTCAGTCCTTTTCTGCGCTACGTGGGTAGACTGGGCTTAGGACGAGCTCTGACTTCCTGCGTTCTCCGTTGCAGAAATGGAAGGCCGAGAGGAAGCGCTGAGCGCGACTGGGGCCTGGACTTGTGCAGGGGGACGCGTGAGTCGCGCGTCTAGGTCTGCACACTCGAGCGAACGGCTTCTGATCTCATGCTCGCAGATCTGTAAGCGCGCGAGGAGCAGAGGAGCAGTCGCGAAATGTAAACTTGCTCGCACCAGCAGCCTCGACGGCGATGGTCAACGCGCTGTCCAAGGGTGATGCGTTGCACATCGCCGCACAGCGTACACAATCAGGTCTCCCCAGCTACTCCACAATCGCACTCCCCCTTCCAACCAGCCCCAGCTCCAAGATCCCGGCCCGAAATTCGCCCCTCGACTCGCCCGGCAACGTCTGCGAGCCACGAGAGCCGCGACTCCGTCGCCGCAGGATTTGAGTCTGGGTGCCTTCGAGCAGGAGCGAAGGCCAGCGAATCGCGTAAGGGGATCCGTGGAAAGTCACATCGATTCTGAGTTTGTAACGGGGTGAGTAGAGATTCAAGGAGAGGAGCCGAGCGGAGGAGGAGGTGCGCACGTCTCAAGCGTCTTGCCAATCGTTTCGGGCCTGCGAAGGATGGAAAGAAGGGGATCAGCGTGTGCTGTAGCGTTTGATGATACTGAAGCAAACTGCTATGCAACAAGGGTACGTACATGTACAGGTAGGCGACCAGCGTGGCGAACAGTGTGCACGAGCCGTACCTGCGACGCCATGAAAGGGATCAGGGCCGGGCGACTGAAATCAGTGAGTACTCTTGATCGCACGTGAAGTATGGCCCTAGTATGTTTCATCCAGTCATCGAAATCAGTGGTATCCAGACGATTCTGTGACTGGAGTACTGACCATAAGCGCTACGAGCAAGAAATCCGGGCCCAGTCACGGCCACTACGAAGTTCACGGCTTGGTTCACGCCTGTAGAACGAGTCTCCTTATTAGTTTTCACCCCTTGATTAGGCCCATGAATAGTAGAACGAACCGTTCCCGAACGCAGTCGCGGCTGCGCGAGTGGCGTTTGGCTGGATCTCAGCCGTATCTTTTCGGGTTTGAGAGCTGAAAGTCAGAGGGTGTGTTACTAAGGGCAAATATGTGACTCACAAAGTCGGATGATGACTGCCCAGGTCGCCGAGAACGAGATCTGCCGACACTTTTAGCGCTCCACCTCACGTCAGGCAAACGACGAACTCACCGCGAAGACCTCGATAGTCGCGATGACGACCCATTTCCCAATCCTGTCCTTCGCCGCCCCACTGGCGTACATCGCCCCGAGCAAGAAATGACAACCAGCGACGACACCGCCGCCAATGAGCCAGAGCGTCCTCCGGCCAACTTTGTCGATGTAGAACGTGGAGACGACAGTCGCAACGAGAAGTAGAATACCCGTGACCCCTGAGGCGACAAATGAGGAGGTGGAAGGGTCTAGCCCGGCTTGCGTGAAGAGCAACGGAGCGAAAAACAAAACCTGCGGCAAACAATAATGTCGGTGCGAAGGACGTGCGAGGCTCCTCGCCGCAAACTTACGAAGTCACTAAGGAATGGATTGTATCAGTAGTCTTGGAATATTATGAAATGCTGCGAGAAGGGGTACTCACATCCCACTCAGCTGGTTCGCAGCCTGCAGAAACGCACCCAGGATCGTGCGCCCACGCACGCCCTTGCGGAACATATCCATCGCGGCCAGCTTCTTGCTCGGAACCCTCGGCGGGACCTCGAGCAGTTCTCTACGCTCATCGGCACTCGCCTCGGACGCGATGAGGTCCATGACGGCCTCCGCTTCGGCGCGCCGACCTTTGGTAACCAACCAGCGAGGAGAGTACGGCAGGAAGGGCGCGGCGAGAGCGACGAAGGACGCAGTGAGGGTCGAAAGGGCGAATGGAAGCCGCCATGAAAGAGAGGATTCGATCCGCACTGAAGCGTAGCAGATGAAGAAGCCTGCGCGGAGGGTTAGCGGAGCGTCGAGGTGGGCGGGTGAAGGGCTTGCCGGTGGCGATAGCGCCGGTAGTGAAAACCTGAGAGTACTTCGGTGAACCCACAAGAAAGAGCGGAGGGCGGCGAGAACACGCACCTGCACGACGAGCATCGTCTGGCCGCGAACGTGCGAAGGGGAGATCTCCGAGCTGGACGAGACAACAGGTCAGCTTAGTCGACTACCGATGTGAAAATAGAGATTCCAGCTGCTCACACATAAACAGAAAGACATGAGAGGAAGAGTCCCTGCATGTGGCGTCAGCACCGCGAAGTCACAACCGCGAGTCACCAAATGTGCACCTCGCCTGCCCCCGCCACACACCTCCCAAACAGCAGCACTCCCAATCTATTACTTCCGCACGAAATCGCGCTCCCAACCGCAAAGATGGCACACCCGAGCGAGATCGTGCGCTTCCTTGAGATGCGGTCCGACACACTTCCAGCGACGATGCCAGTGAAGGCGCTAGGAACGAGAATGGACGCGACGACGATTCCGCGGACAAAATCGGAGAGGACGCCGAATTGAGCCTGGAATTGCGGCATGGTGGTGATGGCGCCGATTGTGCTGTAGGGCGGAAATGTCGGTTTAGTGGGGGAGGAGGGGGGACGAGGGGAAAGCGCACCCGGTGTCGAAGCCGAACAGGCCCGATGAGATGCTCATGATGGTCGTGTAGAGAAAGACTCGCTTCATGGGGGTCATGGTGAACAGCCCGCGCGGACTTGCAGCTGGGCGAATCGACGCTGCCGGCGTGCTCGCTCTTCGGGGAGCGGATCAGCGTCGTCAGACCGTGGAGAGCAGAGGAAAAAACAAACATGGAAAACTGTGGCGTTTCCATCGTGGCGGTTGGGGCCCAAGAGGCAGCGAGCTGACCGAGCCGAAGATTACGGAGCGCGAGCTCGGACCACCATGCGGAGCTCTAGTGGGTCCCCGGACTGCCGAAGGGATGAGAGGCTACGTCTCGACGGGTGGGCGAGGTCGCGCTTGGGCACGAAAGTCGAGCGTAGGCTAGCCGGCCGGTTCTGCAACGAGCAAGGGTGCCGGCCGTCAGCGCGCACGCTCGCCAGGGAGTTGCAGTCGACGGGGGGCACCGCGGCCCTGGGCAAACGCAGGAGCGGCCGCTCGACTCACGCGACGGGGAGTCGGGCTCGACTCTGCCCGGTGGTAGGCGCCGGGTTGACGAGGTCGAGGAAGGACGAAGCGCAAGGAGCGCTCAGAGCGTCGAGGGTTTCCCTCGTCCGCGGATCGAGCCCCTAATTAGATCGGAAGAGCACACGTCTGAACTCCAGTCACCCG
>ERZ1463038.446-NODE-446-length-14082-cov-15.248449_pt1 | contig 14082 bp, 16 predicted proteins | sample MGYA00564479_ERZ1463038 | MGnify/ENA primary metagenome ERZ1463038 (study PRJEB39244, sample SAMEA3635134) | Helicobacter pylori | study: EMG produced TPA metagenomics assembly of PRJEB11511 data set (Assembly of a 5300-year-old Helicobacter pylori...
GACGAGAGCGGGCCGGACGAGCCAGCCGCAAATACACCATGCTGCGGGCCGGCACGCTTCCGGCAAGAGCCGGTGTTGTTCTGCGCTGGGCGTCTGGGGCTGTCTGGGGGACAGCTCGACCTTGCTCCTGGCATCCAGACCAACTTCTCACACCTGCTCATACCGACCTTACGCTCAGCACGGTCCGAGTCGCTGCGCCCGGATGCTCGAATTGGCTCAAGCACCTCCTCCCGCTTCGGCCTCATAACGCGCCTCAAGTCCACTTGTCCGACTCGCGACGATGAAGTGAGTCTGGGCATACTCCGAATCACACGGCCGCTAACGGGCTCGCGCAAGAGTCGGGTCCAAGAATGAGCACAAGCTCGACCTGACCGACATCATCTACTTCCCCGACGCCGCACACAGTCCAGTCCTCCCACCCGACCCCGGGGAGACCTGGCGCTGTCTCTACGACGTACACCACCCTTCTCACGCGTACGCGGGCCTGGCCGCGCGCTGATCCACCCTTGCAGATCCTCGAGGACTGGAGCATCGCCTTTCGCCCCGTCCTCTCCATCCGCGACTTTAACGGCAGCGTTCCACACTGCGTCGCATGGTACACTCTCAATCCGGCTGCCGACGCGAAGGAGAAGCGCTGCGAGCCGGGCAGGACGCTCGTCGTCAAGGACGGCAAGCTCAAGCGGTTCATGGACGGCCAGGTGGGGTTCAGGGTCGAAGATAAGGAAACGGTAGAGGTGCGTACTCTCGTAGTCAGCTGGATTCGGATGGCGCTGACTCCGCTGGGAGGGTCACAGACGTTCGCGGTCACGGTCGCGGAGCTCAAGGCGCTCAACGCGAGGCTTTGCTCCCTCACCAACCGAGGCTTGAATGGCGCGTGCTTTGTCTGCGAGCAGCCTGGGGTGTCTCGCTGCCCGAAGTGCAGGACTCGGTGAGTGCCATCGGTCACTTGAAGCTTGGCGGGGTTCACCACACTGACGATTGGCTTCCGTCCAGGATTGTGGCAAGGTACGCTGCTTCAATGACTGGGGCTTTAATGCTTCCAGGATAGCGTTCTGATTGGGCTACGTATGATGGCAGGACTGTCAGCGGGCGGACTGGAAGAAGAAGCACCGGAACGAGTGCTTGCCGCTCCAAAGGCTCCAGGAGTGGAACGTTCTGGATTGGGACACATGTCAGTACCTTGCACGACTTCTTTTGTCAAAGCTGACCCGGCGTTCGCACTTAGCTACGAAGGGGCCCACCGGCACCGTTGCGGGACCGCCAGTTTGATCTGGAACACACTCTCGAAACCTTCACTGGTCGCCAGCACGAAATTTCTTCTTCGGATCCTGGCTTGGACGGCGGCTGCTCCACGCTGCTGGCTGCTGTCGCCCAGGGTCCCGTTCACCTGCGCGTGCTCGAGCGCTCTCCCGAAAGCCTCGAGCAGAGGCTGAAAGCGTTTATCCTGCTTCCAGTGCAAACCTTGTTGCTGCGGGATGGGCTCCTCCGCGCACTCGGACAAGTGATGGCGCAAAGTGAAGAGTTCCGACTCCCGCGTCGCTGCTGCTCGCCCGCGTTCGTGGTCGCAGGTGAAGGCTGTGCTCCGGGACGGGTAGAGGTGAGCTTAGTTATCTCCGGAATATCTAGAGCATTGAACTGCGTCATCGTACTTCTGTTACAACGAAGCAGGTAGCTCCCGAATGGCTCGCGGTCACGCTCGCGCGGGTGCCGCCTGGCCGGGTACGACTTCTGAGACGACACTCCCTGTACGGGCGGGTACGACATCTGAGACGATACTCCCTGTACTCATGCTGACTCACTCAGATTTGAACTGTTGCAGCATGCCACGGCGGCCGTGATTCGCGTAGGCGGTCTACTTACAGGCCACGGAGCACTCGAGAATCATGATGGGGGTTAAACTGGCTGATTAACGGCGGCATCTGGTTGCTGATCTGATTTGAATCTTTTACTCTTACATAAATAGCTTGCACAATCAATGAGCGCCCGGCAAAACAGCGTGCCCCTGTCGAGTCCGAGCTCAGCCTTGCGCAGCCTCATCGAGGTCGCCGGACGGCGTTTGCTCCTCACTCTTCCTCCCTCTATCGCCCTCGCGAGCGCCTCCGAGCCATGGACGTCTCCAAAACCGGTAGGCGCATGGTACGGCCAAGTCCACCACCTCGCTGCTCTCGGTGTTGCAAACGTCGCGTCCGCTGCTCCGGCTGGAGCCCTGATCACTGGTTCCCCTGCGGCTCCTGTATTTCGGCAGGCGTGAAGTACACACGGTCCTTTATTGTATTTTGCATCACTGACCAGAAACTCAGATGTCCAGGGCCAGGTCGGCCGTCCGAGAGCCATCCACATCGGGGTGCGGGCACGAAACTCGCCGAGCTACGGTGCGAGTTCCGAGCCAATCTGAGCCACCTTCGACTTTTAACTGATCTAACTCCGCCTGTCTAAACACAGCACCGCTTTACCGAATCTTGCAGCGAGTGATATACAAGTGATACCAGAACTGCTAAGATTTGAGGCTGATGGGCGATCTGTAGATGATTACAGGCGGAACTTCGCATGCCTCACCCTCGATCGCAATTGCCCGGCGTGCGGAGGCACGGCAGCAGCTTCTCGACGGTCTCGTCAACGCTGCCGAAGACTATCTGAAGTCTTCGGACAATCCATTACTCAAGGACGAGGGAATTGATCCCGTCGTTCGATTCCTTCCAGGTGAGAATGCCAGCCCTTGCGAGCGGGTAGTGCGGCTGAAGTGCCTCTATAACGTAAAGTCGGTCATCCGGCCCGCCGCTTCATTGCGCTCGCAATGGACCACCATCGCTGGGCATTCTTACAGACTTTTCTCTCTGAGGATCAAAGATCGATGGTCTCGCAGATCAAGGCAACTTCAGCTGTGAGTCTGGTATTGTCCTCGAATCGTGCCGAGGCGACTTGCTAACATGCAGCTCCCGCAGGACGCGAGTTGCGTGCCCCCGTACGTGTAATCATGAGACATTCTAAAGGTTAGCCAGAGCCTCAGTAGCTATTGCCTCCATAGATCATCTTCATCCTCTTTTACAACGAGGCGGCTCCCTGCGGGGCACACATTCGCTCAAGCTCGAGTGAATGATGCTTCCGCGCACTTGGCCCTCGGATATGACTTGGGATATAATATCCTCTAAGATGCACACCTCCTCTTGAATCTCGGGCTACAGCAGCTGTGGAACTCTACGGGTAAGAAGTTCGCAATGCTCTTGCCCGTGAACCTCTCCAATTTACCTCCGCAGAAAATGGACAGCTGGACAGAGCAGCCAAGCTTGCCGGCTTCGCTGCCATCGTCGATTCCTCTCTCTCTTCGTTCATCGCAAGGAGGCCCGGAAGCTCGCTTGCCGCCGAGTTCCGCGAGTTTCGGCGAACAACACTCAGCACGTGGACCCAGCTCTTTATCAGCTGGCACATCAAACACACCCGGACCTTGGTTGGAGACTTCGGGCCTTCGCGCTCGATCGTGTTACGCTTTCTGGCAGTTGTTCTGGATGACATTGACACGGTTGGTGCTTCACCAAGCTCTGGAATTACTGCTGAAACAAGTCTTTCTCAGGTACTTTCCACCCGGGCGAGCGAAGATGCTCGTAACACCGCCATCGGTCTAGTATCATGCTCAGGCTCGGGCGGTTACTCGCGAGCAGAAGTAGTGGCAGTGCTACTGGCGTGGCATCGCGATGCGTACGGCGTGGCCCTCGAGCTCTCCATCGCCGACTCTATCGCGTTCTTGAGAAAGTGACTCCTTCGAGATCAGCGATGGATTATATGAAAGCTGAGCGGCTTTCTCCCAGATTTCTTGACGTCCTCGTCATTTCGGAGCCGTTGGACTTGGCGAGCTCGTTGGCGGCCGGGGTCGTTCTACGACAGACACTACAGCACTTGTCAGAGTTGGAACACGGCGAGAATGAGGTCAGAGAAGGAGAAACTGAAATTTTGAGAGGATATCGCGCTCATCAGTAAATGCAGGACGCTTGCTCGTTGGTGGCGCTCGCACTGGCCGCCGTTGGTGAATGCGAGCCTTGAACGCGTGACCCGCGTAGAATCTCGCAATACCGGCATGGGCTCTATCCAAAGAGATGTGGTCTTCTCCGGTCGTAGCGACTCTCAGGCACACAGATCATCTACACCCGTCTCGGTCCCCTTGTACTCTCTCAGCAGGAAGTGGTACCCCTGGCGACACCATGGCTCCTTGAGCATCTTGACAATCTCCGTCCGAAACCCCGGATCCCACAGATCCCACGCCGCAAACGGCGGTGCCTTCCTCGACTACCACGCGCGTCAGCGAAGGGAAGCTCGCGATCGGGGGGCGAGGCACTCACGACGTACGCCTCGCGGCTCTCGTCGAGCTCGAGCGTACATGCGACCTGATCCGCCGAGGGCAGCTCCGCTTCTGGGAGTAGGAAGACGAGAAGCGACATGAGAGTCGGCAGGCGATGGATGAGGAGGTCCTCGTAGCGCACGAGGTGGCGCGGGAGGCGGTCGACGCCGCGCCAGAACTGCTCGTGGTTCTTCCAGATGGTCGCGCGCTTTACCTGAAGAGTGCGTGGGGTATGAGTCGAATGAAACAGAGAGAATAGGGCTGCCCTTGCAATGTCAATCTTTTGCGACGCGCTGGCGCCGAGTGAAGTGACGCTGATCCGGGAGCTGTGGTCCAGCAAGCCGCCGGGCAGCTTTGCAACATGCGCGAGTTGCCAGCCACTGTACAGCGAGTCGATCTTTGGAAAGATGTCTTTAGTCACCCGCGCCTGTTTACAAAAGGGGGAGACGGCACGGACAGGATTGCGGACTGCAGCTCGCGCGCTCAGCAACTTGCTGCTCGACCAGGAGAGTCACGACTCACTGAGGTGTACGACTTGGTCAAAATCCCATTTTTCAATGTACTCCACGCGGCTGGTATTGTCGATCGCGTATTTGAGAGTCTGCAGAGGCGACGGAGTCAGGCATGCGGTTTCGACCTCGAGCGAGCCGGGTCAACCCACATCGGGATGATGAGTCTTGAGCAAGAAGTTACCAGGTTTATCGCACTGGAAGTTCAGACCCCGTCAGCCGAGGCTTCACTGTCACACACAGTGGCCAACGTACCTCTCCCTGCAGCGTCCCCGCGAGTGACTTGTCGCAATAGTTGACGGTCCCAGTCTGCCAGCTCGTCGATCGCTCGACGAGTTCCCTCACGAACGTGTTGCCCGATCGCGGGTCTGACGCCAGAGCGGTGCGTCTCGTGCCCGGCCAGTGTCGCGGCGCTGGAAAGTCGTCGCACTGTGGCCAGACGGCGGCGACGAACTCCTGTTCCCACTCGCTGCCTTCGACGACGACGTTGGACTCGTTGAAAAATGCGGTGCGCAGTTGGACGAAGTCGTCGAAGGTGGAGGTGCGAACGAGCGAGATGAATAGTGCGATGAGGAGTGGAAGCACGATCGGAAGGAAGTGTTTGAGGAGGGTCGAGTGCGGTGACTGAGGCTCCTTGAGGGCGTACGGCGGGAGTGCGACTTGCTCATCGTCGCTCGCGCTCGCGCTCGAGGTGCGACCGGCCTCGGCCATGACAAGGTCGTACCCTTCCCCGCCGTCGTCCGCGGCGGGCTCCCGCTCCTCGCTGGCGATCCACGCACCGCTCGCGACCCAACCGATACCGCACCACGCGCTCGGCACCATCTCAGTCCAAGTGCCGAATACGACGCCGTTCACCCCGATCTGGGCGAAGCGCGCGATCGACGACACCCGCTCGACGTCCGGGGTGGCGTCGAACGCGACTCGAAGTGCTGCTGAGCTAAGCACGAGCGCGCCAACGCCGAGCTGGAGGGCCGAGTCGAGGAAGAGGATATCGAGTGAGGGTAGGAGAAGTCCCGTGGCGAGCTCGAGGAGGACGCCGAGGATGGCCAAGATGGACGTTACGAGGTTCACGAAGATGGCGTCGGGGCGAACGTCGGCCGGTTCGTCGGCGGAGAGGCGGATGAAATCGTGTTGCGTGCTTGAAAGTGATTGAAATAGGATGTACGCGAGGATGGAGGTCGCACCGAGGAGGGTGTCGATCAAAGTCGCGAGGTCGGCCGGGAGCGACGGGACAGACCCGGCGAGGAGGTACGCCAGAAAGCCGAGCTCCGTCAGTACGGTGGCCAGTATTCTTGCATGCGACGTCCTTCCAAGCACGATGCAGCTGTTGAGCGCGTCGGAGAACGCGTGGAACGCGAACGGAGCGAGCACGACGGTCGCGCTGGGGCTGGTCAGCTGGGTCGTGAGTCGTGACCAGGATGAAAAAGTCTCACAAGTCGAGATAACTCAGAGAGAGGAATAGTAGGAAGGGGGACACGAAGTCGTAGATGGCTGCGAGGAAGAACTGACGCAGGGGCGTCTCCCTCGCGAAGCGGAACCGCGCGAGCGTCGGCGCGGCTCGGTGATCCCTGCGCCTCCCTTCCAGGAATTGCTGAATGGTGGATATGATGGCTAGAGCCACTTCGGCTGCGAGGATGAGAAGGGAAGGCGAGTTGAAGTGCTCGAGTCCGCCAACGCCTGCGCAGGTGGTGGCGAGTCAGCGAGCCGGTCGCGCAAGGGAGTCCGTCTTCGCACCGTAACCGCCCTTGACCACAGCCGCTTGCGAAACTCCATGTACGAGGGAGAAAGCGAGGATGGACGTGTAGGTCGCGAGCCGTGCTGCAGTCATCGCGTCGGTAGCCTGTCAATGGACGAAGGAACAACCTGCGCCCCGCCCGAGGTTGCGCTCGACAAAGAGCTGCTTCGCAAAGATCCGTCGTTAGCGCCTTGCGCAGGAGGACAGTCGGAGCAGCACGACGCACCGCGGCCTGCGACTGCGGCTCCGTGCGCACTGCGCTGCGCCCGCAAGACCCCCAGACACGGCCGAGTGAGAATCTGTACCGCTAATAATCCAAACACTGACATCCCGCCTTTGTCCACCCCCCTTCCGGCTTCTCGTCCGGACAGCTCTCGGCAATCTCTGGCACGTTACAGCCAAAGATGAACGGCCAGGCGCGCTCGAGCGAGTGCCCGACGGCCGGGTTCGACGGCGTGCCAGAGTCGTTCGGGCCCCACATCTGCTCCCCGGTTCTGCGTCAGCGAGCCTGACCTCGGCGGAGATGGTCGGGAAAAAGGACCTTGTGGATCCAGTGATCGGGCCCGGCGTCCATGATCGACGACATGGCGGCGTAGCGCGCGTAGGGGTTGCGCACGATGCGCTGCTTGGAGACGCCGAATTGGCCACTCCAGGCCGTCTGTACGGTTCGATGTCAGTCATTGACAAAGGGGGGGGGGGGGGGGGGGGGGGGGAGCGGAGCGGAGGGACGACGCACGAGTTGGTCGGTGGGCGGACAAAGCGTGCCCGCGAAGATGTTGAACAGCTCCTTGACGACCTAAGTCATTCCAAATTAGCTCAAAGGCACCGATCAGGAGCGAAGGAACGCACTGGAAAGAGGCCGTTCCCCCTCGAGTCCTCACCGCAATTACTGCGCATGTACGGCCCAAAGTGCGCGAAGCCAGTGTCGGCAGCGACGAGGTCGATACGGTCCTGGGCGATCCAGGACCAGGCGAGGTGCGGCTGGAAGAAGAAGGTGTGGTCCGCGAGCGCGGGGGAGTGGAGCGCTGGCGCGGCGGAGGGCGAGATGGACGCGTTGTAGTGGCCGAGGATGTGCTGATGCGTCCGAGCCGAGGTATGAGAGTCAAATCATTGAAAGGAACAAGAAGGGGGAAAGGGACGCACGTGGAGGTAAGTGCCGCCTTCTCGACCGACGTTGTCGAGCTGTACGACCTCGTCCCTGCGTCGGTCGAGGTTGAGCGCCTGTCGGATCTCGCTCTCGCCCTTGCGGCCCTTGTTGTAGACGACGACCCTCCTCCGCTTCCTGCTCTGTACGAATGCGTTCGAGCGCACGCGGTCGAGGTGCTCCCGGAAGCGGTCGAGGTCTTCCTCCCAGTACGCAAAGACGAGGTCGACCGAGTCGGCGGCGCGCGCGGTCGGCACGCACAGCGTGTCCCGCACGGACGGTGGCAGGAACGCGCACGCGGTCGTGAGCGAGGTTGAGGTCGTTGGGGACTGGAGGAGGTAGATGAACAGCGGCAGGAACGGGCTGAGCGCGACGACGCGCGGCAGTGCGGCTGCGGGTCCGAAGAGATGTCGCGTCGGTGAGGGTGGGGACGAAGAGAGTCGGATGTGGCCCCGCGCAGGCGACGGCGGCGGGGACGAGGGCGACAGGTCCGCGTCGCAGTGGTAGATGGCGACCGACGCGAGCGCGAGCACGAGCGCCATTTGGAGCCAGTTGCCCGCCAAGTTCACCCCGTGTGGGCCAAGCGTGCACGAGAGTAGTAGGACGAGGTTCCTCGGAATGATGGCGCCGGCGGGCGAGAGTGGGGACGGAAACGCGTGTAGCGAGTACAGGAGAGCGCACGTCTCAAGCGTCGACGCGAGCACGTGCGCGACGAGCCACACGCTGTCGTCGATCGTCGGTCGCGGGGTCGGGTCCATCGGGAGGCCGATCAGCAGGATCCACACCGTCGTTGATGCGCCCAGCGCGACCTGTCAACCACGAAATCAGCTCGCCTCGCGCACCGGGACCAGCAGCACGAACGATCCCAGACCCCATGAGGAACGCCCCACCGCGTTCGCCCGCCGTGCCGAGCTTGAGCGTCGTCCATCTCACCGCCTCGAGCCCCACCTTGGCGAGCGCGATGCCGAGCCCGGCGCCTGACGCGGGCACGCCTAAGAGCGAGAACGCGACGAGGAACGCCGCTGCCGTGTTTGCGACGAAGGCTGGGTTTGGGATCGTCGGCGTCGAGAAGACGGCTGGGAGTAGCACCAGCAGCGGGAGGACCATCACCTTGTGCGGTCTCGTCAGCGTCGCACCACCCCTTCGGAGCACGGGGGACTCACCTCGATCGCCTGCCAGACCCTGCCTTCGACCCACCTCGCCTGCCACACCCCCGCGAGCGCGCACGCCGCGCTCAACCCGCCGACCAACAACCTCACGCGCGCGTCCTCGCGGCCGACCCGCGCCCGCCCAAACTTCCCCTTGGGCTGAAGGCATCCCAGCGCCAGTCCCACAGCAAGCAACAGTGCGTACTGGATGACCGGGATCGCGCTCGCCAGCCGGCGGTTCTGCAGCGCGCCGGACGGGAGCGTGTAGGCGCTCGCGGTCGACAGGACGATGAGCGCAACCAGCACCGCCCGCCGTCGTGCGGGCGGGGGCTGGGACGCGGTGATGGGCGACGGAAGCTGCTTGGAGTCGTCGTCGGGAAGGTGCGCGTCCGAGGAGGCCGACTCGAGCTCGATCGAGGGCTCGCGCGGGCTCGCGAGTGGCGAGGGCCCCGCCAGCCGCGGACTCGACCGCCCCTGCTGACTCTGAGCGGTCGTCGTCGTACTGGCCGTCCTGGACGCAGGGATCCCGCTGCTCGACGCGCGGCGGTACAGTCCGAGATCAACCTGCGCACGGCCGGGCCAGGAGGTCAGCGCTCTGCTGCTGCGCAGCACGCTGATCGCAGGCTGCACCGCCCCTCCTCCTTCCTGCGACCTGCGAGAGCGTCTGGCCGAAATGACTCACCATTGTTCGTTCAATCTCGCGCGAGTATGGTCGCCCGTCGAAGCTGTCCCGATGCTCTGGCGAGCCCCACCCCGGTGCGAACGCCCGCGGGGCGCTCTGCGTGCTCGAGATCGTGCCGTCTCTGCCTCGGGTAGTGGGCGTAGGGCGACGCTGCTTGGCGACGAAGCCGGCAGCAAAGAAAGGAACGGCAGCAACGGCTGCTGCCCACACCATCTTCGCTCGTGCCACTACCCCGCACTTTTGGCAGAAGGTCGCCCGCCCGGACGAGGGCTCCATGACGCGCTTTCTGAGATCGTTTGTTGACGATGTATGCTTGTCATGTCGCTGGAGCTGGATCGACACTTTGGGAGTCGGATGGATCACGTCGGCGCCCTGTAACAGATCCGCGGGCCCGGCGACGCTCTGATATTCGGAGCGCTGAGTCGCGGGACTGTACCCGCTGGATCTCGAACGCCTCAAATATACTTTGATGAGCTGCCTAATAGCGCCAGAATTTATCAGGGCTCGAATAAAGATCCAACGCAAGCACCCGCCGACGACTCCGGTTGATGCTGCAGGCTGGCAGCTCCTTGGCTCACTCACGCGTGACTCGATCAAAGAGCTTCCACCCTTCAGACACCCTTCAGATCCTCCGAGGAATTGAGAGGTCGAATCTTAAGAATCGCACATCCTAGTCCCCCGAGCTGCGGGCTGACACCGCTGACTTGTCCAGGAGACGTCGAAACGGGACAGTCTCGCTGGAGGGCTGGCGTAGGTTGGCTCGAGGTCGAGATCATTTCATCTCATTCAGAGCAAAAAATTCCAGCTACCCCTCAAGCCAGCATCATGCCGCCATCAATCAGCAAGTCAGACCCCGTCATGAAGCTCGAGTCGTCCGTTGCCAAGAACTCGATCGCCTTTGCGATCTCGTCCGCCGTGGCGTGCTAGTCATAAATTGGTCTCAATCAGAGAGTGAAATTACGTTGCGTAAGTATCGTAGAGACTCACCCGACCGAGCGGCACCCGCGCGAGCATCGCAGCGAGCCCTTCCGGAGCAACCAGTTCGGTCTGCAGGATTTCCGGAAGAGCAGAGTTCAGCGTAATGAACAGGTTAAACTTTCACGGGCTCACCTCAACCCACCCGGGAAGGACGGCGTTCACCTGCGACAGCAAGCGACAATTGTCACGTGAACTTCAACGCCACCCACGATCACTTACCCGAATGCCCGCCGACGCCCAATCGACAGCAACACACTTGGTACTGGATCAATTTATACAAGATTTGAATAATCTCAGCTTTATGCCTACGCAAGGCCAGCAGTCTTGGGCGCACAGTGCGGAGATCGCACCCTTAGACGCTGCACATTCGGATGGATCACCGTGGAGCATACAGGTGGGGTTACCAAAGACTTCAGGATTACCATGATAAGCTGGAACCTCGCCAAATGCGCCGCATATGGCATAGACGCTGCTGACGTTGACGACGGATGCGCCCTTGCCGGCCTTGTGAAGCGCCTCCGACGCCGCCTTCATTCCGAGCATCGGTCCAGCCGTGTTGATCGACTGAAGCTTGTTCCACGCGTCTAGGGTCTGATTCTCGATCTTGAACACGGGGCCACCAATTCCCGCTGTGAAAGCGACGTGGGCGGGTGAGTCGCGGTGCATCTTCCGCCGTGGGGGCCGGCCCATACCATTGTTGACGAGCGTCGTCAGTCCTCCGAACCTCTTCACCGTGAACGCAATCGCCTCCTTCCAGTTTTCCTCCGACGACACGTCCTGTCACACGGTCGTGAGAAGCCGAACGAATGCGACCCCCTCAAACTGGAGGCTCACGAGCTTGACGAACGCGGCCTCGCCCGACGGGACTAGCTTGCTGATCGCTTCTGCGGTCGCTTCACCCTTCTGAGACTGCACGTCTGCGACGATGATGCGGTAGCCACGCTTCGCGAGGCGAAGGGCGGCGGCACGGCCGATGCCTGCGAAGATGTCAGCGCGCGAGGCGTTAGACTGGAGGACGGAACTCACCAGCAGCAGCGCCTGTGATGAGAGCGACCTTCGGGCGGGTCATATTTGCTGGAGGAGGTCAAGAAAGAAGAATGGAGAGTCCGCGAAGGGTTGGGCGCCACCTCGGCTTCCGGATATGGCCCGGAATCCTCCGAGCTCGAGCCCGTGTAATGCTCCATTGTGCACCAGAGCTGACGCTCTGAAACAAGTCTCATTCCATAAGGTCATCCAGTTTGTGTGAATATTTCAGTCGATCCGAGGGCCGGCGGCAAATGCGTCTGCGAAACTGGTTCGAGCTGAGAGCTGAGGTCTACAGAATCTATGACAGATGTTGTGGAAATGAGCCGAAGAGCCAGACGAGACGCGGAACCGCAAAAGGGCCTCGAGCTGGCCGAATCGCTTGCGACAAGTTGTGGAAAGTGGGAGGGCAGCCGCACCCACTTTGATCAAGTTACATTATCGAGCACAAATACAGCCCCAAGTAAACCCATCACCAACCGTGTCCACGAGACTTCTTCTGAAGCTCGGCGACGGCCCACTGCAGCTGCTGAACCTGCTTCTTGATGTCGTCGCACGAGGGGCCCGGAGGACCAGCGGGGCCTGTCCACAAAGCCAGTCAGACGGGAAATATCTGTCTCAGAATCTCAAATCCTACCAGCAGGACCACGCTTTCCGTCGTCACCCTTCGGGCCTGCGATTGGGGACAGCAAGGTTGTCAGAAAGTTAGGCTCAGTGGGTCTCCGTAGTAGCATCACCCTTTGGTCCTAGATTGTGCGAAGTCAGGATAAATCGTTATATTTAAAGTAACGGGTCGAGACGTACCAGGCTGTCCGGGGTCGCCCTTGGGACCTGAGAGCCGATGCAGAGTCGTCAGTCCGTCCACGTCTAAACCCGACACCCATTCCGCTCACCTGCAGCTGCAAGTGATGTATCAGTCACACAGTAGCTCCAGAAATCCAATAAATTTTCTCACCCGTCATTCCAGGCTTTCCATCGTCGCCCTTGCGTCCTGCTCAGAATTCACGTAGCATCAGTAGGTAGCTGCGGAGCAGCGATGGTGAGTTCGAACTTGCCTGGAACTCCCATCCGTCCATCCATACCCTTTGGGCCTGCGAGCGAAGTAAGAGAAGGGTGTCAGTGATTACGAGCCATCCAAGTATCGATCGAAGCACCGACCCGGGGGTCCTGTTCAGCGACGCCAGCAACAAAGTCAGCGACGTTCATTCACTACAAGAAGAATGACCCCACCTTGGTCTCCCTTTTCGCCCTTCTCGCCCTTTTCGCCCTTTTCGCCCTTAGGGCCAGTCATGCCTTATGATGTTCACTATGTCAGCGCTGGACCCCCAGCGAATTGCGTTAGCGTATCGACGGGTCCAATGCACTCGGCCGGGCTGCGAAACACGATGTCAGCCAAGGAATCAACGAAAGACATAAGAAGAAGCAGCTGTACCAGGTGTTCCAGTCGCCTCCATGGCCCTTGTTCTCGACCTCACCGCGGCGGAGGAGGCTATTGTCACCAACGGGGCGATCGAAGACGGCCGCCTGGACGGCGGTGAGCGCGCACACGATCGCGAAGAGACTGGTGAATCGCATTACTGATTTGGTGTTTGATGAGAAAGTGGGAGTGGGTGGTAGAGAATGGAGGAACCAAAGGATGAGTTGGACTGAAGTACTGAAGCATCGAGGGGGGCGAGGCCAGCGTGGGCGTGGGAGACCAGGCTCGGCGAAACAACTCGCCACCAAGCGCCTCGAGTGGCAGTTCTCGAAATCCCGAGCTCTCAGCTTCTCGCTTGGAGCCTGAATCCTCTTTGTTAGCGAAAGAGCGCCGTCGTCTGACCCGATCAGGTCGGCCGAGGTGGGTCGCCCTTCGTGTGTGGGCGTCGCGCGTCGGCGTCGGCGGCTCCCCCATCTTTGTTAAAGTAGCGCCATCACAATCTTGTGAAGCGCAATCTTGTGAAGCGGCTCGAGAGTTTTATCTGCTTTCGTGGTCCGCTCCCCCGAATTGTTAAGAGCGCCTCCGAGGGAGTTGAAGTGACAGGGCTCGGCGACAGCACTGCATCCGAGTCAAGCGCTCTGCCAAGTGTTCCAACCTCTTCGTATGAAGGTTTCTGGAGGCCTACTCTGACCCAGTATTGTGGGACGCCAAGACTTCATTTGTCTGCACGTGCTCGGGAGTTGTGCGAGTCCGCGACCCAGGGCTATGGGTTCGCAACGTTCGCACGCCAGGCGAGAGTCGCACCGACCAACGCTGCCACCTGCTGACCTCGGCGGTGCAGCATGCATGCTTCACATGTGAACTAAATTTGACTGATCTAAGCTAGGTGAGACAGGAGGACCACGCAAGTCCGGTAGCAGGATCGAGGCCGCCACCCACGACAATGGACGGCGCCGGCATCCACTACACGAACCAGATTTTCCCCGTTTGCGATCTTCGGCCAAGAGAGCACCCTTTCCTGAGATCTGAGGTTCACGAAGCTCTGGGTGAGTCAAGATGGTCCGCAAGTCCGGGCGCTGGGTCGAGAGCGTGTGCGTCTGCACCGATTCGAGACGC
>ERZ1463038.447-NODE-447-length-14081-cov-14.121489_pt1 | contig 14081 bp, 13 predicted proteins | sample MGYA00564479_ERZ1463038 | MGnify/ENA primary metagenome ERZ1463038 (study PRJEB39244, sample SAMEA3635134) | Helicobacter pylori | study: EMG produced TPA metagenomics assembly of PRJEB11511 data set (Assembly of a 5300-year-old Helicobacter pylori...
CACCTAGGACACTCTTTCCCTACACGACGCTCTTCCGATCTCTTCGACGAGGCGGACCGGCTGTTCGAGCTCGGATTCGCGGAGCAGCTGCACGAGATCCTGCACCGGATGCCGCCGACGCGGCAGACGCTCCTCTTCTCCGCGACGCTGCCGTCCTCGCTCGTCGGGTTCGCCAAGGCGGGCCTGCAGAACCCCAAGCTGATCCGACTCGACGTCGACAGCAAGATCTCCAAAGAGCTCCAGATGGCATATCTGAGCGTCAAGAGCAGCGAGAAGGAGGCGCTCCTGCTCGGCACCCTCCGCGAGGTCATCGGCGTTCCGCTCATGACGGAGCGCCAGCGCAAGCTGCAGGACGTGTACGTCGAGGACGAGGCCGACGACGAGAGCCGTGGCCGGGCCGCGTACAAGGGCAAGGGCAAGGGCAAGGGCACGAAGCGCAAGCGCGGGCAGGACGACGTCGACGACGGCACCGAGGAGAAGATCGACCCGACCGCGAAGCAGACGCTCGTCTTCGTCGCGACCAAGCACCACGTCGAGTACATCGCCGCGCTGCTCATCCAGTCCGGGTACGCCGTCTCGCCCATCTACGGCTCGATGGACCAGACCGCGCGAAGGCTCCACCTCGCCCGCTTCCGCGCGGGCACGACCTCGATCCTCGTCGTCACCGACCTCGCCGCGCGTGGAATCGACATCCCCGGCGTGGAAAACGTCATCAATTACGACTTCCCGAACGGCACGCGCGCGTTCGTGCATCGCGTCGGGCGAACGGCCCGTGCTGGTCGTACCGGATGGGCGTTCACCTTCGTCACGGCGAACGACCTCCCGCACCTGCTCGACCTCGAGCTGTTCCTCACGCGGCCGGTCAAGACGTGCCCGCTCAAGGCGACCGTCGAGGCGAACGAGCAGGACCCGGATTCGCACGTTGAGCCGATCGTCGATTACGCGGACCAGCTCGTACTCGGGACCGCGCCGCGCTCGCTGCTCGACCTCGACCTCGAGACGTTCCGGTCGATGATGTCGCACAACGAGAACATTGACGTCCTTGGCAACGTCGCTCGGCGCGGACAGAAGATGTACGAGCGCGGGCTGAGCAAGGCGTCCGCCGAGTCATACCGCCGCGCCAAAGTCCTCTCGCAGCAGGGCACTGGCCTCGCCTCGTCCACCTCGGGCGAGCGCGACGGCGTGCACCCCGTCTTTGGGCCGTACCTCGCCCTCTCGACGAACGACCTCGGCCTCGAGAAGAAGCGCGCGGACCTCATCGCGCTCGTCAACGGCTTCCGCCCGAACGAGACTGTCTTCGAGATTGGCACGCGCGGCAAGACGCCTGCCGCGATGCTCATGGCCGAGCGCAGGAAGGCGATGGGCAAGAGCGAGCGCGCTCGGGCACTCCGCGTCGAGGAGGCCGAGGAGGACGAGCTTCCGTCCGACGCGCCCGTCGACGAGGACGAGGCTCGCGTCAACGACGAGCGCAAGCGACCGAAGATTGCCGTCGACGAGGCTGATGCGGAGGAGGTCGAGGTGAGCTGGACTGTCTCCCAGTCCCGGAACATCTACTGACTGTCTTTCGCAGGCCGTCTTTGGTGCGCCGCGGAAACGCAAAAAGGCGTCCGGAGTGGGCGCATCGTACCAGGACCCCCAGTTTTACCTCAACTACGAGCAGGAGGGAGCCGAGACCGAGCGCGGGTAAGCGCCACCTGTCCGCCTTCCACGACCCGACTGCTGACCGCCGCGCCCCCGCAGATACTCGCTCACCGCCGGCGATTCGTTCGTCTCGCAAGCCGCGCACGCCACGTACGACGTCTCGGGCCACGGCGACACGGAGGGCGTGCCCGCCGAGGCGCTCCTGCAGCGCGCGTCGTCGCTGCGGTGGGACCGACGCACGAAAAAGTTCATCAAGGGCGACGGCGTCGGCGCGGACAACAAAAAGCTCATCAAGTCCGAGTCGGGCCAGAAACTGCCCGCGTCGTTCAAGTCGGGCGTGTTCGACGAGTGGCGCCGCAAGCAGCGCGTTAGCGTGCCCAAGGTCGGCGAGGCCGAGCTCAAGGGCCGCACCGTCGGTGTGCTCGGCGCACCGGGCGAGAAGCGCTACAGGCACAAGGCCGGGATCCCCAAGACGGACGCGGAGAAGAGGCAGGGCAGGACCGTCGGCAAGCCTGGCAAGCCCGGCAGCGTCGGTGGCGGACTCAAGTCGGCCGACGAGATCCGCAAGGACAGGGTACTCAAGGCCAAGCGTGAGCACCTCTTTCTCCTTTGGTTGCGACATACGCTTGTGCTGATCCGCTTTGGCGATATCAGGCGTCGCGAGGTCGACCCAGCCGGGCAAGGGCAAGAAGACTGGGCCTCCTCAGAAGGGCGGGGGCGGAAACAAGGGGCGCAAGTGATTGTCTGTCAAGTCACTGCGTTACTTACCGCATCCTCGCGCTCTTGCGACCTAGTTTGCGGTCCGATCTCGAGCAGGAGTGGTCGGCCGTGCGCCGGCTCAGCTCACTTCTTGGTGGCAGAACTCCACTTGGCAGAGCTAACACTCAGTATACGAAGACTCTCGGGAAACGTAGTGCCTATCGACCGTGCATCGCAATGGTACCTACGCCTCACAAGTCGACCGCCCGTCGCCGGAAGTGGACCGGGTGTCCGAGTTCACGAGTGCAGATCGTGTGGTCGACCTGAAGCAATTTTCTAAGTCATTGTACCGCTGACACTGAGGTCAGGTTTGAAATGGCATCTGGCCGCGCGAGATCACGTGATGAGAACGAGAAGAGGTCGCGGTAGCTTTCCCTTCTCACTCCCACCGGTACTACCTGCGCACACCTCCCTACAGGACTCGCACAGTCCTATTCGCGAACGACCCACACCTCTCCGCGCGTGTATTACTCTCCCACCTCAATCAACACTGGCAATGCCGACCCACACCGAGCTCACGTCGATGAGCCGCGCCCAGCTGCAAGCTCTGTCCAAGGTGCGTTCAGCCGCTGTAAGGCTACTGTGGTGACATCGCTGACCGGCGGCGGATGCGAGCAGGAGAACCACCTCAAGGCGAACGGCAAGACCGGGCACCTCATCGCCCAGCTCGCTCATCACTACGGCCTGTACGCACTAGCTACCCTTCGAACTGGGGCTACCTGCCGACCTGAATCACATTGCAGCTCACCCCAAGACGCCCCAGCCCCAGTACCTGCGCCCGCGCCGAAGAAGGTCGCGGCCAAGGCGAGGAGGCCCACGGTGTCCAAGGTCGCCCCTACGCCAGCTCCCGCGCCAGCCGACGTCGACGAGCTCGATGACGAGGATGAGATGAGAATGGGCGGCACCCCGGTCGCTGCGAAGAAGTCCAAGGCGCTCGTCGGCGGCAAGAAGGGCGGCCCCGCGCGCGTCCCGAACGCGACCGCGAGCTCGGGCGCGAGTGGTCATGCTGGACCGTCCAGTCTGTCCGGAGAGCGTGCGTCCGGCTTCCTGCAGGGTGCAAGCGCGCGCGCGGGCTCGAGCTGACGGAGCGCTTGTTTGTTTGCAACAGAACCGGCGCACGGGACCTCCCCTGCGACCAAGGCCGCGATCAAGGACATCCAGGCGACGCTCACCTCGATTCGCACGGAGCTGTCGTCGATCCACGCCGACGTCGCCACCGTGCACTCGTCGCTCGCCGCCACTGACAAGCGCGCCGCGTCCGACCTCGACGCCGTCTACCGCCGCATCGAGTCGGAGATTGCGAAGGTCCGCGAGGAGCAAGTCGCGGGGAACACTGGACAGGATGAAGCGATCGGACAGCTCGAGGGTCTGCGGAAGCAGCTCCAGAGCGAGGTCGCGAAGGGCGACAGCGAGAGGACCGCACTCCGGGGCAAGATGGACTCGATCCAGCAGCAGGTCCACAAGCTCGAGGGCCACTCGAATACCCTCGCCGCCCTTGGGGACGTCTCGACTCGCCTCGCGACCGTCGAGAAGGCCATCGCCGCGCCCGCTGGCCCATCACAACAACAACAACAACAACAACAACAACAACAGCAGCAGCCCGCGGCGTCGACCTCGATCGCTGCGATCGCCGGCCTCGCTCCGGTCGCACCTCCTGCAGCCCACTCCACCGACTCTAGCCCGACCTCGCGCCCAATCAGTCGCCGCAACAGCCCCGCGCCGTCGAGTCGCGCGTCGCCTCGCAAGCAGCCCGCGACGAGCGCGCTGCCCGCGCACATGCTCGCCGCCGCTGCCTTCCGCCTCGCCTCACCCACGCGGTCCGGTGCCTCGTCCCTTGCGCCCTCGCCCGCGCGCGTGATGCCGATCAGCCCCGTCCAGCGCGCGCGGCAGTCGCTCGGCAAGCATGCTAGGTGCGACAGCGACGGGAGTGACATCTCGATCAACGTTGCGGCCGTCATCAGTCCGCCTCCGACGTCAACCCCCGGCCGAGTCTTCGCCAGTGCGCCCAGGTCTGCTGGCAAGCAGAGCAGTGGCGGCCACGCGAGGAAGCGCATCCGCGTCAGCGAGTTCGAAGGCGCTGGAGACCAGACAGTCGATGACGAGCTCGGGCTCGAACAAGAGCCGGAGCTCGCCGGTGCGGGCGACGAGACGGGCGACGACTTGCGCTTCTTCGCGGACGCGGACGACTCGCTCGCGATGCAGTCGGCCGACGACGGCGACCTGTCCGTCGCCGAAGACTCGTACTTTGTCTCGACCAAAGGCGGTGACGACTCGGCTGCTTCGATCGACCCCTTCTCGCTCCCGTCCATCTCCGACCCAGCCTACTTCGGCACCAACGCCGCGACGACTTCGCGGCAGTCGCTCCCCGCCGCTCCCACCTTCACCGCGACGCACACCTCGCGCAAGTCGCTCCCGATCTCGAACCTTCCATTCCCACTCGTGTCGCCCTACGCCAAGACCGCGCCCACGCCGCGCCCGTCGCTCGCAGACTTTGGAAACCGCACGTCGTCCGGTGGCGCGTACTCGGTCCCGCCGACCCCGCAGGCGTCCAAGACGCTCTACGGCACCGAGCGCACAATCGGCGATGCCGAGGCCGGCAGCGACGACGACCTCGACCTGTCCGGCATGGGCTCCTCCCGGTTCGAGGACGACGACGTGACTGCGTTTGGCCTTGGCATCGGAGCGGGCGCGGGTGCGGCGACGCCTGCGAAGAAGTGGGGGGCTGGCCTGTGGACTGCTTGAGGAAGTAAGACTTTAGACCGCGTCGGTGTCCCACTTCCAGTGTGCACCTCCCCCCCGTTCGATTGTTTCTTACCCTGTTCGGCTACCCTTGACGGGTGATTACTTACCTGCCTGCAACATTTTCTCTTGAACACTCTATCATGAGGGCTCTTGACAAGAAGCTTCTTCTGAAAATACCTGAGCTTTGAGCGACACTGACTGTTTGCTCCGCCGCAACTCCGAAGCGAAGCACCACCTTCCACTTGCGGCGTCGGGCCGTCGTCATTCTTCCTCGAGCGGCAGCGCCTCTTGGCTCTTCTCGCGACTCTGTGCTCTTTGACGACTATTCGTCTCGCAGCTCTCGCCGTGCTCGCCCTCTTCCAGTTCACCGCGACCAAAGCGCTCTCGCTCGCCATCTCGTGCGTTGCCTCGGCCTCGCAGCGCGCCGCGGTGGCTTGATCGGATCCTGACACGTCCCCGTTGCCCAGCAAAACCTGCAGCGCGATGGCCCCGACCCACATCTTCCACCCGCTCCCGAACCCGCACGACGACAATGCGGCCGCGATCACGAAGCTGTTCGCCGAGGGCGGGCCGGACACGACCGTCCTCCTGCTCCCTTCGACGCTGTACAACCTCGTCACGGTGATCAACTTCTGCCACCCGCGCACGACGCTCGGCACGGTCGGCTACCCCACGTTCGAGACGGGCAAGCAGGCGATCCTCGAGACGCGCGGCGACAAGGAAGCCGGCGCGATCCACATGCTCAACCTGTCCGGAACGGCGCTCAAGCGGGTCCACATTCGCGGGTGCAGGGGCTGGGGTCGACGGAAGCCAGAGTCGAAGGAAGAGGAGGAGCGACTCAAGCGCGAGGGCAAGCTCGGCTGGGTCGAAGGCGGCGCCGCGCTCGTGTTGATGGGCGGCCCCCAGAGCGAGGACAGCGTGATCGAAGGCTGTCGGCTAGAAGATCCGAGAGGTTGGACTGCTGTCAGTTGGACTTCGCGATCGGATGCGAAGACAGAGCGCTGATTCTCTCCCCCAGGTCCATGTGTGCGACTGGTCGCAGCGTCCGAAAGTCCTGAACAACATTGTGGGACCCTGTGGTCAAGAAGGTTGGTTTTGGCACCTCCAAAAAGTCTCCTTGATGCTGATTGACGTTACGGATCAGCTTCTGGAGGTCCTTGGGCGGACGGCCTCAGTGTCGCAGGCAAGGATTCGTTGATTGTGAGCCCTTCTGTGGCCCAGCGTTGCTGCTAGAATACTAACAAGATTCGAAAAGTCTGGGAATACCGTGTTTGACGCCACCGACGGGTCAGTCTCACTCCCCGGTCCTCCGTTCGCCGGAAGCGCCGAGCTCACCCTCCTCGCAGAGCAATTGTCGTCTTTTGTGCTCCGGGTTCGACTGTGAGCCTCTCCTGAGGGACCTGATTGCACACGATTCTCACTCCTTACAACTCTGACAGATCTCGGACAACACCATTATCGCTCGGGGTCGCGACCTGCTCGGCGCGATCAACATGTGCGCTCTCCATGTCCCAGCTCTTCCGATTCAAGATTGCGAGCTTACGCTATCCAGGAAATAGGGTCGACGATTTCCCGTTCGATCGGGACTTTTCCAACACTCGCGTCGTCGGCAACATCATTCGCACCGAGGGCGCCTACATCCGACTCGGAATTGGGTGCGCTTGGGCATTGACTTTCTCTTTCTGAGCTCTTCGCTAACTAAATTCATCTCAAAAGATGCGGAATGACCTGCTGGGCGCCGTACGAGGTCCACCACCGCCAAAACTACGGCGGGCACGTCCTGCACAACTACCTCGGCCCGGGGGTCATGGGCTACGGCATCGCCCTCTCGTCGGCGAAAGACTTCACCGTACAGGGCAACACGGTCGTTCCCGGAACGTCATTCTCGGGCGACATGGGCCGCAATCCCTGGAACGCCGCTCCGACAGCGTTCCTCACGGAGTGGAAGGATCGCGGTCGCACGCCCGGCTGCAACCTCCAAGAAGGCTTCGTCGAGGGTGAAGCCAGCTGGCTCATCGGAACCGAGTCGGGATACGGCGACAAGTTGACCTACGAGGGCGGCCAGCTCACGATGGACGTCGACGGCAACAGCGCGAGTGGCGAGGGCGGCATCCGGGTGCGAGGCGCGCGGTGGGAAGTCGGCAGACAGGGCGAGCTGCTGTTGAGGGAAGAGCGCGAGCGGAGTCACATCGGCAGCGGTTGCATTCTGTGGGAGAGCGGGAACGGCGGCGTCGAGGGCAGCAACCCGGTCCTCAAGTTCTCGATGGCCGGCCAACTCTCGATCCAGGGCGCGGACGGTACGACATTCTGGGACCCGACGGCGTACATTCGCCCGCACCTCGACGTTCTCGCCGGACTCGCGCCTCGCAAGCACAAGCCGCCGAAGCCGGCCGCCGACCACCCGAGCGTCATCTTCGCCGCGAAGGAGCCGCTCCTGACGATACTCAACCCGGACGGCAACATCCTCTATGCGACCTCGTACCAGTACCCTCGCGGCCAGTGGGAGCTCCGCGGCGGCCAGTGGATCTCGATCGCGCCGCAGGACGTGCGCGGCGTCGTCCACGGAGTCGCCGACGCTCCCAGCGCCCCCACCAACGATGGACCTCCCCCACTCCCCACAACTTCCCGCCCGCACCACTTCACATCGTTCATCAAGGACCTCGCGTCCGACATCAACACGATCCGCAACTCGTCGCAGGCGCCGCCGCCCGTGCCCGCCCGCCTCGCCCCCGCGTCCAACACCTGCGCCGCGAAGCCGACCTTCCTCTTCATGGACAACAGCACCGCGCAGCTCTTCCTCCACTCGTCGCCCTCGCCCGCGCACCCGCTCCCCGAGCACACGCACTGGGTCGGCCCCGAGCACCCGTCGCAGGTCGACGACGCCTGGTTCGTCTTCCAGGGCGACGGGAACGGCGTCATGTACGCCAAGACGGGCGACGCAATCTCGGTTCCGTTTGCGACGCACACCGGAGGGGAGAAGCCCCCGGTCAAGATCGTGCTCAAGGGCGTCGGGGAGCGCGACGGGCCCGCGATGGAGATGTACAACGAGGCCGGAGAGCGCGTCTTCACGACCAAGAGGTAATGTGACGTAGTTGGAAACGAGATATGCATGTATCTATCATCCTGCATTGGCGGGATCGTAGTTCGTGGGAGCCTGTCCCATCAGTCGACCCGAGGCTTTGCAAGTGAGCATGTGAGCAGGGCATCGCGCTGTACGCGCTGTGGCGGGAATTTAAATGACTACATTAGCTTGACCACTATGATCGGCAGAGAAAAAGTTGTGCTCGAGTACCTCACACGGTGAAGCTTGGTGCGAGAGATATGGTCTCCGGAGCGGAATAGGGTCGCCATCGCATCGTTCGCCATGACTCGTAGGATGGTGCTCGAGAGGCATAAGGAAGGATTTAAATCTCCAACATGCTTGAATTTCTAAGTTAGAAGAAGCTGCCGTACCCAAATGATAAGGTCGGGAGCCACTGGCAGCTCAGGTAGCTGATGCAAACGGCTCGACCCAGAGAGCACACGGGAGGCGAGGGAAGGAGGAAAATCAGAAACATTTCACAGTAAAGAGCAAACTCATTTATACGACTCGAGCCCGGCCAGCTTTCGGCCAACTGACGACAGTACGGGCGCCTTCACTGGACTCTGCCTCTTTGCCCAAGCACGATCAGGGACACCGTTGACGGAAGCCGGCTCGTTGTTCAGGACCACATCAAAGTTGATCGGATCATGTGTCTGCGTTTCAACAGGGATTGATGTGAGCGAAGCGCTCTGTACACGGGCTGGAGCTCGGGACTTGCCGTCTTGGAATACGCGTGGAACGCATCCACCTTCTTCTGCAGAAGCTCCTGGCTTATGAGTGATGCAGGCTTGTAGCAGACATCTGACTCGAAATGTGAGTAAGGCCACGGAGCAAGTCAGGGTGTATGGACCCACAAGTAGCTATCCTGAAATTGTCGGAGCGCGGCGGGGTTCCGTAGTGGCAGCACCTCTGTGGGATGATAACGTCGTGTCGGTAAAATTCTGAACGATAACGTCGGATCACGAGTACACACGCTGTCCCACAGGATTAGGCTGCAAAGAACCCGCGAAGTCAGTCTAGAGTTCGTCAAACAGAGGAGGGGAGAGCTTACTCCCCAGGGCCGGCGATGACTTTGTGCCATTCACACCCTCGAGAGTAAAACCATTCCATCTGATCATTGGTGAAGATGTACTGGTCCTTGGGGTTCCATCCCCCCTCAGGCGCGAGGTGTGCGAAGGCGGAGAACATCTCGGAGTAAAGTGCGATTGATCCGCGGAGCACCATAAGACCACCATCATCAGCACCGTTTGGAAGTAGATTTACGATCCCTTGAATGCAGTGTAGGTGTTCGCGAAGCGGCGATCTACCGGCGGACACGGCAAGTCAGTAGGAATACCTTGAATACGCCCAACCACTGGCGTTGGATTCGAAGGTATGCGGGAATTAACTCACTGGTCAACATGAGGCCATGCCTTTGCGCGAGGATCGTCGTCCGAGAGCCCGAGCGGGACCCCAATGTTGGCGCCGTCGAACGAGACGAGGAGCTCGTCCGTACCCCAGATCTTTGCAAAGGCCTCGATGACTTTCGGAGACTGCCTTATGTCCCAGCAAAACTGCTCCTGCGAAATGCCGTAAAGGTTGTACAGCCCACCTGGGAGTAAAGCGAGACAGTGTCAGCCACAGCGAAAGGTGGACACCGGCGAGCACCGAAGCTGAGGTACTCTCGCACCCTTAAACGATGTCGGCAGGTTTTCAGTCCTGTATGTTGACGGATCTCCTCTCGAGTAGCCCAGCTGGAACGATTCCAGCCAGTCGTGAGCGGCGGCGATGTGTGTGCCTGCGTCGTCGACTACACTCGGCAGCACGACAAAGCCTGGCCAAAGTGGATCACCAACTCAGTCTTAATCAACTCCTTTGACTCTTTGGACCCACCTTCCGATAGAAGTGCGTCACGAAAGTCGCCGTACTTGCGCTCCGCCACCATCGGGAACGGGACAAGTGAGGTCGTCTCGACGCTCGGATCGATGAGGGTGGGCATGAGGATGGCGGCAGTGAAAGTTGACGGTTAAGAAGGACCTGCGACTTGTACTGGGGTGGTGGCGTGAGAAGAGTGGGTGCAGGGCAGCCCGGCCGCCACAGTCCGTCGGGCGCTGTCCCGGCCGAGATACGAGCCGCTCCACCCGGATGCGCTTGGACGTGTTCCGTTCCTTCCGCTGGGCGTTATCCGCAATCCCCCGCATATGAATTTCTGACAATCGGCCTGTGACTGGGGCCTACAAGTCGCCTGGCTTTCTCCTCTCGACTCCCCCCCTCCCTACGCACCTCGCTCGTGCCCTTCTAGCTCTCGGCAACATGGGGCAGGATCACATCAAGCAGTTTCAAAACAATGCAGTGTACCCCTGGTACAAGGATCAAGGCCTTCGGCGTCTCAATGCTTGGATCGTGAGTCGGCCGTCCTCGGGATGCTCGTGGTGGATCTCGACCACTGACCGGTGGTGTTCCACAGCTCGCAATCATGGTCGCACAAGTCACGGATGGATACGACTCCTCTCTGGTTGGATCATTGCAGGCGCTCACAACCTGGAAAGCTGGTAAGTGCAGCAGACTCGGAAACCGTACGCCGGCCGACTGAGATGACTCCACGACTGTGCTGTAGCCATGGGACACCCGTCCGCCACGACTCGGGGGCTTATTGTTGCAAGCCTGTTCATGGGAGGAGTGGTCGCAGCAATCCCAGTCGGAATCCTCACGGACAAGCTGGGGCGCGTGTGGTCGTTGCGACTCGGCGCCATCTTCTGCACTCTCGGCGGAGTACTTAACACTGGTGAGGGAATCTTACCGAAACTCCTAATCAAAATCATTCATTATCACGTCTCTGACCATGACTGAACAGCTGCGTCTGGAGTTGGCATGTTCATCGCTGGCCGAGCCCTCATCGGAGTCGGAGAGGCGTTCAATGTCTGTGCCGGTAGGTTTCATAGCTATCCTTACGAAATTATTAAGTTCTGAACCTCTCACGTTCACCACAGGGCCCATCCTTGTGAATGAGCTCGCCCATCCCCGCCAGCGCGGCACTGTTGCATCCACTTTCAACGTCTTGTGGTATCTGGGCTCGATCATCGCGTCCTGGACTATTTTGTGAGTGTGGTTCAGCCCTTAATGAGATATCCTCCTTACCATGACCATTCTTTGCAAGCGGAACGAAGCACATCTCGGGCAGCGACTGGGCGTGGCGCATCCCTTGCCTCGTCCAAATCGTCCCCTCCGTCTTCGTCTTCGTCGCCACTTTCTGTGGTATGCCTCAGTCTCCTCGCTGGCTTATCTCAAAGGGCCGTGTCGAGGAAGCACGCATTCTGCTGGCGCGCTTCCACAGCAACGGGGACGTCGACGACGAGCTTCTCATTTTCGAAATGGCCGAGATCCAAGAAACTCTTGCGGCGGAAGCTCTCGTTTCGACTACGGGATGGTCCGAGCTCTGGCGTACAAAGGCCAACATCCGGCGGGTCGCTATCGCAGCGTATCTCAACTTCTTCTGCCTCTGGTCCGGACAGGTCAGCACCTATTGTCTCAGGCTGAAGGGAATTCGATTTAAAGCGTCTCGTTTGCAGGGAAGCATTACCTACTACTTCATTCCCATGCTGAACTTGGTCGGGATTACGGACTCGACGGCACAGTCCGCCTACATTTTTGCTGGAGCTTGACACACATCCCGCTAACCAGTTTTACCGCATCAGAACGGGATTGAACGGTGGTATCGCCATCTGGAACTTCTTCGTCTCTGCTGTGGGAGCCAAGCTCGCGGACCGCGTGGGCCGGCGCAAGCTTTGGCTGGCATCGGCAGGAGGGATGATCCTCGCCAACATCGGTACCATTGCCGCAAACGCCAGTAAGCCGGATTTCTCACTTCATTCTATCAGTGCTTTGGGGGCTGAAGCTTCTCACTGCCCTCAGGTTACGCGAGCGGAAAGACCCAGGCGTCTGCCGTGGCCGCCATCGTCCTCATATTCTTCTACAATGCGGCGTACAATATTGCCTGTACACCCTTGATTTATGCACAGCCGGTCGAGATAATGCCGTGAGGCTTCCCGTTTGCTCCCACAGTAGCGACGGAAGTCGACACTGACGGAGTTTCGAGCGCTCAGGTTCCACTTGCGCGCGAAAGGAAAGTCGGTGACGACCATTGTCGCACAAGCGTCCCTCATAACGACCTCCTATGTCAACTCTATCGCTCTGGCCAAGATCCAGTGGAGGTGGTTCATCTTTTACCTCGGCATGCTCGTCATCGGATTCGTTATCATCTACTTTTTCGTGCCGGAGACGAAGAATCTGACGCTCGAGGTAAGTCCACCACGGGTTACCTTGCCGACGATGCGCGCATCCCGACTGATCACGGTCACTTGCAGGAAATCAGCAACATTTTCGAGCCAGGATCGGTTGATGTCCTCCATGCGGATGCTGTCGCCCACGGAGAGGCACGTTTGGGCGACAACGCCAGACCGGACCGTGAGGTCAGCTCGGTCGACGACGACACGAAGGAGAAGTCTTCCAGCTCCCGGACGAAGGTGGAGGTGGTCAACGAGCTGGAGTGAGAGTCAGCGTATATCATATTGAGCTCCCATGCTTAGAGTGTCAACGAGGTTCCTGGTCTGGCCTCAATGCCCCACCCTTCTTCGCTATCCTCCAGCGCCACTTTGGCGCGTCCTTTGAGCTGACATCCTTGACTCCTCCATCCCAAATAATCACGTCGCCGCGCTTGAGCTTCCTGACTCCTCCGTACCCCGCTTCGGCGTCCGCCTGAGCGCTTGCCGCCTGCTCGGCTCGAGTGAACCGCGACCGGAAGGATTTCGGCACCATTGTGTTGATGGGAGGCAGAGCGAACAGGTGGGAGATCTCCTTTGAAGTGTAGTTTATAGGACTGAAAGAGAGGGGGGATCAGCATTAATGGACTGTGCCAGGGCAGACATCCGAGGCGCAGCCAACGACGACGCCCGGCATTCGAGGCGTAATTGAAGGGACACACCTTCCGTCTCCAGTGAATATGCACATGTCGTACAGCAGTCCTCCCGCAAGAGCCCCCACCAGTGGCCCGAGTATCGGCTGAAAAATCACGGACAATCAGCGACCACTCGAGAGGGCATGGGAGACACAGCGTGCCCCAACAATCCACCAGGCGTGATTGTGCGTCCACACTTGAGTGCCGTAGCCGAGAATCCACAAAACTACGCGAGGACCGAAATCACTAGAATGGAGGGAGCGCGAGTTCAGAGCTTGGGACTGGTGCGGAGGACCAGCGGCGTACCGCGCAGGATTGATCGCGTAGCCCGTTATCCAGCCCATGCTCATACCAATGGCGGTCACCACTATTATGGTGAAGAAAGTCAGTTTCCGGGCCAACACACTTGAGGGCACATTTACCAAGCCCGATGACCAGGGCTCCGAGACCAGCACCCGGAGGTGCGTTGTTCTGCAGCGGCGTTGTTAGCTAAGCGTGTGTTGTCGAGAGTGGAAATACAAACCTCGTCTCCTAGCGCGAAGACGACGATCGTGAGAACCGCCGTGGCGAGGACCTCCCTGCACCCCCGCGGTCAGCTTTACATCAAGCACCACAAGAGAAGCACAGCGCACTGAGCGAACCCAATTCCGGTCCCGGAGACCGCCGAGTTCGGAACGGTCACGAACAAGGAGGCGCTGGCGTTTCCACCAGTGTTGAAGATGAGCTTGTCCGGGTCGTACTGATGGATTGCGCGCATGTAGTTTGCGTAGATGATAAAAGCGCCAACGAAGGCACCGAGAACTTGGCCGAATATGTAACGAGGAACCATGCGCCAGGGAAATCCTCGAAAGACGGCGAGCGCCTGCACGCATCAATCAAAACAGATCGGAAGAGCGTCGTGTAGGGAAAGAGTGTCCTAGGTGT
>ERZ1463038.448-NODE-448-length-14080-cov-13.516506_pt1 | contig 14080 bp, 25 predicted proteins | sample MGYA00564479_ERZ1463038 | MGnify/ENA primary metagenome ERZ1463038 (study PRJEB39244, sample SAMEA3635134) | Helicobacter pylori | study: EMG produced TPA metagenomics assembly of PRJEB11511 data set (Assembly of a 5300-year-old Helicobacter pylori...
GATCTAACGGGTGACTGGAGTTCAGACGTGTGCTCTTCCGATCTGTCAGATTCTGCTTATTGAGCAGCCAAGGGAGGAGCGGGCGCACCGACTGCGAAGACGTCCTTGAACTCGGTGAGGGAGACTCCGTCCTCGCCGTCCTCAGACGTCGCCGGCTTGCCACTGAAGAGCTTGGAGAACTTGGTGTCAAAGTCGATGAGCGTCTTGGCGACGACTTGGCGCTCGGCCGAGTAGGTGAGGAGAAGTTCCGGCTTCGCGAGCCCGAGGAGGACGTATCCGACTGTGATGCGGCACCGTCAGTCCCCATTTCGCAACAACAAGTTTCAGATATCCTCACTCTTCCAGACGAGGTTAAATGTGTCTTGCATCGACTGTGGGGTTAGTCGATTCAGCATGCGGCTCCCTTAACGGGCTCGTCGCAACGAACGGTGTTCATTCCCTGGCCAGCCTTGGGGCTGTGAGTGTGGCAAGCATCGCCACTGAAAGAAAGAGAAAAGAATACGTCAGTGATGGCAAGTTTGGGCACGAGGCAGCTACTCACGCAAGAAAGACGCGGTTGGACCGGGAGAACGACTCGGTGAGGCGCTGCCCAATGTGGTAGCCTGCAGCGCACAGATTAAGTGAATGCTTCATCAGCGGCAGAGAAACCCCGACTCACCGGTGAACCAGTCAATCTTGGCCGTGTCGAGCGTGTACGGCGCAATGATCTTGCGGGCGGTGTTGAGGATCGACTCCGGGGTGACCTTGGAGCGGTCGAGGTACTCTCCCGGCTTGACCTGGACGGGAAGCTGGATATAGAGGCGGACGAGGTCCCGCTCCTGCGGGATGATCATGACGGATCCCGAGTTGGCCGAGTGGATGGCGCAACGCGAGCGAATGTCGGGCTGCGAAGGAGTGCAAGAGAGCGTCAGCGCCAGCTTGACGGCTGGAAAGTCGTTGACTGCGTACAAAGTTGGTCAAGGGGATCGCATCGAGAACACCCCACACGTAGTCTGGAACGAGGCTCCGGCATCAGGGACACGCCGAAAAGACTGAAGCTGAGCGGGGGGCGCACTGGTCTGCTCTCCGATCATCTTGATCCCGAGCGTCCTCCGGGTCCAGGAGTGCGCTCCGTCGCATCCGATGACATACTTGGCGGAGACGTTCTCGAGCCTCTGGGCCTGCGCCTGCTTCTTGCTGCAAGCGGCGACAGCGGGTCAGCGACGTCGTCCACTTCGCCGTCCGCAGAAACGTACTAGAGCGCCTCCTCCTCGGCAGCCGAAACCAGACTCGAGCGGAAGAGACCACTCTTGACTCCTCCAGTCGAAGTGAGGCCGTCGGGGTTCGCTTCCTCCTCGGAAAGGTGGCGCAGGGTGACCTTGATCGGGTACGCATCTTCGTTGTCGACGAGCGACTCGTCAATTTCGATCGACTCGGGGACCACACCCCGCTCAACCTTGACGGCTCCGTCAGAATGTTTCTGGGCGTACATATCAGTATCTTGGTCAGCTCTGGGTTGGACGAGCTCGGCTCACGAGAGCGTCCGCGAGGAGATGCGCCTCAATGCGACCTGCAGAAAGCCTTGTCAGCGCCGACCAGAGGCTGATCAGCGCAAGGTATCTTACCTTGATGAAGAATAGTCTGCTGGAATCGAGAAAGGCCGGGAATGGTGTCGGGACTGCATCACGGAGGATGAGTGAGAGAGCACATGAGCATCCTGCGACGGAGCGCTCACATCTTGCCCGTGCGAACGAGCCGTCCGGTTTCTGGGTCAGGGTTCCAGAAGTTGATCTCACTCTTTTTTTTCAAGGGTGAGTTCAGTAGGGGGTACAGTGCAAAGGAAGCCGGTGCGACGCACCATCCGCGATCCTTCCTTCTCAATCGACTCGACGAAGCCAAGCGCCTCGAAAACCTCCATCGAGCGCGAGTTCAGTCCATCAGCTTGGCCTGTGTGAAGAAAGGCAAAGTCAGATTTCTGATGCCTCGCCCCGTGCGCGAGAAACGCGTACCGTTGTCGAGGTTCCCGCTCCGCTTGTCGACGATACGGACGGTCAAGCCGCGGGCTGTGAATCGTGAGAGCATGTCCGCAGCCTGTACACAGTGGCGATGAGCAAAGACCGGCAGGCGGGAGGAGGATCACGCGCACCATTACTCCGGCGGGGCCTGCGCCGATGATGAGCACATCGACCTTGGTCTCGTCTGGGGTGGCGCCGTTCGCGTGACCGTTGGTGGCTGTCATGTGGATCTGGATACCTCTGGCGCTCCGGGTGTGAATAGGAAAGGGAGATGGTGGCGTAGAGGGAAGAGAGTGAGCGGGGAGTCGAAGAGACCCAGTCCGGGGAAGGACCCGGGTTCACATGTTCCGGCGCGCGCGTCTCGACGTCTTGTTGCTGCCTCAAAAGCTGTAGATTTGCAATTTTGGGGGGTAACTGGCTTCCGGGTCCCCACTAACCGGATGACCCTCTCCGCCGCGTCGCCGCTCGAGTTGGCTCGAGCCCGCGGTACGCCGCGAGCCGGATCGCATGGCCCAGTAAATGTTGACAGGAGTCATTCTTCCCCTACAGACGTACCCGGTCAGCTTGAAAATTCAGGTTGCTCGCTGGAAGAAGGTGGGGCCCACCGGCTGGTATGGGGCCCCGCCACTCTGGAGCTCCGCACGCGCGTATATGCAATCGATCGGGCTCGCCACGAGCAACAACGATGTGAGTAAGTTATCAGTCCGGTTCTGACTGCTCTTTCACCCAGCGGCCTGGGTAGACCTCGTCGACGTCCCCCCAGATGTGGAAGCGCATCTCGAACCCGTCCGCCCGACCCACCACGGCAAGCACCTGCGCCTTCGCCACCATGTCCCCTTCGCAGTAGTACTGGATAGCTCGTACGCCCCGATGCCGAGCACGTCGAGCGAGGGCGCGCAGTGCTTCTTCCACGAGAGCGTGTCGTCGGCGAGTGTGACCATATCGGCGGCGTTCGGGTCCTTGAGGAGCGGAAGTGACTTGTCGGGGTTGCAGTATCGATCAGAGTGGTTGAAAATGACGATGAAAGACTCGAGAGTCGAAGGACTCGCGTCGAGGGCCACTCCAAGTGATCTGGAGGCGTTGAAGGGGGAGCTGCGAAGTTCCCGCGAGAAGGACCAAACGAGGAAATTCGAGTCAGGGTCTGCTCGGAATTCGAGGGGCTGAAGGCCCTTCAAGGACGGAAGTGCGATTCTCCGCGTCACGGTGAGGGCGCCCTGCATAAAAGTTGCGGGCGGTGAGATGCAGGTGCTCGGAGGCACGATAGATCCTTTGACTATCCAGTGAGCTTAAGCTGAAGTCTGACGAAGACGCAAGAGAGCTACGCACGATGACCAGCTCGTCGTCGTGGATGCGCGCCACGCTTTCGAAGCGCTTGTCCAGCTTCGGTGCTCGGGGCTACTTGTTTCGGATAGTCCACGAGCTCAATCTGACGTCGTCCGTCTCGCGAAGTGGTCAGTATAATGTCAAGCGCAGACCCGACTCGCGACTGGAAAGAGGCTCGGCACGCTCCGGCCCAGACCGGACCTAGGGGCGAGAAAGAGAAGGTATCTTGACCAACCAGGGTTCTACAGCCTTCACGCGTTCACGGCTGTATTTAAGGCTACTATGAATGTATGTGTTTCAGATCTTGCCAGGCTCAACGCGATTGTCGAACCACGACCGTCGGCCGCCTCCACGCGGAAGCGTGCGCCAGTCAGCCACCGCCCATAATCCTCGCAGGCAGGAAGACGCAGGTAGGTAAACACACGTCCCTGTATCTAATGTCTAGCCTTCTAAGATAAAGACGTAGAGCAAGCCATGCCCGCGACCCGAGTCAGTTACCGCACCAACTGTCGCAGGGTCTCCAGCTCCGCGCTCCGAGCTTCAAAACTCAAGCGCCGAGATGACCCTGATATGCAACGGATGGGGTACACAAGGGTCTCTTCCTTTCACTCTGATCAAGTTCGACGGGTAGCCGCGGAACGATGGTCCTATTCGGTGTGGCGGCAGCGCAGCAAATCGAGTGCGCAACATGCTGGCTCACCAGGACTCTCTGAGATGCCCCACGACGCCCAGAAATCCCGCAAGCTGTGCTTGGGACCAAAGGTGCTTCCTTTCGGCTGAGGAGGCAGGTCGGGCGGGCCCGAAGCCGCCTTCCGTGCACAGAGAGGAGGTCCAAGCCATGCGCGGCGCGTGGCAAACGCCGGCCAGCTGCGAGTTCCGATCCGTCAACTTCTCCTGCCTTCAACATCTTCTTCCTCTTCACGCCCAAAATGCACGCGGTCATGAGCGGAGCATTCGACCACATCCGCTATGGGAACGCCTGGCAGCTGGACGTCAACGACAGCGGCTGGGCGAGTCCCGTGGACGTTGCAGCGTCGACCCAAGGTGAGCTGCGAGCTTGGCTAGCACAACGATCTAAGGGATCCTCAAACTATTTCTCGCAGGCTGTGGAGTCGCTCCCTCAGCAATCATCGGCTCGTTCCCCGCCCTGCGGCAATCGACGTCGGACCTCAGCTTCGCACGAGCTCCACTCCGAATCGTTGCCGAGGTCGCTCCCGCACCCGAGGAAGAAGACGAGATCTCCCCATTCCCATCTTTCGCCGAGTTCATGCCTCCGCGAACCACTCAGCCGCACCATCGACCCCCAGCACCCTGGCGCTCGACTTCGCTCCCCACACCGCTCCCATCCCCCATCGAAAAAGCGCGCCAGCACGAGCCCCAGCGGCGATACTCCCCCACAATCTCCCGCGCGGACGCAGAAATCGTGACGGAAATGTCGACGGCGCCACTCGAGCTGCTGCTCGACGAGGCCGTCGGGCGCGTCGTGCCGCCTTCGCTCGCCGCGCTGACGTCGACCAGGTCCGCGAGACGGTTGATCCTCCCCGCGGGCACGTACCACCTCGTGTGGGAGGATGGTATTGAAGTCTGGCCTTGGTCCGTGTGTGGGAATGGCTGGCTGAGGGGCCAGCTCAAGGTGCTAGGGGAGTGCTGCTGGTGAGTCTCGCGAATCGGATTTATAATCTCGGAGTGTGGGGCACGGGACTGACATCGATTTGCAGCGGGTTCGCGTTCAAGAAGGGCGGCAGGAACGGCGTCTACTACAAGAAGCCAAGTGTGTGCCGCGACCACCTCTCGACGTGCGCGCGGTTACCGGAAGGAAATCCTTTGAGCGAGCTGTGCAAGTTCACGCGGTCGAGTGAAAAGTGAGCCGCTTTGATCACGCTCACAGGATTACGTGATCAGTGACTTACCGTCCTTGCCTGCTCAGAATGGTCAAGGAGGCGCGAGAGGCGACCAAGGCTGCGAAGGCGCGACGGGCCAGCTCGACTTGAAGCTTGAGGACCGCCCCGCCGTCTGAATGTACATAGCCCATCTCCTGTTCACATCACCAATGCACAGTAGACCTCATCCACTGCATAATAGCACACTCACAATCCGTAATCTGTCTCGGTTCCGGGCGACCATCGGGTCTGGCGGACCGACTTGTGGGGCGGAAAGCCTCGCTGATCTCGTCGAGTACCGTAGTGCAGTGAGCGAGGTTAACACAAGGTCTTCGCAGGGACGACGGCTTCAAGTGGTATCCGTAACAGCTTCAAATTTCCACGTTGAGCCGCTCGACAACCTCCTCCCTGCAGATCGGACAATTCCGATTCCGTCGCAGCCACGATTGGATGCACCCGGCGTGGAAGCTGCAGGTTCACGAAAGGTCAGTCGCACGACCTCGAGGGGTTCCCAGTTTGAGAGGGAGGCGCACCAGTGGAGGCACTTTGGGAGCGCGACGGCGAGGTCGTTGACGCGGAAGCGGGCGAGGCAGACGTTGCAGTCGATGCAGCGAACGCCGACGACACTGAGCTTCTGCTTGACGCGGCCCTGCTTGTCAACCCTGCGGCTGACGAGCTCGACGGGCGCGTATGGGAGCGACTCGATCTCCCCGGGAGAGCAACCCGCACTCTGAACCGGCCCGAGCATCTCGCCGACGAGGAGGAGGTCCTGATTTCGAGTGCGGGTGTCAGCTGACTTGCACGAATCGGGTCAGGAAGAAAAAGAAGGCGCACGTCATAGTTGGTCCCGCCTTCAGCTTCCTCAAGTCTTGCGAGGAGCAGGTCCAAGTCCGTGTAGATGTACTCGTCCGACCCATCAACGAGCGGCTGCCGCTGCCTCGCGTTCCCGCGGTCCACCTCGGGACTGTCCGCACCCGGCGCCTCGAACGACGACGACGCGGAGGGCGGTCGCGGCCTCGCCTCGTTCGTCGGCGACTCGAGTGGAGCGGGCTGAACTACCGACGGTAGAATCCCACCGAGCAGCGTGAACGCGTCCACGCGGTCCGTCGCGGCTGGTGGGACTGGCAACGGTCGGAAGGGCCGCAGCGGGATCTGGCTGTCGGCGACAACGCGTGGCGATGAGCGTGCGACAGGCGTCACTAATGATGCTGGCTCCGGCCGGTTTGATTGCGTCGGGGGCGCAGGTGCAGCGCGCCAGTGTCGACCAGCAGTTGGCGTCGTGGGCGAGTCGTCTGATCGGTCCGGCTCGAGCGGTGCGACGAGGGCGTCGCGCTCGCCAGGCGCAATGTACGAGAGCATTGACTGGTTGAGGTGCGTGGAGAGGGAGAGAGGTCGGGAGCGACGCTCGGGCCGAGGAGCGAGCGTCGGCGCGTCTGGCGGCGGCGGAGGTGGACGAGTGGGTGCCGCGAACGGGGTTCGGGACGGTGGAGGTGTAGGCGGTCGCCTTGGGGGAACAGATGCGACTGGAGGCTGGATTTGGAACGGGGATTGAAGACCAGGCGCTTCTGGATTGGAGATGGAAGTCGGGGGGGAGAGCTCGTGGGCGGCGGGTGGTGATCGACTCGTGGCGCCGGCGGTTTCGATTGGACGAGGCGGTCCGGACGAGAACCCGAAGCGAAGTGGCGAAGTCGTCGATGCGAAGAGCGGCGCTGTCGACGAGCCGAACGAGGGCGAGGCGGAGCTCCCAAATGGTCGCACCGGGAACGGCGTCGTGGGCGCTGCTGCCGGCAGTGGTGATGACCGGGACGGGGTTGTAGCCGAGTCCGTCGGAGGCACGGGAGAGGTTTTTCTTGGAATAGGAGTAAGTGGCTGGCCAAAGGGTCGAGCCGGGAAGGGCGAAGTCGACGGCGGTTCGACGACGGCGGGTACGACTTCGACAGACGTGGCAGACGACGCGCGGGGAGCCACCTCGATTGCGGCATGCTCCTCTTCCACGACGGCTGGTTCGGTTCTTTGCGCCCGCGCCGCGGCCATCCTGCGCTCGGCCGCCTCGGCGAAGCGACGTCGCGCGTCGACGTCTGCACTGGCAGATCTCGCGGGCGCCTCGTCGGCTTCACTCTCGCCTTCCGACTCGTCCTGCTCGTCGTCATCTTCCTGCTCTTCTGCAAGCGACGAGAGAATGTTGTCCGTGATCGACGATGGGCCTGCTTCCGCCTCGCCCGCGAACCCGCCCGTGGCCGGCTGCACGACGACATCCTCCCAGACCTCGTCGAGCGAGCTTGCGGGTTCCTGCCGTGCCTGCGCGTTCGCCAGGCGTCTCTCGGCCGCTGCAGCAAACTTGCGGCCAGCATAAATCGAAAGCGCCCTCGCGACGCGCGGGGCGTCCTTGTCCGCCTCGGCCTGTGCGATCTCGCGTCCGAGCTCGCCGACGTCGTCCTGCGGCTGCACGTCTGGCACGGGAAAAGTCGGTAGCGCGTCTTGCGAGGCTCGTGGGGGCGAGATCGGGATCGGGTTCGCGTGCGGGCCGAGCGTGGTGGTCGGCAGCGACGAGCGACGCTCGAGGTCGCGCGCGATGCGAGCGTCGAGGTCGAGCCCGGCCGCGCGGTCTGCCTCCCATGCGAGAACGAACGGGTCGGCTTCTGAGAAAACGAACGAAGTCGGTGCAGGCAGCGGCGGGGGCGGCGGCGAGTCGGTGCTCTCGGGCGTGTGGAACGACTCGGACGCGGACGAGTGCGCCGGTGGAGGACTCGGCGACGGCAGGCGCACTGGGTACGCTGGCGGAGGCGATGCTCGCTGGTGGGGTGGAATCAGCTGCGCGTGGCTGTCGATCGCGGCGGGCGGCGCCAAGCGCGATGGGTGTGGCGCAAACGCGGGGAGCGCATCGGGGTATTCGTCTGGCACTGCACGAGCACTCGCAGGGGTCAGCTTGCTCGTGGTGGACGGTCTGGATCGTGCTGGACGCACCACCAAAGACCGAGTGGCCTCTGCCTTGCGGTCGTCGAGCGGCAGTGCGTGGTCGTGCGCTCGCAGCGGGCGGCCGCGTCTCCTCTTCCCCCGCGGCCGACTCTGGCCTGAGCGTCTCCCACGACTCGGCCCGCGATCCGGGATCAGGCCTCAACGCAGCCGCGCTGTACGGCGGCGTCGGCGAGCTCGAGGGCCGCCCAGCGTTGAACACGGCCTCGAGGATCACCTCGGGGTTAATCACCGGCGCCTTTTTCCTGGGTTTCTTCTTCTTGCTCTTCTTCGGCACCGGCGGCGACGGAGGCTCGGACGTCGACGCGATAGGCTGCCGCCGCTGGCCGTTGTTGTCGGGCGGCGAGAGGGCAAAGCGCGGGCCCGGCTGGTGCGTGAGGAACGGCGCCTCGCGCTCCTCGGGCGTGACGGGAGCCTTCTTCTTGCCAGTCCAGGCCGGTCCTGCAGACGAGGCGCCGCCCGAGGTCCACGCGGGGCTTGACATGGCGCGCTGAGTGTTGGGGGAGGAGAGCTGGGCGGATCGCTGCGCCTCCTTGCACGGCCCTATGCGCGTCATCGACAGGGGTGGCGTCGCGGTGCTCTCAATTCCAGGTTTAAGAGTTCCTTCCTTCTTCTGAGGATACTCCATAGGACGAGCGAGACTGGACTCCAATCTGGTGGCGAGGGCGTTGAGGTAGGGCGCTGTGTTAGCGCGACAACTCAAAGTCCGCGGACCACTGGCGGTGTCCATGAGTCGGACTGCTGACATTCGGTTTGCAAGGGCTTCACCATGAGTGTGAAGGTGAGTTGTTAAAGTGCTAGATCTCCCAACACCGGTCACAAGATTTCTCCGCGGGTGCTAAAATTTAAACGTTGTGAGGATCAGCGACTCGGAAGCTGTCTTGAGCGGACTTGATCGTCTTTCTGCCCTTCCTTCACCGACATCATCCTCGAACGTCTCGCCGGTACTTTGATTGAGCACGGCACATGATCGGACACATAGCACCATCCTCGCCCACCGCGCTCTGCGACCCTTCCGAGTGCGTCGTCGCGTTCGACTCGGCATGTCGGTTGCTCGGGACATCGCTGACGTCCCGTTGCCAGGATCTCTCCACTTCTCTTTCCAAGTAGCGCAGGAGAAGAGATAGACTCTCACGTCTTCCGCAAGACTTCGTATCCCTCTCGGCCACGCCTCCTCGTCCTTGTCGTCGTTGCTCTGCTCGTCTCGACCATCGTGGCGCTCTCGACTGCCTACCACACCCAATCCGAGTCCCTCTTCGAATTCGAGTCCGGAGACACATACAAGGCTCAGCTAAACACGATCAGATCCCTCGAATCTCAGCTGCATTCCGAGCAGTCACAGCGTGCGGCGGACGTCGCCGAGGCTCGCAGGGGGCTCGCAATCCTCTCGGAGGACTTATCCCGCACTGCAAATCTACTGGGGCGGACAGAAGTTGAGCTGCAGGACTGTGAAAAGCGTGGCGAGGCACTAGAGAGTGAATTGGCGCAGCTTCGACCGCTGATGCGGCAACTGGCGCGGTGCCACGACGAGGCGAGGGACGCTAGGAAGGACTCGGAGGACGCGTGGAGGGCGAGGGAAGTATGTCTGAAGGAAAAGGAGCGGCAGGAAAAAGTCTTTCGCAAGGGGCTCAAGATTGATGTCGTTGAGGTTACGAAGCGGCTCGGTACCGGCGGGTGAGCGCCCATTCCGCCACTCTTCCACAGAGCCAGTGTGAGAGAAGCTGAAGTAACCACGCACGCAGTGACTCACTCGTATGCTCGGACGCTGTTGCTTCCTGGTCGTTCGGCTACGCTTCAACCGTCCCTGTGCACCCCACCTTCCCCATCAGGTCGCTCATCATTCCCTTCACCTCTGCGACCGGCATCCTCAAGATCACTCGTGATAATTTCTCTACGATCCCCGACGCCCGGGTGCACATTGTTGGTTACACCGTCAGGGCGACTCAGCGCGGTGGCAACGGCTGGTGGAGGCGAACCGGTCTCGACGAGTTTGGCGGCGACAGCGTGGACTTTCAAGCGGAGGGCACGAAGCTCTGGGCGGCAAAATATGAGGCCGAGCTGTACTTTCTGGTGGTTGAGGATTGAAGAGTAGGCCTACCCCTTGTCTTTTGCGCGAGATGTGGGGTATGCGACAGCCTGAGGGACGAGCGACTGTGGTGACTTTCGCGCTGGCAGCGTAGTCGTAGCCCACGATCCTACGGTCAGCTCCAGAGGCTCATACTATCAGTGCGATGACTGGAGCACTGGCACCACAAGATTAGTCCCGAAACTGCGTCGCCTGAAGATCTGCTCAGTGTTGACCTCGAGGGGCGAGCCAGTGACGGCTGCTTGGGGATACCTTGTGTGTACGAGTAGAATGTGTGCGTCGGAACTTGCGGTGATTCAGGGTTGCGAGCCTAGCTGACGTTCGCGGTTGGCGGCGTAAGGCGTCGCTGCTGCGACTGCGAGCTCCGCGGACCACTGTGGAGCAGCGCGCGAGTTGCCACTTCCTTCACGCGTGGACAGTACCAGACCAGTTTGAACTTCAAGTGACCTCGGCAAGCTTGTGTACCATCCGGCCGTGCCGCCTCAATCATCCGGGTCGACGGCGAAGATTGCAAACGACGGCCCCGCTTTGGCGGAAGCGTTTCGTAAATCTCAGCGAGGAGACTCGCCGAGCAGGTTGGATATGTGAACTGAGAAGATCATCGGCTCACTCCTTTCTGGTCTGCGGTGACCCTCCTCGGGAAACAAAATGCCGTGACGCCAGGCAAGAATGGCGAGGCCCACGGCCCGGGGCGTGCAGTTCAAGAGTGGGAGCGGCAAGAAGCTGAGTGGGGGAGTTGTATGGACAATGAAAGGTATTCTGAATGAGCAAGCCTCCCTTCGCAGCATCAGTTACCTTCAAGACCATGACAATACTCGCTGACCGCGAGAGCGTTCTCGAAGCCGTGAGCCAGAGTTGTTTTTGCCTTGAACTGGACTTGTCGTGCGAGGCAGTGAGGAGTTTCTCGGGAATACGACCCTCATGTCAGAGCTTTGGGAGTTGGTCGACTTCAGACATTGCCAGTGGCGGAGGGTGTCTCGGGCGTCCACGCTCGATGGGACGAGGTGATCTGGGACGAGCTGCGGGACTGGCAGAATCCGAAGGTAAATAGTATCGGATACGCAAGAGTCGTCGAGTGTTGTCGAGCGTGACGTTGTATCAGAGATGGATCAGGGCCGGCCCTGTCCAGGTCGGCGCGTCGTCGCGATCTGTTTTTCGTCGGCACGTGACCCGCTCGCGCCCCGTTCACTGTAAGAGCAAGTTCGGAGCATTCGAGAGTAAGCAGGTAGAGGTGGGAGAGAGAGAGCAAGGCAGAACGAGCGGAGATCGACATCACAAAAGGCGGATAGACTCCGCTTGAACAATTGACTGCGGGATTCGCCGTGCACACCTCGACCGGACCAGCCTGCCTTGCCCCCCGCGTGCACCCTCCGCGTACCGACAACTTTCCAGCGACGATGCTGGCGGCTGCTCGGATGCCCCCGATGCCGTCGATGCCTCAGGGAGCGACGATAGCGCCGCGGGTGGCTCATCCGTCGAGCTCGGCCAACCAGCGGCAGCTCGCCCAGCCGGCAGCGGCCCCGCTCAAGCGGTCGACCTCGAAGCTGCTTGACCGACCGCGACCACACCAACGCTCTACATCACCTCCGCCAGTGCCAGCCCAGGCCGCCGCACCACCGCCCGCGGACCCGCCAAAGCCGAAGACGGCCAAGCTCACGGAGCAGTGGGGGGAACCGCCGACGGTCATCCGCCGAGAGACGGACTCGCTCACGAGGGGAGACATGCTCGGCGAGGTGCGTTGCATGCGCCATCTGCGCTGGCGGGCGGCGGGCGGCGGTCTCGTGCGCGTACAGCTCACTCAACTTTTGCGCGCGCGCAGGGAGGGTTCGCGCGGGTGTACCTTGCGACAGAGCCCAGCGGAGCGAAGAAGGCGGTCAAAGTCATTTCCAAGGAGCAGCTCAAGTCGTCCAAGAACAAGGGCAAGGTGCGTCCGCTCGCGACGGCAGAGATAGCTGCTCAGGCGGTCGATCCTCCATGCGCGCAAGCTCACCACGCACGATCTCCCGTCCCCTAGCTCTTTGGCGAGATCAAGATTCACCAGGCGATGAAGCACCCCAACATCATCTCGTTCGAGCACTGCTTCGAAGACGCCGGGCACGTCTACATGCAGCTCGAACTCTGCGCCAACGGCGTCCGTCTCGCCTGTCGCCCCTCGCCGGGGTCCGCATCGCTGACCACTGCACTCTGCCACAGTCGCTGCTCGACCTGCTGCGGAAACGCCGAAGATACACCGAGCCCGAGGCGCGGTTTTACCTCGTCCAGCTCATCGGCGCGTGCGAGTACATGCACTCGAACTCGGTCATCCACCGCGACCTCAAGCTCGGGAACCTCATGCTCGACGCGGACATGAACCTGCGAGTGGGAGACTTTGGCTTGGCGGCGCTGGTGAAGCACCCGGGGGAGCGGAAACGGTGCGTTCTCAAGTCACGCGAGGGGATCGAGGGCCGCGAGCTGACCTGGACCGTCGTCCACCAGGACGATCTGCGGCACGCCGAACTACATCGCGCCCGAGATCCTGTTCGACACGACGAACGGACACTCGTTCGAGGTTGACATCTGGTCGATCGGCGTCATCCTGTGCGTGTCCTTGCGGGTGGGGAGCGGGCGCAAAGCTGACCGCGCGGCCGTTTCGCAGATACACCCTCCTCGTCGGAAAGCCGCCTTTCCAGACCAAAGATGTCAAGAACATCTACCGGTGCGTGCTTTCCCCGGCTTCAAACCGTTTTGGTCTCTGACTAGGCTCCATCACAGCAAAATCAAGGACAACAACTACGTCTTCCCGCCCGAAGTCGAGCTGTCTGAGGAGGCCATGGACCTCGTCAGTTCGATTCTCACCACCCAGCCAGGTGCGTCTCGAATTTTTGCTCTGATTCTGCACAGTTCTGACCCGTTTACACCAGACCAACGGCCGACGCTCTCCGACATCCTCGCGCACTCGTTCTTCCTCACCGGCCCGTTCCCTGCCTCGATCAACCCCTCGTGCATGAGCACCCCGCCCGACTTCCGCCAGATGTCGATCCGGTCCTCGCACCGCAACTTCCGTGCCGTCAAGCGCCTGTGCGGGATCGAGGACGAGCCGACAGAAACGCCGGCGGAGGCTGCTGCGTCGCGCACCAACGCCGCGCTCGGCGTCGTCGCCGAGGAGGAAGAGGACGAGCTCGACGACAAGGTCGCCGTGCCGCCACCAGCGATCGTCGCGGCCAAGGCGACCGTCAGCGATGCGAAGGGCATGGAGAGCGAGGTCCGCCAGGTCCTGCAGCCGGGCAGCCCAATCTCGGAACTGCTTCGGTGCGTTCACTTGCGTCTCATCGGGCGTTGACTCGTCTGCTGACCTGGCTCATCGTACAACAGATCCGCACGGAAACCACTGATGGTCTCTCCAAACGCCGAGCCGCGCGAGCTGCTCCAACGAAAGCTCGTCGCCGACGCGCGATCCGGCGTACCGCTCGGCGCCACGACCGGGCAGTCGCGAGCAGCGCGCCCGGCGAGCACCTCGTCGCGGCACAAAGAGAACGCTCCACCCGTGCCGCCCAAGGAGAACGTCGCTCCTGCAAAGTCGACCACGGTTGTGCAGAAGCACCGACGACAAGTCGCACCGGTCGAGCCCCCACCGCCTCTCGCGCCCGTACCTGCGCCCCAACCGCTCAAGAGCACGATTGTGGCCGAGCCTGTATCAAGTGCGTCTCCACTCGCTTGCCATGCTGGCCAATCGCTGACCTCCGCGCTCTGACAGCTCGATTCCCCGCGCGCGAGTTGTACGACGCCACCTGGCGAGCACTGCACTCGGCCCTCACCGGAGATCGGAAGAGCGTCGTGTAGGGAAA
>ERZ1463038.450-NODE-450-length-14073-cov-11.777144_pt1 | contig 14073 bp, 22 predicted proteins | sample MGYA00564479_ERZ1463038 | MGnify/ENA primary metagenome ERZ1463038 (study PRJEB39244, sample SAMEA3635134) | Helicobacter pylori | study: EMG produced TPA metagenomics assembly of PRJEB11511 data set (Assembly of a 5300-year-old Helicobacter pylori...
CGCAACGGATGCCGCTTGAGGACATTCTCAAGCTGCGTCACCCCGACTTCTCCGGCTCGTCGCTCGAGGACGCGCCCGCATGGACCGCCGACGACCTTCTCTCGACCTACGCCATCGCCCAAGGTCAGCTCTTTCCACTTTGACGTGGCCCTCTGGCTAACGTGTGCCATCCTCAGGCTTCATCACCGCCAAGGCGGGCCGGCCGGACCTCTACCGCGCGGGCGCATTCGTCCTGCGCCAGCTGCACTCGAGCTCGATCCCGTGGGCGTTCCGACCGCCGTTCGAGGGCGATGCGGCCGCGCAGGACCAGATTGGCATCTTCATCCCAGACTTTGAGGCCAAGGCGTCCACCGCCGAGAAGGAACGCCGCGCGCGGATGCTCGTCGGGGACGAGGAGAGCGAGGACGACGAGCCGAGCGAGGAGGAGCTCAGCGAGAGCGCCGATAGCGAGGCCGAGAGCGAAGACAGCGCGGACGACAACGCCATCACTGCCATTCGCAGTGCGTTCGCCGCGCTCGAGGTCGAGTCGGGCAGCGACGGGGACGACTCGGACGACGAGTAGTGTGGTGGCTGGTAGCACACCATACCTGAATCCTGCTTGTCGACACGGCCTTCTCGCTCGCTACCGGGAACCGGGAACGACGTCGTGCCTTTCACAACCCAGCCTGCTTCTCCAACAGCGGGATCCACATCTTTCGCTCATCAACACTCGACTTAGTGAGATCTTCCATCGACGTCTTTCCGCCTCGGTCAAAGGCAAGCCACTCGGGTGCGGCGGGGTTAAACCGTTTCCAGACGGTGGGCCCGCCCATCTCGCAGTCTGACCGTTTTTTGAGGTCAGCTTCATACATAGAGAGCGATGATATAAGGGAGAATGACCGGGAATCCCGTCTCGAGCAAACGCGAGCCACCTGCTACCCAGGACGGTCGACGTCGCTTCCTCGTGCGCGCCCGGCGCCCACAAGCCGTTGGAGTTGAAAATGAGCGGGATCTCGGCCGAATGCCTGCATATACAATCAGCTTGTGGATGCACAAAGTCCTTGAGTATGCTCACATGGAGCCCAAAGGGATGGAGGACGCCGTAATCGAGTCGACGGTGTCCCGAACGCGATAAAAGTAGACGCTCGGCCCGTCTTTCTGAAGGGCAAGACGAGTGGCCATCTGGTATGCTGGCATATTGAACAACTTGTCGGCAAAGAGCCGCGACCCTGCCGAGGTGACGTAGTCCCCGTCCGCCTGCGCCAGAGGGTAGAGCTCTGCGGCCGCCGGAGGCAGCGTCGACAAGAGTCCAGTGAGCGCGGGGACCGTGTTTAACTGCGGAGAACAACTCAGAGTGTTTATTGAATAACAATTCTGGAAGTAACGCACCTTTATCAGCCACGCGAACAGAGATCCTTCGTCCTCGTTAGTCCCAAGGACAACGCTCTCGATCCACGGGTCGCACCCACGTTCCGCGATCGTCTTGGTGGTACTTTGAGCCCAGGTGGCGTGACGTCCACTCTCCGTGGTGAAGTTCAGCAGGCCTCGAGCGAGAATCGGTTTCGCAATTTGCTGAAGCTCTTCCGCCGACAGCTTCCGCAGAGCGTCGAGGCGGCCGGCGGCGTCGAGGTCGACGAGATTGAGGTCCTTGACGATTGTCACATAAGCTGGAAACGCGCTGGATGCTGGAGCATATCCCTGCCAAGAATCGTTAGATCCGCACCGTGCATCCGAGCAGCGAACGGACCATGGTGGACGAAGCAGCGCTCTGAAGAATGGCCCGGCTGAACAGGCGACGACCGCAGACCAAGAGGTTCGACGCGAGAAACGCTCCGGCTGATTCTCCGAACACGGTGATATTTTCGGGGTCGCCGCCAAACGACTTGATGTTGTCCTGTACCCACGACAACGCCGCGATTGTGTCGTACGCGCCAAAGTTGCCGCTGAGGCCCTGAGGGTCGGTCGCTTCCAAGTCCGAACAAGAAAAAAAGCCAAATATTCCTGTGCGGTAGTTGAACGTGACGAGGATGAACGGGTTGTGCTCGGGGTCGCGCCGCATCCATGCGGTGGGGTCGTAGATGGAGCGGTCTCCAGACCCGGAGGTCAAGCTTCCGCCATAGATCCAGACCTGTGGATTAAGGTGAGTGGATAATCTCACGTAGATTTCTTCAGACTTACCAGCACTGGAACAGACGCGCGCTCATCGACGCCCGGCGACGCGAAAACGTTCAGAAAGTGGCTGTGCTCCGACTGCCCGACGAACGAGCGCGGCAGGCTTCCAGGGTGGTCGGAGTAGAGGGGAAGAACCGGAGATGGTCCTTGAGGGAACATGGTGCTGTGAAGAGCTCGAAGGGTCAGTTGCGGGACGAACGACGTGGGACTCCCCGGCAGCACGCAAGCCCGCACGCACCCAAATTCGAGCGTTGGCAGTGGTTCTACCCAAGGCGCGACTGAATTCGGTCTACACCACCTGTCCGCTTTCGCATACGGGATTCCCAGCCATTTGCGCACGGGAAGGAGACCTCCGTCTTGTCCGGCGACAACTCGCGGCGCCGAGGACGCATCCCCGAGGGGGTGCGTATCCTTGAAGCCGATGACTGGGCCAGATGAGATGCGTATCGTGACGAGCGCGGAATTCATCGCGAGCGAAAAGTGTGGAGATGGCAGAGGCGCGAGGAGCTGGAGCGCTGGCCAGAGAGCGCGTGCGGAGAACCGGGTGTAGCTCTCGCCGACCCGAAGCTCCCGCGACCCGCAACGGGAATTAATCCATCTGGCCGGAGTATTGATGCTGAGATCGGTCGGTGCGGGTACTGGGCCGACTGGAAAGGCCACCGAGCTTCGCATAAGCTTCGTAACGCCACCGAAAGCTGACGTCTCCGAGGATGCAAGTGGGTGGGCGAAAAATCTTAGCTTTAATTTACACCTTATTATACTGCAAATAACGGTACCGTAAGACTTTTAATGCTCCAGGTTTATATTAGTTGGGCGAGACCCCGTGAGGCTGAAAGGCGGCCTTCACAGAGAGCGGCGCGGCATGGTGCCGAGCTCAGACGATGGCAAAATATCCAGGCGAATAAAGCCAAAGGAAGCGGGGCAAGGTCGCTGAGCAAAAAGGCTGTCGAGTTGCAAGGTCCGCAGTTGTTCATTCGTATGTGGAGGCCAACAAAGGGTCATCCGTCCAAAGTAGAGTCCAGTTTTCCGTGCGAGGCTTGATCGTTCGCAGCAGAGTACCCAGCAGCCTTCGCCAGTGGCGGCATGGGCGCGGCGGCTTGCCGTCGACGCCACGAATCCTCGGGCTCGTCGACTCCCGGAACTGAGAAGGACGAGTGAGACTGGGATGGAATGTGGGGAGACAGAGGAAAGGCTCACTCGGCGGAAGATCGATGTTCAAGAGGTATGCTGCTGTCTCCCCGCCGTCTCGCTCGGCGATGGTAGACCCGTTCCCGAGGTTCTCGAAACGCCACGAGAGGTACTTGATGTCATAATCCTCCCAGCGGGCTAAAGTGTGATACTGATTAGCATGAGATTTTAAGAGTGTTGAACTGGCGCTCACGGTGAGCCAAAGCTGCAGGTTTCAAGAAATTTAGTGCCAGTGCGTGACGACGGTGGCGGAGCGTATCTGGCGTACCCGCTGCAAAGCCTTGAACCGAACCGGGATACACGCCAACGACCTGATTGTCGCGCTTGTACCACGCAGAGCACCCTGCGGAGAACGTGCTCTGTGGGAAGTAGGAGTCGCAGTACCGCATGAAGTCCTGGACGGCGGACGCTGCGAGCTCCGGTAGTTCAGTCGATAGGGTTTCCTTTCCTGTTGTGTGAATGCTCACATTTGACAGAGATCGACTTGATACGGTCCATTTGAATCTTCTTGCAGGTCGCGATGGCATAGTTGACGCCGGTATCTACAAGGACACCGTCAGCTTCAGCGCGCGCGTCCGAGCGACCACGGCGATGTTACCTATGGCGAGCAGGATCTGTCCAGTCCCGAATCCGGATCCTATTATAATGGAGCATCAGGAATGCTACTGAGGTAGTGCTGGGGAGAGAGAGCAACCTGGTCCCATGATTTGCACCCAGTTGGGGATCCCGTCCGTGGCTACAGTGAAGTACGTCGAGGCACGGCCGGCATACTTCTCCTCAAGAGTGGCTCCATTGATCCCTGTCACTTTGAATCGAGGAACCCAGGTGTTCTTGAAGCCACTGTGCGACAGGGGAAGAACGTCAGCAGATCGTCGCCGGGGGCAGTGGCGTCGACGCACGTAGCACACGCAATTAGGTCAAACTCCTCAAACCGACCATCTTTGGTACGGATTCCCGTCTCGGTTATCTCGTCGATGTCGCTCCAGATGGATTCAACGTTCGGCTGCGTCAGTGCCTTCAGAACTGTACGTCGGGGCGTCAGCGCTTCAGCAGTGCCGGGCTTTGAGCCAGCCAAAACAGACGCACAGCCTGGAGCGGGGTTGATGCGACGGCAAGTCACAGGCCAGTCTGTTTAAGCGTAAGCTTTATGATGCACTTCGACACCGTGCTTCAGTCACTCACCGGGGATAAGGTGGGACGCGACATCCGGATGGTCCACTAACTCCTTCAGCATGGCATCCTGATTGAAGAGGTTCAGTCTAGTCCCGTTTATTATGACTTTCGATTAATACTGACCTTGAACATCTTGCCTGCAGCCTTGTTCATAGGGCTGTCCTTCACGGTAAGCTGGTGCATGGACTACGAGCGGGACGTCAGCGGGGCGCTCGGTTGAACAGGGAAGCTGCTCACGCAAAGACTTCGCTCAACTCTAGCTCGGAAAGCCTTGTGAAACTCTGGGTCACTGGCGAAGCGCTCCTGTACCTCCTTGGGGAACGGCGCTGCAGTTTGGCTTTCAGCGACGACACTGCGGTCGGCCTTTGAATGCAGATACTCACGGTTCATAGAGGTACTGCAATACATAGTTAGTATGATTAAGGACGAGGTAGACAGAGTGTAGCGCTGTACCTGTCCATGCCCAGCTCGTTCAGCAAGTCATGGTCACGCCGGCCGACGACCCATGCCTTTGACCTGGAGTACACCTTCATCTCCTTGCACTTGGCCTGAAGCGTGGATATTATCTGAATCGCAGAAGCTCCCTATTTCCACACCCGAAACGTAAGTACTGGAGCGCCGGAAGTAGAAAATAACCCACGAGGCCGATGACTGCGATCCTCTTGCCGTCGTAGGCCTGGTAGCTCGGGTCCCAGTGGGCAGAGTGACTTTGAAGACAATCATCAGGAAATTCCAAATATAACAGGGACGTGAACAGCTCTTACAACATCTTTCCCTTGAACTTCGCGAGCCCGTCGATGCGTGGCATCTCCCACTCATTCAAAAGGCCGGTGGCCTGAACCACGAAGGTTGCATGGTCCTCGAACGTCGTGTTCAACTTGATATCTTTGACGGTGAGGACCCACGATCCAGTGATCTCGTCCCACTTTGCCTCCAGGAGCTCGTGATTGTACTTCGCGAGATCGTGAACCTGGAGATGGGGTGGTCAGCGGAGTCCGAGAGGATCTGCTCCACTTTAATGTCAGATACCTTGTACTTGTCTCCCACGTGCTCCAAATACTTGAGGATCTCGGGTCCAGGAGCGTAATACGTTGAGAGGTACGGGTTGTTCTCAAACGAATAAGTGCTGACCAGACAAGCGTGAGAATCGGAGAGTTCCCCAAAAAAGTCAAATTTCTCACTATGCGTGTCTTCATTACGAGAAGGGAGGTTGGAGGTGCAGAGTCAGCTCAGGCGGTCGCTCAGCTGGAGCTCGGGGCGTACGCGGGTGTATCGACCGCAACACCTGGCAACATGGTTTAAGCTGATTGTATCGAACCCCGATTCAGCCTCGTACCTGGGTATGTATTCACCCTCCAGGTGCCTCCGACCCCGCTGTGCTTCTCGTAGAGCTGGATCGACGCGTTCGTGAACTTCTGTCGGAATCGGATGGCCGCCAGTATACCAGCGAAGCCGGCTCCGACTTGAAGACAGTATGTATTAGACGATGCATCAGCTACACAGATGGGAGAAGCTCACTTATTACCACACGAATAGGACGGGCTTCATCGATGCATTGATCCTTGAAGGTGGGGGTCGCCATGGGGGTGTGACCGTTCATAGCAGTGAGCTCAAAATTTAAAGATGATGCTGGGTGGAAGTGGGTGGAGGCGAAGAGGGAGGTGGAGACAAGAGCGCGCGTTCTCACCGGTTCGGCAACGAGGGCCGGCGGTCAGCTGTGATCCGCCGACCCTCCTATCGCGGGAATAGCACCTATTGGGCCGAAATCAGGTATATAGCCGGCTCAGTCAGTCTCGGCGCAGTGTGTCACGGTCGCGGCGAGCTCGGACAGAGGCCGCAAGTCTCCAGCGGGGCCATGTGGGGCTCCGTCGGCCTTTTCTTTCAGCTCGTGACAAACCGGAGCGTGGTTCCGTCACGCTGAAGTCAAATTTGTTACGTAGTCCCGGCGCCACTCGCACGCGCCCCGGAACCTCGCGGCCCGCGACCCGCGCCGGCTGGACGGCGCCACTTCCTTCCACCAGGGCACCAGCAGACACGCCACCGGAGCCAGCGAGACCTCTAGGGATGCGTGGGTGATCCGGAGGAAATGCATTGGAATTCGAGAGCCTTTTTGATGTGTTTTGGGTAGAGAGGTCCAAGGACGTCAAGAGGGCGGAGTCGTAACGAGCGCCGTGGAGCGCCTCGCCTCCGAGTGCATCGGACCGCCGAGTCCACTTCCTCCAGCTCGTACACACGTACACTCATAACTCAGCAGAATGATCCCAGTCTCTCCCACGAATCCCACGCTCGTGCATCCGAGAACTCCGAAGTGGGACCTTCATCTGGGTCTGCGCGCGCCTCCTGGGACGGCAGCATCATATTTACTGCGGCCAGTTTGGAGGCGTTAGGTCACACAGTAGACTAAGGGATCAATTTGAACGCTCACCTGGCGTAGAAACCACCGCGGGCCTCACCCAGACGTAAAGTCCGGACCACCCTGCGCTCAGGTGGCGTCGCAGAGATGTTTCCTCAAAATGCTGACTTTTGACCCGACTTCCAGGAATGTGGAGGTCTTGAAATGTCTTCATGGCGTACAGAGCTCTCTTCAGAGCACCGACAGTCATGCTGTCTCGACATTCAAAGGCGGTCCGCTCAACGTACTTGTCTTTCGGGTCGACGACGAGGACGTAGAAAGTAAGGGGCGAATCAAGTGACTGATTCACGGCATCTTGAATAGGTGATTGGTGATTGATCTTGCTCGGATCGCCGTCACCAGTGTGTAGGAGCGTCGGGTCGAGTGCTTCCTGAAGGTGGCGCCACTCCAAAGCGACGGAGGAAGCGTCGGCTGAGGAATTTCATCCCAGTCAACGGAGCGGTCTCTTCATATAGTGCTTATTACTCACTGCTGCTTCCTCCGTGCGAGTCTCGGGAGGTGTCTTCGGGTGGCACTGCCGCCACATCTGCGCCAAGTCGGAGTCAGTTGTTGCGAGCTGAGGCAGAGATGTACAACAGATCACCCTCATGCGCTGCGGCATCAATGATCGAGTAAGCCCAGACTGTGTGACCGTTCCATCCAGCCTCCAAATGTGCGTGGAGGGAGTGCGTGTAGTAGTCGTCCGCCGGCAGCGAGCTACCGGGGAGGGTTAGGGTCAATCCAGATGGGATCATTGCTCGAAGGTCCGTAAATATTGGAGATATGCTTCTGATCAAAGAATTAGGCGTGGTGGCGAAGCGATTGACTTGAACGGAAAGAAAGGGCTGGATGGGCCAGGGAAAGTCAAACTCGATGCTGATGTCGAGGAGAGGTGGATCGAGAGGGGAAGGATCATCCGAGATGAAGTAAACATCGTTTGATTGAGTATGGCTCGGTTCCGTGTCCGGAAATGCTTCGGCGTCCTGGATCGCGTTGTCGACCTCCTGCGGCGGCGGAGAGTCGCCGACGTCTGCCGGCACGTCGAGGCGCTCCGCAGGGCCGTACGGTGCTCGAGGTTCGCCGCAACAGCCACTTGAATCTTCCTGCGGTATCTCGGGTAGTGCTCCTTGCTGTCCCTCGGTCGCGGGGTCGATCGGGAGGTCCTCCGCCAACGATGGGAGCTCGAGTGGCGTCGAGGTGCTCAAGGGAAGGACGGAAGGCGCTACTTCAGCCGTAGCATGGGGATGATCGAGTTTTTTTGATGCCTTCTGTTTCGGTGCTGGAGTGCCCGGGAGTTTGAGCCAGTTTTCTGCGCGGCGTACGACTTCCGTGTGGCGTCGAAACGTCGCCGGCGAGATGCCCTGCCGGTCTCGAAGCGCGTGCAGGATCAATCGAAGCGCCAGCGTGTCCTCGAAGTCTTCGAGTCTCGGATTCGAGTTTCTTGCTAGTCGCTTGAGCAGGCTCGAGGACCTCTCCGTGAGCTCCTTGCAAAGGACTCGCCCTGGCGTGCGGCTGTTGAACGCAAGGTAAGCTTTGGGGGCAACTCTAGCCCACGAGAACCCACCTATACGCAACAGAACCATTTGGGAGAAGGGAAGCGAGCCGTCCGAGTACGCGTCCGTCGCCGGGCCAGCTCGCATCGGCCAGCCGCAGGACCGTCGCCGTGTGCTCTCTGATCCGCCCATTGACATCCTGGAGAGGCCAGCCCATCGAAGCTTTGGAGAATCGAGCGGTCCACCGAAAATTGAGAGTGAAAGATCAAGGCCTTCCCAAGATGAAGTTTGGGAAGGCTGGGAAGGCGTCGGCCTCCGCGCTTACGCCACCGCTGCGGGACACATAGGGGAGCTAAGAAGGCGAACAAGCAGCATCTTCCGCTCGGTTTATGTTAAGTACATTCTTCTTTCCAGAATGGACAGTAGGCCCTGGGTGTGGCGCCCCAGTTGAGCGAACCAGCGCGACGCGCTCCGCGGAGTTTCGGTTTGCCCATGCAAGCACTCACCACGCACTACGGTTCGAGAAGTATGCATTCGGATAGAAAAGTTTCCGTAAACAGGTACCCCTGATTCCACTGACTCGCTGGCGGTGGACCGCGCGGTCCGCAGTCCGAGGCGCTCACGCCATCTGCGACGCGATTGCATCCTCCTTGGTCCTTCCTGCTGTGAACGGATCCTCCAGCGGTACACTCATCTCAAATGGCTTCCATCGAGTCTGTAGACATCCGTGGGTCCTCCCGCTCTCTTCAGCGAGCGAGCGTTTGACTCACTCGAGCGCCGCCGTCCGCGAGTGTAGTCATCATCGGAGCAGGACCGACGTGCGATCACTACACCCCCTACTCGTAAGAGATTAATCGCTGACACTTTAGCTTGTCAAAGTGGACTGGGTGCTGCCAAACGTCTGCATCAGCTCGTGCGTTCGCTCCCGGAACCTAGCAGATCGTCAGCCTTCTGAGCTCAAAGCACTCCCATCTCGACCCCAGGAGCATCCCAGTTTTCTCGTGGTAGACACTGCAAAGTCGGCTGGGGGTCTCGCTTCCACCGACGTGACTCCGGAGGGCTTCCTCTTCGATGTAGGAGGGTGCGTCCACTCCGAGTCCGCAGCTCCCACGGCGACTGAACCCGGCTAAATGAGACGCACTCCACCGAATGTCTAGCCACATTATCTTCTCGCACTACCTGTGAGCGCTTCCCGCTGGTTATCTGGCCCATGCTGTGCCCGACGTACTGAGTCCCATGAGCTCGGCGCTGCGTCAAGAGGAGTAAGAGGAGCAAGCTGACGTCGATCCTCGCAGATACTTTGACGACGTGATTAAAGAGGCGCTCCCGCTTGCGGATGACTGGTATACTCACGAGCGAGTTTCCTACGTGCGGTGCAGGGGTCGTTGGGTCCCCTACCCATTGCAGGTTCGTCGACATTCGTCCCAGGGCAAAGGGCTGAGTGAGAAGATGAAAGCTGAGGTGCTCAAATTTAACTTGAATAGACCAGCCTATCGTACCTTCCGCTGGAGGACCAGGTCAAGTGCATCGAAGGATTGATTGACGCGACAGAGCTCAGAGCGCGCTCGCACGACAAGCCCAACACGTTCGACGAGTGGATTGTCCAGATGATGGGTGAGATCGGTGGTCTAGGGAGCCTCTTTTCAGTCTGGTGACCTGGATGTGCACAGGGGTTGGACTCGCGGACTTGTTCATGCGTCCCTACAACTTCAAGGTTTGGGCCACCCCCACTACCGCCGCAAGTGCACCTTTCGATTCCTCGCCTAGCGTTTGAGACGCTGAATTCGATATCTTTCCTGACTTTGATTTAGATGCAATGCGAATGGCAAGGGGAGCGAGTCGCAGCGCCCTCGCTGAAGGTGACTGTCAGTGATGCGCTGAACAAGAAGGTGGCCAAAAACTGGCAAGTCTTTGTCACGCAGGGGTATTTGTTCTGAGGCTGAAAACATGAGCTTTCGCTAGGGGCCCCAACGCGACTTTCCGCTTTCTTGCGCGCGACGGTACAGGTGGAATCTGGAAGGCGGTCGCCCAAACGCTCCCCCAGGAGCGCTTCTCGTTCACCAAGACCATTGTCCGCCTCGAGGGTACGAAAATGATTGCGCACATCAACGATGGCACCGTGATCGCGTACCGGTCACTCATCTCGACCATGCCACTGGACGAAATCACCGAGCTCATTGACGACGCGGAGGAGCTTCGCACGACGTCCAGAGAGCTCGTATATTCGAGCACCCACGTAATTGGAGTTGGAGTGCGCGGGACTCTTCCTCAGAGGATCGGAGACAAGTGTTGGCTCTACTTGTGAGCCGGCTCGGGCTCGCGAGCACTACGGCTAGAAAACTGACTGTGCCTGGTGTGAAGCCCCGAAGATGAGTCGCTGTTCTACCGTGCCACCGTCTTCTCCAATTATTCGCCTGGAAACTGCCCCGAGGCTGGAATCAAGCTAAAGACTATCCAGACCGCCGACCCGGCGCTCTCCGGCAGCGTCGACACCAAGACGGACCTCGCCGGCCCTTGTTCGTTGTTTCGACGCCGCCTGACGCTTTATCTCACTCTGTTACGGTCAATTATACAGACTGGTCTCTCATGCTTGAGGTCCCTCAGTCGGGGCAGAAGCCTGTCGACGAGGCCAACATCCTGCGAGACTGCATGCAGGGCATGATCAACACTGGGCTTTTACAGCCTACGGACGAGATTGTTTCCACCTACCATCGAAAATTTGTAAGAAATACTTGCCCGTCGAATTTGACGACCACTGACCAGCCTGCAGCACCACGACTACCCGACGCCGTCCCTCGTCTGCGATGAACAGCGCAAGGTACTGCTTCCGGAGCTGCAGCAGAAGTACGCGATCTGGTCTCGCGGGAGATTTGGTTCGTACAAGTACGAAGTTGGTACGTTCCCAAGAAGCTTTGGACCACCGCGCCACAAGCTTGAACGCTGATGATCCCCTCGCAGCCAACCAGGACCACTCGTTCATGGTTAAGTTGTGCCTGCTCTTCAAGGTCACCATCATCGGCTGAAAGTATTGTAAATTATACAGATTGGAGTTGAGGCTGTGGACAACATCCTTTTTGGTGCTGTAAGCTCACGCACTCGCCGTTACCACCGGGTGCTAAAGCGCTGCATACCGCAGCCTGAGATGACGCTGAACGAACCCGACTGGGTCAACGGACGGCAAGTCATACTGAGGCTGCCTTATCCGGGGCGTGGTGGGCTAAATTGTTTTCATTCTGCTGTAGGAAGAACACGGAGCGCCGCCTGGGGAGTGTGGCTTGAGCAAATGCACCAGAGGACGCACAGCCTTGCCTCGGTACTCAGAAAATATGGTTGAACTCTCTTTCTTTCTTTAAACTTTATCCCACTCCTTCAACTCAACCTTGCAAGTTTAGCGCGGCCGTCTTGGTGTTGACTTCCAACGAATAAGTCAATGGTAGCGGTATCAAACTAAGTGAATCTCATCTAAAGACCAACATGTGGTGTACCCGACACAGGACTACAGCTGGTAACGGTCCAGCTCGCCGACGCCTCGCATCTCGGGGTCCTCCAACAAATCCCGGTTCGAGTTCGAGGCGCCGAACCGATCTCCCGACCACACCCACCACTCCTTGTACACCAGAACCGAATCTAACATGGCGGCTGCTCCCAATCCGACCAGCGCTAGGCCGCCCCCGCTCAAGTAGGTGCCGGCGCCCTTCGAGACGCGGACGGTCGCACCCGCGAGTCCATGCTGCTCGACCGCGCGACGGATGGCCCTGTACACGAGGTACTGGACTGCCACATTCGCAGTGAGCAGTAGTGTCGAGAGGATGGCACTGGTGGCTGCCAGAATCATCCCGATGCGGCGGGCAGGCAGGGAGAATGCGACTGCGAGGATGGCGAGTGCGGCGCCGAGGAGTTGGAGAAGGAGCGCCTTCGTCAGGGCCTCGGACTGAAAGTAGATGGTTGTCGCGTTTTGGAAAGGATCGACAGCGTTGGCCACGACCTGGTCCACGTTGTAGCCCCAGATGCTCCTCGAGTGTGTCGCTGTTGTGAAGGTGCTGCACGACGGGAGTCAGCTGTGACATTTTGACAGGTGGAGGCCGCGGCGCCATGCAGCGTACCCATTCAAAGTTTTCATTGTGTATCCAAAGGATCCAAAATGTACCTACACAGACCTTGAGGGTCAGTTGACGATACTGGATGACTGCGACACAGTCACAAACAAGCCTGTCGACTGCCTCGCTCGAGTTGAGCGCGATGCTGACCTGTACAGCAGATAGATTCAGACTTTGAACCCTTCTTCTCAAGACATCTGACTTACATCCACGACGCCCCAGTGCGTGGTGATTGGCGCGGAGAGCAGGGACGCGACCAGCAAGCCCAGTCCGCCGAGGAGAAGGAGAGCTCCCTGAATGAAGACGTGCAAGTCAGCACATTGTATGAGTATGTTGATACAGCCTTGAGACTCGCAGTTTGCGTGACAATGTACAGACCGGGCCTCATAACGACTCTTGGCCGGGGTATCAGGAGCAAACCGTCGGTGCTCGAAGTCGGTTGATCCTGAATGCTCGAAGGGACAAAGGAGCTTGAGCCAAAGCGCATCTTCAAATAAACCAGTGAACAAGGGAGTTCACGTACATGGGGATCGCGCTCACGAAGCCCAACTCGCGCGAGGCGCCCTGGCCCGCTGCCCGGTGCACGCTGCTGGAAGGCACTCGACTCTGATCACAGCGCAGAGGCGATTAAACAACAAGGGGGAACGTCTTTGAGGTTTGAATCGCCCCTGTGGCCTGGACGAGTGCAGATCGGTTTGCGATTGGTCAGGGCCGGGGTGCCCGGTGCACGGGAGAACAACAGCGGCGGCAGGTTGTCTTTCGAAAAGATGTGGCCAAGCGAGTACTCTCGTCCTGGTTTGACACGGCGAAGGGTCAGGATTGATTTAGCAAGTAGAATATAGCTTCTCCTCAGTGTTCCAAGCTGGGGTCAACGCCTCGACTGGGAGGTGCAGGCCGGCTGGGTACACTCCTGCTTGAGTGGCGTAAAGCTGGAAACGGTAAGAGCAGAAGGGGTATGAGCAGGAGGACCGGGCGAAGCATGGAAGGTGACTCACCTACAGCCTCGGATCGCCCTCACGCCAGCGCCCGCCAGCGACCCGGATCTGAACGAGCGAGCGCTGAAAAGGAACGAAAGGTTTACAAAACAAAAAAATTGCGGTGTCCAGCACTCCCATCGAGGTCCTCACTCGTCGTCGTCGTCCATGACCACGAACTGCTGCTTCTGGGTCCCCGCGCGCCCGCCGTTGTCCTGGATCTCCTGCTCGCGGCGCACGTACGCCTCGACGCGCTTCTTAAGGTTCAGATTCTCCTTCATGTCGGCCTTGGTGATAAGGGCGTGGCAGCCAGCCATCGGGCACTCGTGCTCGAGGCCGTCCTTAAGGTAGTCCATGATGGCGAGCGCGGAGAAGTGGTGCTTGCACTTGTCCCTGTGCGCGAGTGTGGCGGTCAGGATCGTGGAGGAACTCCAGAAGACGAGAAGACGCACGAGGACATGGGGTCCTTCAGGACGGACAGCAGGAGTGGGCACTTGAAGTCGGTCGTCTGCGCGCCGACCTCGATCTCGTCGTCCGAGTCGTCCTCGTCGCCCGGCTCTGCAGATCGGAAGAGCACACGTCTGAACTCCAGTCACCCGTTAGAT
>ERZ1463038.451-NODE-451-length-14066-cov-15.174791_pt1 | contig 14066 bp, 10 predicted proteins | sample MGYA00564479_ERZ1463038 | MGnify/ENA primary metagenome ERZ1463038 (study PRJEB39244, sample SAMEA3635134) | Helicobacter pylori | study: EMG produced TPA metagenomics assembly of PRJEB11511 data set (Assembly of a 5300-year-old Helicobacter pylori...
CCGACAAAATGTGCTGACACGGCAAGCGCTTCAGGGGTCGACGGATCTGCGTCGGCCTGCACATTGCGGAGCGTTCCATGTTCCGTGAGTGTTTCCTCAAGTCTGGAAAGGTGATCACTTGGGTTTGATACTTTTACCCGGACAAGTCAACATCGCTCGGCTTTGTTGGGCGTTCAACATCACGCAGGATCCTGCGATGCCTGTCGACATCAGTTCGTCTTGCACGCGCATGATTTTCGCTGCTGCAGCAGGCTAATCGTTCGATGCAGACGACTTCTCTCCCGGTTTTCTCTCCGCTCCCCGGCCATTCAAGTGCCAGATTCTGCCTCGTGATGCCGAAGTCGAGGATGTCGTTCAAAGCGAGCTTCGGGAGGCAGCATCTTCCGTCTTCAAGCGATTTGAAGACTAGTGCAGACATGCGAGCATAACTGGCCCTTTCGTTGTAATAAATGTTGCTCGCTCCCATTAATAACGAGTCCCTTGACCATCCTCGCGGCGCCCGACCGCAAACGCGCCTTCCCTCCCGCCATCGAATGTCGCGCACTGCGACCAACCGCTCACAGCGAACGTACCCGATCTCTGACGTGCTCGCCATCCTCCAAGACCCCTCGGCGCTCATCTCGCTCAACCCGCTCGTCGTCTCGCACTCGCTCCTCCCACCCGCCGATCCGACCTCCCCAAGCACCACGTGGACCATCACCGACTCGCTCAAGCTCCTCGGCATCTTCAACACGACGACGACGTACACCGGGACGTTCACGCCCTCCGGCGAGCGCGCCGTCGAGGTCGTCGCCCACGCGGCTGCCGGCGTCGTCTCGAAGGCGCGATGGAGCGTCGACGAGGACGGCACGGTGGTCGAGGAGGGCGAGATCGAGGCGCCGTGGTGGCTGATGGGCTACGTCTACGGCCAGTGGAAGGCGAGCCACGCGTTGCTGATGGAGCGGATGGAGGAGCGGCTGAGCGCTCGCCGGTTAGAGAACGAAGGGTCTGGGTGACGAAACACCGTCCTTGTTGAGCCCTGCCTTCCTGCGCGGAGGTGGGCACCGGGCGCAGGCCCCGCCTGGCCCCGACTTTCCTGGGTGACCCAGGCGACGGCCATCCAACCAGGATCCCCTTCCCTTCTCGCCTACAGGTGCCGCTCCCTCCTATCGAGTACGACCCGCAGAACAATGCGGATCAGACGGTATCTGTTCGAGCCTTGTGTGCAAGTGCGAGTCGGCAGGACCACTCGCAGAACTTGGGAGGCGCGACAGAGTGCGCTGGTGCGTCACCTACCATCCCTCTTGTCCATACCTCAACTTCTTCCACTTGTGTCCCTGGAGAGACCTCTGACCCCCTGCTGGACCACCCCATGAACCGCGCGCTGAAGGCCTTCCCAACGCCACCTCCGGCTCCCAGTCCCGTCCTCTCCACTCTGGGCCTGTCATCCGCTTGCGCAGAAGCCGTCCAGGTTCACAATCTGCTCTATTCACACTAGCTGTACAAGTAGGTCAAAGTTCCCCGATCCAGGGCTCGTCGTCCGTGACGTCGCCGGTCCCGTTGGCGCCTGACCCGGGTGGCGGCGCGGCGTCCTCGTCACTCGGCATGATGTTGGTCGTAGAGGAGTCCTACAGTAATTCAGCGATGAGTAACCACCTAAGTAAGAAGGCGGGGAGAAGACCAGACCTACCGTGGAGAGGAGGAGGTCCCAGGTGATCACTCCGTCGAGGCAGGCCGTCCCAGCTGCGACGCCCCACGTTCGCATCAGCCGCCGCTGTCGCAGTCCACCTAGAGAAGCGACCTACATGCTACACTTCCAGCGAAATGGCAGACGCCGTCGTCGCACAGCGAGTAGGTGTACCGCGTCTCACACCGGAGCGTCGATCCGTCGCGCGCTGCCCGTCGCGCGGCGGGCGTCGGTCGCCCGCGCGGTTGGGGCGGTGCGAGAGCGAGGTCCTCGAAGATTGAGCGCTGCCGGATCGGATGACTCGCGGCCTCGGCGGAAAGCGCGATTGCGGAGACGAGCAAGACTAGCGGCGCGGGGAGCATGGGGCCCGCGGCGACAGGTGGGGCCGGGCGAAAAGAGCGGTGCGTGCCCTGCTGGACGAGGCTGGGTGAGCGTCTCCCCACCTGAAAGGTGGGCCGGACTCACGTCGGTGCGCAGGTGGGTGGGGGGAGAGTTGCACGGCAACGAACGCGCGGGTTGTCGACGCAGCGTGAATGCAGGAGGGAAGGGGGGGTTTCCTGCTCCGGTGCTCTGCCAAGCGCTCCCAAAATTTGGGAATGCTGGGTTTCTGTCGCCTAATGACGCGAAACCGCACGCTCGAGCGCTCCCATAAGGGCGGTCTCGGTGGTTCCAGTCCAGATTTCTCTGAGACACTCGTCGGAGCGTCGCGACGCCGAGTGCCGGGGCACACGTGTGAACAGGACGCTCGCCAGAAGAAGGCTTGATGTGGTCCATTTGATCAGGGAGCTTCAAAAAAAACCTATGGGAAAACGATCGTGCCCGGAACGCGAAGTCGCACCCGAGCGCATAGTCGTTCGCACTGTGGTGACGTCCGGCAGCGCTCCTTCCACGCCTCAACTGGACAGTACGAGAGCAGCGCACCAGCATGCGAATCTAGCATTTGGAACTAGGTGACAATCTCCCCGTCGCACCGCCGAGTCCCGGGCCTGCGTAGCTTGCAAAGGGCCGGCCTCGCGACGCGCGCGAAGACCGGCAGTGTCTGGCCCGAAAGGGGGCTGTGGTTGCCCAAGTCAAGCAAATTCAGAGGTCTTGAAAGTCTTTTTCCACATTTGACTCGCAGAAGGACACATCGGGTCGTGCACAAGATTTGGAGCTGACAGCAAACACCGCGGTTGTGAGTGTCTTTGCGAGGACGCTTTACTGTGAAAGATCGACGTGCGGCATACTCAAGAGGCGGATCAGTGGAAAATGAAAAATACTCGAGATGTTACGTGGCAGCGTACCAGCTGGATGGTCGATGGTGATGCGGGGTTCACGCTCCACCCGTTGAGCGGGCCTGTGGACGGCCCGCATCAGTCGTTGCTGGCACAGAAGCTTGGAAGGGGACAAGCCTTTGACAGAGCTCGAAGAGTTGGTTATGTTGTCTCGTTGCGGAAGACCGGGGTGCACGTCTTGGCGGCCGGTGCGGCAGCGGTGGCGACGAACAGGGCCGCGAGGGTGGCGAGCATGCTGAGTCCTTTTGGCGCTGTGCAGGATTCCAAGGTGGGAATGGCAGGAGGTGGTGTGCGGGACGAAAGCCTCACAGGATCGGGACAGACGAGGAGGCGTTTTATAAGCCGCGATCGCGAACGGGGCAGGACCGCCATTGCAAGCAGTCGAAACTCCGCGGCAGGTCGTTCGCCTTGCCACTGGGCGTACCGCAGCGGGGCTCCGAGGGATGCCAGGAAGTGCCACCGAGGAGGGTGCAGAAGCAGGATTGCGCGAGCGAGTGGAGCAGTACTCTGAGGCGCGGGCAAGACGAGACGAGCGCGAGCGTGCTCGAGGCCAGAGGTGTGCTCGTCGGTCTTGGGGGAACAGGGCCAGGTTGCGAGTATGCTGGGGCTGGTGCGAGTCCTCCCGTGGCAGGGGGCGGGCCGAGCTCGTCGTCGCGGTGAGCTGAGCTGGTCGAGCTCGCGTCGGGCAAGCGCGGGTGCGAGTTTGCCACAGTCGGATCGTACAGCCGAGTCTGTACTGAGCCAGAGCCACAGCAAGAGCAGCGGCGGCAGTCGAGTTGTCCTTCTCAAGATATGGTCCAAGCAAGAGAAGCACTCGCTCCTTCGCTCTCTCCATAACTCACCCGGCCAACAACTCTCGACTCGGAACTCAGCTCGACGAGAGAAGGACCAGCTTGCAGTGCGTACAAAAACGGGGGTAAATAGTGGTGGCAAAACTAGGATCAGAGGCAGGGGGCGAAAGGACGAAGGGGGGACAGTGGGGCGCCAACACGCAGGCGCGGGGGGGTATCGGTGGGTGCTAAGACAAACAGGGCTCGCTGGTGACTATCCACAGACGGGGGAGAGCGGCCTCGAACGGTGCGGAAGGGGGGGTCTGGGTCAACAACAGACGACGGCGGGGCGACAGCAAAGAGGGGGAAGGGACCAACGAACCAGCGCAGGGGATCCTCCTCAAGCCAAGCCACTAGTGGCTCATCCCGTACCCGCCCGCCTGGATCGGCAGCGTGAGCGCGCCGCGGCCATTGTCGACGCCGAGCGCGCGCGCGACGTCAAAGTCGCCCGACGTGAACGTGTACTCGAACGTCGGCAGCCGCGGCGTCGGCAGCGTCGGGAACCACGGCTCGGGCGCACGGAACGCGTCCTGCGCCGTCGGGACGGGCGGGACGGGCACGTACGCCTGGTGGCGGTACGGCGCGGGCGAGTCGAGGTACATGGCCGTGTGCTGCGAGTACGGCACGGGCGTGTACGACGCCGGAGCCGTGTAGGTCGGGAACGGGAACGACGACGACGTGCCCTGGTGCGTCGGTGGCGACGGGAACGGGATCCCGGACGACGACGGCGTCCCCCGTGCGGGCGTCGGCTCGAGCAGTCGCAGCAGCGCGTCCTGCTCGTACAGCTGCTGCTCCTCGCCAGAGCTCTCGCTGCCGGACCACGACGCCGCCATGAACGCGTCGTGCGAGATTGTCGTCGGTGGTGTCGGGAGCGAGTACGCCGAGTGGTCCGCGGGCGCGTACGAGAGGGTCGAGTCCATCGACGCGCTCGACGACGAGCTCACGTCGCGCGACGTCGTCGCCTGGCTCGACTGCGCGGACGGTCGTCGAGGGGTCTCGTACGGCGAGAACCTCGCGCCGCCTTTCGTCGTCGTCGAGAACTTGGCCGAGGCGAGCCGCCGCTCGAGCTTGAGGCTCCGGTTGCGGTAGTTGGAGAACTGCCCCGTCGTCCTCGTCAGCTCGCTCTCCACACGAACAAAGGGAAAAGGGACGCACCCAGGTGAGCACCTGCTGGTCCGTCAGGCCTGCCTTGTCCGCGATCAGCCGCCGCTCGGCCGCGTTGAACTTGGCCTCCTTGCCCGCTGCCAGTCGCTGGTCCCGGAACGCCGTCAGGATCGTGACCGCCGCCGCCGAGTGCGCGCCCTTGAGGTGTTCCGGCTCGGGGATTGGCTCGGGCGAGGGCGAGGGCGAGGAGGACGAGCGCTGGTGCGACGAACGCTCGACGGTCGCGCGCGCGTCGTCGACCTCGGCAAGGAGCGCGACCCTCAAACTTGCGGCACCCTCTTCCACTTGACGATGATGTTGAAGGTAAAGAGCCGATTTGTACTCCTTAAGCAATGCCTCACTCGCACCGCTGCTCGAGACTCCGGTCCACGTCGTAACGAAGGCCGCATCCGCACCCTCCTGAACCGCGTTGATGCCGTCCTTGAAAACGCGGACGAGCTCTTGGACGGTTGTGTGAGAGCATCCACGCTGTACCAGATCGTCCGTAAGATTGTGGAAAGGGTAGGAGAGGCTGGTCGGTGAGATGGGCGAGCTCGGTTTGATCGCTGGCTGGCTTTCGGCGTCCTTGGGGCCCAAAGCCGCGAGAAAGGACGTAGTTATGCTGAGGACTCGCTGCATCTCGAGCGACATCGTCTGTGATTGGTAAAGACGGCAGAGTGGTGGAAATGTGAGATGGGGCGCGCCCCCCTTTGTCCTCCCAAGTCGACGCAGCGGGAGACGCACGCACCTCACGCTCGAGCCTCCTCAGCCTCATAGGGCAGCCCTCTTTGTTCATCGCGGACGACGGCGCATCTGCTTTTCATTCGTTGTCTTGCAGGCCCTGGGCGTCCTACACTCCCGACCTCCCTTTCAGACGAAAACAATCCAACGATGCCGCCAACCCCGCGAGCCCGAATCTCCTCTCCCTGCCATTCTTTGGCTCGTTACCCAGCCATGGATCAACTTATCGCCACAGAGTTACGGCAGGTTGAGGGGCACCTCATCAGCGCCCTTATGAGCGACGACGCCGATGCCCTGCATCGGAGCTGGGAATCGGTAGCCCGCCGCCTCTCGAGCGCAATGAGCGAGGGCTGGCTCAGCCCGGATACCCTGCTGCTCGCAAAGCGCGTCACAGCCAAGGTGGTAGCCGTGGCTACAGGCATTGCAGCCACAGGCCGCGAGTGCGACGGCATCCGCTTCGCTGCCGGGGAGCAATGTCGGGCTCGTCTCGCTGCATTCCGACCCGCCACCACCTCGACTCCCCTCCGGCGGCGCGTCTCGGTCCCGCCGTCGTCGCCCTCGCTCACGCCGACGAAAAGGGCGCCCAAAGACGGACCGACTTCGACGTCGCTCGCGCTGGGCGAGCTGCACGGGTACCGCCCGTTGCGCGAGTGGTTCCTCGCGCACCTCGCGCACCCGTGGCCGTCCGCGCCGGAGAAGCAGGCGCTCCTATCGGCGTCGCCGGGCACGACGCTCACGTTCAAGAAGGTCGGCGACTGGTTCACCAACACGCGGCGACGGTCCGGCTGGAACGCGTTCCAGAAGCGGTGGGCGCGCAACGACAAGGAGGCGATCGAGCGCCTCGTGCGCGACCTCGAGCAGCCGCTTTGGGCGGGCGTGCACGTCGACCCCGAGGCCCGGAAGGAGTATGCGAGGATCCAGGCGTACTTTGGCGAGCGCGAGCGCGTGGACGAGGACGTGCGGGTCGTCGTCGACGGCATGGCGAGCATGCCCGGCGCGAGCGTCGGCAGCGGCGACGCCGTCGTGCCCGCCGAGAGCTTCTTCGACGCGACGCCGAGGCGGCCGAGTACGTACCCCGTCGGCCTGGGCGGACGCGTCGTGAGCGGGTCGTCGGACGAGTCGACGCAGCGGAGCGTCTCGGCGTCGTCCTCGCTCCTCTCGTACGAGTCTGCCTCACCCGACATCGACTGCACCCCCTCGCCCCTCGAGCACCCGGCGTCTTCGCTCGGGTCGTCCTACTTCCCGCCGTCGACGTACCCGCCCTCGCCACCCGGCGACATCCCCGTCCTGCCACCGACATACCCACTCGCCGAGTCGCCACTCACCTTCCCGCACTCGCCCTCACCGCCCCCACCCGAAGAGCCGTCGTACGAGCCGAGCCCGTTCTTCTCGACGCTGTCCGAGCACCCGTACGCGCTCTTCCAGACCGACTTTTGGGCGCTCGACCTCGGCGGCGCGGCGGGGGCTGAGTACGGGTACGGACCGGTCAGCCCGAGGAGGGCGAGCGAGTAGCCGCTGGTCGGCTGCGAGTGGGAGAGCAGGAGGGGAGCGAGCGAGGGCGGCGCGCGGAGGAGGAGGGTGAGGACGGACACTCCCCCGCTTGCCTTTTGTAGATCGTCTTTCGTCTTTCCAGTATCCAGTAGTAGTGCATGTCGTCTATCGTTATGCGAGTCCAGATGTGCTGCAGTCCTCGTCGCCTTCGCGATCTCAATCGGCCCTTTGTCCGGCGACGTAACGCGCGCCTCAGGTCATCGCTCACTCGCAGCGGCTCCCCCTTGCCGATGATTTGGAGATCCAACCTTTAAGGAAACTGCGCCCGTTGATCCCAATTCGGGCTGGTCTATCACTTACAAGGTACTTGTGCGAACGCACGTCTGCGCCCGGCCCCTGGAGGTACGCCGAGCGTCGAGCCAGCCGAGCGCGGCAGCAGAGTGCTCTCGACTTACCGGAACTCCCGAGCGCCCCAACCAGATAGCCAACGAGATGTGTACCTCGAGCGGTCTCAGATATCTCTTGCCAGCGATTTCATCCAGACGTCCGGCTCCTTCGACGGACGGAGATGCGGGCGCGGCCGCCGTCGCACGCCCAACGACGTGGTTGATATCCGGGATCTATCATGCCGGGCGCAAACCCTTGATTTTATCCATGACCTAGCCAGATACTACTTTGCCCTGTTGCGCAGAACGGTGGACGCTCGCAGGGTCTGGGTGCCGCCACCGGAGCCACTGCCGCGAGCGGAGGGGGCTCCAGGAGGCTCCAAGATGCGTCACGACGATCCCGCAGATAAACAGCGGAGCAATTTCAGATGGTGCAACACGGGCGGGGGCGCTGCGATCGAGGTACCGACGATCCAACCTGTGCGCCAGCGCCGAGCGGGCCCCCCGTCGCATGGTTTCAAGCTAAGTGACGCCTAAGTCGCGCTAGGCAGGATTGCTGGAGGCGTTGGCAATTTTTTCTAATCGAGTGGGTCGGCTCAGGTGACTGACTTTCGCAGCTGCCCCCCGCGCCAACGACCTTCTCTTCACCAACCCCGTCTGGGGCACCTCGCGTTTGTTCCAAACCGTAACCCCGTCGCTGCCTCCTGCTTCTTCCCTCACCACCTCGAACCGACGATGAGCTCCCTCGGCCTGTTCGACGACCTCACCCAGGCGCCGCTCGCGCTCCCAGCATTTCGCTGCGCGCTGCCCGCCGCGTGAGTTTAAACGTCCGGTGCGGACGCTCCCTGCCCGCTGACCGACCCCAGCAGTGCCAGCGCTTCGACTCTCGGTTTCCTGCCCCCTTCGCCCGCGCTACTTCCGCTGTACCTCCCCTCGAGCCCGCGACGGTCGGCGAAGCGGCGCGGATCCTCCGACCACGAGTCGTCGCCCCGCCCCCGCTCGAGCGCCCCCTTCCTCCACTCGAACAGCACGACCGACGAGATCCACATGCTCTCGTCCGCCAATTACTCCGAGGTGAGCTGAGCGCTCAGTCACCGCGCCGCGCGCCTTGCACTGACGGACTCGCGCCAGTTCCCCGACGCTCTCGGCTTGTTTGGGCCCCGCGATCCCAAATTCGACGTGCGACACCACTCTACGACCGATGATTCAAACCTCGTGGGCCTGGACTTTGGAGGAGCGAGGGGCCGCGAGCAGCGGATTTATCAGCGCCACCGCGTCGGTTTCACAACCGGTGGGTCCGACACCTGCGACGCCGGCGAGTTCCTCCCGGCGCTGTCCCCGTCGTCAGCCTCGTACCCTTCCCCACCGTCGGACGACTTGCTCTCGCTGCACCCAACCCCGTTCTGCGCGCTCAACCTCGGCGCCCCGCGGAGCCCCCACGCCCAGTCGTCAGCGTCAACTGTCGCATCCACCTCGCACCGCCCATACGACTTTATCCTCCCCGACATCCCGCACCACTCGACCTGGACGCTCCCCACGGACGAACCTTGCGCCCCCACCTCGCCCGACAAGCGCTCCATCTTCCTCGTCGCGCTACCATCGATCGACCTGCCCGCGACCCCCGCGCTCACTCCAGCTCCGGCCTACCTTCACACGGTCATCGATCTCGAACGTACGTTGCTCGCCTGTGAGACTTTGAGAGGGAGATGAGGGAGCGACGCTAACACTTTTCCGCTGCCAGTGCCATCGCCCTGCGACCAGTCGCCACGAACAGAACGGTCCGCCTTTGCGCCGCTGGGGAACCGCGAACGTCTCCCTCCATCCCCTCACTCGGACCAACCGGAGAAACTCTCGCGTCCGAAGAGCCGACCAAGCGCGCGCCGCTCCGTCCCTCCCTCTCCCGCACTGGGCCTGTTCGACCTCAAGTCGACCAAGGTGCGTCCTTCCTTGCTCTCGCAAGTACTTCAAAGGCAAACGCTGATTCCGTTTCCTGCTTGCGTCAGATCCAAATCTCCCCTCCGCGTTTCGCGGTCAGCCCGGCGATTCGGCGCATCCGGCTCGATCTCGACCTCCCCGACGCGCCGATGCACCAAGCAACTCCCCTGATGGCCATGTGAATAGATTCCTTCAAGCACATGAACGACGTTAGATGGTCTCCTCTTGGTATATACGAACACGACAAGAGCCCATCCCAATTGTAACACACGCATCGCATCCACATTCAGCGCGAGTGAGTGGGAGTAAGGTGACAGGCGATGACTGGGCTTGAATCATATGCTGGCTGCCAGCTCAAGACGCTCCCCAACGATTTCGCGGTCGGGTGGTCGTTCCGCGCGCGCGAGCGTCCAAGCCAGCGTTCGGCAGGGTTCTCTACACCCGAGCAAGACCCTCCGACCGCCCCAAAGCCGAATCAAAGTATCCGAACAAAATTGACTGAGAGTCCTACCGAGAGGCGCTCCAAGGGCCGTCGTCCAGACACAGCCAGCATGAGGCCGCCCCGAGGCAGGACCCGGTGCACGCTCCAACCGTACTTACTGCAGCGCTGATGGGGCGCAATCAGCGGTCGAGATGCGGCAATTAGACTTCTTCATCTGGGCTCCATCCAATTTGAAGCCAGGAAACGTTGTCTGGTGCGATGCGCGAGCGCGACGCCCCGCGAACGCCACGCAACTCGGCCCCCCGATCCCTGGGCCAGAGCGTCGGCCCCACCTCGGTGATGCCGTTGCTTGCTGTTGCTGGATTGGTCTGAAATTGTTTACCCAGGCCTACTGCACTGGGACGATGACGCCCTTTCGGGGCGTGGGAAGTCGTGGAGTCGCATGGTGTGCAACTCGCAGGATCGGCGGGCGCAGCGGCCGGGGACTAGGATTGCCACCACCGCCTTCCAGGCGCCTAAACTAATAGCAGCAGAGGGGTTGGAATATGGCTCAGATTCTAGTTTGGAGGTTCGCTGGCCAAGGCTGCGTTTGGGGGCGAAGACAACCGCTCGCAGGCCTAGGCGCCTGACGCCATTCTGTGATGTGTGCCTTGCACTGCTGCATCATCGAGACGGATAGTTAGCCACAGTGCAGATGAAACCGTGCCTTCGACCTCAAAATCCAGCCTTCCGCATGCCGTCTCTCACCTCGCTGTCCCGAGCCACTTCACCTTCGAACTTTGCTCTCCGCCTTGCCGCGCTTCCTCACTTCTAAAAACTTCCACTTCTCCGCAGGTGTGAGGGAGGTGAACAGCCACATCAGCCTGTTGCGCTTGTGACGGTGAGGAACAATTGGAGGCGGCAGCGCCGGGCTCGGAGCCCGCGGCTGCAGGAGGTTGACAGGTGACGAGGCTTCTCTGCAGATGCGCAGATGCCGAACCTTTACGTAAATCGTGAATCTTTGTAATTGATTGGACAAAGAACGCTCACCCGTCATGCGGCGAGGGTGGGAGAACGGAATGCGGAGGCGGGGCGACGTCCAACGCCGAGACGTCGGTGCTCCACACCGCCGGTGCCAGCCAAGAGAACAGCGCCTCCTGCTCAGCCACAGAGCCCTCTGTGCGATTGACTGGTAATTGACACCCCGTGGGGTCATGCTGCCGCCAGCGGATCAGCTGCGGGGCGTTGTTCGGAGTCCGCGAGAGTGCGACGTGCGACGAGCCAGGCGGAGGGGGGCGGGGTAGACCGTACCGCTCCTCGAAGGAGGTGGAGAGCTGCTTTGAAAATAGCTTTACGCCATCGAATTGATGCTGACCAGGCGAAACAGGCGAGCGTGATCAGCAGCAGCTTGATCTCAAGCTGCACATGAGATTCCACTCCCCCTCGTTCCAGCACTTTACCAATCTCTCGATTGAGAGAACTTCAGTCGTGGTACACAGAAGTAAGAATTAGCGTTAATTTTGCCCTATCGGAGCTAAAGCACGCGGGGTGTAGGTAATTACATGTGGGGCAGGTAGGGACCTCGCGATACGCCGCACAACGCATTGCTCTCTTCCTTGTTCTTTCTGTTCGCTGTGCACGCTCCCCAACGGAACGACGACCTGCACGGCTTTCACAGCAATACAGACTGCCTCAAGACTCGGCCAACCTCGGTGGTGCGACCGCAATCGGCCGGGGGCCCGGGGCGAAGATGAGCGCGGAAACGACCCTCGTCCATCGCGGTCGCTGCCCGCTTCCCGCGCGCATCTCCTCGGCTCCCGACAACGTCTCCATCGCGTGACAGGTGTACGAGGGCGTTGTATGACTTGCAGGGCGGGGATTGGACCAGGAGCCGCGCGACGCGCGGCGAAACTCGGATGGAATTGGGAGAAGCGGCAGGATGTGGCGGGAAGCGGTGCAGGAGGCGAAGGCGAAGGCGCCACCGGTCTTCGGCCTCGTGGCAAGCCTGCGGAGCCGAACCCTCACTTGGCGCATTTCGCCTCCGCCGTGCTGCGTCGAGTCCCCTCTGCTCCTCGTCTTCCCCGTGCGACCCTCCTCTCGCTCTTCCCACCGACCGCGACCGACGTCGACCAGACGCATGTTTGAACCACAAAAGTCCAACCGCAAGTCCTCTCGCCCCAAGGAAGTCGTGCGCCATCAGCTCGACAGGATGGTGAGGAATTTCTTCTCGTCGCACGGCCGACAAACGGTGGCGCGACCGCTCGCCGGGCGCTGACTGCGTCCTCTTCTGGCTCGGCTCAGGTCGCTCAAGTCGTTCTCCCTCACCAAGTCACGTACGAGAAGGATGTTCCGTCGCCCAGCAAGGCGTGGGTCGTTCCGCCGTCCGACCTCGCCTTCTCGGGATACCAGGGAGTCGACAAGCTCCGCGTCCTGGTGATAGGAGCCGGCTTCGGTGCGTGCCCTTCTGACCTCCTCCACTCTCCTCGGAATCTAGAATGGGGATACGGCGCTCATACTCCGCTTCAAACTGGGTCACACAGCCGGCCTCGCCGCGGCAATTTCGTGCGCTCGGCAAGGCTTCTCCGTGACCGTCCTCGAGCGCTCGTCCGGCCTCTCTCCACACGGTGATGCCATCACCATCGGTGCTAACGCCGCCAAAATCCTGTACCGCTGGGGCATTGGACCCGAATTGTGGGACAGGAGCGCGCAAGGCGCCTACTGGCTGTTCAAGGATTCCAACGGGCAGTCGCTCTCGGACGAGAACCTCACACAATTGTAGGCTCGCGTTTCCTGTCAGATGTGTCGCCGCTATGTGCGGATTCCTGACTTGCTTTGCAACCAGCCCGACACGTTTTGGTGCCCCGGTCCTGGTGAGGCTTGCAAGCGGCCTTCGAAATGCCATCCAAGCTGACCAAGTTGGCTCTCATCTCTACAGCATGGTCACCGTGCTCAATTTCTTGGATCTCTCGGAGTCGAGGCTCGCTTCCTCGGGGTCAACGTCCGCCTGGACACCGAGGTCGTCGAGTACTTTGACACGCCCAGCTACCCTGCTGTGGTGACCCGAGACGAGGAGATCATTGAAGCTGACGTGAGAGGGTGGCTCTTGAATCCAGGCTGGATATTGACCGGGTTCTTGCAGGTCATTCTCATCGCCGACGGCGTGAACTCGATTTCTCGAGCGCTTCTTGCTCCGAGGAGTGCAGAGAACCTCCGCGAGCGCAAAATTCCATCCGAGTACTCGATTCATCGGGCAGCGATGAAGTCAGACTTGATCAAGGCGGACAAGCTTACTGCTCGTGCGTTCTCGCCGCGACGCGCCCTTGAGAAGCTTGAGACCGCGAACTCACCGACCCTTCCGCTCGCAGACTTACTTGACGGATGCACGCGGACCTGGATTGGGAAGGATGCACACGCGATCATCACGCCCTTGGACGATGGCCGTCAGATTGCGTTCGTGAGTCATCCTGCGCGCCTCTGGGGGACCGACGCCGGGCTTGGGCGGCGTTGGGAGTCGGCTGTGCAGCGAGTTGACCGCCATTTTCTTCCCACGCACAGTCTCTCACTCATCGCGAAACAGTTGGAAAGGCCAGCTTGAACTGGAGGGACAGGAAGCCGATCAAAGAGGCGCTCTCGCACGTCCAGGGGTGGGACCCGGTGCTCACCCGCGCCATCTCACTCTTCCCGCATTCGCTCAATTGGAGTCTCCCCAACGAGTGCGTCCCTTCCTAACAAATCTATAACGTACCCGAGTGAGAATGAATCTACAGGAAGCCTGCTCCCGACTGGGTCAGCGGCGGTGGCGCTGTGCGTCCAGACTCCCAGCTTCGCTCGTCTCACAGATTCCCGCTAACGTCCGTCTCACCTCAGATTTGCTTCCTGGGTGACTCGTGCCACCCCATGATCAGCACGACGTTCCAGGGTGGATCGATGGCCAGTGCGTTCGGAGTCCTAACGCTCGCGCGAGCCTCATGCTGATGCCGAGGACCGCAGTCGAGGATGGCGCCACCGTCGCGATCGGTAACCATTCTTCGCGAGGGTTCAATCCAGATCAAGCTGATACTGCCTTGCTTGCAGCACTCGGATTGACCGGGAAACGGCCTGCGGACGTCCGGCTCGCGCTTCGCGTCTTCCAGGACTTGCGGCGCGAAAGGGTAGCGGACGTCACGGCGATGGGAGTCG
>ERZ1463038.452-NODE-452-length-14052-cov-16.900407_pt1 | contig 14052 bp, 25 predicted proteins | sample MGYA00564479_ERZ1463038 | MGnify/ENA primary metagenome ERZ1463038 (study PRJEB39244, sample SAMEA3635134) | Helicobacter pylori | study: EMG produced TPA metagenomics assembly of PRJEB11511 data set (Assembly of a 5300-year-old Helicobacter pylori...
CTGCCACTCCCGAGCTCATCCGTCGCCGCCGCCAAGCAGCTCCCGGACCGACCCACGCGTCGGCCCGAGCTCGTACACCTCGCACAACGCTCCGAGCACTAGCACGCGCGAACCAGATGCTCCATCTCGTCCATAAAGGATGACGCGTCGTCCCCCAACTTGCGTCCATCGTCCATGTGGCGCTCGGGACGCCCCCGGATCTCGCGCTCGAGCTCCACGCCGCCGCACCTCCACACGAACTCCTCTACTGAGACTCCAACCAGCGAGATAGTAGACTCACCGACGACGAGAGGCGGAACTGTTGGGGAGCGGTTCGAGGACAGGCGATCAGTGCGCGCGCTCATCGTCCCCAACGAACGGTGCTTACGTATCGTCTTGCCAGTCCCTGAAGCTTCTTCCTAGTAGGCGACAGGTAGACGCAGGTGTCATGCGGTCAGCTCGGCGGCCCTTTGTCACGCTGGAAGCCACCTCGGCGTGGCGGCGCCGACCTCCAGATGCAGCTCGGCCGGCGAGAAGGGAGGAGGACGCACTTCTTCTTCTTGAGCAGGTAGCCCTGGATCACGGGATCGCTGGGCAGCTGGCCCATGGTGGTCGACATGGGGGCGTCGGCCGCCGCTTGGGTCGCCTCGGGCGGGTGGTGGTGCAGGTGGTGGTGCAGGAGATGCAGCGTGGGCTCGGCTCGAGGGACACCAAGGGTGATGGTTGTCGGAAAGAGACCCTCGTGTCGTGTTGCCAGACCGACCTTGCTCGCGCGGGGAGGTCGGTCTCGAGGGCTCGGCCTGCGCCGGATGACTTCCGACCGGCCAAGAGCAGTCGCCGTCCGGGTGCATTCATCGACGTCGACGCAAATCTTTCCACAAAGTGGACCCCTCGCAACGAGGCTAAAAAAGATCGCAAACCCCATGCTGCATGACTTGCACAAATTTTACCCTGCAGCCGAACCCAAAACGCCGCCGCGCTACTCCCGCCTGTTGACCGAGTTCCGGTTCCCTACACTCTCGTCAGGCTCTCTCTGCATCACCATATCCCCCCACAGATCAGGCTTCGCACCACCGTCTCCTTCCTGTTCACGGCGCTGAACACTGCTCCGGTCCGCGAAGGTCGTGCCGGCGGTCCCGATCGTGTTGTTGTCGTACGGGAGCCCTACGAGCTCGGGCTTGTGGTTCATGTCGGTTTTATTGGAATCGGTGCCGTCTTCGGATATGGCCGCTTTGGCCTTGCGGCGGCGTAAGAAGATCAAAAGGACGATCGCGGCAAGGAGGGCGAGGATGCCACCGACGACGCCGCCCACGACGGCGCCGATGGGGAACTTCTTCTTGGGTGATGCACTGCAGTAAGAGGTTTCAGCGGATCTTTCTGGCTGGGCCTGAGTTGTAAGGCCTACATGGAAAAAACGGATGTCTGCTGGACGGCGCCAGCGGCGTCGGTCACTCTGACGAAATAAGAACTGCCTGAAGCGACAGATTTATCAGTTTGTCCGATTGGATCCTCTCTCTTGATCAGACGAGTACTGACCAACTTGAGAGTACCGAAAAATGAGGTAGTGGCCGGCGGTCAGGTACTGCTCGGTCACTTGGACACGACTGAGTGGAGTCGAGTTCCCCAAAAGATAGTCTGGATGGCGCAAGCATAAAACCATATACCCTTGAGACAACTGGGCACGACAGCGCACCTTCGACGAGCCAAGGTTGGACGCCTCCAGAGATGTACAAGTCAACCTCTCCGTTGGCCGACGATATAGTCGCCGGGACCGAACCAAGGGTGAGGGAAGTAGGAACAGGAACTGGTGCGATGGTTGTTGAAGATTTTGAAAGAGCTGACGATGAACTCGAGGAAGGCGACGGCACTGGAAGGGGCGAGGTCGACGAGGGGTTGGGAGCTGAGGAAGGGCTGGACGACGAGATTCGGGCTTGGCAGTACGACTGGCCAACGGCGTTATACAGCAGCAAGTTTGAAGTGAGTCCGTGGTTGGGTGAAGAGCTGTCTTCGACCCAGACTGTAGCGCGGAGCCGTCAGCGCTCAACCCTGTGGGAATCGAGTCGCCGCAGGAAGGTACGTACAGTCGAACTGGTGCCCAGCGGGAACAATTAAAGTAGGGTCCACCGTAAAGACAGTTCCAACAGAATTGATGTTGCCAGCGATAAAGCCAATTGTAACGTCACTTGATGAGGAGCCGTTGGTCGGTCACCGTGCAGCGAGGCCGAGCCCGCAAGAAAGACGCTCACGGGTCGACAATATGCTAGTAGTAAGGAGGCGCTCCTCCCTCCACCTCTACATTCATCACTCCGCACAAGCTCCCGGACTGGGAGTCGACTGGGCGAACGGTAATGTTCAGCTGCGGGATGGTGGCAAACGCCGCGCAGCTCGTCGTGCCAGCAGCGACGGTATCTGCAATCTGCCGTTCAGTTTCGACAGAATACAGTGACATATCTGGACTCACATGGTCCAGCGGCGCCTCCCGAGTAGCCATTCGCGTCCTCCATCAAGATTGAGAAAGCGCTGCCCTGCAGATTCGGAGCTGTCAGCGCCCGCGCCCACCGCGCGAGGTCCGATAAACTGACCGATGGCAACCCAATGTTGAGAGATGCTGTCTGAGGAAACGAAGTGCCCGTCGTGATGAACTTTTTGATCTGCGCGCGGGACCGTTCAGCGCTCAGCACCGCCTCACGCGAAGCGGCTCAGAGCGAGTGGCGATCAACCCACGGGATAATCATCGCCCTGGTTGATGAGCCAGATTTTGAAGGGCCCAGTAGGTGTTATCCCGGTGACTTGGTTGTCCGCCGTAGAGATCGAGAAGTCGACTGACGCGCATTGAGGGATGCTCCTCGATGAGTCGAAGGGCGTCGACCAGGAGAAGGCCGTCGCAAACTTAGTTGGAAAGGATTGTTGACCCTGAAAGATGCAGCTCGTCAGACCCGGATGCCTAGCTGGGAACAGGACCGTTCACTCACGCGCACCGTGCCGGCCGCGGCGAGGAGAGCTACCAAAGCGAACCTCATGTCTGGCTCGCGAGGGTCGAGTGAGTGTAGGCTGCTGGGATGGTAGACTAGAGTGGGAAGAGGAAAGGAGAGGAAGTGAGACTCGAAAATAGGTCGCGAGCAGTACAGTACCGTCGCGCCCACAGTACCGGGCCCACGGCACATCTGGAGCTGGTTCCAGTTCCAGACCCGGAGTATGGGCCCTAAATCGGGCGCATAGGCCTCTCATGGGTAGGTACCAAAACACTAACCCTGTGAGAGACACCGGGTCGATCTCGCAAGTCTCGGGCGCAAACCCGCCGTCTGATGGGACGCGAGGACCGTGAATTCGCGGTGAGGTACGAAGCACTGAAGGATCAAATGCTAGGTACACTGGTCTAATCGGAACCCTTGAAGCACCACCACTTAGGTAATAATTATTTACACCATGGGCTCGATGGTCCACCACTGCGACTTGTCGGACTGTGCGGCGCGGGCTTCAGCTGAATTCGCCGCGGCGGCCGGATCGACGTACTGGATCCGCGAAGTCAAGCTGTACGGCGGGCATGTTATTGAATCCCGTGCTGGCACTACCACCCAGAGCAAGGGTTTGCCTGGGGAGAAGCATCAGCTGAACGGTCCCGGCGCTCCGCCTGCGAGTCGCGGCCGCCAAGCACGTGCTTGAAAGTGGAGCTCACATGTCGTTCAGGTGGTTGATAGGGTGACTTTTTTGGAAAGAAGCGGTCAGAACCAAGCCCACTAGAGTAATTAGGCTTCGGCGAAGGAGGACGGACATGGTGAAGTACTCTTGGGTGGCGCGCTTCGCCTTCAAGCTCTTCTTGTACGCTGCAAGAGGAGCGATGCACTCAACATGCTTAAGAATGACGATGTAGTCGTACTCGTGGCGCATGAGCCAAGCGCTGGTCGAGGACCGAGTCAGCAAGTGGGGAGTAGTGCGGAGGCAAACGAACGCACCCGTCGTGCTGGCAGTCCCAAGTGTACTGGTTGTTACGATCCAAGTTTGAGGAAGGGGGAGAAGCCTCGGTAGTGGAATCGTCGCCCTCAAACGCCTGGAAGTATGCCTTCGCCTGGGGAGTGGCGGCCGCCGAACTGAACGTCACACTCGTGCGCGTCTTGGTCTGCACGTCCTTTTGCTCGGCCTTGTTCAACTCGAATGTTCTGGCAGACGGGACCGAGGTGGGTGCGACCGAGAACGGGTTCGCATGGTCGCCCGAGACGGCGTTGAGCAGCCAGAACTGCTTGTTGCTGTCGTTGTCGTTGGGATCGCTACCGTAGGTTCCCGTACCACTGGATCCGACTTTTCAAGTAGTGATTGAGTGTCAGAGACCAGTGCAGGAGAGGATTGAGGGACCCGAACGCTCACGCTGGCAGCCGTAGGGGACCGCGTACTCGTCACGAGCACCTGCAACCATGACGAGCCTCAGCAATCCATCCCACAGCACTCCAACAGGGCATTTTCACGCTTCGCCATCATTCTCACGTCACTGAAGTTCCACCTGGTTTTCTCCATGGTCAGCGTCTGGCGCTTTCGCGAGGGAGCAAAATAAAGAAATCTCACTGAGCCGCAAGGCACTTAAGAGTGGATGAGTCCGTCCCCTTTATGATCACACCAGTGACTCCTTCGAATGTTGCCGACTCGAGGTTTATGCCACTCTTGTTGTCCCCGAGGTAGGCGCCGACCTGCCCGTCGCGCGCAAAGTACAGGTACTCGCCGGTGGCCACGTTTCGAACGAGGTAGTTTCCAGAGGTGGGGGTCACGGACGCAGTCTGAGTAGGAGAGACGGAGCCGTCAGCCACCCTGGAAGCTGTCGCAAGACTCGGCCGTCCAGCGCACGGTGACTTTTGTGAACTGGGAACAAGGCGCAGATCAGCTAAGCGAATCGCATCAAGCAGCGTAAGAGCTCACTTCACGAGAGTAGTCCAGCTTCGAAGCAAAGGCGAGCGACACGAGCGAGGCGAGCGGAAGGGCGAAAGTGAGCATCGTGTGAGTCTGCGCAGCCAGCGGTGAGTGCAGTCAGCTTGTTGGTCCCATGCTGCACTCAAATCAGAACGGTAGAACGCTCCCGATGACATGAAGTACAGCCTTCAAGCAGAGGGGGCGCACCTTTTTTTCCGTTGTTGTTTGCGGAGAGCGGGGACTGCGTAGGGCAGGACGCGGGGAGGATGGCGCGGCGAGAGGTGTGGGGTGCTCCTGTGTTAAAGAGCGTGGGGTGTCTTGTGGACGAGGTGAGATCCGTTGAACCCGAGGACAGAGATGAGAGAGAGCGGTAAAGCCCCGCCGGGCACGGAAGCGTCGGCAGACTCGGGCGAAGTGCGTCCCGGCCGAAGGTTTTCAGCAGCATGCGGGCCAAGACGGCGCACCCAAGCGCACAAGACACTCCCGCGAAAGGCTCTAACTCATGAGAGAGCCCGTGCGGTCATGTGCCGTCCGCGAGTGCCGTCAACTCCCCTCCCAGGCCGCAAGAACGGGGTCAGAAGGCGACCCACTGCGGGGAAGGAGCTTCGCGAAGGCACACGTCCTCGTCCTCTCCCACCTGATAATGGCCGATGACGCTCGAAGTGTTCTGAATGGACGTTTGCAGGCCGTAAACGGCGAATTGATAGATGGATTCAGCGCTGGTGCGGCTCCGAGCTCCGAGGATCATCACCCACTGGGAAAGAGCTTCGTGCTTGGTCGTGCGGGACCGGGAGCGGGAGCATCTAGCAGCAGAAAATGAGGGCACTGAAGTACTGAAGCGCGTCATCAAACGTCGAACGCTCAGGGTGCGCCGCCGCGGGGTGGGTTCCTGCGCGGTTCGAGGAGGCGGGACTTGGCCGCGGGACACCCAGTACACCGTCAGGCCCAGGAGCAGCGCTCGCGGGTACGTACTAAACGATATTGCACTGAAATAGTATTCATGTCCATTTGAGGCGAAGGGGAAGCCAGCAAAGTTGGACGGTGACCAGAGGAAAGGGTTGAGACCGGCCAGTCGCTCGGGCCTGGAGAACCGAACTCAAGCACGGTACGCGGACAATGGTGGGGAGCTGGTGAAGCTTGGGGGAGGCTCTTGGTAGATCTGAAGATGTGAGGAACGTCAGCTCGAGCGCCAGCGGTGGAGATGCGAAGCGGCCCACCTGCGACATCGACTGGTGGCCATCGACCTTGACGAAGGGGCTCCTCAGGCGGTCCTCGTAGTAGATCATCCTCGAACGCCCGATGCGGCGGTAGAAGATGAGGAAGGCGACGGAAACGAATGCTCCGGAAATGAGGCCGCCGAGCAACCCGCCGAGCAGGCCGCCCACGACCGCGGCGCCGTTGATCACTCCGGTCGATTCGGACCTAGGGGGCGTGAGGTGTCAGGGATCGATTTTCACATGCTATAGTCTCAGAAAAGTCTGCGCACTTGGACGCGGTGACGGTCGAGACCGCGTAGGTCGCTAAACAAGCACCGAGCGTCCGGGTCAGCTCGCGCTCATCGGGGGCAGGCTCGGACGAACTCACTTGCGTAGCTCGAGCCAGTGGTGACCGGCAAGGTGGTAGTCAGAAGCCTCGTCGAGACGGTGGGGAGCTGGACACTGCCTCCTGACGCGACGACGCTCGAGGCTGTTATCGTGGTCTGCGCGAGCGCAGGCAGGGCGAAGACGAGGGCGACGGTGGCGAGGGCGAGCTGGAAGAGTATCATGAGTTCCTGTGAGGTTTAATGGGCGGGGATGGAGGAAGGGACGAAATAGGTCAGGGTGCGACCGATGTGCGACCAAGTGCGACCTCACGGAGTTGCCGGCTTCGGGCCAAGCTCGACGTCGGTTTCCGGGGCGTAGACGATTGATAGGCACAAGATGCTTCGGTGAAGCTTGCTGTGGATCAAGTGTCGTATGTGGCTATCTACGGCTTGAAAGGGTAGGGCTCTCTGGCAGCTCAAGGCAGCTGGAACGGATGTCGGGGCCAGCGCGCGGTCGCGATCGTGCCGCGACGAAGTTGTGGATGTCTTCATGATTCGTTGCTGTAGGCGCATTGATCAGCTCTGGTTCTTAATGTGAATAAGGATGGCTTAGGTACGAACCAATATTGGACACCTCCCTCCCACTGTCCCGCCGCTGCTGCTACCACCAAAGGACGAGTGCGACGGTCCCCAGCGAAGCCACGAGCAACCACTCGTCATGCTCCACGCTCCATAGAGATGCGAAGGACCTCGCTCCTTCGCCAACCGCCTCCGTTGAGTCCATCCACGCCGCCCGAAGGCGCCGCTGGGCAATCCGCTTCGCAAGCCGCTCCATCGCCTCTCGTCCACCGTGCCCCAGAGCATTGAGCTCACGCTTCGCGTCGAGGTGTATCTGCGCAATCTCAATCGCCGCCTTCTGGAAGATCTTGCCGACCCGCCGTACCGTCTCCCCGCAGACGTCGAGGCCGCCTCGCGTCTTCGCCACCCTCCGCCGCACGATCTCCGCCACCCAGGCCGAAGACGGGCGGGTTTCGTACATCACCCACCAGGTGATGACCAAACAAACCGCAACCAAGGTCAAAAATTGAAGCCGTAGGCGACGCGCCTGGGTCTGAAGCAGCGACGTCCGCTTCCGTGCGCCCGAGTCATCCGCTGCTCGACGCGTCGCTTCTGCGTTTGTGCCTTCCGTCGAGCCTCGCGACAACTTTGCCACCGGGCCATCGGTGCCGTTAGCGACCACACTGTCGCCTCCTCCGCTCCGCATCGCTGCGCGGGCCGGCCTCTCTCGCCGAGACACCACCTCGAGGTCGTACTCCAAGCGTCGGTGGTAGTCGGAAAGGACGTCGTACGCGAGGGTGATCTCCGAGAAGGCGGCCACGCTGCCCCCTTTGTCCGGGTGCTTGACGAGCGAGAGGCGCTCATACGCCTGGAGAATGTCGTCTCGCTTGGGGGGCCAGAACGAATGAGCATGGTGCGAAGAGGAGTCTCCTGGCCATCTCACGTTGCAGGTTTGGGTGAGCTCTGCGCCGACGGGGATCGGTCCGCTCGTCAGCTCCGACTCGAAGGCGCTAGGGCGAGCAGCACGGACGTACCTAGTATTGCATAGTGGTCCTGGGCAGGTTGCATCATGACCCAAGGTGCGGAAGCCGGGAAGTCGGGGTGAAGAGTGGAAGAGAGCTGTGCGGACCTCAACGTTGACAGGAGGGATCCCGACCCGGCGCGATCCCCGTGCGGTCGGCGGAGAGGGAAGCCCCTGGAGAGCGCCAAGCAGTGTGAACTGCAAATAGACCCAGTTTGGTAAGGCACTGCGCATTGTTGATGTTTCCTCGTGGCGCGTCATGCAGGCGCCTCCACCACCCCACCCAGCCCGGCCCCCCACCTTCTCTTCGGCCACGGCGCTTTCAAACTCAGAAGTCGCCGATCGCCTAAGGGGGAGGCAGCTCACCATCGATCTCCGGAGACCCACAGACGGCCGGATTTATCGTACCGAAGTCGGGAGGTCACGACCGCGCGACTGGAGACGCGCCGAGCGGGCCGCTAGCGCTGTCGCCCCGGCAGCTCGGCCCCCATTCCCCACCCGCCTCCGCATGCTCCTCGATTCCTTCCCCTTCTCCCCCACGCACTCATTATCCCCAACACGCTTCCCGCCCTTCGGATCCAGCGCGACAATCTCTGGCGCTCGCACTCGTTGATTCGCAATGCGTCTCTCGCTTGCGCACCACCTCGTCGGCGCGGCCGCGCTCCTTCAAGTAATCCCCACTTTCGTCGAGGCATCACCTCTCAACTTCCTTCTCGCCGAGAAGGTCAATGGCGCGCCACCTGGCTACGAGGAGTAGTGAGTCCCTCGCACAGCTCGCGGCGCTTGACGCCGTGGCGTCCATTCCATTAGTGAAGGTCGCAGCGGTGCTGACCGCGTTCTTCCCTTTTCAGCACATCGCCCCTAGGTACTGTCTCCCAATGACCATGACTCCGAGCTCACGCTGACATGCCCTCGCTCTCCGCGGCCAGTTCTTCCGTCCCCGAACGTAACGGGTGCTGGCGGGTGGTCGGACGCAGTCGAAAAGGCTCGGGCGTTCGTCAAGGACCTCACCCTCGATGAGCTCGTCAACGTGAGTCCCTCTCAGTATCTCTCACGACCCCCGGCTGATTTGATGCCGCGCAGATGACGACTGGGGCTGGGATCGAAGGCCGCTGTGTCGGCAACACTGGCGCCGTCACACGAAAGAACTTCCCCGGGCTGTGTCTTGAGGACTCTCCTCTCGGAGTTCGCTTTGCGGACTACACGAGTGCCTTCCCCGCTGGGTGCGCTTTTCGATATCGCGTCTCGGTCCGCAGTCGCTGACTCGCTTCGCACGCACCAGCATCAACTCTGCGACGACTTGGGGTGAGCCAAGCTTCACCAAGCACGCATCCGTTATCTCGTACTTACGGTCCGTGCACAGACAAGAATCTCATCCGCAAGCGCGGAGAGGCAATGGGAGCCGAGCACCGTGGCAAAGTGCGTCGACGCTTCGCATCGCTGACCTGCCAGACTGACGATGAGCAAAAATGATTGACAGGGTGTGAATGTGGCGCTCGGCCCGATGATGAACATGATTCGCGCTCCCGAGGCCGGACGCAGCTGGGAGGGAGCCGGAGCCGACGTGAGTAAACCTTCTAAACTCTAGCCGATCTCGACCAACGCGTTCCCCCAAAACTTGCTCTCATCGAGCCTCACTGACCACTTCGTATCACAGCCTTACCTTACTGGAATCGTCTCTGCTGAGACGATCAAGGGAATCCAGTCGCAGGGTGTCATCGCCTGCGCTAAAGTGAGTCTCCTCCCAGATCAACACAGATCTTACACCTAACATTTCTTCCTCAGCATTTCGTCGGAAACGAGCAGGAGCACTTCCGGGGCGGCAGTGGTGGGCAAGCCGAGAGCTCGGACATCGACGACCGGACTTTGCACGAGCTCTACGTGAGCAGCCTTTATGAGAACCAATGTGCTTCCAAGCTGACGTCATTCTCTTCTCTTAGACCTGGCCATTCGCCGAGTCGGTGCGCGCTGGCGTCGGGAGTGTTATGTGCAGGCAAGCGCGCCCCAAGCACAAGCGAGCTTCCGTGTTAACCCTCCGTCCGCCTTTTCAGCTACCAGCGGGTGAACCAGACGTATAGCTGTGAAAACAGCTTCCTCCTCAACGGCATTCTGAAGGAGGAGGTGAGTTTGGCCTGCGCCACACGTTGGATCATAGCCTGACGCCACTTCTTTTTTCAAGCTCGACTTCCAGGGCTTCGTTGTCAGTGACTGTATGTACATTACCGCTCCATTAAGGTCGTAAGCTCATGCTTCAACGATGATCCAGGGGGAGCACTCGAGACTGGGGTGCACTCGGCGCTCGCCGGAAGCGACATGGACATGGTGCGCGCCTCCAGGCGCCGTATCCTCCTCGGGCCGACTGCTGATGCTCATTATTGTCAGCCTGGATTCTTTGCTTATGGCGACGAGAACCAGGACAACCCCTCCAAGTCGAACGACTCGTTCTGGTGAGCTCAAATCGCTCGTCCGGTGCAACACCTCACTCAACAAGCTGCTTTCGAAGGGGTGCGGCTCTTGTTCAGTCTGTGAACAACGGCTCGGTTCCTTTGAGCCGCGTTCAGGACATGGTTACGCGAAGTGAGTGCTCCTGCCTTTAGAAGGCCGCGCCGTGCTGACTCGCGCACGCTCAGCCATGGCCGCCTACTACAAGATGGGCCAAGACGGCAAGGACTACCCGTCAGTAAACTTTGACCAACTCACCGAGGATACATACCTCGACGGAGTGATCGTCAACGCGCACGTCGACGTCCAAGCCAACCACCGCTCGCTCATTCGCGAGATGGGCGCCGCGTCGACCGTCTTGCTCAAGAACGTCAACTGCTCGCTCCCTCTCTCCGCGTCGGCATTTAGACACTGGGGTATCTTTGGCTCGGACGCCGGCACGAACCCCGACGGCCCGAACGCGTGTGTCGACCGGGGATGCGACGCGGGCACGCTCGCGATGGGTGCGTCTCGCCTTTCAGCGTGTACATCTCATCTACTCACCTAATTTCCTTCAGGCTGGGGAAGTGGCTCAGCAAACTTCCCGTACATCATCGACCCCAACAGCGCCATCTCGGCCCATGTTCGCGCCGAGAATGGACACGCCGTCGTCGAGGCGGTCTTGAACGACTACAACTACGAGCAAGCGCAGAAGGTCGCAAGGCAGTCCGACATCTGCCTCGTTTTCGTGAATGCTGGTCAGTGTTTTATCGGGGCATGAGCGAGCTGCATGCTGAGCCTTGCTCTACAGATTCCGGAGAGGGCTACGTGAGCCCGATTCAGCATCTGCACCAGGCCAACCCCTGACTTTTGAGCACAGATTACGGTCGATGGGAATGCTGGAGACCGAAACAATCTTACTCTGTGGCAGTAAGCACGTCCGCACCGCCCTTTTGACGGGAGCCAGAGCTCACCTCGATTCCCTCCCCCTCACAGTGATGGAGATCAGCTCATCAAGAATGTTACCTCGCAATGCGACAACACCATCGTGGTGATGCACACCGTCGGAGCTGTGGACATGGAGGCCTGGGTCAACAACCCAAATGTCCGTCCCTTCCGTCTCGCGGTCAGGCAGCGTTCAGGCGCTCATTCACTGCTGCAGGTGACGGCCATTCTTTACGCAGGCCTACCTGGTCAAGTGATTACATGTTACCAGCGCGCCGTCAAGTGATTACTAACCCTCGCATCCAGGAAACTGGAAACGCCGTCGTTGATGTCCTGTTCGGAGCTGGTGCGCCGTCTTCATGCCTTGCAACGAACGCCTCAGAGCTGACTTTTTAATCCTCTAAAGTCTCGCCTTCTGCCCGGTTAGTGCAGACTATCGCCAAACAACGTTCTGACTACCCAGCGGACGTCCTTTGTGGGTCTGCGACGCCACCCACTTTTCAGCCTCCGCTCATCCAACCTCGTTGGCAGACACTGCCGAGAGCAACACATCTGTTCCGCAAATCATTTACAGCGAGAAGCTTCTCGTTGACTATCGCTGGTAGGCCTTTCCTTAAAAGACTTCTGCTCACCGACTGACGTGACGACGCCCCGCCCCAAGGTTCGACGCCAAAAACATCACCCCTCGCTTCGAGTTTGGGTTCGGCCTCTCATATACTACATTCAGCTACTCTGAGCTGCACGTCAAGTTGGCATCCTCGAAGAGTTCCCGCAACTGGATCGAGCCGCGCTGGAACGGCCCCGGCGGAACGATTGAGCTGTACGACCCGGCCTACACGGTCTCGTTCAAAGTGACGAACACGGGGTCGTACGACGGTAATGAGGTGTCTCAGCTGTATCTCGAGTTCCCTACTTCGGCCGGCGAGCCTCCCAAGGTCCTGCGAGGTGAGCTTCCTCGACTCGTTTCTTGCGCTCCGCTGACGTCGATCGCTTTCCGAAAGGCTTCGAGCGTACATATCTGAAGAAGGACTGCTCCTCCTGGGTATCGCTCACGCTCACCAAGAAGGACATCTCGATCTGGTAAGTCTGCATTGCCCTCTTGGAGTCGCCAGTGCTGACGCTTCTTCGCAGGGACGTCGTCACACAAGCTTGGGTGGTGCCACAAGGCACCTTCAAGGTCTTGATTGGCCAGTCTTCCCGAACCATTAAACTCACTGCAAGTCTTGAGCGATAAACTGCAGCTGGAATGGACACAATGACCTTCCCACCAGTCCTCTGAGCGCGTTTCGGCGAAGCTACAAGCGCTACCTGTGCCTTGCTCGTGACCCTACTTAAATTTCGTGCGCATATATCCATACTGGACAACAGACATCAGACTGCAACCCTGAACCGATGAGCATCGCGGACAGACCAGGTCTTCTAGTTCTCGGACCTCCGGACGCCACCGCACCTACATGGACGACACGATCATGAGTCTCCCTCTGTCCTTTTCATCCTTCCACAGTGAGCTCCCTTGCTTGTCTTACGAACAATGATCCAACGATCTCTTCCAACAGACCACCAGCCACGGCCGACGCCGTCGCTCGTCGCCACCCTTCGCGTCCGGTACGAGGGGCGTCAGCCACCCGCCAAATTCACACAAGCTGTCGGAGCTGGTTTTCTGGAGAAGATGGCCTAGTTCGTCCAGGCTCAAGCACTTTGGACCGGGACTTGATTGACGTCCGTCTCGCAGCCACCTGCACGACTGGTCCGGACTGGAGGTCGCGCAGAGGTTTGGGGGCTGGAGCGACGACGGGTTCTCGATCGCCTTCCACCACGTATCCGATATCGAGTACTTTCTTCAGGTAAACGCAAGCAACACCGTATCCCTTGGTCAAGAAGGGCTGCAAGAATCCGGTGAAGGCCTTCGTGAGTGCAGTCCGTTGGCGGTCGGGCCCCTCCCTCGGTGTTGAGACCAGTCACTTTTCTTTAGGAAAAACAGTGCTCTGTAAGCATCGGAGTTTTTGCGAAATGCGGTGCTCTTTTGTAGTATGGTCTGACCTGAAAGTGCCACAGAACTACGAGCTTGGTCGTCCGCGGCGAGACGACAAGTGCCGGATCGCGAAGCAAGTCAACCTCAAACGGGACGAGGCAGTCATTCTCGTGCACAGGAATCTCGCTTTCAACAAGTTCGCTACGCTCGATGAGATCCGCACGATCAAGTCGAAGTCCAAACTGGCTGAGCGCGCGAAAGGAAGCACACAGTGCTGGTCCGTTGATCCTCTTCTCGTACCTATAAAGCTTACACGCTAGAATGCACAGATTTCTGAACTCGAGCACATATCAACCCCGACTTCTGGTGTGAATTTAGCGGGTGGCTGTCACCGCTCTCGTCGGATTTAGGGAGTCCGAGCTATGTACCTCCCGCCCGCACTACCCTCTGTCTTTACCCACCGCAAATGAATCAAGCTCTTCATGACTCACACTATAAGATTCGGGGCTCCTCCGATGAATATGAGGCTGCCCTGCAGACCCCGTTCACCGCACGCAGCGCTGGCGGCCGTCATACTGAGTTCCTAGAACAGAGGGCATTCCTGCGAGATCTCGAAGCTTTTATCTCCTGAGATCATCTTACAAATCTATCAAATGAAGCAGGGCGCATCGCCAAACGGCAGCGCCTCATCGCCCTCCGGCAACGCCTTGCAGGCGCCAAAGGATGTAGTCGCTCCAG
>ERZ1463038.453-NODE-453-length-14052-cov-12.569479_pt1 | contig 14052 bp, 11 predicted proteins | sample MGYA00564479_ERZ1463038 | MGnify/ENA primary metagenome ERZ1463038 (study PRJEB39244, sample SAMEA3635134) | Helicobacter pylori | study: EMG produced TPA metagenomics assembly of PRJEB11511 data set (Assembly of a 5300-year-old Helicobacter pylori...
TCTTTATATTCCACCCTGCCAGCTTCAGTCTTGCGACTTTCGCACGAGACGGCCAACCCCTCGAGCACCTCTACCTTCGCGACCCTCACGTGTCCCCTTCGCCTCCCTTCAACCTCTCCCTCCGAACGCGGGATGCACGAGTGCACTCAAGCGGATCCAGGCAACTCGCGGGCCGCGCCCGCAGAGGTGCTAAAGAGCGATAAATGCGCTCTGTAAATACTTGTACTCGCTGATTTATGCAAGGCCATTACATGTCCGGCGGGAAGCAGGTACGGGGCGCGCTTGCCGAGCCTGCAGCACGCGTGGCGCAACGGTTCGTCAGAACGTCAGAAATGCTGTACCGGGCGAATTCGGCGGTTCGAGTGAAGGCAGTAACAGAATTACTGATGGTACGTAGAGCACTGCGACAGCTATGACAACAGGAGTGGAGAAGGGGGAACGCAACTATGCACAACCTCGCTGCTCCGCTCACTCGACGACGACGGCCGGGACGAACGCGAGCCCCTCCCGCTCGGCGACCTCCTCGAGGACGGCTCTCGCGAAGCCAATCTCCTGTACGAGCCCTTGCGTGCGCTGGAGGTCCACAGGCCAGGCGAAGCGCCAGGGCTTGGCGGGGATGCCCCAGTCGGCGGCCTCGACGCCGACGTTCGTCTCGACGCACAGCCGCCACGTCTTTGGCGCCTCGCGCACGAGTACGGCGGGTGAGAGGAGCAGAGCTGCCTCTTCCCACAAGCGGTTGAAGCGGAAGAGCTCAGAGCCGGACTTGGAAAACGACTTGAGCACGTCCGACGACGGCGTGGGCGACGTGGCCGGGTGCAGCGAGGGCGGGGAGTGTGCGGGAAGCGGCGAGGGTGGCGACTTGGCGGACGCGTCGGGGAGCGAAGTGGTCAGCAGCGCCGGCGAGGGTGGGAGCGTGATCTGCGAGGCGCGGTAGATGGCCGACTTTTGGTCGTGGAGGAAGATGCGGTGCAGCGTGTACGCCTCGACGCGCAAGCTGTTCAGAGTTCAAGTGGTCCGTCAGCGAAATTCCAAGGAAGAGATGCAAGGGGGCGCACCAGAGCCCAACGATGATGCTCATGCCGGCCTTTTCGGCCGTGCTCTTGACAAAGGTAAGGAGGCCGAAGATGGCCTTCCAATTGACGGCGAGCGTCTGCTTTGCGGCCTGGTCGTCGCACCAGTACGAGAAGACGTAGATCATGACCGCGTCCGCCTGCTGGAGGGTCGCGAGCCGGTTCGCGCCTGGCCCACCGTCGCGCCGAGTGCGGTCGCCCTCGTGCTTGACCTCGCGCCCTTTCTCGCGGTAGCTGCACGTCCCAGATACAGAATATCAGCCTTGTGCGCCAGCGCTTGCTACAGAGAGACGAGATGTACGCCACGGCGAGCTTGCGCAGTCGATCGCGTGTGAAGCCCTCCTGTCGAGGCGCGACAGCAGGCGGCGCGACCGGCGCGAGTGTGTCCGCCTTGACCGCGGTGCTGGCGACGTAGACGGGGACTGAGACCGCGACGGCTGCGGGCGCTGGACTTTCCTTGATGCTGACGCTGAAGCTTGCTGGCTTCGGAGGCAGCAGCGAGTGACGCGCTTTCCTGGAGGCGACTGCATGTCAGCTGATCCACTCGACTCGAATCGAGCATCCTGAACGCACTTGGGCCCGTCCGCGGCCCCCTTCCCGTCCGGCGCGGCCGTCTTCGTCTCCGGCTCGTCGTGTTTACGTTTGACGGGCTTGGCGTCGCCCAGGGGCAGCAGCGTGATCGGCGGCGGCTTGAGAAGAGTCGGGCTGAGCAAGGGGAGGATCGAGTTGAGGAGCTGAGAGTCCAGGGTCAGTTTCGGCGAGATGGACGGGCGCGCGGCGGGGACGCACGTCGAGCTTGTACGCCATGGCCTCCTTCTTGGACAGGTACCTGTGTAGGTGCAGGGTCAGTCGATGTAGCCGTGATCGACTCTCTGGAGTTGCGCACTCCTGCCCTTGCGACATCGTGCGCGTCGCCGTTCGTGCCGGGTGGGAATGCAACGACGGCCACGCGCGGACAGGACGGCTGGTCCGATCCTACTCGAAACACACGCCTGGTATCGAGAGCTTGGCCCGAGAGGAGCCCAACCAGAGTGTTGGAACGAGAGCGTTGGAGATCAAAGTGCGGATCGACGTCCAAGCTCAAGCTTCGCCGGCCGCGAGGTGCCGCAGTTCGTATCTTCTGCGCCGACCACCACCTCCCGGACAGAGGCCTTACCTCATTCTTGACCGCGCACGGGATGGACGCACTTCAAAGCGAGTGCGAGCTCGAGTTGGGGGCTCGGCGGGCGATCGGACCTGGTGCGCAAGTGGAGCCGGCGACGGTAGCTGCTCTCGCTCAGAGCGGCACGGCAGAGCGTCTTGTGATCACCAGAAATGTGCGCACACTGGTCTTGCGATCGTTGCGCCGAAGGAAATCCGAGCTCACAGCATCGTGTGTACCGCAGCCGGACCCTTCGCTCACAACGCCGCCACTCTCACCGACCACCCCGCGGCCGCCGAATCCCCTCCGAGGTACCCACTTTCCTGCCACACCTCCGCCCGCCGAGGATCCTTCCGTAGCATCGACTTCACGCCTGCCCCCGCCGCCGACGCCTCCAGCGACACCGGCGCGAGTTCCGCGACGTCGGCAAAGCTCGGCTTCGTCTCGCACAGGAGCAACTACGACACCGAGGAGAACACCATTCCCGCTACCACTCGAGCGACTCATCCCCGCGGGCGTGATCGTCCTCGATGCTCATGCGCCACTACCTCACGGTGTCGACTTGACCGTCGCGGCGATGCAGACGGACAGCGGGTGGGCTCCGTTGACTTACACCAGTCTCGAGCCTATCGCGGTCGCAGCGCCCATCGAAACACCAGCCCCGCCAGCCGAGATTGAGCTCAGCCCGTTGGCGACGATTCTCCCCCTCGCGTCGCCCTCGCCAACGACCAAAAAGCGCAAAGGCGGCCCGACCTCACGCACAACCCCCGCCAAAAAGCCGCGAGGCAACATCGCACGCACGCCGACCCGCATGCTCGACGACATCCTGCTTCTCCAGGATGCGCTCGTGCTTCGTGCGACGTTCCGCGTCACGGACGGCGACCGGGCCGTCGTCCGCATCTACCTCGTCCCGACCGACCTCGCCGAGAGAAGACTCGAATCCGTCGAGAGGACGTCCAAGGCGAGACCCTCCGAGTCGGCCGTCATCAAGATCCTCGCTGCCATCGCGACCGGGAAGGCGAGCTGGGAGGGCAACGCGACCAAGGTCGGACCTTCGCTGCTGGATGAGCCCGTGAGTCCATGTCTGAGGGCGTGCTACAATATATCTGACCTTGTTCGCCCATACGCTCAGGACAAACGCTCCCTACTAGAGCTCTACCGCGCCGTTACGTCGCCGCCCGACAACCTCGCCGGTCAGGCGCTCACTGGCCTGACAGACGCGATATCTGACCGGCTCGAAAACGCTTTGGAAGAGCCACTCCCAGGAGAGGCCGAGACTCCTCAAGGGATGCGGACCAAGCTGTACCCGTACCAGCGCGTGAGCACCACCCGTTTGACTCGTAAGCCGCCAACGCTCACAGCTCCTGACAGGCCTCGCTCGCCAAGATGCTCGCAAGAGAGCTCGCACCGCAGAATCACCCGCACCCAACTTACCTCTGCACGAAAAGCTCGATCGACGGCTCGCCGTTCTTCATCGGCGTCGGAGGCGACGTCCGGCTCGACCCGCCGAAGCTCAAGGAGCCGAAGGGCGGCGTGCTGTGAGCCTATGATAACTTTCCAAGGGACCGCACGCTCATTTTCTTAAACAGCGCCGAAGAGATGGGCACAGGCAAGACGCTCATTTGCCTCGCGCTCGTTCTGTCGACAAAGGGCGACCTGCCGGATCTTTCCTCGGTCCGAACCCACCTCGACGGCACGCTCTCGCCTGCGCCAACCATCATGACACCCATCGCACTTTCGCTTCCCTTCGCATCCTACCACGACGAGACCCTCCGACTGCGATCGCGCGTCCCGCCGCCGCTGCTCGGGTACGAGCTCTCGATGACGGAGTTGGCCGAGTACCAGGAGCTGCTGGACCAGCAGGCGCTTTCGGATGCACTCGAACCGCGCAAGCCGCTACCATCTCTCCGGACGCTCGTCACGCACCTCATCAAGGCGCGCGCGGTGCCGTACGACGACAGCCCCGAGCTGAGCGGCAGTAACCTCCTAGCCGAGCTCGACGCCAACACGCCCTTCTACTACGTCTTCCCGTCCCCCGAGCAGCTCGACAGCCGCGAAGGCCGCAAGGGCGCCTACACGCCGCTCAAGATCCTCGTCTCGACCACGAGCCTCATCGTCGTGCCGACGGACCTCGTGCGCCAGTGGAAGGGCGAGCTCGAGAAGCACGTCGACGGCGGCGCGCTCAAGGTGCTCGTGCTCCGGACGACCAAGGACAAGTTCCCCGCGTCCGAGGAGCTCGTCACGTTCGACGTCGTCATCCTCAGCATCTCGAGGTTCGGCGACGCCGCTGGTGACCTCGACTCGCCCCTCCGCAAGGTGTGCTTCTCCCCAGTCCCTTCACACCTTTTCGAAATCATTTCCTTATCACCCAGTGAACAACCTAGATCCACTGGAAACGACTGTTCGTCGACGAGGGCCATGCGCTCAGCGGAGCGAACCATCTCCGCAAGCTTGCCGATGAAGTGAGCCTGCCTCTTGGACTGTGTCTTTATTGCTTCCGAGTACTGATCCGACCTTTTCAGCTGCACTGCGAATGCCGCTGGGCAATCTCGGGAACGCCGACGACGAACCTCCGAGGTGCGGACGACGAGGGCGCGCTCTTCTCGCAAGGCTCGACCACGGGCGGCTCAGACACGGACTTTCAGCGACTCGGGGAGATCTACGCGCGCTTCCTGCACCACCCCGCGTTCCCGAAGCCGGACGTCTGGCGCGCGACGATGACGGTGCCGATCCTCCAGGAGCAGCGCGGTGCGCAACGCCTCGCCGAGCTCCTCGACCGCTCGTTCGTCCGCAACGCCCCCGAGCAGATCAAGAGGGCGTACACGCTTCCGCCACTTACTTCGAGCGTCAAGTACCTCGACTTCTTGGAGGGCGAGCGCAAGACGTACAATTCCCTGCTTGCCGTGTTCGCTGTTAACTCAATTCAGTCTCAGCGAATCGACGTAAGACCGCTGTCTGACCAAGCTGTCCCACCAAAGCTAACCCTTGCAACCATTCACAGCAAGACTACCTCTTCCAGCCACAGAACCGCCGTTTCCTTGACGAGCTGACTCTCAACTTGAGCACAAGCTCCGTCTTCTTCGCCTCGACGGAACTCTACGACCGCCTCCAGAAGGCGATCGTCTACTCAAACGAGCAATTCGCGTCCCACAAAAGCCTTCTGTGGAGCGAGGAGGACCGGCAGGGCCAGCGCAAGGCGATTTCGGTCATCGAGGAGGCGTTACACGACCGCGAGTGGCGGCACGTCGTCCAGTCGACGGCAATCGCGTTCGAGGTCCGCGGGCTCGACGAAAGTCTCGTCAAGACGTTCAGTGGTCTCCCTGCTGCCCATAACCCGAATCACCGCACGCTCCTACCAAGCTCGCAGCTCGTCCGCCTGCGCACAGATCTGAAGGAAGTACGACGGCCCGACATCGGTAAATGGCAGGACGACGAGGAGCTCGTCGAGGAGCTTATCACGTACGAGGAGAAGCGCCGGCGGGAAGAGAACGCTCCCGCCGACCCGAACGCGCCTCCATCGCCGCGCAGGAAGCGCAAGCCCGGCGAGGTCGAGCAGCTACTGCCGCTCCCTGGCGACTCGGACCTCCTCAAGGTCACAGTCGGCGCTACCACTTCTGTCAAGCTCAACTACGTCATCTCGCAAGTCCAGAAGTACCCCGAGGACAAGTTCATCGTCTTCTCGTCGACGCTCAGCGACCTCGTCTTCGCGCAGCTCAGCGAGGCGTTTGATATGTGAGCTCTCGTCTCAGCTTCCCCAGAATGCTCTTGCTGAGTCTACTTAACGTGGTCAGTGTGGGAATTCCACATGCCATCTTCGCCGGCAGCGCACACAAACGCGATCGCGGTGCCATCGCCGCCGAGTTCAACGCCAGGTGCGCCCAACCTCCTGCCTCGTCCGTCTTTTCGTCAATGAACCCTTCATCTCTTACCCTGAAGCCCCGCGACCAAGTGTCGGGCCATACTGGTTGACGCGAAGATGGGAGGTCGAGGCATGCAGCTCGCGGGCGCCAACCGGGTCATCATGCTCGAACCTGTACGTTCTCCACTTCTCGTACCCCTAGACTCGGGCTGATTTCTCCACCCTGCTGAATCAGATCTGGCTTCCGGGTCCGTCTGCGTCTGGAGCTCGCTAGCACGCCCGACACTGACCAATCCTCCACAGATCTCGAGGTTCAAGCGGGAAAGCGCGCCCACAGATTAGGCCAGCTGAAGCCGGTTGACCTGCAAGTCCTCGTTATCAGGGGCAGCTACGAAGACGCCCTACTTTTGCGTCGCGGGCAGCTCGGTCAGGCCGGTGCGTCCCAGTCCTCCCTCTATCCCCCGCTCCATGTACAGCTCTGACCTCCAACGTTGCAGATTTTGCAAAGTCAAAGGTGCCACAGCGAGATTCAAAGATCAGAGACCTGCTTCAGGTCAGTCCTCGCCCGCCCGCGCATCAGCTGAGCCTGGGACTTACCTCGCGTACCGACCACAGGCGGCAGATTACCTCGACCCGACCCCAACCGCGGACGTCGCGACTCGCGTCAAATTCATTCGCCCAGACGTTCTTCCATCTCTGGTCAGCCCCGCCAATGGCATCGTAGCGTCACACAAGGGCCGCGAGAACGTGGTTTCGGCGGCCGCGAGGGTAGACGCCGAGGACGGCTCGCCACTGAGGAAGAAGGTCAAGAAGTCGGTCCAGTTCTTTGAATAAAACGTTCGAACGGGAGTATCTTTATCATCAATCGACGGGCCTCTGCGAAATCGTCGGTGTAGGTCGACCTTGGCGGAGAAGTCGAGCCGTGATGGTTCAAGCGCGCCAACCCGAGGAGCTTGTCGTTAGTTTCTAAAGATGCCACAGACGTGTAGACAGGAATCGGAACTTTCCTCGGCTCAGAGAGGTTTCGGCACACGCAGTCTCGAGGCCCTCGCGACGCCAACGGCCACCGCTGCTCGTCGCCTCCTCGTCGCCAAAGCGTAGTTCCGTGCAAAGTCTGAGGTCCATCGCATATTCAAAGTAATCATAGACCATCTTCCATGTCCTTCACGCTGCGGCCTGCGCCGCTTGGTGCGTCGCGGACTCACACACCACCCCTGAGCGAGTACGGTTGTGCGTTAGGCTCACACGAGTACCTCAGAGCGAAAAATTGGGAAAGCGTACAGAGGCCGACCGCTGACGGGTCGCCGAAGGGACCGAGGCAGCACTGAATCATGCCGCATGTTCCGTCTTCGTGGTCAATCCACCCTGTTTCTCAATCGTCAGTGCGGCCAGGCCTGGTTTACGGAGTAGAAAAACGAACAGTACTGGTGGGAGCAAGCTGTTAGTTATCACCTCAAGCAGGACAGGGGCACAACTCACCAAGTTCGCAATGCCAGCCCAGTTGGCAGACTGCGTCACAAATTGATGAGTTTATAAATTGCTGGAAATCGTCTTGCTCGACTCTCGACTCACTTTTCCGCTGCGACCAAAGGGAGGAAGTCCCGTCGGGGTCAGAAGCCCACCGAGCGACCATTGCTTCTCCACGCCGGGAACGGCGCATCCAACGACCTCGTTCGTCATCTGCGGTGTCGTCTTCGCGTACAGGGTGCGCTCGAGGTCCTTGACGAGTTCGGGACGCAATTGGGGCCGCCACAGCTCCGTCGCGGACGCCTCCGAGAGGATGCGGTTCCCGTTGGGGTGCTTTCCGTGGCCAAGTAGAGCAACTAGGATCTGGACGTACTCCTTGGCGTTGGCGTACAGCCCTGCGCCGCCGTACTGGACCTCGATCTTGGAGTCCGTCTGCTCCATCCAGTGCGGGTGCGACGCCAGGATACCCGTCGAGGCATCGCGTTGGTGCATTCCGGCAAGCGTGGGAAGGATGTTTCCAGCTTGAGGGAGGAACGTCATTTGCTGGATGCCGAGCGGCTTGAAGATATTTTCCTTCGGCGAAGAAGGTCAGCTTGAGAGGCGGTGCAGCGAAGGAGCGCTCGTCGCACCTTGAAGTAAGCGTCAAGAGTCATGCCGGTGATCGCTTCGACAACTTGTCCAGCTACATCAATTCCAGGGCCGTATTCCCACTGTTTTTTGAATCGTGAGCCGCGAACGCGGAGCTAGAGGGCCACGAACCTGCGTGCCGGGCTCTGAGACCCACGGGGTACGAATGCTCGCTTTCGTGCACCCGAAGCCTTGGAGGCTATCTTTCTTGAAGTTGGAGTTGACAGTCTCGTTGAAGAAAGGGTAGCCTTGGCCGCATGTGTGCGTGAGGCACTCGCGGACCGTCGGCATCCGCGATGGCGCTGAGCCGTCACTCCTGCGCATCACAGCAACACCAGTCAGTTCAATCAAATACGACCATGAATTTTGGCGTAAGTGACACGCTTCAGACTATAATCAAGCTGCCTATAAACGTAGGCACGCCCCGACGGCCCGCGCTCAAGCATCGGACTCACATCGTCGCATCGCGGAGGTACGTCGCATACTTGGACGCGTCGTCGTCGAGGTTAAGCTTGCCTTGCTCAACAAGCTGTAGGCACGCGATGGCGGTCACCAGCTTGGTGCAGCTCGCGATCCAGAACGGGTCGGTCAGCTCGAGCTTCGCGGGCTCGCCAAGTTGCCGAACGCCGGACGACGCGTGTACCAGCGTGTTGCCCTTGCGGTCTGCGGCGTAGAAGAGTGCACCCGCTCTACGGGAGTGAAGAGAATCAGAAGGTGTCGATCGCGGGGAAGGGTGGGGCGACGACTAACAGCGCGCCTGGCTGCGTGGGGTCCGACGTTGCGGCGTCGAGGTGACTCTGGACAGACTGCTGGAGTGAAGAAGACATGGCGGTCTCTGGTGTGTGTGTGTGTGTGAGGGGCGAGAGCAACGAGAGAGAGTCATGGGACTAGTTGCCTCGCACCAAGCCCCGCATCAAGCGACCGGGCCGACCTCCACATGTGGGGACGGCTACTGCTCAGCATATATATGCTGTGAGACAGCGAAAATGTATCTGACCAGGTGTCTCGCAAGTCCTGGTGCACCGAGGCAGGTCTTCGCAAGCTTAAGATGTCTTTCTGCGACCCGCTTGGGATCAGCGCTTTTGAATGGGCAAGTGGCCTCGGTAGACTATCCCATGCTATATTTGCAATCGAGCACAGGGTTTTCCGTCCAATGAGGGGGGGCAGGAAAGAAGGAAAAAGGAAAGAAAGAAAGGGGAAAAGGAAAAGGTTGGCCCAGAGCCGGTGCGTCGCCCGCGTCCACCCCGCCCACCGCAGGCCCACCGCACCGCCGCGTTCTATCCGTGCCGAACAAGTCCACCCCTCAAAATTTGGAGTCAGTATTTCCGCTCAGTAAATAGGCACGATTAAAAAGAGGCTCAGTGCCTGATTGAACTATTCAGCCTGAAGGGGACGTAAGAGCGCGCGCGCGCGCGCGCACCCGAGGGTGCCAACTATCGAACCGAGCAAGTGTGGTAAGGGAACTGTACAGATCTCCGCTCCGCTGGCTCCCGCTCCCCTCGCCGCGTCTGACGAGTCATCCTCAACGATGCACCCATCCTCATCGTCGCCCTCCTCGTCGCTGTCCTCGACGTCAAAGTGCGTAAAGAACGGACCTGCCATGAAAACGTCAGATCTGTTAGTGTATAGCTGAAAAATGGGCTTTTAACGCACGAATCTTGCTGCGGTGCGCGGTCAAGCGGAGGACCTCGAGGACGGCCTGCTCTTGGGCGTTCGGTGGTGTGGGCTGGGGTGGTGAAGCTGCGCAGAGAGAAATCGAGCACTAGTCAGTTCACACACATACATCTCCCGCCCCCAGGAAACCATTGCGCGCTACGCCTCTCCTGGCGGGGCGACAAGACGCACCTTGGGCGGCTGGGGCGGGGGCTGCTGTCGGGTCGAGTCGCGCGAGCTGGTCCGGCGTGAGCCCGTCGAGCAGTTCATCTCCAAACTCGTCCTCCGAGTCCAAAGCTGGGGCTGCACGCGCGACAAGGATCAGCGGAGATCGGGTGCCCGATCAGCGAGCCCGGCGCACCTTTGCGGGGACGGCCACGCGGAGGAGCTCCAGCCGCTCGTGCACCGTCGAGTGAGCCAGCCGGGCGACCCAGACGAGGGCCTTCAGAATCGGGAAAGTCGAAGGCGCCGGCGTAGAGCTCGTCGTCGTCCATCGGGCGAGTTGGGCCGAAGACGGCGGAGAGAGCGAAAGGGCGAGGCTTGAGAGCGTCTGTTTGGTCGGCTGGAGCGGCTGTCGACGTCGGTGAGCGTAACCTGAGCGGTGCGCTGGTGCGGGAGAGAAAGCTCCGTCGAGCGGCGACGCGCCCACCGTTAGTGGCACGCTGGCGGACAGCGCGGCCCAATTGCGCTCTCTCGACCAACTTGACGAGCTGGAGTAGTAAAGGTACATGTTATTAGCAACTACTGAGCTTGATAGAGACGCCACGAGCTCAGGGAGCGCTCTGGAGCACTAAGAAGGTATTGCAGCATAGGGGTTTGACCTGCAACCGTTAGAGGCGCCCCGCGCAACGAACGCTCAACCGAGCACAGTGTCGTGGAGAGCAGCACTGATCTGCGTCCGTAATGGGCGTGCGTCCGACCCGTATTGTGCCGGTACGGCCGCAGAACAACTTCGCAAGGAGCTCGGGCAGAGGTGTGGGGGTATCAACCAAGCGCTGGTCATCATTAAGGAACACCTGTACACATATACGCCAGCCAGAACTCCCAAGCACGAACTGCACTCAACCGCCGCGCGATCACTCGCCGTCCTCGATGTCCATCGCCTCGCTGTCGTCCTCGGCGCGATCGCTCGTGAACGACCTCCTGGTCGAGCGCCGGGCACCGCTAGTCGCACCGCCGGGCTTGCCCTTGAACTCGGCGTCGGCTGCGTTCGACTTGCGCCGACCCGCGGGCGGTTTCCGCATCGGCTTGGGCTTGACTTCCTGCTCGTCGTCCGAGTCGAGGCATTCGTCTGTTGAGATGAGGGGGGTCAGCCAGGTAATGGAAGTGACGGGAGGAGTGCACTCACAGAAGGCCATTGTGCCGGCCGCTCGCTCGTCACGGTCGATGTTGTCGAGGTCGAGCCCATCGACGTCTTCCTCGCCGTCGTCCTCGCCGAGGCGAGACTTGGCATCCCTCAGACGCATCCTGAGTGCCTCGATCGCAAAGTCGCGTCGGTCGATGCGGTCGTGGAGCATGCCAACGTACTCGTTCGAGCGGCGGAGGAGCGCGACCTTGCTCACGCCGCGATTCGGGTTCTCGGGGTCGACGCTCCCGCCGCGCTGGCCACCAACGTTGCCCTCGCCGGGGCGCTTCTCCTCGTCCGGTGCGGACGCAGCTATCGGCGGCAGGATGCGGCGCAGCTCCTCGAAGCACAGCTTGAGCGAGTCGCGCCGCTTTTGCTCGGCCGCCTTGTGCGACGTGCGGCGATTGTCTGCGCCCGCGCCCTGCGTCGCGTTGAGCGCCGAGACGGTCGACGGATCGAGTCCAAGGAGGTCTACTCCGCGGCCGTCCATGATGTTTTGGTAATTGCTCTTGGTCGAGAGGCGAGCGAGCGCGTCTGGCGGGAGGCCTGCACGAGGGGTTGTCAGCATTGGGAGAACGGAGCGCTCAATAAATACAACGCACCACTGGCGAGGAGAGGCTTGATCTTAGGCCCAGAAGCAGGACCGACAGGGCCTTTGGCGAGCGGCTTGAGGCCAATCTTCCTTGCGCCGGCGGGCCCTGCGACGCCAGGAGTCGAGACGCTGCCGGCGCGGCCCTTGCCCTTGACGTTCGCTGCGGTCGCGCCTGGCCTGCCTTCGTCGACGTCCCTCCGTTGCACAGACGGGAGGAGAGGCGTAGCGGCCTTCTTCGCTTTGGGCTTCGACGGGCCTGCGGTCGAGCCCGAGTCGTCTGCGTCGAGCTCGGGGTGGTGCGAGCTCGCGGCGTCGACCGACTGCGTTCGGCGCGAGGTGGTGAGACCGGCCGGCTGCGCGAGTCCGGCGGCAGACAGGTCGACGGGGAAGTTCATAAAGCTCGCCGGTGTGACGGGGCTCATCCAAGCGCTGTTCGCGGGCGCGTTACCGCTGCTCTGGAGACTCGCGCGGCGCGAGCTGTTGGTGGACGACGGCGGCGGGGGTGGGCCCATGAGCTCCGTCTGCTCGTGCATCGCGAGGTCGACAGGACTGGGGGTGTTGTTGCTCCCGCTCGAGTTCTCAGGCGGAGATGTGCGCGTCTGGCCGTTCGCGGCGGGCGGCTTGGACGACGACAATGGCGCGATCCCACCGCCGTACGTGGTCGGGCCGAGGAACGGGCTCGTCGTCGCGCTACGGGCACCCGAGCTGCCGATGCTCGAGCTACGCCGCTCAGCGCCTCCGGGGGCCTTCTTACGGCGCACGGCCGAGTCGGGCGTCGGCTTGAGCAGCGGCGAGGGGCGCGCCTTCTTGCCACCAGCTCCACGGCGGCCGCTTCCGGTCGCGGTGCTCTGGCCAGCGTCGACGGGGCCGAGGCGCGGGGACATGGCGGCCTGGGACGAGGGCGAGTACGTCGCGGGGGAGCCGGGCCCGGCCTGGAAGCCGCCGACGTCAAACGCGAGCGCGCGCGTCTGGTCGACGAGCCCCTGGAGGCTATTGCTGTGCGTGTGGTGCGGGCTCGGCCACGCGGGCTGCTGCTGCTGGAACGACTGCGGCATGATCGCGGGCGAGCCGAGCGGGGAGAAGAAGTCGCCGGGCGCGATGCCGTTCAGGCCGGGCTGGTTCGGGAGGCACGATTGCGCCGAGGGCGGCAGCGAGGACGCGACGGACGAGAATGTCGAGTGGGGCGTGAGTGCGGGGGACATGAGCGGGGAGAACATGAACTGTCCAGGTCATCACGCGGAGATCAGTGGCGTCCACGTGCCACCAGGCCAAGCCACTCACGTCGTTGTCGCCCCAGTCCTCGTTTTCGCCGTTCGTGGTCGCGTAGCTCCCACCGGTCGCACTTCCGCCGCGGATGCGCATGTCACCTGACCCGTTCGCGTCGAGCGGGTACGCGGCGGGCGCATGAGTCGAGGCGGCGCCCGAGACGCGCGCAAGGACGTCCATCGCGAGGAGCGCCTGGACGTCCGCCTGAGAGTGCGGCGGGGCTTGGCTCATGAACGGTTGCGGCGAGAAAGCGTTGTGGTAGCTGTGTGAGCCCGCCTGCGAGCCAGGCGTAGTCGCAGCGGACTGGGGCGAGTCGAGTTGCTGAGGCGATGGGTGGTGCGCGACGGCCGCCTGCGCCTGGGCATGGAACTGCGACTGGAAGTGCTGCGGTGGTGCCGGGTCCGGGAAGTACTGCTGCTGGCCGCCGTGGCCGTTGAAGAAGGGCGACCCGGCTGGCGAGCCGGCGTGCGAACCAGGCAGGGACGCGTTGATTGCGGCGGCGAGCTGATACTGCTGGGCGAGGTGCTGCTGGAACAGGTGCTGCTGCTGCTGTCCAACGTCGAAGCCGTTGGTGTACGGCGCTTGGACGGGTTGAAGGCTCGGTGGCTGAGAGCCGTTCGGGTACGCCTGGTGCGCGGTGAGGGCGTGCTCGATCTGGCGGTCGGTCGACGACCCGCCCCCACTCTGCTGCCTCGCGAGGAGCGCGGCGAGCAGCTGGCCCTGCGTCGCGCTGTCCATGTTGGCGATCGCTTGCGCGAGCTGACCCGCACCGTGCTGCTGCCCTCCGGCGGCGGCGGGTGCGCCGCCGTTGTCCTGGCGGTACTCGAACGCGTCCTGGCCCTCGCCAAAGCTGCCGTGGTCGGGCGTGCCGCGGCGGTCGCTCATCTGGTTAAAGTTGCGCGGGCGGCGGGCCTGATTGTGGTCGTGCTCGTCGGGTGCGCCTGCTCCGGTCGGGGGTGGGCTCCTCGCCGCGATCGCCTCGGGGCTGAGCATATTGCCCGGCAGCGTGAACTCGGCGAGCAGGTCCTGGAA
>ERZ1463038.454-NODE-454-length-14046-cov-16.839897_pt1 | contig 14046 bp, 12 predicted proteins | sample MGYA00564479_ERZ1463038 | MGnify/ENA primary metagenome ERZ1463038 (study PRJEB39244, sample SAMEA3635134) | Helicobacter pylori | study: EMG produced TPA metagenomics assembly of PRJEB11511 data set (Assembly of a 5300-year-old Helicobacter pylori...
CCTAGGACACTCTTTCCCTACACGACGCTCTTCCGATCTTGTGAGTGATGGGTTCCAGAAGCAGGGTGATCTTTGTGCTGACAGACTGCGCATAGTCATGGACAACGTGCGCTCCCGGCTTTCGCAACGACTCGCATTGGGCTGACTCCTCGCCCATCGCAGAACTGGGGCGCAGGAGACGCTCAGTACTCCCTTTCGTCTACGAGAAACGTCATATACGATGGTCATGACTGTGAGCTCTGATACGCCGCTTTTAGGAACCTATCACTCAGCGCTACTTTCAGACGTCAAATGGTCGTCCGCGGACGTGTCCAGGGATGGCTACATGTGGTTCGTCTGCAGCGAGAACCCGTCTTCGCAAGCATCCACCCCAGTCATCGTTGGAGAGTGGTCTCTGGGTGTCTCAGACGACGACTACGTCTGGGAGCTGTCCGACGAACCCGACGACGCCGCGACGTGGTTCAACCAATTCGCATCAGCACAGATGCGCCAGTACGAGAAGGGAGCCGGCTGGATCTTCTGTGAGTGTTCGATATCCACCACATGGATCCATTTACTGACTACCAGGGCTAGGGACCTGGAAAACGGACTCTTTGGACGCCCCCGCATGGGACTACCAGATTGCGGTGGCGCAAGGGTACCTTCCGAAGAACGCCTCGCACTCGAGCTCGTGGGCGTGCGACGGCTACACGTAGCACGCGAGATTCTCTGCTATAGATAGGTTAGAGGCGCAGTGCGCTGCAATGGAGCAGACCTAGACACTTTTCGTCACCTGACGTTGCACTGGCCGTGAGCGCCTTTGGAAATTTGGCGTCCTGTCGCCCACTCGTTGCTGTATCAGTGATTTTCAGAGAATCTGGATGGCACACCCTTTTCTACAGCATATGACGGCCCGGCGTCTTTTTAGAAAACTCACTGTCCGTCCAGAATGCTCCCGCGTCCGCGATCCCCCTCTTTCACGGCACCGGCTCCCCTCCCGCGTCCCGAATCTGCTGCTCGAGCCTCACGATCCTCGCATCGAGCTTCTCGACGCACTCGCGCTTGCGCGCCCTGCTCTTCTCCGCCTGGATCCGGTTGATCTCGCGCTTGCGCAGCTTCGGGTCCAGGGGCAGCGGCGTGGGCGACACGGTCTTCTTTGTCGCCTGCACGTCGAGCAGCCGCGACTTGTTCTGGGTGAAACCCGACCCGTTGTAGAGCTGGCGGCTCTTGCGCGATCGCTTCGGCGCGTCGGCCTTCGCGGCTCCTCCGCGCGTCTTCTCTTCTGGCGGCTCGGCGCTCGCCACCTGAACGACAATAGCTCTACTTGGTACGGCGTGAGCCTGCTCTTCCCATGCACCCATGGCGAACAAAGAGTCGAGCGCCATCAGAGGCTCGCTGCGGCCCGCGACGACGACGGCGCATCCGAACGGTGTCGGTCCGAAGGCAAGAAACGCATCCGAGGGGGTTCCGAGTTCCGCGAGCTCGGGGGATGCGGTGGCGGAGTAGGAGGGGTACGGGGCGTCGAGCGTCGGGGTGGGAGGCAGCGCCGACGTCGCGGCTGGGAGGTCCAACGCGGCGGGCGCGCGCGGGATGGGGTCGACGGTGGGAATGCCGAGGCTCTCGCACCACGACTGGAAGTCAAACTCGTCAGCCGCGAGCTCGTCTGGAGAAGGCACGCATGCGTCAGCGGGATTCCGAACGCAAAGCCGCGGACTCGGCACACCTCCAAAGGCTGACATGAAGAGCAGGTGCGCCTTGTTGTACGTGGTCTGGGTGGATGATGTTGGTGTTTTGCCGCTTTTGTGAGCGGGGAAGAGGGTATGATGATGGAGGTGCGTCGGTGGGGGGATGGGTGGGCCAGCGGAGTGCCAACGTGTGTGCGTGCCGTTAATGTTGCAGTCACTGGGGGTGAGGGCTAGAGCGCTGTGGGTTGAGTGTGGCTGTAGCTCGACGCAGGCATACGTCGTGTTCGAGCTGGCTTCCGGCGGGGCGTCGACGGGCGGAAAGTCGCCACCGACGTCGGCGGGAGGCGTGGGGAGGCCATCCTGGAGTCGGAAGGACGTGGTGACCGATCTGGGGGCTACAAACCGTCTGTCAGACACGCCTCGCGGGAACTGACGCTGGAAAGTTGGGCTCACGCGGACGACTGGGACAAGGACGAGGTGCTCGCCGGCGAGCGGACTGACGCGACCGGACGAGCTTTTCTCTCGGGAGGACGGGGAGGATTACGGCGTGGTGGCTAGAATTGCTGTGATGGTGCGACTCGGGTGTTCGGAGCGGGAGAGAGTGCTTTGAACGAATCAAGCCGTCGTGACTCGGACTCGGAAAGGGGCTCTGCCGCAGCGCGTACTGTCGGAACTGAATCAGACGCGCTCAAGCCCGACCTTCGGGACTGACTCGTCTAGGCATAGTCCGTGCCACTTCCATCCGCGTCCCATGAGAAATTTCGCGGGCGATACTTTAGGGGTCCCGTCGTATTGCGCAGCTGGCCACCCTGGATGGCTCATGAGTTGAACTCTCACCTCACTCGTCAGAAGACCGACCGGAATGATACGGGTGCACCCACGCAAGGCCAGCTACCGAGGCAGGCCCGCCTCTGTGCCCTGCCGTCGAGGTGAGCTCCGCCCGACTTAGGACTCTCGTGTGCATCTCTTGAGGCTACGCTGACACGCTCTTGCAGCGCTCTGCACTACTGCTAGCCCAATCTGACTCTGACGGGGAGCTGGGAGCGAGTCTGGCGCTGACGGGAGCGGACGTGGACGACAAGGTGAGCTCACCTGCTCGTGTGCATAGCGCTGGAAGGCGATCACAGGACAGCTGATGCTCTCTCTCACAATACTTGCATCAGGAGCCTGAAATACCTCCGCAACCGTCGATGAGCGCGGTCAGGCTCGACTCGAAGCCGTCTAAGCCGCGACATGCGCCCACGCCCACTCCGCGGGCCCCACGCCAAAACCCAGGAATCACGGAACCGAGAGCTGCGTACCTGTCAGCTGTCTCTGCGCCACCTCCACTCCTTCCCCCACACCCAGCAGCTCCGCCACCGCTGATCGTGCTCGACCTGAACGGATGTCGGGTCCTGCGACAACCCGGCCGCACGACCATCCCCCGTCCGTACCTCTCAGTTTCCTCTCCTTTCTCTTCAGCCGTCCATCTCCCCACTCGCACAATCGTCGCTGGGTCGCATGCGTCTACTCGAGCGGTGCGCGCCGTGGTGTGCTCGAGAGTCGAGACGCTCGACGGGATCGGGCTGCGACCTGCCGCGACGGATGACGACGAGACGGCGGAGGAGCTCCTCGCGGGAATTCGGACAAGAGAAAACATGGCGCTCACGAAGAAGGAGGGGACGCAGCACGTCGAGACGGTCAAGAACCTCGAGCAGCTATGGGACGCGCCGGGGGAGGGCTTCGGGCATTGCCGGACCGTCCTGCTCAACGACACCAGGGAGAAAGCTGTGCGTAACTTGAGGGAGTCATTCCTGGATTCCACTGACCCGTCTTCTGATTCAGTCCCGCCAGCCGTACAACCACCTCCCGATCCTCTCCTTCGCAGCGCCGGACGACGGCTTCAGCGGACCGCCCGACACGGCGCTCCTGCGCACGATCACGATCCTGCAGTTCCTCGCCAACGAGCCGCACTTTGCGGCGTTCATTGCAGGTGGCGGTCTCGAGCGCTGGTTCGTGGAGGGCGGCAACCAGTGGGAGCGGATGGGCCGGCTCGTCTGCGAGCGCGAGGGGATCGAAGTCAGTCGCGTGTTTAATCCCGGCTGGAGGAACAAGATTGAGTGAGAGCTCGTGGCAATGAACCCCACGCGTGCTGCTCTACTTCTGTCGATAGGCCGGCTCGGGAAACCAGACAGCTCGCGACTCGGAAGTCGACCGTCGGGACGGCCAGCAAACAGCCACTTCTGGTGGCGGAAATCAGCTGAGCTCAGTTTACGTCACTGCTAGAGATTTTAAACAGAACAGGTCAGGCCGACCTGGCCGTGGGGTCCCACACGCACAGACCCCTCACAAGTTTTTCGTCCGATGCCGCGCTGCGCTGCTCTTGCCTTTCGTCGCCTTTCGTCCACCGCCGTCAGCTTGCCGCAGCATGGCCCGCAACAAAGCGAAGAAGAAGAAGGACGAAACGACCCAGAAGAAGCGCAAATCGAAGAAGAACAAAGGCAAGGCGACCCAGACGCATGGCGGCGAGTCGAAGGCCGGCGCTCGCCGTCGCCGCAAACTCGCGGCAGCGGCTCCGTGCGAGGTGCGTTGACACACTCCACTCTTGCCTCTGCTTACTAACGAACCGTGCAAGCCTGACAGCCTGATCCGAGACTTCGACCGGGAAGCTCCCCCTCATCTCTCCTCGCGGCCTCCTAGGCCTCCGCCACCCATCAGCAGACATCGCCGCTCAAGCTCGCGCTCGCCACTGGTCGAGCGTAATGAGCCTGACCAAGTCGAAGCGAGGTCTCAAGTCGTGCGTCACATCCACATCTCGCTCCGGGGCATTCGTGACGATGGGTGTTGTTACAGCCCCGGGCACCGTTGCCTGGTCGTGCTCCACTGCCGTACTCGTTTCGTCCGTCACCTTCTTCTTCCCGACCACAGCCTCCGTTTCGCGGCCACGACCGGTCGCGCTCGCGCTCGCCACTCGTCGACCGCGACGACCCCGGTCCACTCTCGCCGTCCCCTGCCTACCTCGCTGCAATCAGCCGGACGCCTCCTGTTAAATCTTCGATACATCCTCCCCTTCTCGTGCTCAACCTGAACGAGACTCTCGTCCATCGCGGGCGCGAGGACTTTCGAGCTCGCAAGACCGCGACACCGCGCCCCTATCTGTCCACCTTCCTCGAATACATCTGCGGCTGGACAGCCCCAACTCCCGGAAAACCTTCTCAAAGCGCTGGAGTCCAACAGTCTACTCGTCTGGCGCCCAGATCAACGTCCTGTCCGTCCTTCGGTCCATCGCTCTCGCACCATCGTCCACGGAGTTCCTCTCCCCGAAAACGGCCTGGATCCCAAGCAAAGATGATCACCTGTCGCTTGTTTGGACGAGAGAGAACCTCGGTCTAAAGGCTGACGACTTCAAGAGGCGGGTGAGGACGGTCAAGGATCTTGAGCAAGTCTGGGGGGCGCTGCCTGGCCACGGGCTGCACCAGACAGTGCTGCTTGACGACGAGAAGGACAAAGCTATGAGTCTTGCCACGTACAAACAGGTTGTAAGCCTTGATCCAGTCACTTCAACCCTTCAACCACCTCCCCATTACCCCCTACGCCGGCACACAAAACCCAGTGACGCCAATCGACACCGCTCTCCTCCGCACCATCTACATCCTCGACACGATTCGCGGGCAAAAAAGCTTCGCCTTGTTCACTCAAAAGGGAGGGCTTGATTCTCTGCTCTCCGGAGGCAACAGGCTGCTGGAGATGCTTGCGAGGCGTGTGTGCAGCAGGGAGGGGATAGAGGTCCGCAAGGAGTGGGACCCTCTGTGGGCTGACAGATTGAAAACCTAGCAGATTAGCTCGCTTTCAATATCGCCGGAAAGGGGATTGAATGAGGAGGAGGAAGCTTGGGATTTCAGTGGTTGTTGCGCGGCACGCCGTGGACCTTGGCGATGTTCTGGAACTTGACCGCGTCCTTTTTTGGCTCGGTGGACAGAAGTGGGATCCGACTTTCTTGGGTTCAGGTCACCTTGAAGCTATGTAGCTCAGCTTGCGACGAGGTGCGCACGGAAGGATGCTTGGGCGGCCGCCGCGGTCGACGTCGACGTCGGTGCGACTCAGCAATCACCCAGCCTATGTGATTCTGGAAGTATCCCAAGTTGGGTATGAACTACCCCCTATCTTGCTTTGACTCTATTCCTTGCTCTCTCCGCTGCTCAACATCAGACGCCGCTGTCGTGCCGCTTCTCCCAGGCGACCTCCGCCTCGGCGAGCTCCCTCTGCGCGAGATCCGCCTCTTCGACCTGCTCGAGAATGTCCTCCTCTCTCCTGGTGAGAACTCTCGAGAGCTTCGGCGTTGCGTGACCGGGGGCGAAGGCTGAAGAGGCCCGAATCCTCGGGCCGAACTTCATGAAGAGGATCGGGACTGGAGCCATGATCAGGGCAAGGAAGCAAAGACCGTGAGTGCCCAGGAGTTGCCCAATCTCTTGAACACTGGTTTGAAATCGTCAGCCCATTGTCGGTCGTGCGAAGTACGAGCCTCACTGGCAGGAATGAACAAGGGGCTGTCGAGCGGCGCGGTCAGTCGGCGTCTTGCACCAGGGTTTCGAAACGCCAGACGCACAATGCAGCTCCAAATAACGACCGAAACACCGTGTTGGCTGCGAGAGCAGATGCCGCGTACCTGCCGGTGGGATACTTCGGTCAGACTGTGTGGCGACTGTCTGTTCTCGTGAGCCACAACACGCGGGGGAATACACGTGAGGGAATACACGCGGGTGTAGACCAGTAGTGATCACTGAGAGTATCTTGGTAAACGTACCTTGTATAGGCATCAACCTGGATCGAGTGCGTCAGAGTGTGTGCGTGGGCCGGTACATAGCGTTCAGGAGCTTGCGTACCAAGTAATTTGAGAGCGAGAGGAAAACGAGGACCTTCAAGGCAAATAGTCAGCTCGAGTCCCTATGGAGATGCTCAGTTAATCAGCTGTACCATGCCGAACCCTAACGACGCCTCGAGTTCAGCGCTCAGCTCGGCATCGCAGTGTCGAGGACTCGAGGACGCACCAAACGGCGCAGACCCGATGATACAGACCGACCAGTGGATTGCTGGACTCACCGTCCAAGCGAACCAGAACAGTCCGACGGGTAGAGAAACTCCCCCGATGATGCACAGCGGGAGCCTCGCCTCGGGTGGTAGCGGCTGTCCGTTGTTCGCGAGGAGCTTGCGCACGTCTGCTCGAGAAGTCAGTCGTTGTCGCGCTCAGTTGGACGAACACGCACAGAGCTTGTTCGCAAGGAAGTTCGCCACGATACCGAGCACCATGCCGACCCCGATTCCGACGAATGCAAGGCCGGCAGGTCCCCCTGGTGGGTGCGAAGCGTGAGCGTGCAGCGAGCTCGATCCACGGAGACTGGCGCACCCTTCCAATGGCGCCCACCCTCGAAGATGATCGCCATAGCACCAAAAAGCCCGTAAAGAGTCCCATCTGCGAGCCGAGAGGTAAGCTGAGGGTGACTTGGGATCTGGGCAGATTGAGCGCTCAGCCGGCCCTTCGCCCCGCCTGCGCTCATGTATTCTCGCTCAAGTGCATCGGGACTTACAAATGATTGCAGCGTATATTCCCAGTAGGCCAACGATTGTTTCGGTGAAGAGGAGGATGAACGGCCGCGTGAGCTGCACCTTGAGCTTGTGCGCGAGTGTCTCATTTGCCTTGAGGTTCACATCGTACATCGAGACGTAGACGTTTCCTGTCTCGTCCGAGAGCTTTCTCGCCCTTTTCCGGAGTAGCACCTGTGTGCGCGGTCGAGAACGATCAACGTTCAGCCCGCTTGCTGTCAGCGAAGACAGCTTGCCGGCGCATACGTCTCCGGAACGAGTAGACCTCCCGCCAGGGTCGTACCTGCGAATATGAGCTCCTGAATTATGGTAATCAGATCGCACTGTCAGTCGTTGACCTAATTCTGAGGTGATGCGATGCCCACCGCCCAAAAGAGCCATCGCTGTCCGCGACGGAGTGTCAGCGCCGGACGCAAATCCCGCTTGAAAAGGCAGCCCACCCAAGTCGTGTACTCGCCAATGAATCCTCCGATGATCGGACCGAACACAGGTCCGAGGAAGGGAGCCAGCGCGTACCTTGACATGCCCAACGCCCGTTGGCTCGCAGCAAAGATGTCGCTCACGATCTAATAGGATAAATTGGTTAGAAATCAATGTAACAGGTCCCTCCAAGCACCTACAGCACCAGAATTAGACATGACACTGCTACCGAAGAAGCCTGCCAGTCAGCGACAGACCAGGAGTGTCTCGATGTTCTTTGCGAGCGCACATCCGATCTGGAACAGCGTGAATACTGTGTAGGATACTTGAAAGACGCGCTTCCTCCCGTACAGCTCCGACATCGGTGCCCAGACGAGCGGCCCGACTGCCGTGGAGCGCGGAGGTCAGCATCCTCGCCCTCGTGGACCATCTCGACGGCCACCAGCGAATGCGAGCACGTTGAATGATAGGCCTGCTGTGAGTAGCTCCTGGGACCTGCCAAAGTACACCTCCATCTGCGCGAGTCCACCGCTGTAGACAGACGACCCGAAAGCGACGCCTGGAGTCGCCAGTCGTCAGCCATCATCCACGGACCCGTTTTCCACGAATATCACTCACAAAGTGCACTCAATGCTACGCTAGCGACGATGAGCCACTTGCTTCCGTCCCGAAAGATGAGCGGGTTCTCCTTGTCGTCCGCGGCGAACCTGACGACGAACGGCTCGTCGGCCGTGCCCGCGCCCTCGAGGTCCTTTTCGAACTCTTCGCGGAAGTATCCACCCCGTCCAGCGTGCATGGTCGAAGCTGGTGAGGGAGGGGGGTCTGCGGCGGAGCTCGCTGCGTCCTCCGCGGGAGAAGCTCGCGACAAGCTGGCGTCGTCGAGCGAGGCGGCGAGGTCCACCATCGTGTCCGCGGGCGAGTTTAGCATGGCCTTGAAGCTTGAGTCTCAGGTGGTGACTCGAAGGTAGTGACGGAGACAGCGACGGACGAGCCAAAACTGATGGGGCGCTCGGCATCGCAGCTCGAGCCGCCACCGGCACGCCCGAACCCGGAACGTCGCAGGGTCAATGACAGGTCGACAGCTCTTTGCACGGGCGAACAGTCCGAACTTCCGAAGTGAGGAGAACACCAAGATATGTAGTTATCCGCCCAGGGGTTCCGAGGCGTGGAGAACAGCGACCTGCCGCCTGGCGGGCGTCCTGGCCCCACCTAGGGTCAATCCAGGCCGGATAGCATCTCAGAGGAACGAAACCACGACGAAGTAATCACTGATCCACAACCTGTATTAACACGAAGGTATCGACGGCCGTACAACGAAGAGAAGGGGGTAGCTAAAGCACGGCGACGCGGAAGCGAGTGGAAGGGAAGGGGCAAGTAAAGCGTCCGTCGTCGACACGATCAGCAGCCACGAAGGGCGCGAACGACCTCCTCGAGCTCCTCGTACTTCTTGCGCCAGTCGGTGACCTCGCCCTTGAGGGCGTCGATCTCGTCCTGGAGGCCCTGGATGTGGGCGGCCTTGCGCATACGACTGCGGCGAGCAGCGACCGTGTTCATGCGGCGCTTGAGCTCGATTGCCGACAGGAGCTCGTCGGGGAGGTCGTCCGGGTCCATCGGCTCGTCGTCGACGACGGGCGTGGCCTCGCGCGCGGCGGCGGCCGTCTTGGCGCGCTTCGTGCCGGTGATCTTGGCCGTGATGGCGGCGGGGGCCTTGCGACGCGAGGTGACGGACGGGATCACGTACGAGCGCGACATGGTCGGCGCGGTGAAGTCGATCGGCTTGATCTTGGTGTTGCGCACGCCGGTGAACTTGTCCTTGACCGGCTCACGGCCCTCGTGCGGGAGCACGGGCGGCACGTCGGACGCCTTGCGCTTCTTCCACGCCTTGCTCGTCGAGGCGGGCTCGGCGCTGTCGATGCTCATCATCTGGGGGCTGACGACGAGGTCCGCGGCGACCGGCGACGTGGGCACGCCGGCGTCAACGGGGGACCAGATGGGCGAGGCGAGGCCCGAGGGCGCGGGGAGCGCCGAGGCGTCGAACGAGGTCGAGTAGAAGAGGCTCGGGAGGTCGTTCGAGTCGGCGAGGTCGGGCGTCGCGAGGCCGTCGATCGAGGACGAGTAGAGTCCAGAACCGCCGAGCATCGGCGACGTGTAGTCGTACCCGAAGTCGAACGGGCTCGTCGGCGAGAGACCGAGCGGCGAGTCGAGCAGGCTGTCCTGCGCGCGGAACGCGTTCGCGAACGACGGCGCGGCCGCGAGCGGGTCCGCGGCGCCGGTGGCGAAGAGCGGCGCGAGCGAGAGCGACTCGTCGGTGAAGGTCGAGTCGAGGAAGGCGCTGAAGTCGCCGGCTTCGTCTGCAGGGGAATTGTGGAGTCAGACCCTGAGACGCGAAGTGAGACAGAAAAGAAAAAGAGCGGACGCACCGAAGCCGGACGCCTTCGTGGAGTTAAAGAGGTTGTAGCTGTTCATGACGGTCTGCATGTCTTCGGACGGGCTGAGGTCGGAAATGGTGGTCGGGACTGGGGCGAGGGGTGTGCTGGGCACGGTTCGTGGGTCGACTAAGGTTGGGTGGGACAGGGCGGCCGGGAGCAGGGCGTGGACGGGGTGGAGCACTGGGGTTGGGTGCAGGGCGACTGGGGTTCAGTGGGGGAAGACATCATGAAGGGTTGAACGGGGTTTGCTGGGCTGGCAGAGAACGGAACGTGTCAGTGGGAGATCGTCGAGTCAGCGCCGAGCAAACGCGGGCGCACCTTGTTTGAACGGTTATGAGGACTTGAAGGTGACGGGGGCAGGGGGCTTAGGCGGACATGTTGGGCGAGCGGGTGGTAGGTCGAGTTGTTGTCAAGCGGTGGGGGTGAGGAAGAGAGAGCGGGGCGGCGAACGAAAATTTGACAGGCTGGAATGCGGCGGCCGAGGTAGCACCCCCGGGTGCTACTTGGTGAGAACCCCCTGTCGCCTGCTCTTCCTTCCGTCTCCAAAACATCGTAGCTACCGTAACGCTGGCTGATGACTTAGTCAGCCTTTTCAAGCGTCGTGGCGACTGAAGGGCCTCCCGCTCTCGACTGAACGGCTCCCCAACTCGAGAAGCGGCGGCGAGCCCAGCTAAGCATCGTAACGACCTCACCATTCACAAGCCAGCCTCTTGTGCCATCTTAGCCAACCTCGCCGCCTCATACCTGGCTCCAACGACGTACCGCCGCGCCCTTTCCGCGACCAGGTCCATCCCACGAACCGTCCCGTCGCTCGCCCCCGCCCGCCACATCAGCTTTCCCAGCGCCTCGTCGACGAGCCACTCCTCGCAGCCTTGCACGACGAGGCTGGCCGTCGTGAGCGCCTGAAGCTCGAACAAGCTTCGCTGCTCGAGCGCGTCGCGCGCGCGGTGGTCCGGCTCGACGAACACGAGCTTGAGCGACGACGAGCGGCAGAAGTGCTCGATCGGGAGCGGCTCGAGCAGCAGGTCGGCCACCTCGGCGAACGGGCGCATCGGGTCCATCTTGCGCCGGCGTTGCGCGTCCGGTGGGGGCTCGGCTGCGGCGCGCGCGTCGGCGAGCAGCGTCGCGCGGACGTGCCCGATGATGTCGTCCTGGTACCAGAGCGGCGTGTTGACTTGGATCTGACGGTACTTTTCCCAGAGTGCTTCCTGCAATTGACGACCCGATCAGTCCACCGTCAGCGCGAGGACGGAAGCCTGGAGAGGAGAGCTCGCGTTGTCGTTCGCGTAAAAGTCGACCGCCGCGATGAGGTGGTTGCCCTTCGTCGTCGGGTGCCGGAGGCGGGAGAAGCGCTCGATCGAGCTCGCCGTGCTGAGGTTGCCGTCGGCGCCTCGGACGTACCGCCGCAGCTCGTCGTCGAGCAGGCTCGGCTGGAAGCTCTCGAGGCGCTGCACCGGGTTGCACATGTACTGGTGCGTCGTCCAGAACAGCGGAGAAGAGGTCAGGATCCGGCGCTTCGGACACGGAGGGCCGGGGACGGACGAGCTTTTGGTGTGGTGTCGAGCACAGGTACACCGATTTGCACCTTGCGCACACGAACCCGAGCGGTGAGGTGACGTTGCAAATGGCACAGGTGTGGCCGAGTCCACGGGGGGCCATGCTGGCGAGCAATGAGGAGTCGAAGGGCGATCAGACTTTTCTGGGGGTTGCGAGGCGCGACGCAAGGCCGGGGACGTTCGCTTCGAGAAACCCTTCGCCCAGGCTCGCTCGCCGACCTTCTTCCCCCATTAACCTGGAGCATCACAAAATAATGAAGCAGCAGCTCTGTGCCGTCTGCCCCGAGCCTGGAACGCTGCGCTGCTCTCGCTGCAAGGCCATCTCGTCCTGCGGCCGCGAGCACCAAGTCCTGGTCCGTCCGCATCCGTCTGCGTCATCGAGCAACACTCACCTTCCATCTCCCGTCGACAGATCTGGTCGACGCACAAGCACCTCTGCCGCGCGAACGAGCCCCTCGTCCTTTCGCAACCGACCCTCAAACTCGCCGAGCTTCGCCAGTTCGTCCGCGGCGGCGACCCGCTTCCAGGCAACGCGCTCGGGGGCAGCCTCAGACGACTCGCCTTACTCGAGCACGCAACTACTGTGAAGCTCTCTGGGAAGGTCCCACTCGAGCTCGGCTGGACAACGAAGATTCACCAGGACGAAGCCGGCGGGTTCTACATCGATCTCCCGCCGCCTGAAGAGGTGGAACCGGCCAACGAGGTGCACCAATTTTTTTTTCTTGAATTCAATGTTCCGTGCGCACAGCGCTGACATCCTTGGCAAAGATGATCCTGGCGAGCTACAAGCGCATCCTCGACGCAACACCCGCCGCCGGCCAGACGGAGATCATCGCCCACGTCCGCGCCTCAAACTCCCACTCCCCCGCATCCGAAGACGCGTTCACGCTCGTCAGCACGCTCCTCGCCGCGAGCACGCCCTCGCCGTCGTCCGTGCTCGCCACTGTCGACCTGGCATCGCGCGCCGCGTTCGAGCTCCAGGCGCTCGTCCTGTGCACGCTGGTCGAAAGCGACGCCGCTGCAGACTTAATTGATGGTGCTTTGAAAAGGCTCGGGCGCTTGGTGGAGGGAGACGAGAGCTTGATGGGCGTCTGGCAGCGCGCGGGAGAGATGGTCGGCGAGGCGGTTGAGCGCGGAAGGTCGTAGCTTTGGTGAACTGAAAGACCGACAGAGAAGGAGCTTGATCAGTAACACATGGACACATGATCAGTCTCAGTACCGCCTCGTCGACGTTGGCTTCGTGATGCCTCGACCGCTGGGTCGGCGTTATCATTCTCTCTCAGAGACACTTGTTCCGCGTCTTGTGCATAGCAGTGATAGATTCAAATGAATTCAGCTGGGTCTCTTTCTCCTTCATTTGACCTGCTCCTGCCCAGCGCCCAGCGAAACCTGGTCCGCCGACGCCTTCGCCACCGCGATGCTCAAGAAGTGTCCGATCAAGTCTGATCTCCAATCCCACCGATGACACTTCACCAAACCTGGTAGAGTAGAGTAGAGCTGACGTAGTATTTCGGAGCATGAAGCCAGCATGAGTGTCCTCCTTCAATAGTCGAACGCCTCGGCCGTGTGCAGCAGCATGAACGCGGGCGTGACGGCAAGCCCCGCGACCACACTCGTCTCCTTCATCTCGCTCGAAGCTTCCAGCTTTCTCTCGAGCGCCTCCTCCTGCTTGGCAAAGGTCGCGCTCGAGACGGACGCACCGCCACCGGCACTCGCTGCCGCGACGGTCAGGTCAAGGTCGGAGACAAGGCGGAAAAATTTGGAGTTGTCGTGCGGGGCGATGGCGAGAAAGGACGGATCGTACAAGGTAGCTGCCAGGTTCTCAGGGACGGGGGACTCGAAGAGGGGAGGGTGGTACGAGTGGGCGAAGCCGGGCAGAACGGTCGAGGTCGAGCTGCGAGGGTGGACGCGGGAAGGGAGCGTGACGGCGACCAAGTATGCGTGTGCGTCGCTGTTCTCGGCGTTGACAATGGCTGCCGATGGTAGCGCGAGTCCGTAGGCCCGAAGAAGGCGTCTAATGGGGCCTGCCTGCGACGCTGCGCGTCAGCTTTGTTGGCCGCTTCACGACACCGAAGAAGAAGTACAGCATCGACCCGCTCCCAGACGAACATGAGACAGTAGTCACAATCCTCGTGCTTGTCCCACAGCGCCTGATCCCACTTGGACGGGTCCCGCTTCTGGTCGTGGAGCGCCTTGTCCCTGGCGCGAGCTGCCGCATTCTTCTCAGCGTACACGCACGAGCAGCGCCTCCCAAATCCGGTGACCGTGCAAACACACAGCGAGAGGGGACGGCCGTCCGGGTCGTACTCCTCGTCCGCGACGAAGAAGCCTCGGTGAGATTCGAGAAAGTCGTTCGGGGTGCTGCTCAGGTGGACTGCTAGTAGCTGCTCGCGGATC